>Ga0209583_10000046_pt1 | contig 37620 bp, 42 predicted proteins | sample Str014_FD_187201 | JGI IMG/M metagenome (GOLD analysis project Ga0209583, IMG submission 187201) | Freshwater sediment microbial communities in response to fracking from Pennsylvania, USA - Straight Creek_MetaG_SC_2014 (SPAdes) (version 2) | ecosystem: Environmental > Aquatic > Freshwater >... | reverse complement strand
GTCGCGTCGGTCGTTCGCGGCGTGCGCTTGACGGCCGTGCTCGACCGCGCCGGCCTGGTCGGCACCGATCACAACGCGTGGAAGCGCATCGTCTTGCCAGGCTCGGGCCGCGCAGCGTTCGTTCGCTGGCGCGGCTGGCCGTCATCGTCGTCAAGGAGTAGCCTCTTGCGACCGCCTCTTTCGGCTCATCTAACCACAAGGATCGCCATGAAGACCAGTGCCAGAAACCAGTTCGCAGGAACCGCGAGCGCCGTGAAGAGCGGCGCTATCAACGACGAGATCGAGCTGCAAGTCGAAGGCGGCTTGCACGTCGTCGCCACCGTCACGCACGAGAGCCGTGAAGCGCTGGGCCTCGAGCCCGGCGCGAAGGCCTTCGCGCTGGTGAAGGCCTCGTCGGTGATCCTGATGACCGACGCGAGCGGCGTGCGGCTCTCGGCCCGCAACCAGTTCGCAGGCACGGTGGCGCATGTCACGCCGGGCGCTGTCAACACCGAGGTCGTCGTTGATCTGCCGGGGGGCGGCAGCGTCGCGGCGATCATCACCAACGAGAGCGCCAAGTCATTGGGATTGACCAAGGGCGCGGCCGTGACGGCGGTGTTCAAGGCATCGAGCGCGATCGTCGGCGTCGCGGCCTGAGCGCCACACACCTTTCTCACCGATGAACGTGCCCACCCTGCCCGCCTGGCCGATGCTCGCCGCCTTCGCGCTGGCGAGCCTCGTGCTGGCCGCGACACCGGGGCCGGGCGTGGTCTACATCGTGACCCGCACCGTCGCGCAGGGGCGGCGGGCCGGCCTCGCCTCGATGACCGGCGTGGCGCTGGGCAACCTCGGCAACGCGATGGCCGCTTCGCTGGGCCTGGCGGCGCTGCTGGCGGTCTCGACGGTGGCGTTCGACATCGTCAAGTACGCCGGTGCCGCCTACCTGGTCTACCTCGGGTTCAAGGCCTTGCGCACGTCGGCCCCAGCGCCAGATGCACCGGGGCAAGCCGCGCCGCCCTTGCCCCGCGTCGTGCGCGACGGATTCATCGTGGCGCTGCTGAACCCGAAGACCGCGCTGTTCTTCGCGGCGTTCCTGCCGCAGTTCATCGACCCGGCCGGCTCGGCCATCGCACAGAGCGCGCTGCTGGGCGCAGCCTTCGTCGCGATCGCGGCCTGCACCGACACGGGCTACGTGCTGGCCGCCGGTGTCGCCGCTCCCGCGCTGGGCCGGCTGAAAGGCGCGGCGTCGGTCGGGCGCTATGTCACGGCGGCGATCTATGTCGGGCTGGGCCTGTTCACCGCCGCATCGGGTTCACGCGGTACGCGCTGAACTCGCTGAAATCGCTCAGGCCGACCTGACACCACGCCATGCGGCGATGAAGTCGCGCGCGTTTGCCGCGACCGCGGCCGCCGCCATGCCCGGCTTGTAGAGCGCCGAGCCGAGGCCGAAGCCGTCGGCACCGGCGGCGCGGTACGCCGCCATGCCGGCCGGCGTGATGCCACCCACGGGCAGCATCATGGTGCGCGGGGGCAGCACGGCACGCAGCGCCTTCACGACCGGCGGCGTGATCAGTTCGGCGGGGAACAACTTGAGCCCGTGCGCGCCCGCGGCCAGCGCCGCGAACGCCTCGGTCGCGGTCGCGACCCCCGGCAGGCACACCATGCCGAGCCCCGACGCGGCGCGGACCACGTCGGCGTCGAAGTTCGGCGCGACCACGAGCTGCCCGCCGGCGGCGTGCACCTCGCGCACCTGCTGCGTCGTCAACACCGTGCCGGCGCCGACGAGCGCGCCCGGCAGCGCGTTCGCGAGCAACTCGATGCTCTGCAACGGCTGCGGCGAATTCAGCGGCACTTCGATCAGGCGCCAGCCCGCGTCGACCAAGGCCTGGCCGACGGTCAACGCGTCGGCCGGCGGCAGGCCGCGCAGGATCGCGACCAGCGGCAGCGTGGTCAGTGCTTCGGCGAATCGATCGGTGGGGCTGATGCTGTGGCTCATGAGGCGGCGGCTCCTGCGGAGATTGTGCGAGCGATGTCGTGCAGGCCGCGCCAGGTCGCCTGCGCGCCGACCGTCTCGACGCGCACACCGAGCGACGCGAGCGCGCGCGCGTAGCGCAGGGTCAGCGCCGCGGCGCCGATGACGGCGACCTGCGCATCGCCCGGCAAGGCACGCGAGCGCAGCTCCTCGCCGATCACCAGCCCGGAGAGGTAGCTCGGCTGCCGGCCCTGCGGCATGCGGTCGAACAGCGCGAGCGTGCGCGCGCTGAACGCCGATTGCAGCAGGCCGGGGCTGCGCACCGCGTGGGCCACGCCGGCGTCGAACGCATCGCCATGGAACGGCCCGTCTTCGGCCGGCAGCGTGCGCGCGAGGATCGAATGCTGGCGCAGCAGCGCGTAGAACTCGCCGGTCATCGCGGTCGTGAAGTCGAGGATGCGGCCGGCCTCGGCGCGCACCCATTTGCTGTGCGTGCCGGGCAGCACCAGCGTCGCGCTGTCGATGCCGAGCAGGCTCAGAGCACCGAAGACCTGCGTCTCTTCGCCGCGCATCACGTCGGGTGCGCCGTCGTGCTCGCAGCACAGGCCGGGCACGACAGCGATGCGGCCGGGTTCGATCCACGCGAGCGTGGTCGCCACGTCATCGGCGCTGGCGGGGCAGGCGCAGTAAGCTGCCTCGACCCAACCTTGTTTGCTGCCGGCCATGCCGGCGATCAGGCACAGCGCGTCGGGCACGCGCATCCAGTCGCCGAACAGTTCGTCGAAGACCGCCGGGAAGGCGCCGACCGGCACGGTCAGGATGCCGCGAGGGAACCCGCGTTCCTCGATCACCGAGCCATCGCCGCCGAGCCGCGCGCCACGCAGCGACGACGTGCCCCAGTCGATCGCGATCAGCGGCCGCGCCACGTCAATGGTTGTCTCTGGGCACGAACGCGCCACGCTTGCCGACGAGGAAATCCAGGTCGACCCCCTGATCGGCCTGCAGCACCGTGTCGACGTACAGCTTCCAGTACCCGCTCGAAAGCGGCGGGGCCGGCTTCTTCCACTCCGACAAACGCTGCGCCAACTCCGCATCGCCGATGTGCAGGTGCAGTTTGCGCGCCGGCACGTTCAGCTCGATCAGGTCGCCGTTCTTCACGACCGCCAGCGGCCCGCCCGCAGCCGCTTCCGGCGCGGTGTGCAGCACGACCGTGCCGTACGCGGTGCCGCTCATGCGCCCGTCGCTGATGCGGACCATGTCGGTGATGCCCTTGCGCAGCACCTTGGGTGGCAGCGGCATGTTGCCGACCTCGGCCATGCCGGGGTAGCCCTTCGGCCCGCAGTTCTTCAGCACCAGCACGCAGGTCTCGTCGACGTCGAGGTCTTCGTCGTCGATGCGTTTGTGGAAGTCCTCGATGTCTTCGAACACCACGGCCCGGCCGGTGTGCACCATCAACTCGGGCGTGGCCGCGCTCGGCTTGATCACCGCGCCGCGCGGCGCGAGGTTGCCGCGCAGGATCGCGATGCCGGCCTTCTCCTTGAACGGAGCGGCCAGCGGCTTGATGACGTCGGTGTTGAAGTTCTGCGCGCTCTCGATGTTCTCGCCGACGGTGCGGCCGCTGCTCGTGATCTGCCCGAGGTGCAGGTGCTGCGCGATCTCCTTCATCACGACCGGCAGGCCGCCGGCGTAGCAGAAATCTTCCATCAAATACTTGCCCGAGGGCTGCAGGTTGACGAGGCACGGCAAGTCGCTCGCGAGCTTGTCGAAATCGTCGATCGACAGCTCGACGCCGATGCGCCGCGCCATCGCCACCAGGTGGATCACCGCGTTGGTCGAGCCGCCGATCGCGGCCAGCGTCCGAACCGCGTTCTCGAACGCTTCGCGGGTGATCACCTGCGACAGCTTCAGGTCTTCATGGACCATCTCGACGATGCGCCGGCCCGCGTTGCGCGCAAGAACGTTGCGCCGGCCATCGACCGCCGGGTACGCCGCGTTGCCGGGCAGCCCGATGCCCAATGCTTCGACCATGCTCGCCATCGTGCTGGCCGTGCCCATCGTCATGCAGTGCCCGTGGCTGCGGTGCATGCAGCTCTCGGCATCGAAGAAGTCGGCCAGCTTCAGCGTGCCGGCACGCACCTGCTCGCTCATGCTCCACACGCCGGTGCCCGAGCCGAGTTCCTGGCCGCGCCATTTGCCGTTGAGCATCGGGCCGCCGCTCACGCCGATCGTCGGCAGGTCGACACTCGCCGCGCCCATCACGAGCGAGGGCGTGGTCTTGTCGCAGCCCATCAGCAGCACGACGCCGTCGATCGGGTTGCCGCGGATGCTTTCTTCCACGTCCATCGACGCGAGGTTGCGGTAGAGCATCGCGGTCGGCCGCAGCAGCGTTTCGCCCAGACTCATCACCGGGAACTCGAGCGGGAAGCCGCCGGCCTCGTACACGCCGATCTTCACCTGCTCGGCCAGCGTGCGGAAGTGCGAGTTGCAGGGCGTGAGTTCGCTGAAGGTGTTGCAGATGCCGATGACCGGCCGGCCGTCGAACTGGTCGTGCGGCACGCCCTTGCCCTTCACCCAGCTGCGGTAGGCGAAACCGTCGCGGTCCTGGCGGCCGAACCATTGCTGACTTCTCAGTTCCTCGGGCTTCTTTTTTGGTTTCGATTCGTTGCTCATGGGCTGCTCGGTTTCCCGGTGGCTATGGGGCGGATTGGCCGACATACTATGGTAGGACGATTGACATTCACCACGCTGAAAACCCGGGAGTTGCACCTTGCTCGAGATTCTTTCCGTCGCCAACCCGCCGCCCTTCCTGCTCGAGCCGCTGCAGGCCAAGTACGTCGTGCACCAGCGCCTGCACGAAACCGACCCGGCCGCGTTCGAAAAGGTCGCGCCCGGCATCCGCGCGATCCAGGCCAGCGGTGAATCGAAGGTCGGCGCCGGGTTGATCGCGCAGCTGCCGGCGCTCGAAGTGATCTCGGTGATGGGCGTCGGCTACGACGGCATCGACGTGGCCGCGGCAAAGGCGGCCGGCGTCGTCGTCACGCACACGCCCGACGTGCTGAACGACGATGTCGCCGATCTGGCGATCGCGCTGATGCTCGCGTGGGCGCGCCAGATCGGCCGCGCCGATCGCTTCGTGCGCGCCGGCGAGTGGGCGAACGGGCCGTTGCCCCTGGGCCGCAAGATGTCGGGCGCGCGGCTCGGCATCGTCGGCATGGGCCGCATCGGGCAGGCGATCGCGCACCGGGCCGCGGCTTTCGGCATGAAGATCGCATACACCGCGCGCAGCGCCAAGCCCGAGCTGCCGCTGCCGTATTTTCCGAGTGCGGCCACGCTCGCCGCGAACAGCGATTTCCTCGTGCTGATCACCCCAGGTGGCGCCGGCACGCGCAAGCTGGTCGACGCGGAAGTGCTGCGCGCGCTCGGGCCGAACGGCTGCGTCGTCAACGTCGCGCGCGGCTCGGTGATCGACGAGGCCGCGCTGGTCGAGGCCCTGCGGGCCGGCACCATCGCCGGCGCCGCACTCGACGTGTTCGAGTCGGAGCCGACCGTGCCGCAAGCGCTGCGCGAGATGGACAACGTGGTGCTCACCCCGCACATCGGCAGCGCCACCGCGCAGACACGCCGCGCGATGGCCAAGCTGGCGTTCGACAACCTCGACGCGAAGCTGAGCGGCCACCCGGTGCTGACGCCGGTGCCGGAGTGCCGCTGACCGCGCCGTGCGGGCATGGCGCCCTCGGGAAAGCCCGCAGAGGCGCGCACCGCAATCGTCATACGATCACACCATAACCAACCCTTTCCGGCCCGACCGGAGGAGACAAGCGCATGAAGTTCAAGACCTGGATCGCCGGCCTGGTCGCCGGCGCCGCCGTTCTGGGGGCCAGCCCCGTGATGGCCCAAGAAAAGCTCACCGTCTGGTGGGTCAAGGGCTTCTACAAGTCGGAAGACGACGCGCTGTTCGCGGCCATCAAGAAGTTCGAGGCCAAGCACCCGAAGATCAAGATCGAGCTTTCGCAGTACCCGATCCAGGACATGATCCCGAAGACCGTCTCGGCGCTCGACTCGGGCAGCCCGCCCGATGTGGCCTATGCCGACGTGTACGACTTCCAGGTCACCGGCAAATGGGCTTTCGACGGCAAGCTCGAAGACATCAGCAGCGTGATCGACCCGATCCGCGCGCGTTTCGCGCCGAACACGGTCGAGACCACCTTCCTGTACGACGACAAGGACAAGAAGCGCGCGTACTACGCGTTCCCGATCAAGCAGCAGACCATGCACGTCGAGTATTGGACCGACATGCTGGCCGACGCCGGCTTCAAGGAAGCCGACATCCCCACCACCTGGAAGGAGTACTGGAGCTTCTGGTGCGACAAGGTGCAGCCCGCCTATCGCGCCAAGAGCGGCACGCGCGGTTTCGGCATCGGCATGCCGATGGGGGTGGACTCGAGCGACTCGTTCTATTCGTTCCTCACGTTCATGGACGCCTACAACGTCAAGCTCGTCAGCGACAGCGGCAAGCTGCTGGTCGACGACCCGAACGTGCGCGCCGGCCTGATCGGTGCGATGACCGACTACGTCGCGCCCTACCAGAAGGGCTGCTCGCCGCCGTCGTCGACGAGCTGGAAGGATCCGGACAACAACGTCGCGTTCCACAACAAGACGACGGTGATGACGCACAACGCGACCATCTCGATCGCTGCCAAGTGGCTCGACGACATGAACAACGCTTCGCTGACCGATGCGCAGCGCGAGACCGCCAAGAAGAACTACACCGAGTTGATCCGCACCGCAGGCTTCCCGAACAAGCCCGACGGCACGAAGATGGTCTATCGCACGGCCGTCAAGACGGGGGTGGTCTTCAAGGAGGCGAAGAACAAGGCCGCCGCGAAGCAATTCGTCTCGTTCCTGCTCGAAGAGGACAACCTCACGCCGTACGTCGAGGGATCGCTGGGCCGCTGGTTCCCGGTTACCAAGGTCGCGCAGGAGCGCCCGTTCTGGAAGGCCGATCGCCACCGCCTGTCGGTCTACAACCAGTACAAGGCCGGCACGGTGACCTTCGAATTCACCAAGAACTACAAGTTCACGATCCTGAACAACGAAAACGTCTGGGCCAAGGCGATGAACCGAATCATCAACGAGAAGCAACCCGTCGACAAAGCGATCGACGAGATGATCGCGCGCATCAAGACGGTGGCCGGCGGGCAGTGACCTGACCGGGATGGACATGAACGCGCCAGCGGGACCAGCGCCGGGCCGCTCCCAAGCGGGCCCGCGTCCCCCCGGGGGACCGGCGGACGTACCCGTCCGCCGAGGGGCTCCAGTTCGGGATCGCTGGCAGTTCTGGGGGCGCATGCTGGTGCTGCCCTATGTGCTCGTCTTCCTGGTCTTCGTGGTGTACCCGGTGGGCTACGGCCTGTGGCTCGCGCGCCACCCGGGCAGCTACGAGAAGCTGATCGAAGACCCGATCTTCTTTCGCAGCCTGGTCAACACGCTGATCTTCCTGATCGTCGCGATCAACGTGAAGATGGTGATCGCGATGGTGCTCTCGGGATTCTTCGTGACCGAGCGCTGGTGGATCAAGATCCTCTCGCTGATCTTCATCCTGCCGTGGGCGCTGCCGTCGATCCCGACGATTCTCTCGGTGCGATTCATGCTCAACCCCGAATGGGGCGTGATCAACTCGCTGATCTTCAAGCTGACCGGCGCCGACGGCCCGAACTGGCTGAACAACCCGACCCTGGCGCTCGGCTTCGCGATGCTGATGCATGTCTGGAAGTCGCTGCCGTTCTGGACGCTGATCCTGATCGCCGGCCGGTTGGCGATCCCTTCGGAGCAATACGAAGCCGCCTCGGTCGACGGCGCCACCAACTGGCAGAAGTTCCGCTTCATCACCTGGCCGGCGATGCGCACGCTCTACGTCACCTCGCTGATCCTGTCGATGATCTGGACGCTGGGCGATTTCAACAGCGTCTACCTGCTGACCGGTGGCGGCCCGGCCGACTTGACGCACGTGCTCGCCACCTTGGGCATTCGATACCTGCGGCTCGATCAGGTCGACCTCTCGATGGCGTCCATCGTGGTTGCGATGCCTCTCGTGCTGCCGCTCGTCTACTTCATGATGAAGCGGCTGTCGAAATGAACGCCAGGACCTGGAAGGCCGTCTCGACCGAAGCCAAGCTGCTGCTGATCGGCATCCCGCTGTTCCTGTGGACCATCATCCCGGTCTACCACCTCGTGCTGTTCGCGATCTCGCCGAAAGACCAGGCGACCTCCGGGCGCCTCTGGCCGAAAGACCCGACGATCCAGAACTTCGTCACCGTGTTCCAGCAGAAGCACTTCTACCTCGACCACTTCTGGATCCAGCTCTGGAACTCGGTGCTGATCGCAGTGGCGGTGGCGGCGCTCACGCTGTTCGTCGCAACGTCGGCCGCGTTCGCGATCAGCCGGCTGAAGGTGCGCGGCGGCCGCACGGTGATGAACCTGGCGCTGTTCACCTACTTCATCCCGGCCGCCTTCCTCGCGGTGCCGATGTACAAGACCATGGGCAACTACGGCCTCTTGAACAGCCAGTGGGCGCTGATCCTCGCGATGGTGACGATCGCGTCGCCGTACTGCATCTGGGTGCTCAAGCAGGCCTCCGACAAGCTGCCCTACGAACTCGACGAGGCCGCACGCATGGACGGCGCTTCGCCGCTGCAGCTCTTTCGCCTCGTCTACCTGCCGCTGATGGTGCCTTCGCTGGTGGCCGTGGGCACCTACGCGTTGCTGCTGGCCTGGAACGAATATCTCTACGCCTTTTTGCTGCTGTCGAACGACAAGAGCATCACGCTGGCCGTCGCGCTCGGCAACTTTCTCTCGGCCGACGATTCGCCCTGGGAGTTGCTGATGGCGACCGGCCTGATCTATGCATTGCCGCCGGCGGCGATCTACTACGCCTTCAAGCGCTACATGGTGGGCGGGCTCACGGCCGGCGCGGTCAAGAGCTAGTACCACAGAGACAAGAACATGGCATCAGTCGGCTTCAAGAACATTCAGAAGACCTACGGCAACAAGGTCAAGGTGCTGCACGGCATCGGCTTCGACATCGCCGACGGCGAGTTCGTCGTGCTGGTCGGCCCTTCGGGCTGCGGCAAGTCGACCTTGCTGCGCATGCTCGCCGGTCTGGAGGAGATCACCGGCGGCGAAATCACGATAGACGGCAAGGTCGTCAACGATCTGGAATCGAAGGACCGCGACATCGCGATGGTGTTCCAGAGCTACGCGCTCTACCCGCACATGACGGTCGGCGAGAACATGGGCTTCAGCCTGCGCCTGCGCAACGCCGACCCCACGCTCACCGCCCAGCGCGTGAACGACGCCGCGCGCATCCTCAATCTCGACAAGCTGCTCGATCGCCACCCGCGCGAACTCTCCGGCGGCCAGCGCCAGCGCGTGGCGATGGGCCGCGCGATCGTGCGCGACCCGAAGGTGTTCCTGTTCGACGAGCCGCTCTCCAACCTCGACGCGAAACTGCGCGTCGCGATGCGCGCAGAAATCAAGGCGCTGCACCAGCGGCTGAAGACCACGACCGTCTACGTCACGCACGACCAGATCGAGGCGATGACGATGGCCGACCGCATCGTGGTGATGCACGACGGCATCATCGAGCAGATCGGCACGCCGCTCGATCTGTACGACCGGCCCGGCAACCTGTTCGTCGCGCAGTTCATCGGCTCGCCGGCGATGAACGTGATCGAAGGGGTGCTGCGTGGCTCGGGCGACGACACCTCCGTCGAAGCCGCCGGCACGCACTGGCCGGTGCCGGCGCAGGTCGGCGGCAGCGACGGGCAGGCCGTGCACTACGGCATCCGCCCCGGTGACGTGCACCTTGCGCCCACGGGCCAGGGCATCGCCGCCGAGGTGATCGTGGTCGAGCCGACCGGTGCCGAGACCGAGCTGTTGCTGCAGGTCGGCCGGAACGGGCAAACGACGCAACTGGTCGTCGTGATCCACGGCCGCACCGCCGCCAAGCCGGACGAGACCGTCTACCTCGCGATCGATGCCGACAAGGCGCATGTGTTCGACACCGCTTCGGGAAAGCGACTCGGCTGACATGGCGCCAACGGTCTCGGTTCTCGTCGTCGTGATGGGCGTCAGCGGCTGCGGCAAGAGCACCGTCGGCAAACTGCTCGCGCGCCAGCTCCAAGCGGAGTTTCTGGAGGGTGACAACCTGCACCCGCCGCGCAACATCGAGCGCATGGCATCGGGCATCGCGCTGACCGACAACGATCGCCGCGACTGGCTGCTCGAGATCGCCCAGCAGCTTGCCGACGCGCGCGCCGGCCACCACGCGCTCGTCGTCTCCTGCTCGGCGCTGAAGCACGGTTATCGCGACATGCTGCGCGCCGCCGCGAGCCAGCTCGCATTCGTCCATCTGCACGGCAGCCGCGAGCTTCTCGAAGCGCGACTGGCCGCGCGGCCCGGCCACTTCATGCCGGGTTCGCTGCTCGACAGCCAACTGCAGACGCTGGAGCCGCCCCGCACCGACGAGCGCGCGATCACGCTCGATCTCGCGCTGCCGCCGAGCGAACTCGCCGTGCGCGCAGCGGCATGGCTCGCGCTGCCCGTTCCTGCCCCCACCCGCAAGAAGTGACCATGACGATCACCGCCCAGACCTTTCGCCTCGACGGCCGACTCGCACTCGTCACCGGCTCCTCCGGCGGCATCGGCCTTGCGCTCGCGCGCGGGCTCGGCCAGGCCGGCGCGACCGTGATCCTGAACGGCCGCAACCGCGACAAGCTCGCCGAGGCCGCAGCGCTGCTGGCCAGTGAAGGGCTCGGCGTCCACGCACGCGGCTTCGACGTGACCCAGCGCAGCGAGATCGACGCGAGCATCTCCGAGATCGAGGCCACGCTCGGTCCGATCGAGGTGCTGATCAACAACGCCGGGCTGACTCGCCGCGGCCCGTTCCACGAACTCTCGCCGGCCGATTGGGACACGGTGATGCGCACCAACGTCGACAGCATCTTCAACGTCGGCCAGGCGGTCGCGAAACACATGGTCGTGCGCGGCCGTGGCCGCATCGTCAACATCTGCTCGGTGATGAGCGAGCTCGGCCGGCCCGGCACCGTGGTCTACACCGCGAGCAAGGGCGCGGTGAAGATGTTGACGAAGGGCATGGCGATCGACCTCGGCCCGCACGGCATCAACGTCAACGGCATCGGGCCCGGCTACTTCAAGACCGAGCTGACCGAGAAGCTCGTCAACGACGAGGCCTTCAGTGGCTGGCTGATCAACCGCACGCCGAGCCGGCGTTGGGGCGATGTCGAAGACCTGGCGGGCGCGGCCGTGTTCCTCGCCAGCGATGCTTCGCGGTTCGTCAACGGCCACGTCCTCTATGTCGACGGCGGCGTGACCGCCACCCTGTGACGGCCGTTTCGATGACCACCTTCACGCAAGTCACCCTGTTCACCGACACCGACGGCCGCGCGCGCTTTCGCGAAGCCGAGATCGCGTTGCCCGAAGGCACGCCGACCTCGATGCTCTCGGCGCTGATGCCCAGCGGCGGGCTGCAGCTGCGCCACAGCCCGGTCGGCTTTCGCAGCAGCTTCCACGTGACGACCACGCCGCAGTGGGTGTTCATCCTGAGCGGGCAGATGCAGATCAACCTGCAGGACGGCACGTCCCGCGTGTTCGGGCCGGGCCAGCACTTCTTCTCGGACGACACGCTGCCGGCGGGTGCCGCTTTCGACGCTACCGTCCACGGCCACTGGAGCCGCCAGCTCGGCGACGAGCCGCTCGTGACCGCGTTCGTCAGGGCGCGATGATCAAGAACGTCCACGGCGGCACCGTCGACCTGCTCGGCGAGGCGATCGTCACCGGCCGCTACCCTGTCGGCAGCTCGTTGCCGCCGGAGCCGATGCTGTGCGACGAGCTCGGCGTGAGCCGCACGGTGATTCGCGAGGCGGTCAAGTCACTGATCGCGAAGGGCCTGCTCGTCACCGGCCCGAAAGTCGGCACGCGCGTGCTCGCCGAAGAGCAATGGAACTGGTTCGACCCCGATGTGGTGGCCTGGCAATCGCGGGCCGGCCTGTCGCGCGAGTTTCTGCGTGATCTGCAGGAGCTGCGCAGGCTGGTCGAGCCCGCCGCCGTGCGACTCGCGGCCGAACGCGCCACGCCTCACGACATCGCCGAGATCGAAGCGGCTTACGCCGGCATGAAGCTCTCGATCGAGGAAGGCGGCGACTATGTCAGCAGCGACCTGCGGTTCCACCAGGGCCTGCTGCGCGCCGCGCACAACCGCATGGTCGCGCAGATGAGCAAGGCATTGGGCGCCTTGCTGCGTACCAGTTTCGAGATTTCGACCGCGCGGCCCGACGGTCCGGCCGCATCGCTGCCGATGCACCGCGCCGTGCTCGACGCCGTAATCGCGCGCTCACCGCTGAAAGCCGAACGCGCCATCATCGTGCTGATCGACGGCGCGAACGACGACATCGAAGAGGTGCTGGCAACGCGCCGCAAGCTGCCCTCGCTCGGCATGCCGGCGCCCCGGTTGAAAGCGCGGCTCAGGATCGTCTCGCCACGCTGAAGAGGGCGGGCGGGGCTCGTCGCGCCGCTCGATCGTTGCCGCTCAACCGTTCAGCACGCGCAGCCGATTGCCTTCGATCGCCACGCGCGTGCCGACCGCGGGCGGTTGCGACTCGCGAATCACGCGGTGCGAGCCATCGCGCATGCGAACCCGCACGTCGAAAAGCGTCTCGCCATGCGTTCGCCGTTCTACCTCGTTGCCGGCAAAGCCGCCACCCACGGCGCCGAGCACGGTCATCGCCGCGCGGCCATTGCCGTGGCCGAACTGGTTGCCGACGACGCCGCCCAGCAAGCCACCCGCAACCGCGCCCACACCGGTGCCTTGGCCCTTTACCTTGATCGCCTGGACCGACTCGACCGTGCCGCAGTTCGCGCAAGGCGCCGGTGCCGGTTTCGCGACGACGGGCGCCGCTTGCTGCGACTGGACCTTCGCATCGTTCGAGGCGTAGTTGACACCCTGGCTCAGCGGCACGGGTCTGCTCGTAGGAGCGCGCACGGCCTCGTTCGCCGGAGTCGCCGGGCTCGCGCTACGGGGCGGCGGCGGGACTTCATCCTGTCGCGCCGATGTCGGGCCGCCCATCGGCGCCAGAGAAGAATCGGCCAAGGCCAGCGCCGCGGGCGGGGTCGCTGCAGCGTGTGGCGCGTCGATCGATTTGGTCACCAACGCGCCGGCGAGCGCCGCCACCGTCAGGCACAACGCGCCACCGCCGATCCAGACGGCTCGGGGCAGGCCCGCCATGCCGCGCGACGGTTCGCGATTGAGTGTTTCGGATTCCATGGTCGATCACCTCCAACAATCCGGCACGGTGCGGACACGTTCGGTCCGCGCAAACCTGTACCGGTTGGCGTGATCTTCGCCCGGCCGCGCACCGTTCACAGCCGGTGGAGGCTGGCTTTTCGTATCAGCGTGTTCCTACACCGCAGCCCGTCCGGGCGATCGACGGCGCAAACGAGCACATAGACAGGCACGACGCGGACACTGCCAAATTGTGCATACACTCTGAAAGTGCGCATCAGTTTCGATCAGAACAAGAACGAGCGAAACATCGTCGAACGCAGCTTGCCGTTCGAGATGGTCGCGGAGTTTGAATTCAAAACCGCGCACATCCAGTCCGACTCACGGCGTGACTATGGCGAGACACGATACGTCGCCATTGGCAAGCTTCGCGGTCGGTTGCATGTTCTGTGCTTTGCGGAAACGCCCGACGGCATTCGCGTCATCAGCTTGCGCAAAGCGAACGATCGAGAGGTGAAGCGCCATGCCGAGACCAAAGCCCCTGATTGACGACGATGGCGAGGTTCGCGAGTTGACCGCTGCCGACATGAAGCGCCTGCGCCCTGCGAAGGACGTGTTGCACCCGGCGCTTCTGCGCAAACTCAAGGTGCGCGGCGCGCAACGCATGCCGACCAAGGAGCGAATCACGATTCGACTTTCGCCCGATGTAGTCGAGCGTTTCCGTGCCAGCGGCGACGGATGGCAGGGCCGCGTGGATGCTGCCCTGAAGGAATGGCTCGAGTCTCACAGACCCACGAAGATCTAGTGCCGCCCCATCAGCCCGTTTCAGCGGCGAATGGTGTCAGCGACAAAGCAGTCCGCTGTCACTCCTTCACCGAGCCGGTCATGCCAGACACGTAGTACTCGACGAAAAACGAGTACACGAACGCCACCGGCAGCGAACCGAGCAGCGCACCGGCCATCAGCGGGCCCCAGTGGTAAACATCGCCCTCGACCAGTTCGGTGACCACGCCGACCGGCACGGTCTTGTTCTCGCTCGACGAGATGAAGGTCAGCGCGTAGATGAACTCGTTCCAGCTCAGCGTGAACGCGAAGATGCCGGCCGAGATCAGGCCCGGCACCGCCAGCGGCAGCACGATCTTGACCAAAATCTGCCAGCGCGTGGCGCCGTCGATCAGCGCGCACTCCTCGAGCTCGTACGGGATCGAGCGAAAGTAGCCCATCAGCAGCCAGGTCGAGAACGGGATCAGAAAGGTCGGGTAGGTCAGGATCAGCGCCATGCGCGAATCGAACAGCCCGAGCTTGACCACGATCGCCGCGAGCGGGATGAACAGGATCGACGGCGGCACGAGGTAGGCCAGAAAGATCGCGCCGCCCGCCGGCTTCGCGCCCTGGAATCGCAGCCGCTCGATCGCGTAGGCCGCGAGCACCGAAGCGACGAGCGAGATGCCGGTCGACACCACCGAAACGATCACGGTGTTCAGCAGCCATGACGGGTACTCGGTGTGGAACAGCAGCTTGTTGAAGTGCGCCAGCGTCGGCCCGACGATCCAGAACGGGTTGCCGTCGCGCGAGAGCAGTTCGTTGTCGGGCTTGAACGAGGTGATCGCCATCCAGTAGAACGGGAACAGCAGCACGATCACGAACAGCGTGATCGGGATGTAGATCGTCACCCAGCGGCGCGGCATGGACTGTAGAAAATCCATGCCCGACGAGTCGTCGGTCTTGGATGACGCGCTCACTTGTCGCCTCCCTGTTGCCACGCACGCCGTTGCAGGCCGAAGTAGCTGAACATGATCGCCGCCAGCAGGAACGGCACCATCAGCGTGGCGATCGCTGCGCCTTCTGCGAGCGCGCCCCCCGAGATCGCGCGCTGGAACGCGAGCGTGGCCATCAGGTGCGTGGCGTTGAGCGGGCCGCCGCGCGTGAGCACGTAGATCAGCTGGAAATCGGTGAAGGTGAACAGCACCGAGAAGGTCATCACGACCGCGATGATCGGCGTGAGCAGCGGCAGCGTGATCTTGGTGAACTGCTGCCAGGGCGTGGCGCCGTCGATCGCCGAGGCTTCGTAGTACGAGGGCGAGATCGTCTGCAGGCCCGCGAGCAAGGAGATCGCGACGAACGGGATGCCGCGCCAGACATTGGCGGCGATCGTCGACCAGCGCGCATTCCACGGGTCACCGAGGAAGTCGATGTAGGTCGTTCGCAGGCCCATCTTCACCAGCACCCAGCTGATGATCGAAAACTGCGAGTCGTAGATCCACCAGAACGCGATCGCCGAGAGCGCCGTCGGCACGATCCACGGCAGCAGCACGACGGCGCGAAAGAAGCTCTGGAACGGCAGGCGCTTGTTCAACAGGATCGCCAGCCACAGGCCGAGGCCGAACTTCGCGATGCTCGCGACAACCGTGTAGAACAGCGTGTTGAACAGCGCCAGGCGGGTCACGTCGTCGCCGATCAGGAAGCTGAAGTTCTCGATGCCGATCCACTCGCCGGCGCGGCCGATTTTCGCGTCGGTGAAGCCCAGCCAGGTGCCCAGGCCCAACGGGTACGTCAGGAACAGCAGCAGCAGCACCGTGGCCGGCAACATGAACGCCCATCCGAGGGCGTTCTTGTTGTTCTGGAACTTCTCCAACACCTTCTAGACCCGGTAGTAACGCTCGGCGCGCTTCTGCGCGCGCTCCATCGCTTCCTTCGGCGTCTTCGCTCCGCTGGCCGCTTCGGCCACCATGTTGACGACGATGAAGTCGGCCCCCGCACCGGCCGATGCGTAGCCGAGCTTGCCGGCATAGCCGGTCGGGCGCAGGTTCTTGACGCCGTCGCGGTACGGCGTGTTCTTCGGGTCCGAAGTCCAGATGGCGCTGCTCTCGTAGGCACGCAGCGGCTGCGCGATGTAGCCGCCGGCGGCGGTGAGCCACGGGTCGAATTGCTCCTTCTCCATCATGAAGGCGAGGAAGGCCTTCGCAGCGATCGGGTACTTCGTGTACTTCATGACCATCTGGTTGAAGAACAGGTGCGATTCGGTCGGCACGCCGACCGGGCCGACCGGGTACGAGGCGTGGTTGATGTCGGCAGCGAGTTCGTGGATCTTCTCGTCCTTCGAGTTTTTCGCTGCGTAGTAGATCGAGATCCCGTTGTTCGTCAGGCTGATCTGGCCGTCGAGAAACGCCTTGTTGTTGTTCGGGTCTAGCCACGAGAGCGTGCCCGGAATGAAGGTCGCGTAGAGCTCTTTCGCGTACTCGAGTGCCTTCATCGTCTCGGGGCTGTCGATCACGACCTTGTTGTTCTTGTCGACCAGTTGCCCGCCGAAGGCCCACATCACCCAGTTGCACCACAGGCCGTCGCCGGTGGCGTTGCCGAGCGCCAGGCCGGCGGGCGTGCCCTTCTCCTTCAGCGCGCGGCACAGCTTGAGAAAGTCGTCGGTGGTCTTCGGGAAGGTGTCGAACCCGGCCGCCTTGACATGGCTCTGCCGGTACACCATGTACGCGCCTGCAGCACCGAGCGCGAGGCCCAGCCACTTCTTGCCGTCGGGCCGCAGGTAAGCCTCGCAGGCCGGGTACCAGCCGCCGTACTTCTTGCCGAGGTACTCGGCGACATCGGTCACGTCGAGCAGCTTCTCGGGGTAGAGGTTGGCATCGTCGTTGGTCGACAGGATGATGTCGGGGCCGGCGCCGGTGTTGGCGGCCACGGCAGCCTTCGGGCGCACGTCTTCCCAGCCTTCGTTGTCGACACGCACCTCGATGCCGGTCTTCGCGGTGAAGGCGGCTACGTTCTTCATGTACTGATCGATGTCGCCCTGCACGAAGCGGCTCCAGCGCAGCACGCGCAGCTTGGCGTCTTTTTCGGGCTTGAGGTTGAGCGTCTGCGCGTGCACCGCCGGCGCGAACACCGCGCCGACGGACGCGGCAGCGGCGACGCCGGCCGAGCTTTCGAGAAACTTGCGGCGGTTGAATTCGGTCATGGGAGTCTCCTGTGGTCGAGCTTTGTTTGACGAGGAAAAGTCAGGCGGCCAGCCGCTGGCCGCTGCTCGCATCGAACAGATGCGCGCGCTGCAGGTCGGGCACGAGGTGGATGGTGCTGCCGGGCGCGAAGTCGTGCCGTTCGCGGAACACGGCCGAAAGCTCCACGCCTTCGTGGCGGCAAGCGACGAAGGTGTCCATGCCGGTCGGCTCCATCACCACCACTTTGGCCGGGATGCCACCGGCATCGGCCAGTGTCAGGTGCTCGGGCCGCGTGCCGAAGACGACGGGTTGCCCGTCGACGCCCGCGGCGCGTGGCGGCGCGTCGAGCTGCGTGCCGTCGTTCAGCTCGACATGCGCGGTGCTCGCCGTGCGGCGCAGCGTGCCGGGCAGGAAGTTCATCGCCGGCGAGCCGATGAAGCCGGCCACGAACTGGTTCGCCGGGTGGTCGTAGAGATCGAGCGGGCCGCCGGTCTGCTCGATGCGGCCGTCGCGCATCACGACGATCTTGTCGCCCATCGTCATCGCCTCGATCTGGTCATGAGTGACGTAGATCGAGGTGGTCTTCAGGCGCTGGTGCAGCTCCTTCAACTCGCTGCGCATCGCGACGCGCAGCTTCGCATCGAGGTTGCTGAGCGGCTCGTCGAACAGGAAGACTTGCGGGTCGCGCACGATCGCGCGGCCCATCGCCACGCGCTGGCGCTGGCCACCCGAGAGCTGGCGCGGATAGCGGTCGAGCAGCGCGCCGAGCGCGAGGATCTCGGCGGCGCGCGCCACTTTCGCGTCCGCCGCGGCCTTTTCCATCTTCGCGAGCGAGAGCGAGAAGGCCATGTTCTCGCGCACCGTCATGTGCGGGTAGAGCGCGTAGTTCTGGAACACCATCGCGATGTCGCGCTCTTTGGGCTGCAGATCGTTGACGACGCGGTCGCCGATCTTGATCGTTCCGCCGTTGATCTGCTCCAGCCCCGCGATCATGCGCAGCAGCGTCGACTTGCCGCAGCCCGAGGGGCCGACCAGCACGGTGAACGAACCATCGCGGATGTCGATGTCGACGCCGTGCAGGATCGGCACCGCACCGAAGTTCTTCTTGACTGCCTCGATCGTGACGCTGGCCATGCACTCTGTTCCTGAATCTCGGGCGAATTCGCGACGCCGCGCAGTATCGGCATTGCCACCTCGCTGCGCCATCAGGGCAAACCGTTAGGTGCAAACCGCAAGGGCCGCGTCCGGCATAATTTGTATGATGACCTGATCACCATGCTCGCCGCCCATGCTCGGTTCCATGCTCGATTCATCCCATGCAGCGCGGCGGGCCGCCACGCCTCCTCGCCCGCCACGCCTGATTCCTCTGCGCCTTTCCGACCGGCTCGCCGCACTGCTCGGCGAGCAGATCGACTCGGGCGCGCTGGGCCCCGGTGACCGCCTGCCCACCGAGGCCCAGCTCGCGCTCGCGCACGGCGTCTCGCGCACGGTCGTGCGCGAGGCGGTGCACCAGCTGAAGTCACGCGAGCGGGTCGTTTCCCGCCAGGGCTCCGGCGTTTTCGTGGCGGCGGCCGCGGCGCACCAGCCGCTCGCGTTCGACCCGAGCGTGCTCGAATCGGTGCAGGCGGTCGTGCACGTGGTCGAGTTGCGCCGTGTGATCGAGGCTGAGATGGCCGCGTTCGCCGCCGAGCGGGCCACGCGTGCGCAGGTCGCAACGATCCGGCGCGCCTTGCGCGCGATCGACCTGGCGGCTGCCGCGGGGCAAGACGGCGTCGCCGAAGACCTCGCGTTCCACCGCGCGATCGGCGCGGCCACCGGCAACCCGCAGTTCACGCTGCTGCTGGGCTTTCTCGAACAGTACCTGCGCGAAGCGATGCGCGTCACGCGCGGCAACGAGGCGCGGCGGCTCGACTTCATGGAGGCCGTGCGGGTCGAACACGGCGCCATCGTCGAGGCGATCGCAGCGCGAGACCCGGCGCTGGCCCGCCGGCGCGCGCGCGAGCACATGGCGCACAGCGAGCAGCGGCTGATCGAGGGCGGCGTGATCGCCCGAACGACCCCACCCAGGAAGCGGAGCAACACCCCATGACCCCACCCACATCCGCCGACAAGGTACTCGGCGTGATCGGCCTCGGCTCGATGGGCCTCGGCGCGGCGCTGACCGCGCTGCGCAAGGGCGTGACCACGATCGGGCTGGACACCCGCGCCGAAGCCCGCGAGCGCTTCGTTGCCGAGGGCGGCCGCGCAACCGCCTCGCTCGCCGAGCTCGGCGCGCAGTGCGATGCGGTCGTCGTGCTCGTCGTCAACGCGGCGCAGACCGAGAGCGTGCTGTTCGGCGACGACGGGTTGATCGGTACCCTGCGGCCCGGTTCGGTCGTGATCTGCTCCGCCACCGTCGACCCGACGCTGCCGCCCACGTGGCAGCAACGCCTGGCGCAGCGCGGCCTGTTGCTGATCGACGCGCCCGTCTCGGGCGGGGCGGCCAAGGCCGCGGCGGGGCAGATGACCGTGATGGCCTCGGGCGAGCCCGCCGCGTTCCAGGCGGCGGGTGCGATGCTCGACGCGATCGCCGGCAAGGTCTATCGGCTCGGTGACAAGCCCGGCATCGGCTCGACCGTGAAGATGGTCAACCAGCACCTTGCCGGCGTGCACATCGCCGCGGCCTGCGAGGCGATGGCGCTCGGCATGCGCGCCGGCGCCGACCCGAGCGCGCTGTACGAGGTGATCTGCAACTCGGCCGGCATGAGCTGGATGTTCCAGAACCGCGTGCCGCACATCCTCGAAGGCGACTACACGCCGCTGTCGTCGGTCAACATCTTCGTCAAGGATCTCGGCATCGTGCTCGACGCGGCGCGCAAGCTGCAGTTCCCGTTGCCGCTGGCGGCGGCGGCGCACCAGCTCTACCTCGCCACCGCCGCGGCCGGGCACGGGGCAGAGGACGACTCGGCGGTGATCAAGTTCTACGCCGAACTGGCCGGGATCGAGTTGCCGAAAGCGGCTGAGAAATCGTGAGCCTGACCAGAGGTCCGAAGAGCACGCTGGGCGAAGGCTCGAAGATCACGCTGGGCGAAGGTTCGAAAATCACGCTGGGCGAAGGCTCGAAGATCACGCTGGGCGTGATTGCCGACGACTTCACCGGCGCCACCGACGTGGCGAGCATGCTGGTGCGCGCCGGCATGCGCACGGTGCAGGTGATCGGTGTTCCGCAGGGTGCGGCGCCGGAGGCAGACGCGGTCGTCGTCGCGTTGAAGACACGCACGATCCCCGCCGCCGATGCGGTGCACGAATCGCTCGCCGCGCTGCGCTGGCTGCAGGCCGCCGGCATGCGGCAGTGCTACTTCAAGTACTGCTCGACCTTCGATTCGACACCCGCCGGCAACATCGGCCCGGTCACCGAAGCGCTGATGGATGCGCTCGGTGCGGAGTTCACGATCGCCTGCCCCGCCTTCCCCGAGAACGGCCGCACGATCTTCCGCGGCCACCTGTTCGTGGGCGACGAGTTGCTCGGCGACTCGGGCATGCGGCAGCACCCGCTCACGCCGATGACGGATTCGAACCTCGTGCGCGTGCTGCAGGCGCAGAGCACGCGCAAGATCGGCCTGATCCGGTACGACACGATCGCACAAGGCGCCGCGGCCGTGCGCGAGCGCGTCGCCGCGTTGCAGCGCGAGGGCACGCCCATCGCGGTAGCCGACGCCACCACCAACGACGACCTGCGCACGCTCGCCGCCGCCTGCGCCGACCTGCCGCTGCTCACCGCCGGCTCCGGTCTCGCACTCGGCCTGCCCGCGGTCTACGCCGAACGCGGTTGGCTCGTGCCCGATGCGCACGCGGCCGCGCTCGATGCGACCAAGGGTCGCGCGGCCGTGTTGTCGGGCTCGTGCTCGACGGCAACCAACGCCCAGGTTCAGCGCTGGCGCGACGCCGACCGCCCCGCATTCGCGATCGACCCACGTGCGTTGGCGCGTGGCGAACCCGTCGCTTCGCAGGCGCTCGCGTGGGCGCAGGCGCAGGGCGGCGCGCCCGTGCTGGTCTACGCGACCGCCTCGCCGCAGCTTCTGCAAGCCGTGCAATCCGAACTCGGCGCGATGCAGGCCGGCGCGTTGGTCGAGGCCTGCCTCGCGCAGATCGCGCGGGGGCTGGTCGAGGGCGGTGCGAGGCGCCTCGTCGTGGCGGGCGGCGAGACCTCGGGCGCGGTCGTGCAGGCGCTCGGCGTGCGGCAGCTGCGCATCGGCGCGGCGATCTGCCCCGGCGTGCCGTGGACGCAGGCAGAAGTCGCCGAACACGATGCGCCGCTGCACCTGGCGCTGAAGTCGGGCAACTTCGGCGGGCCGGACTTCTTCGACGAGGCGCTGCGCGCGGTCGTTGCATGAACGCGTTCGCGCCACAACGCGACGAGATCTGCCGCGTCGGCAGATCGCTGTTCGAGCGTGGCTACGTACACGCGAGCGCCGGCAACATCAGCGTGCGTGTCGACGACGGCTTCCTGATCACGCCGACCGACGCCTGTCTCGGCTTCCTCGAACCCGATCGGCTGGCCCATACCGACGTTTCCGGCCAGACGCTCGGTGGCGCACGCGCCAGCAAGACGCTCGCACTGCACCGGGCCATCTACGCGGCCGAGCCGGGCGCGCAGTGCGTGATCCATACCCACAGCACGCAGCTGGTCGCGCTGTCGCTGGAAGGCGTGTGGCGCGCCGATGCGATCCTGCCGCCGATCACACCCTACTTCGTGATGAAGGTCGGGCGCGTGCCGCTGATCGCCTACCACCGGCCCGGTGACCCCGCCGTCGCGGGTCTGGTCGCAGACCGGATCGCCGCGGCGCAGGCGCGCCACGCACCGATCCGCGCCGTGATGCTGGCGCGACTCGGCCCGAACGTCTGGCACGATTCACCCGCTGGCGCGATGGCCACGCTCGAAGAACTCGAAGAGACCGCCCGCCTTTGGCGAAGCACGCACCCCAAGCCCGCGCCCCTGACCGAGGCGCAGATCGACGAACTCCGCAGCGCCTTCGGCGCACGATGGTGACCACATGCCCAGATTCGCCGCCAACCTCTCGATGATGTACCCCGAGCACGCGTTCCTCGATCGCTTCGCGGCGGCTGCGACCGATGGATTCGAGGCTGTCGAGTTCCTGTTCCCGTACGAGCACCCGCGTGCCGAACTCGCGGCGCGCCTGGCCAGCCACGCCCTGCAGCAGGTGCTGTTCAACGCGCCGCCGGGCGACTGGCTCGCCGGCGAGCGCGGCATCGCGAGCCTGCCCGAGCGGAGCGACGAGTTCCGCCGCGGCATCCTCGAGCAGGCATTGCCGTATGCGCTCGCGCTCAAATGCCCGCGCGTGCACGTGATGGCCGGGCTGATGCCGCCCGGCAGCGAGCGCACCGCGCTGCGCGCGACCTACGTCGCCAACCTCGCGTGGGCGGCGCAGCAGGCGGCTTCGGTGGGCATCGACCTGTTGATCGAGCCGATCAACAAGCGCGACATGCCCGGCTACCTCCTGAACCGGCAGGACGACGCGCACGAGATCGTTGGCGAGATCGGCGCGCCGAACCTGAAGGTGCAGATGGATCTCTACCATTGCCAGGTCGTCGAGGGCGATCTGGCGATGAAGCTGCGCAAATACCTGCCGACCGGCCGCGTCGGCCACCTGCAGATCGCAGGCGTGCCCGATCGGCACGAGCCCGACATGGGCGAAGTGAACTACCCGTACTTATTCGACGTGATCGACGAACTCGGTTACGAAGGCCACATCGGCTGCGAATACCGGCCGCGCGGGCGCACCTCCGACGGCCTCGGCTGGCTGCGCAGCCGACAGGCACCGCAAGGACACCAAGGAGAAAAGGCATGAAGATCCTGATCACCGGCGGCGGCGGCTTTCTCGGCGACCGCCTCGCGCGCGCCCTGCTCGCGCGCGGCACGCTCGCGGGCCGGGAGCTCACGAAACTCGTGCTGACCGACATCGCGCCACCACGCGCCGACCTGCTCGCCGACGCGCGCATCGAAGCCCGCACCGGCGCGCTGCTGACCCAGACCGAGGCGCTGCGCGACGAGCCCTTCGACGGCGTGTTCCACCTCGCCTCGGCGGTGTCGGGCGAGTGCGAGGCCGATTTCGACCTCGGGCTGCGCTCCAACATCGACAGCACGCGCGCGCTGCTCGACGCGATCCGCGCCAACGTGAACGGCGGCGGCAACGCGCCGCGGCTCGTGTTCTCGAGCTCGGTCGCGGTCTTCGGCCCCGACCCGGCGGTGCCGCTGCCGGCGGTCGTCGCCGACGACACCCTGCCGGCACCGCAAACCTCCTACGGCACGCACAAGCTGATCTGCGAGCACCTGGTGGCCGACTACACGCGCAAGGGCTACATCGACGGTCGCGCTGCGCGGTTGATGACCGTCACGGTGCGCCCCGGCAAGCCCAACGGCGCGGCCTCGTCGTTCTTCAGCGGGATCATCCGAGAGCCGCTCGCGGGGGTCGAATCGGTCTGCCCGGTGGATGCGAGCGTGTCGCACCCGATCTCGTCGCCGACGCGCACGGTCGAAGGGTTGATCGCGGTGTTCGAGGCCAGCCGCGAGGCCTTCGTCGGCCGCACGGCGCTTAACCTGCCGGCGCTGAACGTGCGCGTCGCCGACATGCTCGCCGCGCTCGAGCAGGTGGCCGGCAAGGCGGTGCGCGAGCGCGTGCGCTTCGAGCGCGACGCGCGCATCGCCGGCATCGTCGCCAACTGGCCGGGCGGCGCCTCGGCCGCGCGGGCCGGCCGGCTCGGGCTGCACGCGCACGCCGGCTTCGCCGAGATCATCCGGCAGTACATCGACGACTGCAGCCGGGCACCGAACGCCGACCAGACATTGAACGGGATCTCGCGATGACGGCCATGAACCAGATCGACCTGAAGGGCCGCGTCGCGGTCGTCACCGGCGGCGCGCAGGGCATCGGCTACGCGGTGGCCGAGCGCATGCTGAACTCGGGCGCCGAGGTCGTGCTCTGGGACATCGATGCCGCGCGCCTCGCCGAAGCCGAGAACGCGCTGGCCAGGCTCGGCAAGGTCACGACCTCGATCGTCGAACTCACGATGGCGCCCGACGTCGATGCCGCCACGGCCGACGCGATCAAGGCCCACGGGCGCATCGACATCCTCGTCAACAACGCGGGCATCACCGGCGGCAACGCGCCGACCTGGGAGCTGACACCCGAGGTCTGGCAGCGCGTGATCGACGTGAACCTGGTCGGCCCGTTCCTGACCTGCCGCGCGGTCGTGCCGCAGATGCTCGAGCACGGCTACGGCCGCATCGTCAACATCGCCTCGGTGGCCGGCAAGGAAGGCAACCCGAACGCCTCGCACTACAGCGCCTCGAAAGCCGGCCTGGTCGCGCTGACCAAGTCGCTCGGAAAGGAACTCGCGACGAAAGGCATTCTCGTCAACGCGGTCTCGCCGGCCGCCGCGAAGACCGCGATCTTCGACTCGATGACCGAACAACACATCGCTTTCATGCTCGGCAAAATCCCGATGGCGCGATTCCTCGAAGTCGGCGAAGCTGCAGCCATGATCGCGTGGCTCGCGTCGGAAGAATGCTCGTTCAGCACCGGTGCGGTGTTCGACTTGTCCGGCGGCCGGGCCACGTACTGACATCGCACCGAACATCGTCGTACCGGAACCGGCCACATGCTTCAGCTCCACCACCCATCGCGACCGCCCGGGCTGCCTCCCGCACACGAGCGCAGCGCGCGTTCCGCCCCGAGCGCCCGGTCCAACATGGCTGCCGTCTTCCTGCTGATGGCGCTGGCCGCGTACGGCATCGCTCGCTACGAGTTCGAGCCGCCCCGGGGCGAGCACCTGCGATCCGCGCCAGCCTCGGGCGACACGCCATTGGCCGCGCCGTTCAATCGCCCGATCGATCTCGACAGCACCTGCGACGGCCGCATGCTGTGCTCGCAGATGACCTCCTGCACCGAAGCCAAGGCCTTCCTGCGAAGCTGCCCCGGCGTGCTGCTCGACCGCGACGGCAACGGCATTCCCTGCGAAAGGAGCTGGTGCAATAGCCCGCTCGCCAACTGAATGCTCGGCCGAGGAGCAATGCCCCACGTGAAGACGCAACGGCATGCCGTCCGACATACCGCCCATGGCCGAAAGCGCATGCTCGACGCACGCTCTGCCTGCATCGGGCTGAACTTCCCCCTCTGGAGACCGACCTCATGACCCGTTCCAACTCAACTCTTCGTGCCTGCCTGCTCGCCGCCGCACTCGGCAGTGCGCTCGTGATCAGTGCCTGCGGCTCGATGCCGATGTCGTCGTCGAGCGCACCGATGACGATGGCCACCCAGACCTTCCGTGCCACGCTCTCCAGCGCCGCCGAAGTGCCGGCCAACGCCAGCGCCGGCACCGGCACGCTCGAGGCGAGCTTCGACAAGGCCAGCAGCGTGCTGAAGTGGAAGCTCACCTATTCGGGCCTGACCGGCCCGGCCACGATGGCGCACTTCCACGGCCCGGCCATGCCCGGCGCGAACGCCGGCGTCGTCGTGCCCTTCCCGAGCGCCGCGAGCCCGGCCGAAGGTTCGACCACGTTGACGCCCGATCAGGTCACCGACCTGATGGCCGGCAAGTGGTACGTCAACGTGCACACCGCACAGAACAAGGGCGGCGAGATCCGCGGTCAAGTGCTCGCGAACTGACCGGGCGGCTGGATCACTCCAGCTTCCACTTTCCGCCTTCGACCCTCACGACCACCCGGGCTCGCTGATCGAGCCCGAGGTGGTCGTTTTTCGACATGTTGCTGACCCCGTTCGACAGCTTGAGGTCGTGCGTTGACTCGATCGCCTCGCGCAGGGCCGCGCGGAACTCCTTCGTACCGGGCTGCGCGCTCTTCAGCGCGATCGGAATCGCGTTCGCGAGCAGCAGGCCGGCGTCCCAGGTGTAGGCACCGAAGGCCGACACGCTGCCCGCACCGAAGACCGACTCGTAAGCCTTCACGTAGGCCAGCGCCTGCGCTTTCGCCGGGTGATCGGCCGGCAGCGAAGCCGCGACGACGACCGGGCTGGTCGGCACGAACGCGCCTTCGATGTCCTTGCCGCCGACACGCAGGAAATCGTTGTTCGCCACGCCGTGGTTGAAGTAGACGCTGCCCTTGTAGCCCCGCTCGACCAGCGCCCGCGCCGGCAGCACGGCCGGCGTGCCGCTCGCGCCGATCACGACCATTTCCGGGTTCGCTCCGGTCAGCTTGAGCACTTGCGACGTGACGCTGGTGTCGCGCGGCGCGAAGCGTTCGTTCGCCACGATCTTGATGCCCCGCACCGATGCGAATTTTTCGAACTCGGCATAGAAGGCTTCGCCCAGCGCATCGTTGAAGCCGATGTAGCCCATCGTCTTGATGCCGCGTTTCGCGGCGTGCTCCAGGATCGCGAGCACCATCATCGTGTCGGTCTGCGGGGTCTTGAAGACCCAGGCCTTCTTGGCGCTCATCGGCTCGATGATGCGGGCGCTCGACGCGAGCGAGATCGTCGGCGTGCCGCTCTCGGCCACGGCGTCGATCATCGCGAGCGAGTTCGGCGTGGTGGTGGAGCCGATGATCGCGTCGACCTTGTCTTCGAGCGTCAGGCGGCGCGTGTTGACGACCGCGGCGCTCGAATCGCTGGCGTCGTCGAGCACGATGTACTCGACCGATTTGCCCGCGATCGTCTTCGGCAGCAGCCCGATCGTGTTCTTCTCGGGGATGCCGAGCGAGACCGCCGGGCCGGTGGTCGAGAGCGTGACGCCGATCTTGATCTGCGCCAGCGCCGGCATGGCGGCGGCCGTGAGAAGCGCGAGTACGAGCAGGGGGCGCGAGGTCATGGGTGTGTCTCCTGGTGATGGTTCGGATGTTCAGCCGAGCAGCGCGACCGGGATCGCGAGGTGCCCGCGAAAGCGCACGCGCTTCGAGCGCACGGCCGGCCCCGTCAGGCGGTAGTTCGGAAAGCGCGCGAGAAAGCGCCCGATCGCGATGCGCGCTTCGAGCCGACCCAGGCCCATGCCGACGCACTGGTGGATGCCGGAGCCGAACGCGACATGCCGGTTCGGCGAGCGCGTGATGTCGAGCGCATCGGGGTTCGCGAACTGCGCCGGATCGCGGTTGGCGGCGCCGATGCACAGCGTCACCAGCATGCGCGGTGCGAGCGCGACGCCGCCGATCTCGGTCGCGACGGTCGTGATGCGGTTACCGAGTTGGTTCGAGCTTTCGATGCGCAGGAACTCTTCCACGGCCGTCATGATGAGCTCCGGCCGGCTCAGCAACAGCTGCTTCTGAGCCGGCGCATCGAGCAGGCTCTTCAAGCCGTTGCCGATCAGGTTCGTCGTCGTCTCGTGGCCGGCGTTGAGCAGGAAGATGCAGTTGTGCAGCAGCTCTTTCGCCAGCAGCTTCTCGGTCGCGCCATCGGCGGCGATCACTTCGCCCTGGATCAGCCGCGTCAGCACATCGGTCTCTGGGTCACCGGGCGCCTGCGCGCGGCGCGCGACCAGGTCTTCGAGGTAGGCCAGCATCTCGCGCACGGCCGTGTTGCCGCGCGCGTGCATCGCTTCCGTGAGCGCCGGCTCCAGCGCACCGAGGATCGCGAGCGACCAGTCGCGCAGCGGCGCGCGTTCGGCGTGCGGCACGCCGAGCAGGTTGCCGATGATCTCGACCGGGATCGCGGCCGCGAACGCTTCGATCAGGTCGACCGCTTCGCCGGCTTCGGCGCGCGCCCGCATCGCATCGAGCAGCGCTTCGACCAGCACGGCCAGGCCGTTTTCCATCGCCGTGATGTGCCTGGGCGTCAACGCGCCGGCGATCAGGCGCCGCACGCGGGTGTGCAGCGGCGGGTCGTTGAACACCAGGCTGGTCGTGTGGTGCTCGTACAGCAGCGAGTCGAGACCGTATTTCGGGGCGTATTCCTCGCGCTTGTCGGAGCTGAAGGTATTCGGGTTCTTGTAGACCGCGACGATGTCGGCGTAGCGGGTGAGGAACACGCTGCCGTCGGGCATGCGCTTGACCGGCGCGTGCACGCGCAGCGCGCGGTAGGTCGGGAACGGGTCGTCGTAGAACGCGTCGCTCAAATGGCGAAGGTCGAAATGCGCGGCGAGTTCGATGTCGGTCATGCGTCGCGCAATCTACGGGGGATCACGCCGGCGCGCGCCGGGAGATACCCCAGCGAACACGATCAGACCTTGTGCGTCGAGAGCAAAAGGCTCGTCTCGGTGCTCGCGATGCCGTCGATCAGGCGGATGTTGCCCAGTGCGCGGTCGAAGGCTTCCAAGGTGTCGGCGCGCAGTTCGGCGACAAGATCCCAGCGGCCGTTGGTGCTGTGCAGGCCGGTCACGTTCGGGTGGCCGCGCAGGGCCTTCAAGACCTCGGGTCCGCGGTTGCCCTCGACCACGATCGTCATCAACGCGCGGATGCGGTGCGCCTCGGCCTGCGGCTTCACGCGCACCGTGTAGCCGACGATCACGCCCTCGCGCTCCAGCCGCTTCATGCGGTTTTGCACCGTGCCGCGCGCGACCTTCAGCTTGGCCGCGAGCGTGGCGACCGGCATGCGCGCGTCCTGCCGCAGCAACGCGAGCAGTTCGCGGTCGGTGTCGTCGATGTTGTTCACTTTGCTTCTCCACCATGAGCAAATTGATCGATACACACATCATATCGGTCAGTCTGCTGTCTTTTCGTTGGCCGAGAAGCCCGAGAAGATGCTGCTTACACCGGAGAGACCCATGACGCGATTCCTCGACGTTCCTGCCATGACACGCCTCGTCAGCGAGGTCGGCGTGCCCCGATTCATCACCGAGCTGGCCCAGTCCATCACCGACGACTACCTGCGCTGGAGCGAGTTCGACAAGTCGGCCCGCCTGGCGTGCCACTCGGATGTCGGCGTGATCGAGTTGATGCCTGTCGCCGACGCGCACCGCTTCGCGTTCAAGTACGTCAACGGCCACCCCCAGAACACCGCGCGCGGCATGTTCACGGTGATGGCCTTCGGCATGCTGGCCGAGGTCGAGACCGGCTTCCCGCTGCTGCTGTCGGAACTGACGCTGACGACCGCGCTGCGCACCGCGGCCACCTCGGCGCTGGTCGCGAAGAAGCTGGCACGGCCCGAGTCGCGCACCATGGCGTTGATCGGCAACGGCGCGCAGAGCGAGTTCCAGGCGCTCGCATTCCACACACTGTTGGGCATCACCGAGATCCGCGCGTTCGACGTCGACCCGGCCGCGACGACCAAGCTGATCCGCAACCTCGCGGGCTATCCCGCGCTGCGCGTGACCCGGGCCGACTCGACGCGCGAGGCCGTGCGCGGCGCCGACATCGTCACCACCGTGACCGCCGACAAGGCGCTCGCGACCATCCTCACGCCCGAGATGATCGAGCCCGGCATGCACATCAACGCGGTCGGCGGCGACTGCCCCGGCAAGACCGAGCTGCACGCCGACGTGCTGCGCGGCGCGCGGGTGATCGTCGAGTACGAGCCGCAGACGCGCATCGAAGGCGATATCCAGCAGTTGCCCGCCGACTTCCCGGTGACCGAACTGTGGCGCGTGCTGAGCGGCCTCGCCGCGGGGCGCGAGCATGCCGGCCAGGTGACGGTGTTCGACTCGGTCGGCTTCGCGCTGGAGGACTATTCGGCGCTGCGCTACGTGCACGAGCTGGCGCTCGAACACGGCATCGGCGAAGACGTGGCCCTGGTGCCGCCGGGCCAGAACCCGAAGGACCTGTTCGGCCGGCTCGGCGCGACGCCGCGCGTGCCGTCGGCAGGTGCAGCGATCGACCTGATCAATCGCTCGTCGACTCGCACGCTGGCGGCGCAAGCGGTGTGAGATCGATCCAGGCACCCGGCGCGGTCGTGATGATCCGCCCGCACCGGTTCCACCCCAACCCGGAGACCGCCGCCGACAACGCGTTCCAGCGCCACGGCGGTGATGCGAGTGCGGCAACCATCGCCGCGGCGGCGCGAGACGAGGTCACGGCCGCGGCCGCGGCGCTCGAAGAAGCCGGTGTGCGCGTGCACGTGTTCGACGACTTCGGCGAACGCGAGACGCCCGATTCGGTCTTCCCGAACAACTGGTTCTCCACGCACCGTGGCGGCCATGTCGCGCTCTACCCGATGGCCCTGCCGAGCCGCCGCCGCGAACGCCGCGCCGACGTGATCGAGATGCTGAAGGCCGAATACCGCGTGCAGGACGTGATCGACTATTCGGGGCTCGAACACGACAACCTTTTCCTCGAAGGCACCGGCGCGATGGTGCTCGATCACATCTCGAACATCGCCTTCGTCGCGCGCTCGCAGCGCGCCGACCCGGTGGCGCTGGAGCGCTTCTGCACGCACTTCAACTTCGAGCCGATGGTGTTCACCACCGCCGATGCGGCCGGCACGCCGATTTATCACACCAACGTGATGATGAGCGTGGCGACCGAGTTCGCGCTGGTCGGCTTCGAGCTGATGAATGATGCGCGCCGCCGCGACGACCTGCGTGCGCGGCTGGTAGAGAGCGGCCGCGAGGTCATCGCACTCGACGCGCGGCAGATCGGCGAATTCGCCGGCAACGCGCTCGAGTTGTCTGGCGCGAACGGGCGCGTGCTCGCGCTGTCGACGCGCGCCGCAGAGAGCTTGCAACCGGACCAACGCGCAGTGATCGAGCGCAGCGCGACGCTGCTGCCGCTCGCGGTGCCGACGATCGAGCTGGCCGGCGGCTCGGTGCGCTGCATGCTCGCGGGCATCCATCTCGCGAGGCGCTGACGAGGGCGAGCCGGCGCGATCAAACCCCGCGCAGGAATTGCAGCAGCAGGCGCACCGTTTCCGCGGGCTGCTCCTGCTGAACCCAGTGCCCGGCACCGTCGATGAAGTGGCAGCCGCGCATGCGCGTGCAGGCCCCGTCCTGCATCGCTTCGAGCGCGCCGGGCGCCTGGCGCGCGCCCCAGTCGCTGCGACCGGCGATGAAGCAGGCCGGCACATCGATGGTGCGGCCGGCGAACAGTTGCAGGTCGGCGTTGCGGCCTTCGGTGGTGCAGCGGTACCACTGCAGCCCGCCCTGCAGCCCCGTGCGTGCGAACTCGGCCGTGTAGACGGCGAGCTCGTCGTCGGGCAGCCATGTGCACGCCGCGATCTGCGCGGCCGAGGGCATCTGCGGCGAAACGGTTTCGGCCATGGTCTTGTGCAGATCCATCACGTAGTAGTCGGGCAGCTTCGCGAACTCGGCCGCCGTGCGGGCGTGCAACGCGAAGGGCTGGTTGCCCGGCCAGTCGGCGCTCTTGTGGTGGTAGTAGGCCCGCAGGAAGTCGTGCAGGCCTTGCGGGGCCGACAGCATGTCGGCCTCGGCCGCGCGGGTCGCGTAGTACCACTGGTAGTGCTTGCGCGGGCGCGGCAGCTGCGCGAGTTCGGCGTGCAGATCGGGGCCCGGCACGCGCGCGCCAACCAGCGCGGGCGGCCCGGCGAACGGAGCGCTCATCAGCGCGACGGCGCGGAACACATCGGGCCGCGCGAGCGCACAGCACGCGGCCACCGGCGAGCCGAAATCGTGGCCGATCACGGCCGCCACCGAATCGATGTTCAGTGCTGCGAGCAAGCCCAGTGCGTCGGTCGCGAGGTTCGACAGCCGGAACGACGCGACATCGCCGTCGTAGTCGCCGTCCCACCCGGTCGTGCGGCCGTAGCCTCGCTGGTCGGGCGCGATCACGTGGAAACCTGCCTGCGCGAGCGGCAGCATCACCTTGCGCCAGCTGTAGGCCAGCTCGGGGAAACCGTGCAGCAACAGCAGCGCGGGCCGCGCAGCGCCCTCGAAGCCGGCTTCGAGCACGTGCATGCGCAGGCCGTGCCGGTTGTCGACGAAGCGCGAGCGGATGCCCGGCGGCAGCGGCAGCGGTGGGAACACGAGGCCCAACTGATCAGGTTGCCGGCTTGCCCTCGGCCTCCTGGTCCTGCAACAGCCGCCACATCACCTTGCCCGAGCCCGACTTGGGCAAGGCATCGACGAACTCGACCAGCTTGGGCACCTTGTAGGCCGCCATGTGGTCGCGCGACCAGTTCGTGATGTCTTCGGCCGTGGTCTTGCCCTTGGCCTCGGCGCGCAGCACCACGATCGCCTTGACAGTCTCGCCGCGGTAGGCATCGCGGGCCGAGATGATGCAGGCCTCCTGCACCGCGGGGTGCTTGTAGAGCAGCATCTCGACCTCCGCCGGCCAGACCTTGTAGCCGCTCGCGTTGATCATGCGCTTGAGCCGATCGGTCATGAAGAAATAGCCTTCGTCGTCCATGCGGCCGAGGTCGCCGGTGCGGAAGAAGCTGTGGCCGTCGACCTCGATGAACGCGTCTCGCGTGGCTTCGGGGTGACCCCAGTAGCCCTTGAACACCATCGGCCCGCGGCTGACGATCTCGCCGACCTCGCCGGGCGGCAATTCCTTCAATGTGAGTGGATCGATGACGCGCGAGTCGACACCGAAGATCGGGATGCCCAGGCACTGCAGCTTGGCGCGCTCCGGCGGGTTGGCGTGCGTGGGTGCCGCCGTCTCGGTCAGGCCGTAGCCCTCGGCGAACGTCAGGTTGAATTCGTCGAGCAGACGCTGCGCAACGGCCTGCGGCATCGCCGCGCCGCCACCGCTGAGGTAGCTGAGGCTGGTAAGGTCGAACGACTTGTAGTTCGGGCTGCCGAACAGGTCGATGATCATGGTCGGGATGCAGGTCCAGTGCGTGACCTTGTGCTTCGAGATCATGCGGCCGGCGAGTTCGCGATCCCAGCGCGGCAGCAGCACGCTGGTGGTACCGGTATAGACGTTGCCGACCACGCCGTACATCATCCCGGTGATGTGGAACATCGGTACGACCGCGAGGCTCACCGTCTCGGGGCTCGCGTGGCTCCACTGGCCACCGCCGACCGAGTTCGCCATCAGCGTGCGGTGGGTGTGCATGCAGCCCTTGGGCAGGCCGGTCGTGCCCGAGGTGTAGGGCAGCAGCGCGAGGTCGTCGGGCTTGGCGGTGAGCGGGCCGGGGGTGAGTTGGCGTGCGAGCACGTCGGCCCAGCGCAGGTAGCCGGCCGGCAGCTCGGGGTCGCTGCGCAGCCAGGCATCCATCGCGGGTGGCGGGGCATCGGCGGGGTCGATCTCGCCCGCGGGCATCGCATCGGTGAAGCGGGTGACCAGCACCTGGGCCAGACGTTGCGACGCGGGCACCTCTGCGTTCGCCTTCGCGACGATCGCGGCCAGGTCGGCGGTGCAGATCACGACCTTCGTCTGCGGGTCGGTGATGAAGTGCTGGAACTCCTCGGCGCGGTTCATCGGGTTGACCGGCACGACGACGCAGTTCGCGCGCAGGATGCCGTAATAGGCGGCTGCGTACTGCGGGCAGTTCTGCATGAAGATCGCGACGCGTTCGCCCGCCTTCACGCCCACGCTCTGCAACCAGCCCGCGACCGCCTCGGCCTGCGCCTTCAATGCGCCGTAGCTCAGCGGCCGACCGAAGAACAGGTAGGCGGCCTTGTCGGGAAAGCGCGCGGCCGCGACCTCGAGGTTGAACCACAGCGTGGTGTTCGGCACCGCGAGTTCGCGCGGCAGGCGCTTCGGCCAGACCTTGTGGTGCGGGCGGTCGGTGGCGGGCGGTTCGACGATCGGGTTCAAGGCGTGCTCCACGGTCAACGGGCAGATGGGCGGGCGAGACCGCAGGTATAGCGCAGCCCGCCGATGCATCCTACGGCGTGAACCCGGTGTCGCGAAGGTGACGCGGTGGCCGAGTCGATCGACCGAGAAGGCCCCGGCGACCGGTGTTGGTTCACGAAGCACAAACGATTGCCGGCGCCTATGCTGTGGCCATGACCAGCGCCTCCCCCTCGCCCGCCGCCGGTCCGGGGCTCGACCTGCCGGCGGTGCTGGACATCGAGGCCTCGGGCTTCGGGCGCGACAGTTACCCCGTCGAGGTCGGCTTCGTCCTGCCCGACGGCCAGACCTATTGCACGCTGATCCGCCCCGCGCCGGCGTGGACGCACTGGGACCCCGCCGCCGAGAAGATCCACCGCATCCCGCTCGAGACCCTGTTCCGGCACGGGCGCGACGTGAACGAGGTGGCGGCACAGTTGAACACCCGCCTGCAGGGCCTGACGATCTACTGCGACGGCTGGGCGCACGACTACGTCTGGCTCAACGTGCTGTTCGAGGCGGCAGGCCTCACACCCTCGTTCAAGCTCGACAACCTGCGCGCGTTGCTGACCGAACAGGAGGCGGCGTTCTGGGGCGTCGTGAAGAAGCAGGTCACGACCGAAATGCGCCTGCCGCGGCACCGCGCCAGCTCGGACGCGAAGATCCTGCAAAGCACGCTGATGCGCTTGCGCGCGCCGCTCACACCGCGCAGCCGGCGCCTCGGCAGCGGCTGAGCGAAGGGCCGGTCGGCACGGGGCTTGCTACCCGTCGGCAACACAACACGGCGAATGGAGACCCTCTAATGCAACACCGCTCGTTCCTGAAGGCCGCGCTCGCGCTGGCGCTCTCGGCCACCTTCTCTTCTGCCCTGGTCTCGCCCGCCTTCGCGCAATCCGCGCTCGACGACGTGATGGCGAAAAAGCTGATCCTGATCGCCGTGCCCACCGATTCGGCGCCCTATGGTTTCGTCGGCACCGACCTCAAGCCGCAGGGCCTGGATGTCGACATGGCCGAGCTGATCGGCGCCAAGCTCGGCGTCAAGGTCGAGCTCGTGCCGGTGACCAGCGCCAACCGCATCCCGTACCTGCAGACCAAGAAGGCCGATCTGGTGATCTCCACGCTCGGCAAGAACCCGGACCGCGAGAAGGTCATCGATTTCACCAACGCCTACTCGCCGTTCTTCCAGGCCGTGTTCGGGCCGAAGAGCCTGGTCGTCAAGACGCCGGCCGATCTGGCCGGCAAGAGCGTGGGCGTGACCCGCGGCGCGATGGAAGACCAGGAGGTCAGCAAGATCGCCCCGAGCGGCGTCGACATCAAGCGCTTCGAAGACATGAACGGCACGGTCTCGGCCTACGCCGCCGGCCAGGTGCAGCTGATGGGTGTCGGGGCCTCTGTGGCCGGCAACTTCATGGCGAAGAACCCGCAGGTCAGCACCGAGTTCAAGCTGCTGCTGAAAGACTCGCCGAACTACATCGGCGTGGCCAAGGGCGAAGACAAACTGCGCCTGAAGGTCAACGAGATCATCGCCGCCGCGAAGGCCTCGGGCGAACTGAACAAGATGGCGCTGAAGTGGCTGGGCCGCCCGCTGGGCGATCTGCCGAGTTGATCTTTCGCACCCGCGCCTGAACGCCCCACCGACCTACCGGCATCTTCGTGATCGCCTTCGACTTCCCCTCGGTGCTGGCCGAGTGGCCGCTGCTCGCGCAGGGCGTGGGCGTGACCCTCGTGCTGACCGCGATCTCCGCGACCATCGGCGTCGGGCTCGGCGTGAGTTGCGCCTGGGCGCGGCTGCACGGGCCGGTGTGGTTGAAGTGGCTCGTCGGCGCTTACGTGGAGCTGATACGGAATACGCCGTTCATCGTCCAGCTGTTCTTCATCTTCTTCGGGCTGCCGGGTGTCGGCGTGAAGCTCTCGCCAGAGTTGGCCTCGGTGATCGCGATGGTCGTGAACCTCGGCGCCTACTCGGCCGAGATCGTGCGCGCCGGCATCGCGACCACGCCGAAGGGCCAGATCGAGGCCGCGCAAAGCCTGGCGCTGAGCGAGATGCAGGTGTTCACGCGCGTCGTGCTGCCGCCTTCGCTGAAGCGCGTGTGGCCGGCGCTGGTGAGCCAGATCATCATCGTGATGCTGGGCTCGGCGGTGTGCGGGCAGATCTCCACGCCCGAACTGCAGTACGCGGTGAACCTGATCCAGTCGCGCAACTTCCGCGCGTTCGAGGCCTACCTGATCGGCACGGCGATCTACCTGCTGCTGTCGATCGCGCTGCGCAGGCTGCTCAACTGGGCCGGCCCGCGTTTCATCTTCGGCAAGTGACATGAAGCCCCCACGCTCGCTTCGCTCGTTGCCCGCCGAGGGGGCGCCTCAGTGTCTTCGGGCGGCCGGGCGCCACTGAAATGGTCGACTTCTCGATCTGGGACATCTTCCGCAACCTGCTGCTGGCCGCACGCTGGACCGTGCTGCTCTCGCTGATCGCGTTCGTGGGTGGTGGGCTGGTGGGGCTCGCGCTGCTGATCGCGCGCATCGCCAGACTGCGCGGCGCCGACACGCTGGTCGGCGCCTATGTGCAGCTGTTCCAGGGCACGCCGCTGCTGATGCAGTTGTTCCTCGCCTACTTCGGCCTCGGGCTGTTCGGCATCAACGTCTCGCCCTGGGTCGCCGCGGCCATGGCGCTGACCTTCTACACCAGCGCCTTCCTGACCGAGATCTGGCGCGGTTGCGTGGCCTCGGTCCACAAGGGCCAGTGGGAGGCATCGGCCGCGCTCGCGCTGAGCCTGCGCGAGCAGTTGCGCTACGTGATCGGCCCGCAGGCGCTGCGCGTCGCGGTGCCGCCAACGGTGGGCTTCCTCGTGCAGGTGATCAAGGGCACCGCCCTCGCATCGGTGATCGGCTTCGTCGAGCTGACCAAGGCCGGCACGATGATCACGAACGCGACCTTTCGGCCATTCACCGTCTACGCCTGTCTCGCGCTGATGTACTTCGCGCTGTGCTATCCGATCTCCGCCTGGAGCAAGTCGTTGGAGAGGAAACTGCATCGTGGTCGTTGATTCAGGAATTGTCGAGATCAAGGGGCTCAAGAAGCGCTTCGGCATGAACGAGGTGTTGAAGGGCATCGACCTGTCGGTCAAGCGCGGCGAGGTGATCGCGATCATCGGCAAGAGCGGCTCGGGCAAGAGCACGCTGCTGCGATGCATCAACGGGCTCGAGGTCTTCAACGAAGGCACGCTCAGCGTCGACGGCAACCCGCTGGTACACGGCAATGCGAACGCGATGCGCACGCTGCGCCAGCACGTGGGCATGATCTTCCAGGGCTTCAACCTGTTCCCCCACCTGAGCGTGGGCCGCAACGTGATGCTCGCGCCGACGCTGGTCAAGAAAAAGCACGCCGAGGCCGCGGCCGAGCAGGCGAGGAAGCTGCTCGCACGCGTCGGCCTGGCCGAGAAGTTCGATGCGCAGCCCGACCAGCTCTCGGGCGGCCAGCAACAGCGCGTCGCGATCGCGCGCGCGCTGGCGATGGAGCCCGACGTGCTGCTGTGCGACGAGATCACCTCGGCGCTCGACCCCGAGCTCGTCGGCGAGGTGCTGCGTGTCGTCGAGTCGTTGGCCGACGAGGGCATGACGCTGCTGATGGTGACGCACGAGATGAGCTTCGCGCGCAAGGTCTCCGATCGGCTCGTGTTCATGCATGCCGGCCGCATCCACGAGATCGGGCCACCGGATGTGATCTTCGGCAACCCGCAGACGCCCGAGCTGAAGCAGTTCCTGTCGTCGATCCACGACTGAGAACCTGGGAACGGGTCAGCCAGGCCCGCTCATCACAGGC
>Ga0209583_10000045_pt1 | contig 37734 bp, 41 predicted proteins | sample Str014_FD_187201 | JGI IMG/M metagenome (GOLD analysis project Ga0209583, IMG submission 187201) | Freshwater sediment microbial communities in response to fracking from Pennsylvania, USA - Straight Creek_MetaG_SC_2014 (SPAdes) (version 2) | ecosystem: Environmental > Aquatic > Freshwater >... | reverse complement strand
GGGCAAGGCGGCAGTGGTTGCTGGGGCAGGGTCAATGGTATCCGCAGCTTCCGGGCGAAACCGCAAAAGTGGCGGTGTTGGTTGGGAAAAAGGCACGCGCCACTCACAAGGCACAATCTCGCCAGTCACCGGCGAAACCGGCACCCATTGAGATGCCGCCACACCATCTGAAACCCACATCGGGTCGCGCGGCGCGTGCAGAGCCTGCGCCAGCCACTGGCGGCTTTGACCTCTATTGCCTGCAGCATCTTCCACTTCGGCCATCAAGGCGCAAATGCTGGCAGCGGGCTGATCATTTGCGATGGAGGCGAGAATTTCACGCGCTGCTTCATGGCGGCCTGCACCCAGCGCCGCTTTGGCCAAGGCGTATCGCCCCTCAGCCGAAGTAGGCTCTTTGCCTGTCAAATCGCGCACCCGTTCAAACTGATTTTCAGCCGTGCCATCAGAAAGCTGTGCGGCCAAAGTGGCAAGATCACGATGAGGCGAGAGCGCCCAAGTCTCACGCAACGCTTTCAGTGCCTTGCGTGTATTGCCAGCTGCAAACAGCGTCCGCGCCAGAACACAGGCCGCCGGAACCAATGCGGCGTCAAGCCCATGTGCGCTGGCAGCAAGGTCTTGCGCTTTGGATTTATTGCTGTCTTCTTCGGCCAAGGCCTGCGCTGTGAGCAATGCCGCCTGTTTGCGTGCTGCCGCGTCACGTGCCATCAAACCCACTTTGCTTTGCTGGGCCACATTGCGCGCGGCCCCTTCCCATTCCTTATGCGCAATCAAGCTTTCAAGAACAGCGGCAGAAGCCCAAGGCAGGCGCGGGTTCTTGGCCAAAGCTGCTTCAGCATGTTTGCGCGCTGCCTGCCAGTCGCCCGCCCCGCGCGCGTCAGCAAAAAGCCCGCGCAATCCGAGAACCTCGGTGTCAGGGCTTTTGGCCATGCCTTCGAACACGCGTTTAACTTCGGCCCGGTCGCCGCGCAGCTGTGCAGCTTGCGCGCCCAGAAGTTTGACCAATGGTTCAGCTGTCAGCGTCTCTCCTGCGATTGACGCATGACGGGCCGCAGCTTGATGATCCCCCGCACCGGCAGAGACAATGCCGCGTGAAAGAGCTTCGTACGCCTTGCGCCTGCGCCTGGTTTTAGAATGCTCCCGCAGCCGCAGAGGCGCGCGCCAGATATGGTGGATAACCCGCAGCGCAAAATACAAAGCTGCAAAACTTAAGCACAGCAGCGCCACCCCCACCAAAACTGAAAGATGAATTTCGCGGCCCAGCCATTGGATGCTGATGTTGCCCGGCCTTTCGGCCAGCCACGTGATCGCCAGCCCGGCCAGAACCAAGAGCCCAAAGCGCCAGACCAGCTTGATCATTCTCAACCTTTCGCTGCCACTTCCCGCGCAACGGCGGCGGTGATTTTCGCAATCGCCTGATCAAGCTTGATGCGCCTTGTTGCCGTATCACGCCAAGCTTGCAGGCCAGAAGGCAGAGCGGCCTCAGCCTTGCCCAAAACATCCACCGCCTGTGGCAAATCGCCAGACGCCGCAAAGGCCGAAGCCTTGGCTGCCGCTTGGCCCACATCATCGCTGCTCAAGGATTTCACACTGACAAGGTTTGAGAAGAACGCGCCAATCCTGTCTGTCCAACTCGCTCCAGCCGCCGTTGACGGCTGCGGTTTCGGCAGGCCCGGCACCACTTGCGCCAGCATATCGCTGAGCTGCGTTGCATTGGGCAAGCCCAATGACGCTTCTGCAGTTAACACATCAAACCCATCGGCAGCAGGCACAAGCTTCTGCAGCGCCGAAGCCTCTTCAAGAAAACCTTGCCCCGCCGCCGCCTTGGCTTTCAGATGATCAAGGGCTTGTTTGATCTGCGCGCCGTCTACTCTGTTTGGGGGAGGTGCTGCATCGCGCGTTGCCAACTGCTTTTCGAGAGCCTCAATCCGCGTCGTCAGGGCAGGATCCGCAGCGACGATTGCCCCACTTCCTGAGCCACTTTCCAGCTTGGCTTGAACATCACTCAACGCCTTTTTCTGGGCGTCGAGCGTCTGCTGTAAATCACTGACTGTGCCCGCGGTAATTTGAGCGATGGCCGAAACATCGGCACTTTGTTTTGCACTTTTGTCGGACGCCGCCTGCGCTGCCCCCAGCTTGGCCTTTAATTCATCTGTGAGAGCGATCACCGCATCTACGCGTTTGGCGGCTTGTTTATTGCCACTTTCCAGGGCGTCAACCCGGGTGTTAAGCACTTGCAATTGATCATTGGGCAGATAATTGGCCAGCACATCGCGGTAGAGCCAGCCGCCAAGCACAGCCGAACCGAGCGCAAGTGCGGCACCAAAACCCAGCACGCGTTTCACATTGCTGCGCCCGGGCTGCGCTACAGCAGGCTTTACATCCTCAATGACATGAGGCTCAACGTCGATCACATCATCATTTTGTTTATCATCACTCATAACGCCCACCTATTCTGCTTTGCCTGCAAGATCAAGCAGACCGAGCAGGGCCGCTTCCGTGGGCTCTGCTGCGATGGAAATGTGGGTATTTGGCGGCAATGCTTCTGCAACCTGCACGGATAAACAATAATGCCTCAGCCGCAAAAGCGCCCGCGCCAGCCCCAGTCTTGCCAATTCATTCTGCCAGAGCTTGGCGCTGCGCGGAGAGTAAAGAAGAACGCCATCACTATCGGCTATTGCTTCGCGCCAACGATCGAGCTTTTGGGCAACCGCATCATAGGTAATCACGCGGTCCACATCAAAGCCAGCGGCCTTGAGCTGACCTTCAAGATCGCCGGACGTTTCAGCCCCTGAAAGATAAAGCACCGGACCTTTGCGAGGGCTAAACCGCGCCTTAATATGCGCCACCAAACCATGCACATCACCGCCAGCAGCAAGCACATTTGTGAAGCCCAAATTTTCAGCAGCCGCAGCCGATTGTGCGCCCACCGCCAAAACCGGAATAGCAAGATTGAGACCTCGACGTGCCTTATGCGAAAGTGCGCGCGGCCCATTGGCGCTGGTAACGGCGATCACTTGATAGACGCGTTTAGGAACCTGAACGTCGCGCCGCGGCCTGATCGCCAGCACCGGTGCAATCACCGCGTCATGGCCGCGCAGCCGCAGCGCTGCGGCAAGCTCCGGCGCATCCGCCTCAGGCCGTGTGACAACAAGTTTCATGGCCAGCCTTAATAGGCAATGAGAGATCCGCCTTTTGCTTTCACTTCTTGGCCAGCTTCACGGCCCATACGCTCTGCATCAACAATCGTCCCTTGCCGCGTGGTGCCGAACACATGAACACCGTCCAACGTCAGGGCCTCGCCCCGAAAGGAAATCACCCCATCTTTCAAAACCGCATAGCCTGCAATCGGCGTGCGGCAAGAACCATCCAGCGCCGCCATGAAACCGCGTTCGCACGAAACCGCATGATGACTTTCAGCGTGATCAATTTTTGCCACAGCGGCCTTCACATTTTCTGCCTTCAATGTCGTTTGGATGCCAATGGCACCTTGCGCCACGGCGGGCAACATGTCGTTGATGTCAATCAAGCTGGTGATCCGGTCCGCCAATCCCAAACGCCTGAGGCCCGCTGCCGCAAGAAATGTTGCATCCGCCACACCGTCTTTCAGCTTTTGCAAACGGGTCTGCACATTGCCGCGAAAAGGGGCAGGCTGAAGATCAGGGCGCAGCCGCAAAGTTTGTGCCGTGCGCCGCACTGAGGATGAACCCAGCCTTGCGCCTTGCGGCAACGACCGCAAATCTGACGCAGCAAAACTGATAAAGGCATCGCGCACATCTTCGCGCGGCAAGATCGCGGCCAAGCCCAGGCCTTCTGGCATCTGCGCGGGCACATCCTTCATCGAATGTACCGCAAGATCGATACGCCCGGCGTAAAGCGCTTCTTCCAACTCTTTGGTGAACAGCCCCTTGCCGCCAATTTCGCTGAGCGGCCTGTCGCGCACTTCATCGCCCGTGGTGCTGATCACCACAATTTCAAATGCATCTTCCGGCAACGCATGGGCAGCCATCAAACGCGCCCGCGTTTCATGCGCCTGTGCCAAGGCCAAAGGGGAACCACGCGTGCCGATTCGGAGAAAGTGCTTCGTCATGTTTGCCAAGATAGGGGCTGGCTGCTACAGCCTCAAGCAGGATTGCACATAAAATTATGAATTCCACGACCTTGATATTGGGGATCGAAACCTCATGTGATGAAACAGCCGCCGCCGTGGTGCGTCGCCGTGCCGATGGCTCTGGTGATTTATTATCCAACATGGTCTATTCACAGCTCAAAGACCACGCGCCCTACGGCGGCGTGGTGCCTGAAATTGCCGCCCGCGCCCATGTCACCCATTTGGACGGCCTGATCAAACAGGCGCTGCGAGAAGCCAAGGTGAGCTTCTCTGATCTTGACGGCGTGGCCGCTACCGCTGGGCCGGGCCTCCTGGGCGGGCTGCTTGTGGGCGTGATGGAGGCCAAAGGAATTGCTTTGGCACGCGGTATTCCATTCTTAGCCGTGAACCATCTCGAAGGCCACGCGCTGACCCCCCGCCTGTTGACGAAATGCGATTTCCCCTACCTGCTGCTGCTTATTTCCGGCGGCCACACGCAATTTCAGCTTGTTGCGGGCGTGGGCCGTTACACCAGGTTGGGCACAACCATTGATGATGCTTTGGGCGAAGCGTTCGACAAAGTGGCCAAACTTCTGGGCCTCGGGCTGCCCGGCGGCCCGCGCGTGGAAGCTGAAGCCAAGCGTGGCAATGTAGCACGCTTTGATTTCCCGAGGCCCCTGAAAGGCCGCGCTGATTGCAACTTCTCTTTCTCTGGTCTCAAAACCGCTGTGCGTGAATCTGTGCGTGAACTGGGATTATTGTCCGAGCAAGATATTGCTGATGTCTGTGCGTCATTCCAGCAGGCCGTGGCGGATACGCTTTCAGATCGATTGGTCAAAGCTTTTGCCGCATTCCGAAACCTGCACACAATCGTCCAGCCCACACTGGTCGTTGCAGGCGGTGTCGCCGCCAATGCGGCCTTGCGTGGTGTGCTCGAAAAGCAATGCGCCGTCCATGGCTTCACGCTCAACGTGCCGTCTTTTCATCTGTGTACGGACAATGCCGCTATGATCGCTTGGGCCGGCGCCGAGCATTTGGCGCTGGGCCTGACAGACGGGCTCGATTTTGCCGCCCGCCCGCGCTGGCCGCTCGATTCAATTTCAGCGCCGGTCTACGGCTTTGGCAAAATGGGAGCCAAGGCATGAGCAGGATTGTCATTATCGGTGATGGTGCGTGGGGCAGGGCTTTAGCCATAGTTTTTGCAAAAGCGGGGCATGAGATTGCCATTTGGTCGCGCCGCAATCCGGTTTTGCCACACTCAACCGATGCATTTGTTGCCGCCGTTCCCGCTCAACATATGCGTGAGGTGTTGAGTAAAATCGCTGTTGGCCGAACTCCGTTGATCTCAGCCGCAAAGGGTATCGAACGCACCAGTGGCAAGCTGATGGCCGAAGTGGCTGCCGAAGTTGCCCCGCAATCGGAATTTTATGCCCTCTCTGGTCCGAGTTTTGCGGCCGATGTGATCGCAGGATTGCCCACCGCAGTGACACTCGCGGGGCCTGCCGCTATTCAATGGGCAGAAAAATTGGGCACCACGCATTTCCGCATCTATCCAACGACTGATGTGAAGGGCGTTGAGATCGGCGGGGCCATGAAGAATATTCTCGCGATTGCTTGCGGCATCTGTGAGGGACAGGGCTTGGGCGAAAGTGCACGCGCAAGCCTGGTCACACGTGGCTTTGCTGAACTTTCGCGCTACGCCCGCGCGCAAGGTGCGCAAAGCGAAACTTTAATGGGGCTATCCGGCATTGGTGATTTGATGCTGACCTGCACCAGTGCAAAATCCCGCAACTATGCCTATGGTCATGCCATTGGGCGTGGAGCCTCGCTGGTGGAGGCGATGGCTGAAGCACGCGGTGTGGTGGAGGGGGCTTACTCAGCAGGCATAGCGGCAAAGCTTGCGCTCGAAAAGAAAATAGACATGCCTATCGTCAGCGCCGTTGCCAATATTGTGGCAGGCCATTCCACCCCGCATGATGAAATCACAAAATTGCTCGCACGACCTGTGCGGGCCGAAAATCAATAAGGACCAAAATGCTCTACGCCCTTCTCTGCACCGACAATGCCAACAGCAGCGAGCTGCGCACCAAAGTGCGGCCTCAGCACCTTGCCTATTTGAACAGCTTGGGCAAGAAGATGAAATTTGCCGGGCCATTTTTGAATGATGAAGAAATTGCAATCGGCAGCTTGGTGATGATCGAGGCCGAAACCCGCAACGCCGCCGCAGTGATTGCTGCCAATGATCCTTATAAAATGGCAGGCCTCTTTGCATCGGTTGAAATCAAAGCCTGGCGTTGGGCGCTGAATAATCCGGAGGCAAAATAATGGCGAAATGGCTCTTCAAATCCGAGCCGGATGTGTTCTCTTATGATCAGCTTGCCGCCAAGGGCAAGGCCGGCGAAGCGTGGACGGGAATCCGCAACTACCAAGCCCGTAACAACATGCGCCTGATGGAATTAGGCGATCAGGGCTTCTTTTATTATTCCAATATCGGCAAAGCCGTGGTGGGCATCGTGGAAGTGTGCCAATTGGTCCATGTCGATTTAACCGCTGAAAATCCGACATGGGAATGTGTAGATATTCGTGCCGTTGCGCCCTTGCCGCGCCATGTGACTCTCGATGAAATCAAGCTGGAAGCAAAGTTGAAAGGCATGGTTCTGGTTGTGAACTCGCGCCTCTCGGTGCAGCCTGTGACCGACGCCGAATGGAGCCATATTTGCAAAATGGCAGGTCATCGGGCTTGATCAACCATACATCGTTCGTTGATCAGCACACGGAGCAACTCCCAGTTCCGCTTGTGCCGGAAATCAAACTTCACCTTGCCCATGAAGCTTTGCCCCTGTGGCAGAAGACCGAAGAGGAACTGGGTGCCATGGGTCTGCCGCCACCCTTCTGGGCCTTCGCTTGGGCCGGTGGCCAAGCGCTGGCGCGTTATATTCTCGATCACCCGGAACTGGTGCGCAACAAAGCAGTTCTCGATCTGGCCTCTGGCTCCGGCCTTGTCGCCATTGCCGCCAAGCTTGCGGGCGCCAGCTCCGTTCTCGCCGCTGATATTGATACAATTGCCTGTGCTGCAATCGCATTGAACGCGAAATTGAACAATGTTGAACTGGCCATCACCAGCCAAGACCTTCTGGCCAAAACCCCAGATGTCTTTGACCTGATTTTAGTCGGCGATCTTTTCTATGAACAGTCCACCGCAGCAAGTTGCATGAGCTTTCTCAAACAGTCCAGGGCTGAAATCCTGATTGGTGATCCCGGCCGCGCCTATCTGCCCAAAGACCAATTGACAGAAGTGTCCCATTATGAAGTGCCTGTGACGCGTGACTTGGAAGACACAGAAATCAAGCGCAGCGCCGTGTGGAAGCTGCGCGCTTAAACGGGTCATGACGCAAAAATCACTTTTATCCCAAGCATTCTGCGCTTAAACACAATGCAACGGCTATGCAAAGTGGCGATTGAATTCTGGGAGAAATGCTTTGTCTGATAAAATATATCCAGTTCCCGCCGCATGGAAAAAACGCGCCCATGTCGATGCTGCTGCCTACAATAAATCCTATGCGGATTCGCTGAAAGACCCAGCAAAATTCTGGGCCAAAGAAGCCAAGCGCATTGATTGGTTCAAGTTCCCCAAAAAAATCAAGAACACAACTTTCGAATATCCGAATGTCTCAATCAAATGGTATGAAGACGGCGTTCTCAATGTCTCATATAATTGTATTGATCGCCACCTGAAAAAGCGCGGCCACCAAGTGGCGTTGATCTGGGAAGGTGATAACCCTTATGATGAGCGCAAAGTCACCTATCAGGAACTGCACGATCATGTCTGCCGCTTTGCCAATGTTTTAAAAAAGATGGGCGTGAAGAAGGGCGACCGCGTGACCATCTACTTGCCGATGATCCTGGAAGCTGCTTACGCTATGCTGGCCTGCACGCGCATCGGCGCCGTCCATTCCATTGTCTTTGGTGGCTTCTCGCCCGAAAGTCTCGCGGGCCGCATGGATGACGCAGATTCGCATTTTGTGATCACTGCGGATGAAGGCGTTCGCGGCGGCAAAAAGATTCCGTTGAAGGCCAATACGGATGCAGCCGTCGCAAAAACCGAAGCGGGCGCCAAAGTTTTGATGGTCCGTCGCACGGGGGCTGCCGTGCCATTCAATGCTGAGCGTGATGTCTGGTATCATGAGGCCGCCGCCAAAGTCTCTGCCATCTGCAAGCCCGAGAAAATGAAAGCGGAAGACCCGCTTTTTATTCTTTATACATCGGGCTCCACTGGCAAGCCCAAAGGCGTGCTCCACACCACGGGCGGCTATATCACTTATGCCGCCTCCACATTCCACACCGTCTTTGACTATCACGAAGGTGAAATCTTCTGGTGCACGGCAGATGTGGGTTGGGTGACAGGCCACAGTTATATCGTTTATGGCCCGCTCGCCAATGGTGCCACATCACTCATGTTTGAAGGCGTGCCGAACTATCCATCGGTCTCACGTTTCTGGGAAGTGGTGGATAAATATCAAGTCAATATTTTCTATACGGCGCCAACAGCCTTGCGCGCGTTGATGCAACAGGGCGATGCGTCTGTGAAGAAAACGTCGCGCAAGTCGCTCAGGCTTTTGGGCTCAGTGGGGGAACCAATCAATCCTGAAGCGTGGGAGTGGTATCACCGTGTGGTAGGCGATGGCCGCTGCCCCATCGTGGATACATGGTGGCAAACTGAAACCGGCGGCATCATGATGACGCCGCTGGCCGGCGCACATAAGTTAAAGCCGGGTTCCGCTGCCATGCCGCTCTTTGGTGTAACGCCCGCCCTGGTCGACGAAAAAGGCGCGTTCCTCGAAGGCGAAACCTCGGGCAACCTTGTGCTGCTTGACTCTTGGCCGGGCCAGGCTCGTACGGTTTATGGCGATCATCAGCGTTTTGTTGAAACCTATTTTTCCACCTACAAAGGCATGTATTTCACTGGCGATGGCTGCAAGCGTGACAAGGATGGCTATTACTGGATCACCGGGCGGGTTGACGACGTGCTCAACGTCTCGGGCCACCGCATCGGCACAGCAGAAGTTGAATCAGCACTCGTCGGCTGGGCTGGCGTGTCCGAAGCTGCCGTGGTGGGCTATCCGCATGACATCAAAGGACAGGGCATCTATTGCTACGTGACGCTGATGGCCGGCAAAAAGGGTGATGATGAAACCCGCAAGGATCTCGTCGCCCATGTGCGCAAAGAGATTGGCGCTTTTGCAAGCCCGGACAAAATCCAGTTCGCCCCGGGCCTGCCCAAAACCCGCTCTGGAAAAATCATGCGCCGCATCTTGCGCAAGATCGCCGAAGATGATTTTGGCGCGCTGGGTGATATTTCAACACTGGCAGACCCGACGGTGGTGGACGATCTGGTGGCCAATCGGCAGAACCGCATAAATTGAAGACTACGACTTGATAAATCAGGGCAGGCTCCCTAAATAAAGTGTAATGTTTTATCTCCGGGGCAAGCCCATTGTTTGAACACGTGCTCGCGCCTGATGCGCTGACCGCCTTTTTCAAGGTGGTGATGATTGATCTTGTGCTCGCGGGCGACAATGCCATTGTCATTGGCATGGCGGCGGCAGGCCTTCCGAAAGAGCAGCGCGCCAAGGCCATTCTTGTCGGCATCGGAGCGGCTACGGTCCTGCGCATTGTTTTTGCGCTTGTGGCCATTCAATTGCTGAGGTTGATCGGCTTGGCACTTGTGGGCGGGCTGCTTCTGCTCTGGGTCTGTTGGAAAATGTGGCGAGAGCTGCGTCAAGACCATGCCACCCAAGATGCGGCCGAAGCGGTCACTGGCGAAGACCTCAACCTTGATGGCAAGATCGCGGGCCAAGCTCCCCGCAAGAGTTTTACAGCCGCCGCATGGCAGATTGTCGTGGCCGATATTTCCATGTCGCTGGACAACGTTCTGGCCGTGGCGGGCGCGGCGCGTGAACATCCATATGTTTTGGCGGCAGGCTTGGTTCTGTCTGTGGCATTGATGGGTCTTGCCGCATCGCTGATCGCGCGTCTTCTCCATCGCTTTCGCTGGATCGCCTATGCCGGTCTGGCCATTATTTTCTATGTCGCATTTGATATGGTTATTCGGGGCAGCTTGGAAATGTGGCCAAACTGGCTGCACGCGGCTTAGCTCAACAGCTTTCCAACCGCCACTTTCCAACCTGCATATTTCGCCTCACGAACATCTGCCTTCATTTTGGCCGTGAAACGTTTCTGCCTTTTCCATTGCGCCGCGAATTCTTCGGGCGGCGGCAAAAGCCCGGCCTGCAATCCCGCCAGATAAGCAGCGCCCAGCGCCGTAGTTTCTGCCACAACAGGCCTGTCCACTGGAGCATTCAAAATATCAGCAAGGCATTGCATCGTCCAATCCGAAGCTGTCATGCCGCCGTCAACACGCAAAACGGTTTCGCTGGCTTCAGGCCAATCCTTGCGCATGGCTTCCAGAAGATCGCGTGTTTGATAACAAACCGCCTCCAGCGCCGCCTTTGCGAGTTCGTTCTTCGTCGTGCCGCGCGTCAGCCCGAAGACAGCCCCGCGCGCTTCCGCATTCCAATAAGGCGCACCAAGTCCGACAAAGGCGGGAACCAGATAAACCTGCTGTTGCATATCCGCCGCCATTGCCAGCTTGCCCGTCTCAGCGGCAGATTTAATCACCTTCAACCCATTACGTCTCGTGCCCCTGCGCTTTCAGCCCAGAACAAACGTCCGCCGTGCGTCGATCTTGCCAGACTATGGCTTTGTGAATGGCCTTACCTGTTTTGCGTTCCCACACCACTGTCGTTTCGCGCTGGTTGGTAATGCCAATGGATTTGATCTGCGTTGGCTTAGTCTTTGCTTTCTTGATCGCAAGCTTCACCGTTGCCAAAACCGATCGCCAAATCTCTTCCACATCATGTTCGACCCAGCCCGATGCCGGATAGAATTGCTTGAATTCCCTCTGGCCGAGCCCGCGCAATTTGAGCTTCGTGTCAAACACGATGGCACGTGTCGATGTCGTCCCTTGGTCAATCGCCAGAATGAAATCAGCCATTTGATTTGGTTGCCTTGCGTTTTGGCTTTTCGGTCTCGCCCAAATAGGCTTTCAATGATTCAATTTCGTCTGGTTTCATATGCAGGCCCAATTTTGATCGTCGCCAGAGAATATCTTCCGATGTAACGGCGAACTCTTCGCGCTTTAAATATTCAACTTCATGGGCTGAAAGTGGGCCAAAGCTTGCCCCCAGATCACTGGCAAAGCGAGCACGCTGCAAAATCCCGTCCATCCGCGTTCCATAAGCACGAAACAACCGCTCAATGTTCTGCGGTTTGAGGAAAGAATAGGCCTTCTGCTGGGCAGCGATATAAGTCGGCACATCCGCATAGGTCATGCCGCCGGGCAATTTTGCCCCCGCCGTCCACGGTTTTTTCATCTGCGGAAAGAAGGGCGCAAGTTTCGCCAGCGCCGCCTCTGCCAGTTTGCGTGACGTGGTGATCTTACCGCCAAACACGGACAACATCTGTGGCTGACCCGCAGCGCCTTCCAGCTTCAACACATAATCTCGCGTTGCGGATTTCGCATCCGATGCGCCATCATCATAAAGCGGGCGAATACCGGAATAGGTCCACCGGATCATGTCCTTGGTAATGGGCCGTTTAAAATATGCGCCCGCCGCGCCCAGTAAATATTGAATCTCATCATCTGTTATTTCGGGCCTCTCGGGCGCGCCCTGATAATCAAGGTCTGTCGTTCCGATCAGCGTGAACTTATCCTCATAGGGAATTGCGAAATCAACGCGGCCATCACCATTTTGAAAGATATAGCATCTGTCATGATCATAAAGCCTGTCCACCACAATGTGGCTGCCTTTGACCATGCGCACTTTGGCGGGCTCATTCTGGTGCACCACTTTGGCCAACACGTCGCTCACCCAAGGTCCCGCCGCGTTGACCAGAAACTTGGCGTTGACTTGTTCGCGCGCGCCGTCACTTTCAATTGCCATCTCCCAACCATCGGCACGACGTGATGCATCTAAGCATTTCGTCCGTGTGCGGATGACAGCGCCCTTTGTTCGGGCATCCACCGCATAAAGCGTCACCAAACGCGCATCATTCACCCAGCAATCAGAATATTCCCAACCATGAGTGAACTCCTCGCGCAGGGGGGTTCCCACTTCATCCTGCGTCAGATCGACACTGCGCGTGCCCGGCAAAATCTTGCGGCCCCCTAGGTGATCATAGAGAAACAAGCCCAGGCGGATCAACCAGCGCGGGCGCAGTCCGGCATGATGTGGCAGCACAAAGCGCAGCGGCCAAATGATGTGCGGCGCCGCATTGAGCAAAACCTCGCGTTCGATCAAGGCCTCGCGCACCAGACGAAACTCATAATATTCGAGATACCGCAAGCCGCCGTGGATGAGCTTGGTCGAAGCCGAAGACGTTCCTGAAGCAAGGTCATTCTGCTCCACCAGAAAAACCGAAAGCCCACGCCCTGCCGCGTCGCGTGCAATGGCCGCGCCGTTGACACCGCCACCGATAATAAACAGATCGTAAGTCAAATGAACACCACACCAAAAACCTCAGGATGCAACACCTTGAAGGATTTTTCCAGCCTGCTATGCGAGGGGGATGACAAATCCTGTAATCGCCGAAGTCTTCCGGGGAGACACGCCGGAAAGCCGCCACCGGGGGGCCTTTGTGGTTGTGGACGCAACCGGCAAGGTTTTTGCCAATGCTGGCGATCACGAAGCCGCCTTCTTCCCGCGTTCGGCTATCAAAGCCTTTCAATGCCTGCCGTTGATTGAAAGTGGTGCCGCCAAACACTTTGGCCTTGTTGATGAACATATTGCCATCTGCTGTTCGTCCCATGGGGGTGAGCCAGAACATGTGCGTCTCACCCGAGATATTTTGGCCAGAGCTGGGATTGTGGAAACCTGTCTGGAATGTGGTGCCCATATGCCTTCTTGGCGCGAGGCGAGTTACGAACTGCTCCGCGACGGTGAAACACCCCAACAAGTGCACAACACCTGTTCGGGCAAACATGCGGGCATGTTGGCCTTGGCCAAATATCTCGGCGTATCATTGGAAGGGTATGTGCATCTGGACCATCCAGTACAGCAGGCAGTCGCCGCGACGGTTACAAACTTGTGCGACTTCAATATCGCGAACGCTCCAATGGCTGTTGATGGCTGTTCCTTGCCGACATGGGCCTTGCCCATGCCTAATGTGGCCCTGGGTTTTGCACGGCTGTCCAGTCAACAAAATAAGGCCGCACAATGGATTTTGCGTGCCGCCCGCAACCATCCGTTCCTGATCGCGGGCACCAACAGGCTCGATACCAAAATCATGCACGCCGTGCCGCGCTTATTTATCAAAATGGGGGCCGAGGGTGTTTTTTGCGGCACCATTGCCCATGCAGGCCTGGGCTTTGCCTTGAAATGCGATGATGGCGCGGCGCGGGGGGCAGAAGTGGCTGTAGCACAGATGCTGGCGAAGCTGGAAGTGTGGACTGACGAGGAACGCCAGCATTTGATCACCTTCGCAACCCAACCCATGACCAACTGGCGCAAGATCGCAGTGGGCAGTGTGACGGCTACCCCGTAACCACATTGCCATACATGTGCACATGCGCCGGAACGGTCGTCTCATCTTTCAGAAAATCGCCCGTCGCCTGCAGGTCTCCCTTCATGCCCACAATAGCCCCCTTGGGCGCGTGATCTATCATGTTCCCCGCGATCAAAATCTGCCTGGCACCTTCAGCCACTGAAAAGCCAATGCCTTGGCCACAATTGCGGATCACATTGCCCTGCGCGGTGACATTGCGGCAGAAATCAACCCAACCCAAATTGATGCCGATGCTTTCGGCATCCTCGATCACATTGTTCGAAACAAGTGTATCCGCCTCACAATGAATACCCACGCCATCAGTCGCGGCCGTTGTCTTGCTGCCATGCATCCGGCGCACCACGTTTCCCGTACATACGACAAGGTGCCCGCCAACATCGAAATTGGTGATCGAAATCCCATGCGCCGCATCTTCGATAATGTTATTGGCGACGACGGCGCCCTGAAAATTGAATTCCACATAAAGCGCAGTTTCCTGTGAACGCGCCAGCGAATTTCCGATGATCTGCACATTGCTGCCGGAATTGCAGCGGATCGAGGAATAAAATGTATCCGTCACCCGGTTGTTGGCAATGATCACACTGCCCGCGTTGAACACGCTGATGCCATTGCCATTGGGCCCATCGCCACCGGCTTCTGAGCGGATATTGGAAACCCGGTTGCCGATCACCTGTGTGCCGTCTTCTTCCAGCTTGTGCCGCCAAACCTGAATACCATTATTGCCAATATCATCGACCGTATTGTTGGAGATCATCAGGCCATTTGAGTTGACAGCGATCAGTGCAGCTTCCTTAATGGCATTGAAATGGCAATTCTGCACTGTGCCGGAACATTCTTCAATCTTCAGCCCACTGCGCCCGCTCTTGCTGAAGTGGCAGGCCTCCACCATCAACCGCTCCACCTTCCACCCCACGACAAGGCCCGGCAATTCATCCGTCATCGGCTTCTGAGCACCTTCAAAATGCAGGCCAGACAGCGTGACATCTGCACAGTTTTGCACGGTGAAAATCGGCGCTCCACCTTGCGTGGTCAAAACGCTCTGACCCGGCACGCCCAAAACCACCAGCGGAAAATCAATTACCAAGCCTTGCGCATCAAACCGCCCAGGCGGCACATGCAAAACTCCACCTTCAGCCTTAGCTTTGGCCAGCGCAGCTTCGAGATTAAATCCAGCTGCTGCCTGAGCAGCGCCCGCTTGCACCAGCAGCATCGGCGCAGAAATAAAAGCGCGGCGTGGAAGTTTCATACAGTCCCCCAAACAATGATCGGCCCAGTTTGGCATGTCTCACTACTTCTCACAATCTTGTGTGCGGGTTTGTTTGGCCAATAAGCTGGGCGGTGCTAGTATGGGGCAATGGAGAACCCGATGCGCAAAGTCCTTATCTCTTTCTTTCTCACCTTTTTTCTCTTGCCGCTTGCAGCTTCACAGCTCGAGGCCAAAACCGAAACGGCCATTTTTGCGGGGGGCTGCTTTTGGTGTGTGGAGTCAGATTTTGATCACGTCAAAGGGGTGACAGAAACCATCTCCGGCTATGCCGGCGGCACCATCAAGAATCCGACTTACCGCAACCACGAAGGCAACCAGGAAGCTGTCAAAGTGAGCTTTGATGCTGACGTGGTGAGCTATGCCGATCTTGTTGCGAGGTTCTTGCGTTCAACCGATGTGGTTGATGCAGGCGGGCAATTCTGCGATCGCGGCGACGCCTATACATCAGTGATCTTCGCCATGAACGATGAGCAGAAGAAAATCGCCGAATCCGCCAAGGTTGAAGCTGAAAAAGCACTAGGCCAAAAGATCGTCACTCCGATCCGCCCCTTCACAACTTTTGCCGATGCTGAGGATTATCACCAGAATTACTATCTCGGCCAAAATCGCGTATTGACGCGCTTTGGCTATATCAAACAGGCCGATGCCTATGAAGATTACCGCCAAGCCTGCGGCCGCGACGCACGTGTGAAAGCGCTCTGGGGCAAAGCGGCCTATACCACGGGCAAGTGAGCTTAAATAATCTCATCCTCATCCGGCACAGCCTGGATGGCCGCCCGGGCTTTTGGTTTCAGCCTTGCGATGTGAAACAACGCGTCCCCCCGGTTCACAATCGGCAAATTTGTGCGCCCGATGATCATGCCGGCATCTTCGGCAACAACTGAAGTTGGGTTCTCGCCCAAAGGTCCGGTGATCACGCCTACGTCTTCACCCGCCCCAACCCTGTCTCCGGCCCGGCGCAAGGAATGCAGAATGCCACCTTCGGGCGCGCGCAGCCAGGAACTGGAACTGGAGTGGAAACTTGCTGCATGGGGTGGCGCCGCCGGTGCTGTTTCAATCATGCCGATGACCTTCAGCAATCGAAGGGTGCCCTGCACAGCCGTATCAATGGCCATTTCGTCAAAACGCAACGCTTCGCCACCTTCATAGAGGAGCATTTGCACACCAGCACTCAAGGCCGCTTTGCGCAAGCTGCCATCGCGCAACTTCGCGGTGAGAATAACAGGTGGCGCGAAGGCCTCAGCCAGTGCCATCAACTTCTTGTCGTCTGGTGCCAAGCGAATTTGCGGCAGGTTTCTGCGGTGAAGAGCCGCCGTATGATAATCAATACCATATTGCGCGCGCTGGACAACCTGCACGAAAAACAGGTCAGCCAATAATGAGGCCAGCGAACCGCGATCGGAACCCGGAAAAGAACGGTTCAAATCGCGCCTGTCCGGCAGATAGCGTGAGTGGGTGAGAAAGCCGAAACTGTTGACGATAGGCACAGCCAGTATCGTGCCCGAAAGTTCAACACCCTTCAGCGCGGCCAGAACCCGGCGGATGATTTCCACGCCTTGAATTTCATCGCCATGAATGGCCCCCGACATGAAAAAACAAGGCCCAGCATTGCGGCCATGCACCACATGCACAGGCAAGTTCAGCCGCGTGCTATTGGCCAGAACAGAAACCTCAAGCTCAATCATCTCTTGCGTGCCGGGCGCAATCATCGCTCCGCCAAATTCAAAAGCCTTCATCCCTTGCCCCGCGTTCTGGTATGGCCCGGCCTTGCCGCACGTTCCAAAAATTCAATCATCGCCTTGGCCACGTCTTTGCCCGAAGCTTCTTCGATGCCTTCAAGCCCGGGCGATGAATTCACTTCCATCACCACCGGCCCGCCCTTGGAGCGTAACATATCCACGCCCGCCACATTGAGCCCCATACTCTGCGCGGCTTTGAGCGCCGTTGATTTTTCAGCGGGCGTCAACATGGTGATCGCCGCCGTGCCGCCGCGGTGTAAATTCGAGCGGAACTCGCCCTTGGGGCCCGTGCGCTCCATTGCGGCCACAATTTTGCGGCCCACAATAAAGGCGCGAATATCGCGCCCCTCGGCCTCAGAAATAAACTCCTGCACCAGAATGTTGACATTGGCGCCATGAAAAGCTTCGATCACTGACTTGGCAGATTTATGCGTTTCGCCGAGCACGACGCCGATGCCCTGCGTGCCTTCAAGCAACTTGATCACCACAGGTGCTCCGCCCACCAGCGCCAGAATCTCTTCGGTGCGCTGCGCATCATTGGCAAAGGCGGTGGCCGGAAGCCCCACACCATCGCGCGCCAAGAGTTGCAGAGAGCGCAGCTTGTCGCGGCTGCGCCCAATGGCAACGCTTTCATTCAAAGGATAAACCCCCATCATCTCAAATTGTCGGAGCACCGCGAGGCCATAGAACGTATGCGAGGCTGCAATGCGCGGGATCACAGCATCAAAACCCTGAAGCTTCTCGCCCATATAGCGCAGCTCTGGCTTGCGCGACGTGATGTTCATATAGCAGCGCAGATAATCCAGAGGCACAATCTCATGACCGCGCCCCACGGCTGTTTCCATGATGCGCTGGTGCGAATAGAGTTTTGGGTTACGCGTGAGCAAAGCGATTTTCATGGTGAAACCTTTCTGCGGCTCAGCAGAAAGCTGCGCGAGGGATTGACCAGAAAGCGCCCCTTCAAAGTGTCGCGGCCCAGCAGCATGGGTACCCCCATGTCGGCCCGATCCGTCAAAGTGATGAGCGTTTCGAATTGATGTGTCCCCACATGAATCATTGTCTCAATAACCGGGCGTAACTGGCTGGCCCCGTTGGAGCTTTTGATCCGCTTCACATCGGCCAAAGGCACTTCGCAGCGCAAGCGCCGCCCCGCCGATTCAAAAGTAAAACGCACTTTGCGCCCCCAGATTGATATGTCTTCCGCGTGCAGCGCTGCGGTGCGCGCGCCGGTGTCAATCTTGGCCGCCACCTGGCCGTGGCCCAGAAGGGGCAACAAAACATGTTCCTTCCATCCAATCAGCGGTAGGGGGTAGAGTGTCGGTCGCATCGCCATCATCTGTGAAACTTAGTGCGACGCAATGCGAAAGCCAAGCCGTCTTGGACAAGAGGAGTTGAACATGAGAAATTTCTTATTGGGGGCCGTCGCCGTCCTGGCCATCGCTGTGGGCGTCACCTCGATGCGCAACCTAGGTGGGCCACCAGACGCAAAAGTGTTGACTGCGGCCGAGAAAGCAGGTTGCGGCCTCTCCGTTGCCGTTACCGAAGGGCCCTATTTCGTCTCGGGCACAGGCGCGTTGAAAGATAACAATCTCAACACCAGCAATTTGCCGGGCACGCCAATTCAAATCTCCGGTCATGTCTTTGAGGGCCTCGACACTACAAAACCCGTGGCCAATGCCAAGATCGAAATCTGGCACACCGACAGTGCAGGCTCTTACCATCCCAATAACAATGGCCCGATCAGCGCCTACAAGCCAGAAGACATCGCCTTGCGTGGCTATATCACCACAGATGCTGGCGGCGCATATAGCTTCACGTCGATTTATCCCGGCGAATACACCGGCCGCACGCGGCACATTCATTTCAAGATCACCGCTGGCGCAAAGGTTCTGACAACGCAACTGATCATCCCATCGCTGACCGGCGATAAACTCACTTTCGATGACGATACGATCGCCCAAGGCTTGCCCACATGCGCTTTGTTGAAGTTTGACGCCAGCGCCAAACCGCAAAGCGCGACGTTTGATTTTAGGCTCTAGCGCGCCGCGCTAAAGCTGCAATGCCAAAGCAGCCAAAGGTACACACCGCAGCCCCCGCCCAAAGTGCGCCTTGAATGCCGTAAGCCCCGCCGATGGCCGCAAAAAGCAAAGCCGCCGCCGCGCGTGAGATGAGGTTGGTGACCGAAAGCAGGGAACTGCCCAAGCCCGGCCGATCTGGCAGTAAATCTTGCGCATAGGTGAGGTGTTGTGTCAGCAACACCGCGTTGCCCGCCGCATTCAGCAGGGCCAGAAAATAGAGCGGCCCGGTGCTGTTGATCAATGTCAATGACAACAGGAAGACGGCATGAATGACGCCACCACTCACAATCACCTGCCAAAGGGGAAAGCGCCGAACCGCAGCGCCAACGCCCAGCATGATTGGAATTTCCAGTGCGGCGACCAAGCCTGCAAAGACACCCAGTTGCGCGGTGCTGCCGTGAAGCTGCTGCGTGAGGATCAGCGGAAAGGCCGCAGCGATCAGCGGATGCACGCTATTCACCAAGGCAAGCGCCGCAAGGCGTGTCAGCCTTCCGCCTTGCACAACCAAACCCAGGGCCTCGCGCAGATTGGCCGCAGCCGAACCCGCCGATGCGGATGTGCCCGCAATGCTTGGCCCGAAGCGCCAATAGAACAAGAGGCACAAAACAAAAGCCAAAGCCGCAATGGCAAAACTGTCAGAGGGCCGCGCGGTCGCCGCAATAAACAGGCCAACAAGTGCGGGCACGACGATCCACGAGATCGCATAAAAACTGCGCACGGCTGAGTTGATCGATGCCGCCTGCGTTACGTCAACCTCATTGGCCACGCTGCGCACGGTGCCAAACAACAGGGCATAGGCGCTGCCCGAGAAAGGATAGACCAGCAACATACAGATCAGGAACGTTGGCGTCGCGGGCCACAGCGCGAACAGGCCAAAGCCAATAGCACCTGCCGCAAGACACCACAGCACCGAGGTTTTGCGATTGCGGGAAATATCAGAAAGATAACCCAGCGCCAGCCCACCCAAAGTGCCAAACAGCCCGACCAGAAAGATCAACAACCCAAACTGCCGCGTGCTCATGCCAAGTTGTTCTGTGGCGATGATCGATTGATAAGGAATAGTGGCGGCGTAAGTGAAGCCCAGCAGCACCAGAGCAATGGCCACAGCCCGAATGCGTTTGTCGCGGGCAGCTGTGAGAATAGCTTGGAACATTTTCAGCCTCGGCTAAGGGACCTCATCTGCCCCTTTGGGGCACCTTCTCCAGAGGAGAAGAGACAATCGGAGATTCTGGCAGTCTCGCCCTTCTCCACATCGTGGAGAAGGTGCCCGAAGGGCGGATGTGGTCCCTTCGGCGCGCTCCGACGTTTACCCGTTATTTCGCAGCAAACATCTGCTCAACATAATCCCAGTTCACCAAGCTATCGACAAACGCCTCCAGATATTTCTGCCGGGCGTTGCGGTAGTCGATGTAATAGCTGTGTTCCCAAACATCGCAGCCGAGGATAGGCTGCGCGCCGTGCATCAATGGGTTTTCGCCGTTAGGTGTTTTGCTGATCGAAAGCTTGCCGTCCTTCTTGACAATCCAGCACCAACCGGAACCAAATTGCGTCAGGCCTGCCTGCACAAAATCGGCGCGCATCTTGTCATAACCGCCAAGATCTGCATCAATCGCTTTTTGCAAAGCAGCAGGAATTTTCTTGCCGCCGCCATTGGGCTTCATCCAGTTCCAGAAATGATTGTGGTTGTAATGCTGGCCCACGTTGTTGATCAGGCCCTGGGCCTTGTCGGCGTAAGCCACTTTGCAAATGTCTTCGATCGAGGCCGCCGCCAAGGGCGAATCCTTCAGCAGATTATTGCCATTGGTCACATAGGCCATGTGGTGCTTGTCATGGTGAAACTCTAAGGTCTCCTTCGACATGAAAGGGCCCAATGCGTCATAAGCATAGGGCAGGGCGGGCAGTTCGAGGGCCATGTTCTTCTCCATTGTTTGATGAAGATCAATCTAGGCCCTTGAACGACCACATGCAACAACAGCCGTGACGTAAATTCACATGCCGTGCAGCAGCTTGCGCACCACAATCATCACCACAAAACTTGCGATCCAATATCCCGCATCCACCAATTTCGCATATTGCGATTTGCCGGTGAAGCTGCTGCCGGAATAGGCCAACACAGCAAAGGCGATCAGAGCGCGGAGGCCTGCATTGCCGCCAGCGACATTCACAAACCAACTCATCAGCAAGAGGCCAATCGCTTGTGTCGCCATGGCCTCAGCTGGCATTTTACCGGCAGCGTCCATTTTAACGCCAGACCCCGCAGCCCATTTCTCACCAAAAAATTTTGGCGAATACCAAAGCCAGCCAAGCAAGAATGATAAAACCGCACCGATAATCACTGAAAGCCAGCCGACTTGCGTATAATATTCCATGTTCCCCTCCTGAGTTACCCCACAGCGCGTCGAGTCTATCACGTCGGGCGGGCAGTTCAAGCCAGTCCTAAACCCGCCCGCCTTCGCCCTTCACATGGGTTGTGATGGCCTCAAGAAATATCGCGCCAAACTGTTCCTGTTTGGCCGCACCCACGCCATGCACTTCGCCAAAATCCCATTTGGTCAGCGGCTTCTTGGTTGCCATGTCGATGAGCGAACGATCCGCAAAGATGACGTAAGCCGCAACGCCGCGCGCCTTGGCCAGCTTCATGCGCAAAGCTTTCAGCCGCACGAGCAAACCCTCGCCCTGCGCGTCCATGCCTTGTGTATATTGCGCATTGCGTTCCTTGCGCTGCTCGCGTTTGGGAATACGTTCAGCGCTTTGGTTGATATCAGCATAACCCAAACAGACATCGCAATTGCTGCAAGGTTCAGACGTCTCGCCAAAATACTGCAACAAAACCTGCCGCCGGCAAGTTGAAGACTGTGCAAAATTCACCAGGCTCGACAAGCGCCGCAGTTGCAGCTTGATAAATTTTTCGTCGCCACCTTCCTGATCAATGAATTTGCGCCGCATCATCACGTCCTGCATGCCAAAAATCATATGGGCATCCGCCACTTCGCCATCGCGCCCTGCGCGACCGATTTCCTGGTAATAGGCATCTAGCGTTCCGGGCAAGTCGGCATGAAAAACGAAACGCACATCGGGCTTGTCGATGCCCATGCCAAAGGCAATGGTGGCGCAAACCACGATGCCTTTTTCGGCCATGAAAATATTTTGGTTTTCGGCCCGCGCATCTGCACTCATGCCTGCATGATAGGGCAGGGCCTTGAAGCCTTCGTCCTTCAATAATGCGGCCCATTCCTCCGTCTTCTTGCGTGAGAGCGCATAGACAATGCCACTCTCGCCGCGATGTTCCTGCATAAAATCAAGCATCTGTTTCTTGCTATTGGCTTTGCGCTCAACCGTCAGCTTGATATTGGGCCGGTCAAAGCCCGAAACAAAAACTTCCGCCCTGCCGCCAAATAACTTGGCCACCATGTCGCGCCGCGTCGTTTCATCCGCCGTGGCGGTAAAGGCCCCAATTGGCACTCCGGGGAAGGACGACTTCAAATTCTGCAAGGCATCATATTCAGGCCGGAACGAAGCGCCCCATTGCGAAATACAATGCGCCTCATCCACCGCGATCATCGCCACATCCAATCGCTGCAACGCGCTGATCATCCGCTCGGTCATCAGGCGTTCGGGTGCCAGATAAAGAATACGCACAGCACCCGATGCAACGCGCTGCCAGATTTCCACATTCTCTTCACGCGAGGCGGCGGAATTGATGGTCTCAGCCGCAACACCCGCAAGCTTCAATGTCACCACTTGGTCTTGCATCAATGCCACCAAGGGTGAGACAACAATCGTCAGAGCATTCTTGACAAGTGCAGGAATTTGAAAGCACAGCGACTTGCCAGCCCCTGTGGGCATCACCGCGAGAACATTGCGCCCCGCTAATAAGTGATCAACAATTGCCTCTTGCCCGGGGCGAAAGCTGTCATAGCCAAACACATCACGCAGAATTTTATGTTTGGGCATGAAGCGAATTTTGATTGTTAATTTTTTTAGATTCGTCATTCCGTGCAAGCCGGAGCGAAGCGTAGGCGCGACACTGAACCCAGCTTTCTTCCAGCGCGTTCTGCGGCCAAAGCTGGATTCCGTGTCGCAGCCCAAACCTGCCTTCGGCAGGCCTCGCTTCGCTCGGGGCTTTGCACGGAATGACGGGGTAGAAGAACGTGAATTGCAATTGGCAGGGCCTTTAAGATCAGCCTGAATCAGTCAGGCCGATGTGAGCACTTTGCATACTACGCTGCCCACAGCAACGGAATGCCCATCACTGCCATCCCGAACGTTGCGGCCATGAGAATCAAACATAACAGTGCCACGCCATAGACCGCCCATTTGCTCCCCAGCAGAGCCGCAAGGGGAACCGTCTGGGCCGTGTGAAGCCCCACAAAATGCGCCACGCGCAAATCGCCGCCGGTCGTGGACCAATGAAAAAAGCCAAGGCCCGTGGCATCATTCATATCGCCACCGATCCAATGGCTGGTGTGGCTGGAAAGATAGCCACCCGCAAGTGTGCCAAGCAATGCGCCGAGCATGAGACCCACCCCGGCGGCTAGGCGCATCAGATCTGATCCCCGCTGCTGCCACACGCGCCAGCCGATGAAGGCGCTCGTGGCCGTCAGCGTCAACGCGCCCAAACCCATCATCGCGTACATTATTGCAGCAAAAGCTGTCCCTGTGTTAAAGTGCGATGCTTCGGCGCGCGATGCACGGAAAATCATGTAACTCATCTCAAGTACGAGAGCAGCCACGAACATCCATGTTGCAGTCTTTACGCCCCGCCCCGATTTTGGGATGAGTGAAATCGCCCAGGCCAGCGTTAAAGCTTGCACGACAAGTGAAAGAAAAAACTTGGCTGGCTTTTCCCAAACGCTGACCCCGGCAATCAATCGTGCATCAGCGAATTGTAATGCAAAGCAAACTATCATGCCCAGAAGCATCAAAACGCTCGCCCACCACAACAGAGGTGAGCTCCGCTTCGCTTCTCTGAAAAAATGAATGACTGCGAATTCTTCGCTCATCATGCGGTTCTCACTTTATGAAATGCGAAACGGATGATCTGAAATCCGAAATAGCCAATGGGGCCAAACATGAAGGTGAGCGGCAAAAGCACGACGAGAAACAGCCGCGGGATTCCATCTTCGACAATACGTTTTGAAATCTGCGCGCCCACGAAAAGATCAAACGCCAGATAATGAACCCAACCCGCCAGCGCCGCCCAATGATGAGTGAACAGCTTTTGCACATTGGCCAAAGTGTCAAACCCACCTTCAGCTCTGGCCCAGAAGAAAATGATCAGCGCAGTATAGGTCAGCGACAGCAGGGTCGGGAAAACTTGGCCCGCGATAATATCGCGCCACTGCGGCCTGTTGAAAACAATCCCCGCCACGAGAACCAGCCAGCCCAAGAGGGCCACTAGGTTGGCGATTTGAAAAACCTGTTCAGCCGTCACTTTCTTCTCCATCTTTACGCCGTAAACATCAAAAGCAAATAAACCTGACAACGTCAAGATATATTTTGACATTGTAAAGATGAAGCTATGGGATTAAACCGAAGCGTGACCGAAACCGTGAAACCCTATCACCATGGCGACCTGCGCGAGCAACTCTTGTTGGCGGGCGAGCAGGCTTTGGGCGAAATGCCCGTCGAGCAAGTGACCTTGCGCGAAATTGCCAGGCGTGCGGGCGTGTCCCATGCGGCACCAAAACACCATTTCTCCTCCATGGGTGAGTTGTTGGGCGAAATCGCTGCGCGTGGCTTCGTGAAATTTGTTGATGCTCTTGATCAAGCATCAAAGAAAAACGCCGTGCAATCGCCCGAGGCTCGCTTGACGGCGATGGGCTGGGCCTATTTGCGTTTCGCCGAAGCCAACCCCGCCATCTATAGTTTGATGTTCGGCAAGATCGATCGCATGGCCATCACTCCTAACATGCTGCAATCCTCGATGGCGGCGTGGAGCCAATTGGAAAATGCTGTGGCCGATGTGATAGGCCAAGACCGTGCCGCGACAGGCGCGATGCACGTCTGGTCATCCGTACACGGATTATCGATGTTGAAGGCCGAACACCGCTTGCCGCCGCATCTCACCTTACACGCGGCCGAAGCAAACCTCTTGCGCATGATGGTCGCCGGGTTGATTGAGAGCTGATGGAAGTGACCACGCTCGCACTTCTTGCCCTCACAGCGCTTGTCGCAGGCTTTGTTGATTCCATTGCCGGCGGCGGAGGGCTCTTGTGCTTGCCAGCACTTTTGTTGGCGGGGCTGGACTCAGTCACAGCACTGGCCACCAATAAGTTGCAAGGCACTTTCGGAACGGCTTCGGCCACATCAACTTTCTGGCATAAAGGCCTGCTCAAACCACAAGAACATCTCGCCACCATTGTGATGGTTTTCGTCGGTGCCGCCCTTGGCGTGGGCGCAGTGGCTTACGCACCCAAGCAAATCCTCGGCGCGGCCCTGCCTCCGCTGTTAATTTTAATTGCCCTTTACTTTGCCTTTGCGCCCAAACTTTCGGATATGGCCACAAAACCCAAACTGCCCACCGCCGTCTTCACTTATGCAATTGCACCCGCCATCGGATTTTACGACGGCATCTTCGGCCCCGGAACGGGCTCCTTCTTCATGCTGTCGCTGGTCACACTCTTCGGCCTTGGCCTGATTGAAGCCACAGGTCGCACCAAGCTGTTCAATTTCACCTCCAACATCGCAGCGCTTCTGATGTTTGCGGCAGGTGGAAAAATCCTGTGGCTGACGGGTCTGGTGATGGGCCTGGGCCAAATCATCGGCGCGCAAGTGGGTTCTCACATGGCCATCAAAAACGGTGCGAAAATCATCCGACCCTTGCTAGTGGTTGTGTGCCTTGCAATGGCTGCGAAGCTGTTGCTGGCGCGCTGACACGAATTTTCCCTCCCCACAAGGGGGAGGGGGAAGATGAATTTCTGTCGCGCTAAAGCGTCTTCTCCATGAACACACTCAGCGGGTCGGGCCGATAATCGCCAAACGGCGCGATGGTGCGATAGCCGAGCTTCTCATAAAGCTTCAGCGCTTCGGGCTGGTGAATGCCAGTCTCCAACCGGGCAAGCTCATAGCCCATATCTCGGGCGGCTTCGTGCAGCACATCCATCATCAACTGGCCAAGCTTCATGCCGCGCATGCTGGGGTCGACCCAAACACGTTTGATCTCGACATAATCGCCGAAGGTCCAGAACCCGCCGCAGCCCTTGGCCTCACCATTCACAAAAAGGCCGAAGAATTTCATCTCTGGCTGGCACAGCGTTTCCACATCAAGGAATGGTTGCTCACAGCAGCATAAAGTGCCGCGCCATAGTCTTCGCCTGCCTTTAACAAGACGCGAAATTCTGCCCGCCGAGGGTCAGCGCGCTTGATCTCGATCACGAAAACGCCTGCAGCCCTGTTTGTGCCCGCCCAAGGATCAGCGCATGAACGTCGGCCGTGCCTTCATAGGTGTTCACCGTTTCAAGGTTCACCATATGGCGGATCACGTGATATTCATCCGATATGCCATTGCCGCCGTGCATGTCGCGGGCTTGCCGCGCAATATCCAATGCCTTGCCGCAATTGTTGCGCTTCATCAGCGAGATGGCGGGCGGTGCCAGTGTGCCGCGCTCCAGTCCGCGCCCCAAGGCGATTGCACCTTGCAGGCCGAGTGTAATTTCAGTTTGCATGTCAGCCAGTTTTTTCTGAATAAGTTGCGTTCCCGCCAGTGGGTTGCCAAACATTTTGCGTTCCATCGTGTAATTTCGCGCCCTGTACCAGCAATCTTCCGCCGCCCCCATCACGCCCCAGGCAATGCCAAAGCGTGCCTTGTTCAAACACGAAAACGGCCCGCCCAAGCCTTTGGCCTTGGGTAGCATTGCGCCCTCAGGAACTTCCACATGATCGAGAACAATTTCACCGGTGATCGAAGCGCGTAAGCTGACCTTGCCTTTGATTTCCGGCGTTGAAAAACCTTTAGCCCCACGTTCTACAACAAAGCCGCGAATTTCGCCTGCCTCATCCTTGGCCCAGACAATCGCAATATCAGCAATCGGCGAATTAGTGATCCATATTTTGGCACCGTTCAAAACATAACCGCCGGATATTTTCTTGGCCTTGGTGGTCATCGCACCGGGGTCAGACCCCGCATCAGGCTCCGTCAACCCAAAGCATCCGATCAATTCACCCGTGGCTAATTTTGGTAAATATTTTTTCTTCTGGTCTTCGCTGCCAAATTCTTCAATGGGGTGCATCACCAGTGAATTCTGCACGCTCATCGCCGAGCGATAACCTGAATCAACCCGTTCAATTTCCCGCGCCACTAAACCATAAGCTACATAACCAAGGCCAGAGCCGCCATAGGTTTCTGCCGTCATCATGCCCAGAAAACCCATGGCACCCAGCTCTGTCATGATCGCGCGGTCAAAGCGCTCTTCGCGAAATGCGGTTTTAACGCGCGGCTGCAACTTATCCAAAGCAAATGCCCGCGCCGAATCGCGGATCATTTTTTCTTCGTCCGAGAGTTGGCTCTCCAGATCGAGCGGGTCTTCCCAGTTGAAAGCAGCAAGCTTGTTCATTTTAGGATCCAATTTTCTACGTGTTAGGCCTGTCGGAGAGTGACATGATAGCAGGCGCGATATAGAGTTTTGACGATATACTTTGCAACTCGCGCAACACTCCCAATTGAACCAAAGTTCTAAGGTCTGATTGTGCGGTTGGAAAAGAAACTTTGCAAAGGTTTTGAACTTCGCTTGCCGTTGTCCATGTCTTGGTGAAGAGCCCGTCTATAATCATCAAGAGCCGTGCAGGCTTTTTAACCGAATTGATTTGTGCCCGAAGTGCTGTTTGTAGCTCAATAATTCGGTCAACCACAATAATTGCTTGGTTACAGCTTTCCTCGACAGCTTTTAGGAAGAATTTAATCCACTCAGTCCATTCCCCTTGCGTGGAAACTCTAAAAAGCTTTTCGATGTATTCCTCTTTGCGGCCTTCCAAATAGGGGCTCAAATGCAGCAGTGGTAGTTCCACAAGTTTGTTTTGCATTGCCGCAAGAGTGATGAGCATTCGGCCAATGCGCCCGTTTCCATCATCAAATGGATGAATGGCTTCGAATTGATAGTGCATGAGCGCTAAGTCAATGAGTCGCGTTTCTGGAACGATATTGGGTCTATTGATGAATGCAAACAACGCATCCATACAGTGTTCGGCTTGATCAGGCGGCGGTGGTACATATCGCGCTGTAAAAATATTGTCGCCATGTCGCCCAACTGCATTTTGTCGGTTTTTATATTGGCCCGGCCTTTTATTTGCGCCCCGCACTTGTGAAAGCCCACCCAACAAAATTGAATGAGCTTCTTTGATGAGCCACTGTGAAAGGTTGATCGTTCCGAACGATGTAATTTTTTGAATTGCATTTATATAGTTATAGGTTTCACGCGTATCGTCAGATTTGTTACTTTCCTTGTCTGCTTCTTGAAGGACAAGATCACCAAGCGTTGTTATGGTTCCTTCCATCGCGGATGAAGTAAGGGCTTCTCTCCGTAAGAGCGGACCAATCAACATAAACGGATTTTGTATTCTTCGTGATGCGCCACGCAATTCGCCAATTGCGTTGGATGCAGATGCAAGCGGTAGAGCAAATTCGGCTATCGAAAGTCCCGGAGGCAGAGCTGGGGGCAAGTAGGCTAGTTCACCATTTATAGTTGCAATAAGGTGATTTTGCTGAGAATGTGTGAAATCTTCACGCTTCATGAGCTTTCAATTCAATTTTACGCCAATAAATTTGAACTATATGGATATGAATTAAAAAAACAAGGAGAAAAGTTTAATTAGAGGCGGTGAATTAAAATATTCACCCTCTTACTTAATCAAAGCACTCAAAGCCTTGAACTCCGGCGTTCCCGCCTTGCCCGCCAATTCGAAAATCGCCATCTCAAGGCTCACCGCATGAACCCCTTGCGCCTGCATCCGCGCCAGCGCCAGATCAACCGATTGTTCGGTCCGCGATGAAACCGCATCGACCACGACAAACACTTCAAACCCGGCCTTGGCCAGATCTAAAGCCGATTGCAGCACACAGACATGCGCCTCAATGCCGCCGATGATCACATGCTTGAAGCCGCTCTCTTCCATTTTCTTGAAATGGCCTTTGAGATTTTCGCTGCGCCAGACCGAAAAAGCCAGCTTGTCAAAAATCATCGCACTCTTGTGTTCAAGTTCGCGCACCGTCGGCCCAAGGCCTTTGGGATATTGCTCGGAAACAATGATCGGCAGATCAAGCTTTTCTGCCGCCTGCAATAGAATAATGCAATTGTCAGCGACACGCTCGGCTTCATGCATCGCAGGCAAAAGCTTTTCCTGCATATCCACGATCAGCAAACAGGCTTTGGAAGCCTCAATCAACATCAACTTTTCCCCAGATCTTCAGGCCGAAGGCATAAACCTCGGCCACTTCTTTAAGCCTCTCAAAACGGCCCGATGCGCCACCGTGGCCCGCCGTCATAATTATCTTAAGCAGTAGCAGATTGTTGTCGGTCTTCAAGGCCCTCAATCGCGCCACCCATTTGGCCGGCTCCCAATAGGTCACACGCGGATCAGTCAGACCACCCACAGCGAGAATATTTGGATAGGCTTGCGCGCACACATTGTCAGTGGGTGAATAGCTGGCAATGGCTTCATAAGCCGCTTTGCTCACAATCGGGTTTCCCCATTCCGGCCATTCCGGCGGTGTGAGAGGCAGCGTATCATCCAACATTGTGGTGAGAACATCAACAAACGGCACTTCGGCAACAATGCCGCCAAAAATCTCCGGTGCCATATTGCTGATAGCGCCCATTAACATGCCGCCAGCGCTGCCACCTTGCGCCACGATTTTGCCCGCCGCTGTAAACTTCTCAGCGATCAGATAACGCGCCGCAGAAATGAAATCCTTGAACGTATTGGTCTTGTGCTCAAGCTTGCCCTGCTTATACCAGCGCCGGCCTTTTTCCTGCCCGCCGCGAATATGCGCAATGGCATAAACAAAGCCGCGATTGACCAGCGACAGCACATTGCTGTTAAAGCCCGCCGGCATCGACAAGCCGTAAGACCCATAACCATAAAGCCAAAGCGGCGCAGAACCATCAAGCTTGGTGGATTGGTGATAGAGCAGAGTGACGGGGATCATCTCGCCATCATGCGAAGGCGCCAAAACCCGCCGGGCTTTGTAGTCTGCCGGGTTATGACCAGAAGGAATTTCCTGCGTCTTGCGCAACACGCGGGTCCGTGTGCGCATGTTATAGTCATAGACTTGCCCGGGCGTCGTGGGCGAAGAGTAACCAAAACGCAGCGTATCGGTATCAAACTCGCGCATCTCGCCAAAGCCGAGGGAATAGGCCTCTTCATCAAAATCTATAGCGTGTTCTTCGCCCGAATGCATGTTGCGGATGATCATGCGCGGCAAAGCGTTCTCGCGCTCCAGCCGCACCATCCAATCTTTGAACACACCAAAGCCGACAATAAATATTCCGGGCCGATGTGGAATCAAATCTTTCCAATTTTCAAGGCCAGGCGCATCTAAGGGCGCTTCAACAATCTTATAGTCTTCAGCGCCGCCTGCGTTGGTTTTGATGATAAAGCGATCATGCCAATGCTCAAGATCATATTCAATCTTGGCTGCGCGCGAGACCACAAGCTTGGGTTTGCTTTTGGGCTTGGCCGCATCAATCAGCCAGACTTCCGAAGTGTCATGATCATGAATGTCGATAGTGATGAATTTTTCAGATGCTGTCTGGTCCACACCGGTGAACAGCCCGGTATCTTTTTCATTGTAAACCAGAACATCGTCGGCCTGTTTGGTGCCCAGCGTGTGGCGATAGGTTTTTAGCGGCCGGTGATTGCTGTCTTGCAGCGTGTAAAAGAAGCTCTTGCCATCCGCCGTCCACACCGCATCGCCCGAAGTGTTTTTCAGCTGATCCCGCTTGTCCTTGCCTGTCGCAAAATCGCGCACGCGCATTTCATAAAACTCAGAGCCATTGTTGTCATATGACCACGCCGCCATTTTGTGGTCTGGCTTCAACGCAATGTCTCCAAGTGAAAAATAATCCAATCCCTTGGCCAGCACATTGCAATCAAACAACAGCTCGCCCTTGCCAGCATCTTTCAGCTTGCGCCAGTACAAGGGATATTGGCTGCCCTTTTTATAGCTGGAATAATAAAAGTAAGCGTCCTGCGGGGCAGGCACCGAACTGTCATCGGCTTTGATGCGGCCTTTGAGCTCAGCAAAGAGTGTCTTCTGCAACCCCGTCGTATCGGCCATCTCGGCTTTGAAGTAACTGTTCTCCGCTTCAAGGTAAGCGCGAATATCCTTGGGCAGGGTTTGCGGCTTATGCATCACCTCTTGCCAATTAGCGGCCTTCAACCATTTATAGTTGTCGCGCTTTTCATAGCCATGCCATGTTTCAACCGAGGTCACCTGTTTGGCCACAGGTGGGGGTCTATGTTTGACGGGTTTTTTCATTTGGGTGGGTATTTCAATACTTTGCTTTAGACGCGACGGCAAAGTCATTTGTGTTAATTTTGGCCATTTCCATGGGTCCTTCTGGAGCAGAATTTACCTTTCGTTTACCATGCTCGCAGCCATAGTTCATAAAAATGCAACTTAATGAATACAATTAATCGAATCTGAAGCCTTACAGCGCTTTGGTGCCAGTTGATGGGCGATCATTTATCGATAGCTGTTGATTTGGGCGACAGCCTAGGCAGTCACATAAGCGGGGGAGAACTTCCCCGCCGCAGCGTTGGCGCGGATTCATTTCGCCGACTGACTCTGCTGTTGAAAAAACCTGCCACAGCGGCAAGCCCAAATATTCCTGATCTACCAATTGCGGCTGTTGTCCCCCCTGTAATAATTGCGCTCGCCCAATCAGCGGTAACAGAAGAAAAAAAACAGCCTGAAGTTGAAGCTACCGTTGCGCCACGGCCTTTGCCGTTGGCTGAAGAGCCAGAACCGCCTGAACCGGAAGCAGTAGCCGAAGTCCCAGCCATAAAAATTGCTGAGCTTGAAGTGACCGAAGAGTTGATATTGGCTGCAGAACCTGCGCCACTGCCACTGCCACTGCCGATGCGAATCGAAATCGCAGCGGAACCTGTTCTTGTCTCAGCCGAAGTGGTCGTCCCGGCAGAGCCAGCAGTACCCGAGCCAGAAGTTCGCACCGAAATGGCACCAGCACAACCAGCGCCTGAAGAAAAGGCAGTGCCCGCACCTTTAAACGCTGCTTCTCATCTTACGCCCACAAAGCGCCTGCAGCATAACCGTAAAATCCAAGACGATTTCACCCAGCTGCCAGACCAAGAACGTCTCTCGCGCGCCACCCCTGCGCTGGCCATGTCGCCAGAGCAAGAGGCCGAAAAAACCGAACTGGCCCGCTCCCTTCTCGATATGATGGCATCAAGCGCTGGCGGTGGCCAACCTCAGGAACGCGCTTTGGCTGCTGATACATTGCTACGCATGTTGCCGCAGCTGCCAGTGAAGATGCGCGCCACGCTGGCTCAACGCCTCGCCATGATGGAAGCGCCGCCACCATTTCTCGTCTCAAGATTGATCGGAGAGCAAGACCTCTCCATCGCAGGCCCATTGCTTGAAGATTGCTCGCATATTTCCGATGAAGATCTCTTCGCTGTAATCGCCAAGGCAGACTCGGCCACGTGTCGTCTGTTGGCGAGACGCCGTAAAATCTCGCAGCCCATCGCGGAAGCCCTTGCCCAGTCAAACGATGGATCTGTTCTGCTGACACTTGTCCGCAACCAAGGCGCCGCCATTCCCCAAGAAGGCTTTGCCGCCTTGGCCACAAGGGTTGAAGCCTTTCCAGACCTCTTGGCACCATTATGTACGCGCAGCGATCTGCCGGTTCATTTTGCTTTTGAACTGTTTTGGCTGGCGCCGGCCCAGCTGCGCCGTTATCTCCTCTCGCGCTTTCTCACCGATTCAGAGATGCTCACCAAGATCTTGAAAATTACCATGGGTGCCGAAGCTGAATCAGCCGATCCCGCCCCAATGTTGGACTTGGCCGCCGTCGGTCACGCCATGGAACAAGTGATGAGCGATGAACGCGAAATAGGTGTCCGCTCACTGGCCAGCGCCGGTAAAATAAATGTTGCAACGGTCGAACGCATCTTGTCTGACACTCAGGGCGAGCCGTTAATGGCCTTGCTCAAATCAATCGGCGTACCGCGCAGCGAGATCGAAAAAGCCTTGCCCGCCATGGCCCGAGGCAATGCCGCATTGATTGATCCGCTACGCGATCTTGATGAGGTGCAATCCGTTTTTGATCAGTTGTCATTCAACAAGGCCCGCATTCTTCTCACCTACTGGGATTGGGCTTCAACCCACAGCGGCCCCTACGCGCGCCCTCATTGAGGCAGACGCCAATCGTAAATAAAGTCTAAATATTTTGTCGCTGACTCTTGCGGATCACGAATCGCGGATTCATAAACAGCAGAGGCGAATTGCAGGGGCGATTCGGGTTTGGGGCGGCAATGTCTAAGAAAACGGAATGCAGCGCTTTTCGCGCGCAGCTTGTCGTGCCAGAGCATCGACAGCTGTTTGATTATTGGATGTCATGCTGTGCGGGCCGCGCGATGCCAACACGGCAAGATATCAAGCCAAGCCAAATGGCCAGGCTGTTGCCGGGCATTAGCTTGGTCGATGTGGCTGAAGATTTAGCCCGCAGTACCATTCGCTTGGCCGGCACAAGACTGCGCGAAATTCATGATCGTGAAATCACCGGCCAAACCATTGAGAGCTTGGAATGGGGCGACAAGCGTGACTATTGGCTGGCCGCCTATCGCCACACAGTGGAGCGCTGCGAACCAACGCAAGGTGTGCTCAAGGGGCCACGCTTACACAAAGAACACATGGTGCAATATTGGCTGCGCTTGCCCCTGAGCCGTGAACAAGGCGGCAAGGCTGAAATGGTTTTGGGCTATGATTTCTTCGTGCCTGCCGCAGATCGCTATACCGCCCAGTTGCAGATCGCCTGAAACGCCTCGCCTTCTATTCATCTGACGCGAGCAAATATTCCTATTGCATTCATGCATGAAGTGTGAGACATATTTTCCTATAAAGGGAAAATAAATGCCTGAACATCGTGATGCCTCCGAAAGCCCCTTGTTGCGCCTGTTTCAACGTACCGACGCCAAGGGCCAAACCTATATTGACGCAAAGCAATTTGCAGCAGGCGAGAAACTGCGCAGCGATTATGAACGCGCCCACCTGTCGGGCCGCGTGGTCAGCGCCTATGCAGAATCAGCGGGCTCCGGCAGCAGGCATTGGCAGATGAGTGACAACGCTGTTGAGAAAATGACGTTAGGCACGTTGGAAGCCCGAAAGCGCCTGCACGCCGCTTTTGCAGCGGTGGGGCCCGAGCTCTCTGGAATTCTCTACCAAGTTTGCTGCATTGCCGCAGGCTTTGAAACCGCTGAAGCCATCCTCGCTCTGCCGCCGCGCAGTGGCAAAGCGGTTCTGGCCCTGGGCCTCACGCGCTTGGCCCGCCACTATGGCCTCATCCGTCACCACGCGCCACGCCAGCGCGATGTCATTGCCCATTGGGCCATGGATGATTATCGCCCCGAGATCATGCCTGCGGAGGGCGCACGCTAGCCGCCGCGTCTGCCTTGATCCGTGCCACCATCGAGGCAAGCCCGTTAGAGCGTTGCGGTGTGAGATGATCTTTAAGGCCCAGCCGCCCAAACTGCTTGAGCGCGTCATAAGATACAATCTCTGCTGCTGTCAGCGGCTCAAACATGATGAAGACTACAGCGATCAAGCCTTTCACAATCAGCGCATCGCTATCGCCCAGCATGTGCAAGCGCCGCCCCAGCGGGCCATCAAATGCAGTGGTGCGAATCCACACTTGGCTGGCGCAGCCGGAAACTTTGGTGGCCGCAGTTTTGAACGCTTCATCCATGGCGGGCAGGGCGCGGCCCAGCTCGATGACATGGCGGTAGCGATCTTCCCAATTATCGAGAAGTTCAAAATCTGAAATCAGGTCTTCAATCGTCTGCGTCATGGCGGGGGAATATCACGCCCCACGGTCAACACAAACCTAATCGCCAGTCTATTCTGTGATTGTGCCCAACAGGTCTTCGATCCTGGCCGGCTTGGTCTCGATCAAAGTCGCAAGGCGCAGCGGGGGTGCTGCCTTGTGAGCTTTCAGTGAAAGCGCGGTTTCAGCGGTCTGGACTTGCTCAGTTTTGGCTGGATTGGCCCATTCATACAGCAAGCGCGCGGTATATTTGGCTTTGCCTTCCAGCGTATAGGCAAGATATTGCCCGGTCACGCAAGCCTGTGGGCGGCGTTCACAAAAGCCTTTGAAATCAGCAACCGTGTCGGCAGCGGCGGTCAGCGTCGCAAAGGTGGAAGATTGCAGGTTGGCTTGTCCGCCCGCCATCGGCTGAACCGCAGGCGGCGAGGGCAGGGCAAAGAAAATGCCCCCCAGAACGATTGCTTTGCGAATAAGACCCATCTTCGTGCCAGTTCCGTTGTTTTTATTGTCTAGCAAGGGCTTGTCTAACAGAAGCGCCTTGCAATGGCGTGAAGCCAATCCTTCAAATCTGCCGGGTCGGATTAGCCAGCTGTTAACTTTGGCCCGTCAAATTGGGTTAAGACTTGAGGTAGGGCGTGGCGCGCGTAAAAGATATTATTGATGAAGACGAGTGGAAAATGAAACCGCTCTCGATGATGCTTGCGGTTTCGGCAGGCATTCTGGGCAGCATGATCATTTACAACGCGCTGTTTCACCAGCCCGGCAGATTGCGCATTGCCCAAAGCCTGCCCGGTGGCGCCACAACGCATATCGATGTGCCCGGGCCCAATGATGCCACCACAACAGTGATGCTCAAATATGATCCGTTGATCGAAGATGCCCAGCGTGAGCTTTTGGGCCTTGGCCTGTTCAAAGGCATGGTGGACGGTGTCAACGGCCTGCGCACCAAGCAAGCCATTCAGCAATATCAACAGATGAACGGCCTGCCCGCCACAGGTGAAGCCACCGAAGATGTGATCAACCACATCAAGTTCACCAGAAAGGTTCAAGCCGCCGCGCAGTTTACCGGCAGCGTGACGCCCATCGCCGCCGCTGCACCTGAGCAACGGATCAAAAAAGTGCAAGTGGCCTTGGCCGGGCTTGGCTATGACATCAACAAAATGGACGGCAAAATAAACGAAGAAACCCGCGCCGCCATTTTGAAATATGAAATGGACAACGGGCTCGACATGGTCGGCACCATTGATGATGGCTTGCTGGCGGCGTTGAAGATTGCGGCGAACTGAACGTTGTTCCTCGCCAGTTGATTTGTTGGCGGCAGGCTCGTAGCATTTCCTTGCCGGGGCAGAAATCGAGGCAGACGATGTTTGATTTGGATCGCTTCATAGAAGATTGTAAAACTGCTGTTTCAGGCGACCGTTCTCACAAATCGGTTCGTGAAGTTGTTAAACGCGCAGTCAGCGAGCCTTCTTCGCTCATCGGGCGGATTGGGGAACCCCAGCGGGCCGAAGCACAGAAATTATATCACTCGCCCAATCTCACCATCCTCAATGTAATCTGGGGAGCGCAGATGACCTTCTTGCCCCACAACCATCAAATGTGGGCGGTGATTGGAATCTACACGGGCAGAGAAGACAATATCATGTGGCGAAAACGGCCCGGCGGTCACGTCGAGGCAGCGGGTGCCAGATCTTTGGCAGTTGGTGATGCTGAGCCACTTGGTCGTAACATTGTCCATTCGGTGACCAACCCGCTTTCACGGTTGACGGGCGCCATCCACGTCTATGGCGGCGATTTTTTTGCGGCCGAACGCAGCCAATGGGATCCCGAGACCCTCCTCGAAGAGCCATTTGACTTCGAAGCTTCAGCCCGCAGATTCGAAGAATCAAATCGCCACTAGAGCGTTTGATTCAGGTCAAACAAAAACCGCCGGGTTGCCCCGGCAGTTTTCAATATTCACTGCAAACCCAGCGCTACGGGGCCACATATTTTGCGCCAATCAGGTCGCCAGGTTTCAAGTTCTTGGCTGCCTTTGTGTCATACTTGGTCAGGTCAGGTTTGGAATTGTCCCAATGTTTTGTATACAAGGAGTAGGTCTGCTTTTTGTCATCCTTGAACCATTGCCAACATTCAACATAGGTTTTGCCATCAAGCTTTTTGGTCTTGGCATCAACGCCTTTGATGTCCATGCAAAACTCATTGTTCTTGACAGACCAAGTGCCGGGTTTCGATGTGCCTTGAACCCATTGCTTCATCGTGCCGTCTGCTGCGAAATATCCCATAGCGGTGGGGGCCCAAACCGCAGTGTGGTCTGAATAGAGGGCCGTCACGTCAGCTGAATCCATGGCAACCCCAGACTTGGGCAATTTGTCTGCTAAGGCGGTGACTGAAAAACTCCCGAAGCAAAACACCGAAACCAGAACTATCGATTTTACATACTTCATTCTTGCCTCCCTTGTTGCACGTTGCTTTTCCATGCTCGCGCCATCCGTTGGTTGGCGAGCAAGTGCTATATTACCATAAGCTGGAAAAACCGAGGAGTCTGATTCCGAGAGAATGCCGTGGCGTGTTTCTTCACAGCCTTCCAACGAGAAGTGCCGGAAAAAATAAAACCGCCGGGTTGCCCCAGCGGTTTCAAATCTCTTAGCTTCAAATCTCTTAAAACGCAGCGCCTTGCGAAGGTGCGCCGAAACGCTTGGGCTTTTCGATCTTCTTGGGCGGTGGCAGCAGGCCCTCGCGCTGCATCTTCTTGCGAGCCAGCTTGCGGGCACGGCGCACGGCTTCTGCCTGCTCACGGGCCTTCTTCTCGGATGGCTTTTCAAACGCGCCCCGCATCTTCATCTCGCGGAAAATGCCTTCACGTTGCATCTTCTTTTTGAGAACTTTCAGGGCCTGATCGACATTGTTGTCACGGACGATAACTTGCAAGCGAACCTCG
>Ga0209583_10000044_pt1 | contig 37796 bp, 33 predicted proteins | sample Str014_FD_187201 | JGI IMG/M metagenome (GOLD analysis project Ga0209583, IMG submission 187201) | Freshwater sediment microbial communities in response to fracking from Pennsylvania, USA - Straight Creek_MetaG_SC_2014 (SPAdes) (version 2) | ecosystem: Environmental > Aquatic > Freshwater >... | reverse complement strand
GGGGGCGACTGCCGGGGCGGAGGGACCGTCCTGAGTCGGCCGGCGAACCCAGTGTGCACACGTTCCGGCCGCGTGACAAGCGGATGACAACGATGCCCGCAAGGTTCGCCATTCAAGCCGATTTGAAGGGTCAGACTGGCAAGGATTTGTGTCCGGGCGAGTGCAATAATCGACGGCTGTAGCCCGGAGATGTGCCCGGACTATTCTCGCCTTTCGCGTCAGTTCGGCGAGCCGTCCGCTCCCGCGTTTGCCCGCCTGCACTCCCGTTCCCACCGCGCGCCGGAGCCCCCATGCTCAATGTCTTCACGCTTGCCAGTGGCCGGCTCGCCCAGCAAGAGATCGAAAGCCTCGGCGATCTGGCCGACGCGATGACCCGCGTGAAGCCGGTCTGGGTCGACCTCGACGCGCCGACCGAGCAGGAGAAGGGTTGGATCACCCAGCACTTCGGCGTCACGATCCCCGCCGACGCGGTCGACGACGACCTCGAAGAGTCGGCGCGCTTCTACGAGGAAGACAACGGCGAGCTGCATATTCGCTCCGACTTCCTGATCGACGATGACGAGACGCCGCGCAACGTGCGCGTCGCGTTCATCCTGTTCAACAACGTGCTGTTCTCGGTCCACGGCGAGGAGTTGCCCGTGTTCCGGCTGCTGCGCCTGCGCGCGCGGCGCATCCCGGCATTGATCGAGGATGCGAAAGACGTGCTGCTCAAGCTCTACGACGCCGACGCCGAGTACAGCGCCGACGCGCTCGAGGGCATCTACGACAGCCTGGAGAAGGTCAGCGCCCGTGTGCTCAAGCAGAACGTGGACGACCAGGCAGCGGGCGAGGCGCTGAATGCGATCGCCCGCGAGGAAGACCTGAACGGCCGCATCCGCCGCAACGTGATGGACACGCGCCGCGCTGTCAGCTTCATGATGCGTTCGCGCATGCTCAACGCCGAGCAGTTCGAGGAGGCGCGCCAGATCCTGCGCGATATCGATTCCCTCGACAGCCACAGCACCTTCCTGTTCGACAAGATCAACTTCCTGATGAACGCAACCGTCGGCTTCATCAACATCAACCAGAACAAGATCATCAAGATCTTCTCGGTCGCAAGCGTCGCCTTGCTCCCGCCGACCTTGATCGCGAGCATCTACGGCATGAATTTCAAGGCCATGCCCGAGCTCGACTGGCAGCTCGGCTACCCGTTCGCGATCGCACTGATGATCGCCTCGGTGGCAGCGCCGCTGATCTACTTCCGCCGCAAGGGCTGGATGCGTTGATGTCCAGACGCCGAGGTGACGCCGTCAAGGCGCTGACGCTCGACCTCGACGACACGCTCTGGCCCGTGTGGCCGGCGATCGAGCGCGCCGAGCACGAACTGCACGCATGGCTGGTGCAACACGCGAGTGCGACGGCGCTGTGCTTCGATGTTGCGGCGCTGCGCAGTCTGCGCGAAGCGGTCGCCGCCGAAAACCCGCACTGGGGCCACGACTTCACGCGCATGCGGCGCGAGAGCCTGGTGCGTGCCTTGACGCTCGCGGGCGACGACGCCACGCTCGCCGACGCGGCCTTCGATGTGTTCTTCGTTGCGCGCAACCGCGTCGAGCTGTATGCCGACGCGCGGCCGGCGCTCGAAGCGCTGGCGCGCCGCCGGCCGATCGTCGCGCTGACGAACGGCAACGCCGACCTGCGCAGCATCGGCCTGGCCGAGCACTTCGACGCGACGGTGTCGGCACGCGAGTTCGGCATCGGCAAGCCCGACCCGCGCATCTTCCACGAGGCCTGTCGCCTGCTGGATGCGCAACCGCACGAGGTGCTGCACATCGGCGACGACTGGGCGCTAGACGTCGTCGGGGCGCATGCTGCGGGCCTGCGCAGCGCATGGGTGCGGCGCGAAGGCGATCTGCAGATGCCAGCCGGCGTGGCCCGTGCCGATTGCGTCGTGCGCGACCTGAACGAACTGGTCGCCTGGCTCGATGCCGAGGCCTAACCGCGCTGCAGCGTGAACTGCATGACGCTGGTGTTGCGCGTCGCGAAGGCCGCCTCGCAATAGCCGAGATAGAACTCCCAGATGCGCATGAAACGCGTGTCGAACCCGAGCCGGCGCACCGGGCCGTCGGCCGCGAGAAAACTCGCTCGCCAGCGCTTCAGCGTCTCTGCGTAGTCGAGGCCGAAATCGAGTTCGTTGACGACTTTCAGTCCCGCCTTCGCCGCCGCCTCGCGGAATGCGCTCGGGCTCGGCAAGAGGCCACCAGGGAAGATGTACTGCTGGATGAAGTCGGTCGACTTGACGTAACGATCGAACAGGTCGTCGCGGATCGTGATGCTCTGGATGCAGGCCTTGCCGCCCGGCTTCAACTGCGTTCGCAGAGTCTCGAAGAAGCTCGGCCAGTACTCGCGGCCCACTGCCTCGAACATCTCGATCGAGGCGATCGCATCGAACGGGCCGTCCGCGATGTCGCGGTAGTCCTGATAGCGCAGCTCGCCTGGCAGTTGCGCATCGGCCAGCCTCTGCTGGCCCCAGGCCAGTTGTTCGCGCGAAAGCGTCACACCGGTCACCGTGGCGCCGAAGTCGCGCGCCGCCGACTCGGCCAGCGCGCCCCAGCCGCAGCCGATCTCGAGCACCCGGTCACCGGGTTGTACGCCGCACTCGGCGAGCGCACGCCTCATCTTGGCCCACTGCCCCTGAACGAGGTCGCCGCCGCGGTCGCCCTCGAACCAGGCGCTGCTGTAGTTCATCGTCGGGTCGAGCCACAGGCGGTAGAACTCATTGCCGAGGTCGTAGTGCGCATGGATGTTTTTTGCACTGCCGCGCCGCGAGTTGCGGTTGAACAGGTGCTTGGCCCGGTACAGCAGCGAGCCCCACCAACTTCCGTAGATCACGCCCTCGACCTCGTCGCGGTTCGCGATGAAGAGGGTCAGCAGCGCCGTCAGATCGGGCGTTGTCCAGTCGCCGGCAATGAAGCTCTCGGCAAAGCCGATGTCGCCCGAGCGAAGCGCCGCGGCGCAGGGGTTCCAGTTGCGCAGGCGGATGGCCGCGCGCAACTCGGTGCCCTCGGCGCTGCCGAAGGCCAGCGTGCCGCCATCGGGCAACTGGATGTTCAACGTGCCGTGTTTCAGGCCCTTCATCAACTGGAACACCGCGCGTGCGGCGGCAGGGGCCGAATCGGCCCGCGGGAGCGGGTTCAGGGTGCTGCTGCTGCTCATGGATTCAACGGCTCGTGAAGGTTGCGGGCGGTGCGGGCTTGTGGAAGAAGGGTACCTGCTTGGCCCACAGCCGCAAGGCCTGCCAGTGGATGCGCGCGATCACCCCCAGCGTCATCAGCGGCATGCCGAAGAAGGCCGCGCGCGCGCTCGCCGCGGTCAGCGGCTTCAGGCGGCCGCTGACACTGGTGCGGATCAGCGCGCCGTGCGAGTCGTCATGGTCGATGCAGGCGATCGTGCGAGTGGGGCTCATGGTCGAGTTCATACGGCCTGGCCTCGATGCCGGATGCAGGCCGTCCCGCATGAAGCGGAAGCGGTAGCGGCCCGACACGTCGCAGAACGGCGAGACATGAAACACCTTGCTGGCCTGCAGTTCCCGCCCGAAGGCCAGTTCGCTGCCTGCCAGCAGGTAGCAGTGGCGCTCGCCGAAGGTGTTGTTGACCTCGACCACGATCGCCGCGAGCGAGTCGTCGGTGCGGTGGCAATACCAGAAGCTGACCGGCTTGAAGGTGTGGCCGAGCACGCGCGGGTAGCAATGCAGCCAGACCTCGCCGCCCGCGTCGGTCACACCTTCTCGGGCGAGCAACTCGTCGAGCCAGGCCAGGCTGTCGGCGCGGCCGTCGCCGTGGTCGCAGTCGTTGAAGCTGATCAGTCCGAAGCGGTTGCGTCGCAGGCATTCGCTGGCGGCCAGTCGCAGGCTGCGCATCGGCAGCATCAGGAAGTAGGTGGGGTAGACGAAGCGGTTCAGCACCGGTCGCAGGCGCGTGTGGCGCACGCTGCCGATGCCCAGCAGCGGCGCCGCCGTCACGCCGCCTCCTTCATCGGCAGCGTCCAGGCGGCACGCAGCCCGTCGACCACTGCGAGGCCGGAGATCAGCCCGTCTTCATGGAAGCCGTAGCGTGTCCAGGCACCGGCGAACCAGGTGTGGCGATGGCCTTGCAGCGCCGGTACACGCCGTTGCGCGGCGATCGCGGCCATGTCGAAGACAGGGTGCGCGTAGTCGAATTCCGCATGGACAGCCTCGGCGCGGGGATCGACCACCGGGTTCAACGAGACCACGACCGGTGATGTGAACGGCAGCGGCTGCAGCCGGTTGAGCAGGTAGTGCAGGCACACCTGAGCCTCGTCGCGCGAGCCGCTCGCTGCGCGCTCGTAGTTCCATGCGGCCCAGGCCTTGCGGCGTTGCGGCAGCACCGAGACATCGGTGTGCAGCACCGCGCGGTTGCGCTGGTAGCGGATCGCGCCCAGCACTTGCGCCTCCTCGGCGCTCGCGTCGTCGAGCAGCGCGAGCGACTGGTCGCTGTGGCAGGCGAGAACGACCTCGTCGAAGCGCTCGGTGCCCGCGTCGGTCGCGATCTGCACGGCGCCGTCGACGCGGCGCAGGCTGCGCACCGGCGTGTTCAGGCGCGCGTCGGGCACCGCCTGCAGCATCTTGCGAACATAGGTGCGCGCGCCGCCGCGGACCGTGTACCACTGCGGCCGGTTCGCGACCTGCAGCAGGCCGTGGTTGTGGCAGAAGCGCAGCATCGTCGCGACCGGGAAGCGCAGCATCTGGTCTACCGGGCACGACCAGATGCAGCCGATCATCGGCAGAAAATACCAGTCGCGGAACTCGGCACCGAAGCGGTGTTCGGCGAGGAAGTCGCCGATCGGCTGTTCGAGCCGGTCGGCCTCGCCGGTGGCAGCCAACGCGGTCGCGAGCCTGTTGAAGCGCAGCAGGTCGGCCAGCATCCGCCAGAAGCGCGGGCGCAGCAGGTTGGCGCGCTGCGCGAACACCGTGTCCAGGTCGCAGCCGCTCCATTCGAGCGCGGGCGAGTTGCCCACGCCGGGCACCTGCACCGAGAACGACATCTCCGATTTGGCGATATCGACGCCGAGTTCGCCGAACAGCTTCAGCAGCTTCGGGTAGGTGCGCTCGTTCAGCACCAAAAAGCCGGTGTCGACGCCGTGGGTGATACCGCCAAGCGTCACGTCAACCGTGTTGGTATGCCCGCCGAAATAGGCAGCTGCCTCGAACAGCGTGACCCTCGCCTCGCCAGCCAGTGCATGGGCGACCGACAGCCCAGAGATGCCCGACCCGACGACAGCGACGCGCTTCATCGCGCGCTCAAACGGCCAGGGACCGCAGGCCGCGGTCCCTGGTCAGAAAAAGAATGTTGCGAAGCGCCCCCGAGGGAATCAGGGAGGGAGGAGGGAGGAGATCAACCGCCCGGGGATTTCGACCGGCTTGCGCCAGCGGCTTCGCAACAGAAACAGGAATCGTTTCGATGGCGCGACCGGGCGCGAGTTCCATCCTTGCCGACGTAAAGAAGTGCGACAGAGGGTGTGACAAGCGAGGTGACCGGTCGGCAGGATCGTGGCGATGCATGGGGATCTTGTTTGTGACTGGCTGGTATTAAATATAACCGAACGGTCTTTTATACGCACCGTCAGCGGCTTCGGATGCAATGCGCTTGCGTCCGCGGCGTGGCCTTGCGCGTACCTGTCATGACGCCCGACTAGAATCCCGGCGGATGACGAGGCCTGACGCGATGATCTATCCAGAACTTTTCAAGCAGCTCGAAGCCGTGCGCTGGAACATGGACAAGGACATCCCTTGGGACCAGTTCGATGCCAGCAAACTGAGTGAAGAGCAGGCGCAGACGATCAAGATGAACGCGATCACCGAGTGGGCGGCGTTGCCGGCCACCGAGATGTTCCTGCGCGACAACAAGGACGACGCCGACTTCTGCGGCTTCATGAGCGTCTGGTTCTTCGAGGAGCAGAAGCACTCGCTGGTGCTGATGGAATATCTGCGCAAGTTTCGCCCTGACCTCGTGCCGACCGAAGCCGAACTCCGGGAAGTGCGCTTCGAGTTCGACCCGGCGCCGGCGCTCGAGACGCTGATGCTGCACTTCTGCGGCGAGATCCGCCTCAACCACTGGTACCGCCGCGCCGCCGAGTGGCACAGCGAGCCGGTCATCCAGGCCATCTACGAAACCCTGGCGCGCGATGAAGCCCGCCATGGCGGCGCCTACCTGCGCTACATGAAGCGCGCGCTGCAGAACTTCGGCGACGAGGCACGGGCCGCGTTCGCGAAGGTCGGCGTGCTGATGGCGAGCGCCCGCCGCACCGCGCAGGCGCTGCATCCGACCAACCTGCACGTCAACGTCAAGCTGTTTCCGCGCGACACCGTGCAAAGCCGCCTGCCGAATCCGGAGTGGCTGGAGAAGTGGCTCGACAAGCAGATCCAGTTCGATGCGGTCTGGGAGACCAAGGTCGTCGAGCGCATCCTGCACAACATGAGCCTGCTGATGGAGCGCAGCTTCGCGAGCGTCCAGGAACTGAACCGGTTCCGCAAGGAAGTGACGGCCAAGGTCGCCGCGGCCGCCGCTCGTCAGCAGCCGGGCGCGGCGCCGGCCTGAGCCGCTCGACGAGCCGCGGGCCGATCCGCCGATGAGCCCGAGCTTCCTCGACAAGCTCTGCTCGCGCGATGAACTCTCGGTTCGCATCGCCGCGTTGCCGCAGCCGGTGGTCTTCACGAACGGTGTGTTCGACATCCTGCACCGCGGCCATGTGAGCTACCTCGCGCAGGCGCGCGCACTCGGCGCGAGCCTGGTGCTCGGCCTGAACAGCGACGCGTCGGCCCGCTTGCTCGGCAAAGGGCCGGGCCGGCCGCTGAACGCCGAACTCGACCGCGCCTGCGTGCTCGCCGCGCTTGAGAGCATCAGCCTGGTCACGCTGTTCGACGAGGCCACGCCGGTCGAACTGCTTAAGCTCGTGCGGCCGCAGCTCTACGTGAAGGGCGGCGACTACGACATCGAGACGCTCGAAGAGACGAAATGGGTGCGCAGCTGGGGTGGTGACGCGCGCGCGCTGTCGTTCGTCGAGGGCTATTCGACGACCGCGCTGGTCAAGCGCATCCGCACCTGAAGCGTCAAGGACGCGGTTCGGCGCGGGTGCCGAGCCGCTCGCGCTGCCGCCGCGCCGGGAACGCGATCGTGCGCTCCACCCAGTGCCGAAAGCGCAGCGCCTCGGCCGAGCGCTCGGTGCGCAGGTGCGTGATCAGGGCCTCATCGCTGAAGTGCGGCTCGGGCGGCGTGCCGAGCGTGCGCCAGCCGTTCGGGTAGGTGAGGGCGAGGGCATGGTTCGAAGTCGTCTGGCCGACGATGGATCGCACGTCGGCGGCTCGCACCCAGCGCACGTGCGACTCGTCTTCCAGCACCTGCACGGGCGTGCCGCGGTACACGCAGTGCCGGCCTTCGAGCGGGCGCCACACGGCGGCGCGCATCGCGTGTCGCAGCTCGCTCGCGAGATCGAGCAGCGGCCGCGCCAGGGCGATGCCGTAGAGCGGCGCGCTCCAGACCATCAGCGCCGCGCCGCCGATGCGCCAAAGGCCCCACGAGGCGGCCGCGCAGAGCGCCAGCCGGGCCGCGAGCCGCAGCGCGAGCCGCATCACGCCTTCCGGTTGACCAGCACGATGCCTGCGGCCACCGCGAGCAGCCCGATCACGAGGCGTGTCGTGATCGTCTCGCCGAGCAGCAGCGCGCCCATCAGAAGACCGAACACCGGCGTCAGCAGCGTGAACGATGCGAGCCGGGTCGCGGGGTAGCTGCGGATCAGCCAGAACCAGACCACGTAGCTGAACGCGGTGACGACGACCACTTGAAAGCCGAGCGAGGCCCAGGCCAGCGTCGACAGCCGGGGCGGCAGCGGCACGCCCTGCAGGAGCGCCGCGGCGAGCAGCAGCACGCCAGAGATCGCGAGCTGGTAGAGCAGCGTTTTCTCGGCCGAAGCGCCGGCGAGCCTGGTGCCGCGGATCGCCAGCGTGGTCGCTCCCCACACCACGCCGGCGACCACGCCGAGTGCGTCGCCGAACAGCTGATGCGCCCCCGCGGCCGGCCGGGTGAAGCCTTCCGCGAAGGCCCCGGCGACACCCGCGAACGCGATCAGCAGGCCCGTCATCTGCACGCGAGACAGCCGCTCGTTGCGCGCGATGAACGGCATGCCGAGTGCGACGACGAAGGGCGAGATGTAGATGAACACCGCCATCCGCGAGGCGGTCGTGAACTGCAGCCCGGTGAAGATGCAGAAGAACTCGAATGCGAACAGCGCGCCTGCGAGCAGGCCTCCAGGCAGCGTCGCATCGTGCACGAAGAGCGGGATGCGGCGCGCCAGGGCCCACAGCGCCACCAGCAGCGCGCCGCCGAGCGAGCGCGCCGCAGCCTGCCACAGCGCCGGCACCTCCGGCAGTGCGGCCTTCGCGGCGACCTGATTCAGCCCCCAGAGCAGGCAGCAGCCGACGACGAGCACGATGGCGGTCGTGTCGAGATGAAGTTTTCGTTCAGGCATGACGGTGTGGCGAGGGTGTTCGACGCGGCCAGTACAGTGCGATCGCGGCGCAGGCCGCGCCGGCGATTGCGCCGGTGGTATGGGCGAGCGGGGCGACGGCGATGTCCCAGCCGGCGGGGTGGCGCAGCGGTTCGCCCCACGGCGCCTCGCCGAGCAGTTTCGCGACGAGGCCGATCAACACTGCAGCGGCCACCGCGCGCTGCGGGCGCGTGCCGTTGATCAGCAGGAAGGTCACGACGATCGCGACGCCCGCATGCAGCACCCCCGAGAGCCCGCCGTAGTGCGCGAGCTCGGGCTCGAGCAGCAGGCCGAAATGCGTCAGCGGCCAGGCGGCGAACCAGGCGAGCGCCAGTCGCGCCGGCACGCAGGCGGCGAAGCCGAACCCACCCGCGAGCAGCACGCCGCCGAGGTTGGCCGCGAGGTGCTGCGCGCTGTAGTGCACCCCGACCGCACTGAACGCGCGCCAAGGCTGGCTGAAGGCGAGCGCGGGCTGCCAGTCGATCGCATCGCGCGGCACGGCCCAGGCCGCCAGCGCGCAGGCGCCGAGCAGCGACGCGACCGCGAGCCAAGCGAGGCCGCCGCGCGTCACGGCGCGGCGGGCGCCTCGAACACCACGCGCCAAAGCGCCAGCACCGCGTCGCGCTGTGGCGCCATCGCGGCGGGGTCGACCTGCGTGGGCTGCTCGTCGAGCCGGGCCTTGTGCTGCGCGCGGCGCAGTTCGCGGTAGGCGTCGGCGGCGTGCGTGCCGATGTGGTCGGGCAGCAGGCCATGCGCTTGCGCACGTTGCAGCAGCGCGATGTTGCCGACATCGTCCATCAGCCCGGCGTGCGTGCAGGCGTGTGCGAGCACGAGGTATTGCACCGCGAACTCGGCGTCCATCATGCCGCCGGCGCTGTGCTTCACGTCGAAGCGATCAGCCTTGATCGGGTGCGCGTCGCGTACCTTCTCGCGCATCGCGCGCACCTCGGCACGCAGCGCGTCGGTGTCGCGCGGGGCGCAGATCACGCTGCGCCGCACCGCGTCGAAGCGCGGCTCGAGCGCGCGCCACCCGGCACACCAGCGGGCGCGTGTGAGGGCCTGGTGTTCCCAGGTCCAGGCGGTATTGCTGCCGCGGCCGCTCTGGTAGCGCTCGAACGAGGCGAGCGAGGTCACGAGCAGGCCGGAGTTGCCGTTCGGCCGCAGCGCGGTGTCGATGTCGAAGAGTTCGCCGGCGGCGGTGCGCAGCGTGAGCCAGTTGATGACCTTGCGCACGAAGGCGCCGTACACCTCGGTCGCCTTGTCCGGGTCTTCCTCGTCGGTATCGTCGTACAGGAACACGACATCGAGGTCGCTGCCGTAGCCGAGTTCCTTGCCGCCGAGCTTGCCGTAGGCAATCACCGCGAGGTTCGGCTCGGCGATATGGGCTTGCTTCAGGTGCTTCCAGGCCCAACGCAATGCGAGGCAGAGCGTGGCGTCGGCCAGCGCCGAGAGGTCGTCGGCGACCTGCTCGACCGTGATGTGGCCCTCGACATCGCGCACCAGCGTGCGAAACACCTCGGCGTGGTGTGCGCGACGCAAGGTGTCGAGCAGCGATTCTTCGTCGGCCTGGCCGGAACGCTCCCAGGCCTCGTGCCGCTCCTCGAGTTCGGCGGTGAACGCCGCGGCATCGAACCGGTCATGCAGCAGGCGCTCGTCGGCGAGCTCGTCGATCACGCCGGGGTGCAGCATCAGGTAGCGCATCGGCCAGCGTGCCAGGCCGAGCAGGCGCAGCAGCCGAGTCTGCACCTCGGGCCGCTCGACCAGCATCGCGAAATAGCTCTCGCGTCGCAGCAGCGGCAGGGTCCAGTCGACAAAGCGCAGCGCGGCTTCCATCGTGCACTGATCGTCGCGCACCGCATGCGCGGCGCGCTTGATCAGGCGGGCCAGGCGCAGCTTGCTCTCGTCGCGCAGCATGCGGACCTTCGGCTGCTCGCGCAGCGGCCGCACACGCTCGGCGAGTTCGGGCGGCAGCTGCTCGAGGAAGGCCTCGTTGTCGATCGCCTGCGCCGGCACGCCGCAGTGGCCGGTACGGCACCCGCCGCTGTTCGTCGCGGGGGTGCGGCCGTCGTGCAGCAGCGCGTCGAACTCGGTCGCGACGAACTCGCGCGTGGCTCCGAGCAGGTCGAGCAGGTCGCAGGCGGCGTTGTCGTGGGCGGCTTCTTCGCGGGCGCTGAAGCCCAGGCTGCGCGCGATCCAGCCGAGGTCGGCGTCGACGGTGGGCAGCAGGTGCGTCTGCTGGTCGTCGAGGTACTGGATGCGGTGCTCGACGCGGCGCAGGAACTCGTAGGCTTCGGCGAGCCGGTTCGCGCTCGCCGGCTTCATCAGCCCGCCGGCGGTGAGCTTGGTCAGCGCCTTGAGCGTAGAGCGCGTGCGGATCTCGGGGAACTGCCCGCCGCGCACCACCAGCAGCAGTTGCACGATGAACTCGATCTCGCGGATGCCGCCGCGCGAAAGCTTCACGTCGTTCGCGCGTTCGGGCCGGCCGGCCGCGCGGCGCTGCGCTTCTTCGCGCACCTTGGCATGCAGTTGGCGCAGGCCTTCGAACACGCCGTAGTCGAGGTAGCGGCGGTAGACGAACGCGGTGACCAGCCCGCGCAACGCGAGCGCGCGACCGCTGTGCACGCTGGCGATCGGCGCAACGACGCGGCTCTTCAGCCACGCGAAACGCTCCCACTCTCGCCCCTGCACCTGCAGGTACTCCTCGAGCATGGCCAGGCTCACGCACGGCGGCCCGGAGTTGCCGTTCGGCCGCAGCGCGAGATCGACACGGAACACGAAGCCGTCTTCCGTGGTTTCGCCGATCAGCGTGTAGAGCGTCTTGCAGATCCCCGCGAAGTATTCGTGGGCGCTGATGCGCTGCGCGCCATCGGTCTCGCCGTCTTCTTCGTAGACATAGATCAGGTCGATGTCGGAGGACACGTTGAGCTCGCGCGCCCCCAGCTTGCCCATGCCGACGACCCAGAAGTCGATCTCGCTGCCGTCCGCGTTGCGAGGCACGCCATGGCGCGCGTCGTGTTCGCGGCGGGCTTGCGCCAGCGCGCGGTCGAGCGTCGTCTCGGCGAGCTCGGTCATCGCGCGGGTCACGTCGCTCATGGTCGCGCCCTGCTCGACATCGAGCACCGCGAGTCGCTCCAGCACGAGCTGGCGTGCGACCCGCATCGCGCTGGCGAGGCCGCGGCCGTCGGCGATCAGGCGATCTATCAGTGCGTCGATGCTCGCGCGCGTGGGCAACTCGGGTGCGAGCAGCGGCAGTTCGGGCGCGTAGCGGCGGCGCACGCGTTGCACGAAACGGCTGTGGTCGGCGCGCGCAGGAGTCGTTGTGACGAGCTGCGTCTCGGCCACGGTGCGGGAAGGGCGGGAACCCATCGGATGCGGCAGGCTCTGTGCTAGATTGACTCGTCAACGCCGGACGCCGACGTCATCGCTGCCGTTGGCAAGGCGCCGATTCGCGCGTTGCCGATCTCCGAATTGCCCAACCTGTGGCTGGCGCACCCTGTTTTCATGTCTTCGATCCCGCCTGCCACAAATCACCCCGATGCGACGACCGCTCCCATGCGGCCGGTGGTTGACCCGGTCTCGCGTCTGGCGGCCCTGCGTTGGGTGCCGCGCGCGCTGTTCGGGCTGGTCTTCACCGTTTGGAGCTTATTGCTGATCGCGTGGCTGACACTCCATTGGGGGATTCTGCCCCACATCCAGCAGTGGCGTGAGCCGATCGAGCAGCGTGCCAGCAAGGCGCTCGGGGTGCCGGTTCGCATCGGCAGCATCGCGGTGCGGTCGAGTGGCTGGGTGCCGAGTTTCGAGCTGCGCGAGGTGGTGCTGATGGATGCGAACAACGCGCCCGCATTGCGCCTGCCGCACGTGTTCGCGGCGATCTCGCCGCGCTCGCTGGTGTCGTTCGAACTTCGCTTCGAGCAACTGCTGATCGATGGCGCGCAGCTCGAGGTCAGGCGCGATGCGAGCGGCCGCATCTTCGTCGCCGGGCTGGCCTTCGGCGGTGCCCAAACGGCGAACGACGGAACGGGGAGCCAGGCGGCAGACTGGTTCTTCGCGCAGCACGAATTCGTGATACGCGGCGGCTCGCTGCGCTGGACCGACGAGCAACGCGGCGCCGAGCCGCTGGCGCTCACCGACTTGCAACTGGTCGTGCGCAACGGCCTGCGCGAACATGAACTCCGCGTCGATGCCACGCCGCCGCCCGAGTGGGGCGATCGCTTCAGCGCGACGGCCCGTTTCACGCAGCCGCTGCTCGCCCGCCGCGGCGATTGGCGCCGCTGGAGCGGCAGCGCCTACGCGAATCTGCCGCGCGCCGACGTGCATGCGCTTCGCCAGCACGTGACCCTGCCGTTCGAGATCGGCGAGGGCATTGGCGCGCTGCGTGCGTGGCTCGACGTGAAGGACGGCGAACCGCAGGGCGCGACGGTCGATCTTGCGCTGCGCGCGGTCACGCTGCGGCTGGCGCCGAACGTCGACCCGCTGGTCGTCGAAGAGGTCGAGGGCCGGCTGATCGCGCAGCGCAGCGCCGAGGGCGGGAGCCTCGCGCTGCAGCACATCACCTTCGAGACCGGCGACAACATCCGCTGGCCGCAGGGCGACATGGCGCTGTCGTGGCGCCAGCGTGAAGGCCAGGTCGTGAGCGGTGGCGAGTTCAGCGCGCAGCGGCTCGATGTCGGGCTGATGGCGCAGGTGGCCAGTCGCGTGCCGTTCGGCGCCGCGCTGCGCAAGCTGCTCGCCGATGTCGCACCGAAAGGCCTGATCACCGACCTCGCCACCTCGTGGGAAGGCCCGCTCGACGCGCCCGCGCGCTACCGCGTGAAAGGCACGCTCGCGAACCTGGCGCTCGCCGCGCAGCCGGCGAGCGAGTCGCACGGCGTCGGCCGGCCGGGCTTGCGCGGCGCCACCGTGCAGCTGGAGGCGACCGAGGCCGGTGGCACTGCGCGCATCGCGATCAACGGCGGCGGTGTCGACCTGCCCGGCGTGTTCGACGAATCGATGCTCTCGCTCGACCAGCTGAACGCGCAACTGCTGTGGAAGATCGAGCCGGTGGCGGCCGCGCCCGGCGCCGCGAGTGCGCCGCCCAAGCTGACGGTGCAGGTCAAGGAGGCGCGTTTCTCGAACGTCGACGCGAGCGGCGAGCTGAGCGCGCTGTGGCGCACCGGCGCCGGCGCCGTGGCTGGCGCTGCGAAAGGCGGCCGCTTCCCGGGCCGGCTCGAGCTCGACGCGAAGCTCACCAACGGTGTCGCCGAACGTGTGTACCGCTACCTGCCGACCGGCATGAACAAGGACACGCGCGACTACCTCGAGCACGCGATCCAGAGCGGGCGGATCGCGAGCGCGAACTTCCACGTCAAGGGCGAACTGGCGGAGTTTCCGTTCTTCAGCGTCAGGAGCAGCAAGGACGGCGAGTTCCGCATCACCGCCAGGATCGAGAACGCCGGCTTCGCGTTCGTGCCGACGACGCCGAGCTACGCCTCGCCCTGGCCGGCACTCGCGAAGACGAACGTCGACCTGCAGCTCGACCGCGGCGTGCTCGATTTGCGCAACGGCAGCACGCAGATCGGCGGCGTCGAGTTCCCGAAAGTGCAGGTCGCGATCCGCAACCTCGACAGCGCCGACCCGGTGCTCACGCTCGACGGTGCCGGCCGCGGCCCGCTCGCCGAGATGCTGCGCATCGTCAACGCCACGCCGATCGGCGGCTGGATCGACAAGGCGCTCGACGCCAGCACCGCGAGCGGCCCGGCCGAGCTGAAGCTGAACCTGACGATCCCGCTGAACAAGGTCGAGGCCACCGGCGTGAAGGGCAGCGTGGCACTCGCCGGCAACGACCTGCGCATCGGCACCGACAGCCCGTTGCTGTCGGGTGCCAAAGGCCGCGTCGACTTCACCGAGAAGGGCTTCGCGGTGGTCGGTGCGAGCGCGAAGATCTACGGTGGCGACGCCACCTTCGACGGTGGCTCGCAGCCCGACGGCACGGTGAGATTCAACGGCCAGGGCACGGTCGGCGTCGACGGCCTGCGCCGCGCGACCGAGCTCGGCCAGCTCGCGCGCGCGGCCGGCTCGCTGGCGGGGCAGGCGAGCTACCGCGCGAGCCTGGGCTTCGTTCGGGGCCAGCCGGAGCTGAGCGTCACCAGCAACCTCGTCGGCCTCGCGATCAACCTGCCGGCGCCGCTCGCGAAGAGCGCAGAGGCACCGCTGGCGATGCGTTTCTCGACCACGGTCGATGCCGGCCCCGCGGGCGCCACACCCGTGCCGCCGCTGCGCGACACGCTGCGCTTCGAGCTCGGCAACCTGCTGCAAGCGAGCTACCTGCGCGAGCTCGGGGCCGATGCGCCGCGCGTGCTGCGCGGCGGCATCGGCGTGATGGAGCCGGCGCCGCAGCCGGCCAGCGGCGTGGCGGCGAGCATCAGCCTCGCGAAGCTCGTGACCGACGATTGGCAAGCGGCCGGCGACAAGCTGTTCGGCGCCACCGATGTTCGCGATGCCCGCGACGCGAGCGCCGGCAAGTCGGCCTACGAACCCGACACGGTCGCGCTGCGCGTGCAGGAGCTGGTGGCCGGCCAGCGGCGGCTCACGCACGTCTCGGCCGGCCTGTCGCAGGACGCCGGTGTGTGGCGCGCCAATGTCGATGCCGACCAGCTCGGCGGCTATGTCGAGTACCGCGTGCCGAGCCGGCGCGGCGGTGCCGCCGCGGCCGGCGGGCGTGTGTACGCGCGGCTGGCGCGCCTGTCGCTGCCCAAGGGCGAAGACGAACAGGTCGAGACGCTGCTCGACCAGCAGCCGGCGAACATGCCCGCGCTCGACGTGGTGGTCGACGATTTCGAGCTGCGCGGCAAGCGCCTTGGCCGGGTCGAGGTCGAAGCGGTGAACCGGTCGGGCCCGCAGGGCCGCGACTGGCAATTGTCGAAGTTCAACATCACGCTGCCCGAAGCGCAGCTCGTCGCGACCGGCCACTGGGCCGCGACCGGCACACCGCCGGCACGCGGCGTAACCGGTCCCGACAAGGCGGCGCGGCGCGCCGTGATGGACTTCAAGCTGCAGATCAGCGACAGCGGCGCGCTGCTCGGCCGGCTCGGCACACCGGGTGCGATCCGCGGCGGCAAGGGCCAGCTCTCGGGTCAGGTCGCCTGGCTGGGTTCGCCGTTCGCGCTCGACTACGAGAGCCTCGCCGGCCAGATCAGGGTGGCGGTCGACGCGGGCCAGTTCCTGAAGGTCGAGCCGGGCGCGGCACGGCTGCTGGGCGTGCTCAGCCTGCAATCGCTGCCGCGCCGGCTCTCACTCGACTTTCGCGACCTGTTCCAGGAAGGCTTCGCGTTCGACAGCCTGACCGGCGACGTCAAGATCGGCCAGGGCGTGGCCGTGACCAACAACCTGCGCATGCGCGGCGTGCAGGCGCTGGTGCTGATGGAAGGCAACGCCGACATCGCCCGCGAGACGCAGGACCTGCGCGTCGTCGTCGTCCCCGAGATCAACGCCGGCACTGCGGCGTTGGCCTACGCCGTGATCAACCCGGCGATCGGCCTGGGCGCTTTCCTCGCGCAGGCGCTGCTCAAGAAGCCGCTGACGGCGGCCGGTACGCGCGAGTTCCAGGTCTCCGGGCCGTGGGCCGACCCGAAGGTCGAGCGTGTCGAGCGCAAGTTCGGCGATGATGTGCCGTCGGCCGACGAGGCTTCGCCCGGGCCCGCGAAGAAGTGAGGATCACGCCATGAAGATCGCCGCGCTGCAGATGGTTTCCACGACGAGCGTTGAAGCGAACCTGGCCGCCGCGCGGCGCCTGATCGCACACGCCGCGCGCGACGGTGCCGAACTGGTTGCGTTGCCCGAGTATTTCTGCCTGATGGGCCGAGCCGATCGCGACAAGCTCGCGATCGCCGAGGCGCCCGGAGAGGGGCCGATCCAGCTGATGCTCGCCGACGCGGCGCGCGCGCACGGCGTGTGGGTGATCGGGGGCACCTTGCCGCTGCGTTCGAGCGACCCCGACCGCGTGCTCAACTCGAACGGTGTCTATGCGCCCGACGGCACGCTCGCGGCGCGCTACGACAAGATCCACCTCTTCCGCTACGACAACGGCCGCGAACACTACGACGAAGGCGTCGCGATCCAGGCTGGCGACACACCCACTGCCGTGAAAGCCGGCGTTTTGCGCGTGGGCCTGAGCGTCTGCTACGACCTGCGCTTTCCCGAGCTGTACCGCGAACTCGTGTTCGCGAAAGGCGAACGCCCTTGCGACCTGATCTCGGTGCCCGCCGCGTTCACCCACACCACGGGCCTCGCCCACTGGGAACTGCTGCTGCGCGCCCGCGCGGTCGAGAACCAGTGCTACGTGATCGCCGCGGCACAAGGCGGCCGCCACGAGAACGGCCGGCGCACCTTCGGCCACAGCATGGTGGTCGATCCGTGGGGCGAGGTGCTCGCGGTGGTCGACGAAGGCGAGGGCGTCGCGCTGGCCGAGGTCGATCCGGCGCGGATCGCGTCGGTGCGTTCGCAGCTGCCGGCCCTGCAGCACCGCGTGCGCTGAACGGCGGCCACTCCACCCCAGGGTTTTCACCGCGGGCTTTCGTCGATAAACCCGTATCGGGTCGAAGATTCGACTTGTGCGGTTGAAGTCGCGCTCCTAATATTTGCGCACCGGGCCGCAGAGCCCGGCGCAGCCCATCGAAGGAGACGCGAGACGATGATCCCCCGGGCGCCGCTGTCGGCGAACGAACTGAGCGTGCTCGAAGGCGTGTTCTGGTCGCACGGGCCGTCGCGCGACGCGCTCTCGTCGCAGCTCCAGTTCTCGAAGACGCGCGCCAACGCGGTCGTTGCGGGCTTGATCGAGCAAGGCTGGCTCGACGAGATCGGCCTGCGGGCCTCCTCCGGCGGGCGCCGTGCCGAGACGCTGCAGTTGCATCGCGGCCTGGGTGTTCTGCTGTGCGCCGACCTCGGCGCGACCAGCGTCGAAGTCGCGGTGCTCACGCCCGATATGCAGGTGCTCGCGCGCCACGGCGAAAGCATCGACGTGCGCGACGGCCCCGCGGTCGTGCTGCCGCGCATGCGCATGCTGATGCGCGGGCTGCTCGCGCGCGGCGGCATCAAGCCGAAGCAGGTGATCGCGATCGGCGTCGGCGTGCCCGGGCCGGTCGACTTCGCGAGCGGCCAACTCGTCGAGCCGCCGCTGATGCCGCGCTGGGACAGCTACTCGATCCGCGACGACCTGCGCGCCGACTACGACGCGCCGGTCTGGGTCGACAACGACGTGAACCTGATGGCGCTCGGCGAGCTCTGGCGGCTCGAGCGCACGCTGCCGAACTTTCTCGTGATCAAGGTCGGCACCGGCATCGGCTGCGGCGTGGTTTGCCATGGCGAGGTCTACCGTGGCGCGAATGGCTCCGCCGGCGATGTCGGCCACATCTGCGTCGACCCCGACGGCCCGCGCTGCCACTGCGGCAACCTCGGCTGCGTCGAGACGATGGCGGCCGGCCCGGCGATCGCGCGCGCGGCGACCGAGGCAGCGCAGACCGGCCGCAGCGTGATGCTGGCCGAGCGCCTCGGCCAGCAAGGCGAACTGACGCCCGAGGATGTGGGGCATGCCGGCCGAGCGGGCGACGCGGCGGCGAACGGCATCGTGCAGGCTTCGGGCACGCTGATCGGGCAGATGCTCGCGTCGGTGGTGAACTTCTTCAACCCGTCGCACGTGTTCGTCGGCGGCGGCGTGACGAGCATCGGGCCGTTGTTCCTGGCCTCGCTGCGACAAAGCGTGTACCAGCGCTCGCTGGCACTGTCGACGCGGCACCTGGAGATCCTGTACTCGCCGCTCGGCGATCAATCGGGGCTGATCGGCGCCGGCGTGCTCGCGATGCAGGAGTTGCTGCGCGGGCGCGGCAAGGCGGTGGCCGCATGAGCGCGTCGGTTCACTTCGACCAGGTCGTCAAATCGTTCGGCCCGGTGCAGGTGCTGCACGGCGTCAGCTTCGAGCTCGCACCCGGCCGCGTGATCGGGCTGCTCGGCGAGAACGGCGCGGGCAAGAGCACGCTGATGAAGATCCTCGCCGGCTATGAAAGCCTGAGCGGCGGCGAACTGCGCATCGACGGCGCGGCCGTGAACTTCGACGGCCCGCGCGACGCCGAAGCGCGGGGCATCGTGATGATCCACCAGGAGTTCGCGCTCGCCGAAGACCTGACGATCGCGCAGAACATCTTCCTTGGCCACGAGATGACGCGCAGTCTGATGGGGTTCCTTCGTGCTGCGCACTCCGGTAAGCGCCCTTCGGGCGGCCGGGCGGGCGCTTGGCTCGACGATGCCGCGATGCGCGCCGAGACCGAACGCGTGCTCGCGCAGGTCGGCCTGAAGGCGAGCCCCGACACCCTGGTCAAACGACTGATCGTCGCCGAGAAGCAGCTGGTCGAGATCGCGAAGGCACTGCAGCGCCAGGCGCGGCTGCTGATCATGGACGAGCCGACCGCGACGCTCACGCCGGGCGAGACCGAGCGCCTGTTCGCGCTGATCGCGCAGCTGAAGGCCGAGGGCCGCACGCTGATCTACATCTCGCACAAGCTCGACGAGGTAGAGCGCGTCACCGACGAGATTGTCGTGATGCGCGACGGGCGCTTCGTCACGCGCGACGCGACGAAGAACGTGACGCGGCAGCAGATGGCGAACCTGATGGTCGGGCGCGATCTGAGCGATCTGTATCCGCCGAAGGATGTGCGGCCGGTCGCGGCGCCGTTGCTCAAAGTGCAGGGCCTGAACGTGCCGGGCTGGGCGCGCGACGTGAACTTCGAGGTCGCACCGGGCGAAATCCTCGGCTTCGCCGGGCTGGTCGGCGCGGGCCGCACCGAGTTGTTCGAGGGCCTGCTCGGGTTGCGCGCGCACACGGTCGAGCGCATCGAGCTCGCCGGCCAAGCGGTGCGCTTGCGCAGCCCGCGCGAGGCTGCCGATCAAGGCCTCACATACCTCAGCGAAGATCGAAAAGGCAAGGGCCTGCACGTCGACTTCGGCCTGCGCGAGAACCTCACGTTGATGGCCTTGCAGCGTTACGCCTCACCGTGGCTGAAGCCCGAGGCCGAACGCGCCGCGCTGACGACGGCGGTCACCGACTTCGGCATCCGCACCGGCTCGCTCGAGATCAAGGCTTCGTCGCTTTCCGGCGGCAACCAGCAGAAGCTCGCGCTCGCGAAGGTGCTGCACCCCGGCCCGAAGGTGATCGTGCTCGACGAGCCGACGCGCGGCGTCGACGTCGGCGCGAAGCGCGACATCTATTTCCTGATCCAGCGCCTCGCCCGCGAAGGCCGCGCCGTGATCGTCGTCTCCTCCGAGCTGATGGAGCTGATCGGCATCTGCCACCGCATCGTCGTGATGCGCGGCGGTGCGCAGCAGGCCACGCTGGAAGCCGAGCAACTGACAGAAGAGGTCTTGATCGCCCATGCCACAGGAACGAACTGAATCCCGCGGCGCGCCGTCGCGGGCGTGGTGGTCGCGGCTGCACGGCATCGGGCCGATCGTCGGGCTGGTGCTGCTGTGCGTCGCCGGCGGGCTGCTGAACAGCGACTTCGCGACGCTCGACAACGCGATGAACGTGCTGACCCGCACCGCGTTCATCGGCATCATCGCCGTGGGCATGTGCTTCGTCATCATCAGCGGTGGCATCGACCTGTCGGTCGGCTCGATGGCCGCACTGATCGCAGGCGGCGTGATCATGCTGATGAATGCGCTGGGCGGCCACGGGCTCGCGCCGGTGGTGATCGTCGTGCTCGGTGCGGCGTTCGCGGTGCTGCTCGGCGCGGTGTTCGGGCTCGCGCACGGCTTGCTGATCACGCGCGGCAGGATCGAGCCCTTCATCGTCACGCTGGGCACGCTCGGCATCTTTCGCGCCTACCTCACGTACCTGTCGAACGGCGGCGCGATCACGCTCGACAACAACCTCGCCGATGCCTACGCGCCGGTCTACTACGGCGCGCTGCTCGGCGTGCCGATCCCGGTGTGGGTGTTCCTCGTCGTCGCGCTGCTCGGCGCGCTGATTCTGAATCGCACCGCGTACGGCCGCTACGTGCAGGCGATCGGCTCGAACGAGCAGGTCGCGCGCTATGCGGCCGTCGATGTCGACCGCATCAAGCTGCTGACGTACGTGCTGCTCGGCTCCTGCGTCGGCATCGCGACGCTGCTCTACGTGCCGCGCCTCGGCTCCGCCTCGCCGACGACCGGTCTGTTGTGGGAGCTGGAAGCGATCGCCGCGGTGATCGTCGGCGGCACCGCGCTGAAGGGCGGCGCGGGCAGCATCACCGGCACCGTGATCGGTGCGGTGCTGCTCTCGGTCATCAGCAACATCCTGAACCTCACCAGCATCATCAGCGTGTACCTGAACGCTGCCGTGCAAGGCGTCGTGATCATCGTCGTCGCGTTCATGCAGCGCAGACGCTAGTTTTCTCAACCGCAGCCCGCGCTGCATCTCATCAAGCCAAAGACGGAGACAAACGCAATGAAACTCATCACCCGCAGAACCGTTCTCGCACTGGCGCTCGCCGCCAGCAGCGCCGGCGCCTTCGCTCAGCAAAAGGTCAACCTCGGCGTTGCTATTCCTGCCGCGACGCACGGCTTCACCGGCGGCATCGTCTGGTGGGCGAACGAGGCGAAGAAGGAGCTGGAGAAGAAGTACCCTGATCTGAAGGTCACGGTCAAGACGGCCGCCAACGCGGGCGAGCAGGCGAACCAGCTGCAGGACCTGCTGACGGTCACCAAGATCAACGCGCTCGTGATCTTCCCGTTCGAATCGGCGGCGCTGACCAAGCCGGTCGCGCAGGCCAAGGGCAAGGGCGTGTACGTGACTGTGGTCGACCGCGGGCTGACCGACGAGTCGGCGCAGGACGCGTATGTCGCCGGCGACAACACCGCGTTCGGCAAGATCCCGGCCGAGTTCATCGTCAAGCAGCTCGGCGGCAAGGGCGACATCGTCGCGCTGCGCGGCATCGCGACCACGCTCGACAACGAACGCATGGATTCGTTCAACGCCGTGCTGAAGGGCGCGCCGGGCATCAAGCTGCTCGACGCAAAGTACGCGAACTGGAACCGCGACGACGCATTCAAGACGATGCAGGACTACCTCACCCGCTTCAAGCACATCGATGCCGTGTGGGCTGCCGACGACGACATGGCTGTCGGCGTGCTGAAGGCGATCGACCAGGCCAAGCGCACCGACATCAAGCTGGTGTTCGGCGGCGCCGGTGCGAAAGGCATGATCAAGACGCTGATGGACGGCAGCGACCCGCGCATCCAGGCCAACGTCTCGTACTCGCCGAAGTTCATGTACGACGCGATCAAGATGACCGCCGAGGCGCGATTGAAAGGCGAGAAGCTGCCGGCCAAGTCGATCATTCCGTCGGTGTTGATCACGAAGCAGACGGCGAAGGATTTCTACTTCCCGGATTCGCCGTTCTGATTGACGATCGTCGCGATGGAGCGGATCAGTCCGACGGGGTGCCCTGCTCCGCTCGTGTCCCCCGCCCCGGGCTTCGCCCGAGCCGCCTTCTTGACCTCGCTGCGCAGAACGCCCCGCCGGCCGCAGGCCGGCGGCGGAGGACTTGAGCGCAGTCGGCCACCCGGCGCTCTTGGCGTCCGAAGCGCACGGCAGAACACAGCGTTTGGAGCAATGAACAAATGGCTAGACCCGTCACCCTCTTCACCGGCCAATGGGCCGACCTCCCGCTCGCCGAACTCGCGCCGCTCGCCAAGCGCATGGGCTACGACGGCCTCGAGCTCGCGTGCTGGGGCGACCACTTCAACGTGCAGGAAGCGCTCACGTCGAAGCAGTACTTGAAGGACAAGCACGCGCTGCTGAAGAAGCACGGCCTGCAGTGCTTCGCGATCGGCAACCACCTCGTCGGCCAGGCGGTGTGCGACCTGATCGACGCGCGCCACGAGGCGATCCTGCCGCTGCATGTGTGGGGCGACGGCGAACCCGAGGCGGTGCGCCAGCGCGCCGCACGCGAGCTGAAAGACACGGCGCGGGCCGCTGCCGCGTTCGGCGTCAAGACGGTGACCGGCTTCACCGGCTCGTCGATCTGGCATTCGATCTACGCGTTCCCGCCGACCACGCAGGCGTTCTGGGATGCGGGCTTCGCGGACTTCGGTAAGCGCTTCGGGCCGATCCTCGACGTGTTCGACGAGCAAGACGTGAACTTCGCGCTCGAAGTGCACCCGACCGAGATCGCGTTCGACATCGCGACCAGCGAGCGTGCGATCGTCGCGGTGAACGGCCACAAGCGCTTCGGCTTCAACTTCGATCCGAGCCATCTCGGTTACCAGGGCGTGGACTACATCCGCTTCATCCGCACGTTCGGCCCGCGCATCTTCAACGCGCACATGAAGGACGTCTGGTGGGGCAAGGGCGACGGGACGGTGGGCACGTTCGGCGGGCACACCTCGTTCGGCGATGCGCGCCGCACCTGGGACTTCCGTAGCGTCGGCCGCGGCATGATCGATTTCGAATCGCTGATCGTCGCGCTGAACGACGTGGGCTACAAAGGCCCGCTGTCGGTCGAATGGGAAGACAGCCGCATGGACCGCGTGCACGGCGCGACCGAGAGCGCGGCGTTCTGCAAGCGGCTCGATTTCGAGCCGGCGCAGGGCGCCTTCGATGCGGTGTTCGACAAGAAGAAGCAGGCCACATGACGATGCGCAAGCTTCGCTACGCGATGGTCGGCGGCGGCCGCGATGCGTTCATCGGTGCGGTGCATCGGCATGCGATGGCGCTCGACGGGCACTACGAGTTCGTCGCCGGTGCGTTGTCGTCGTCGCCCGAGAAGGCGCTGGCGTCCGGGCAGGATCTGGGGCTTGCCGACACGCGCAACCACGGCTCGTGGCAGGCGTTGCTCGCCGACGAACTGAAACGCCCGAAAGATGAGCGCATCGATGTCGTCAGCATCGTGACGCCGAACCACGTGCACTACGAGGTCGCGCGCGCGTTCGTCGACGCCCGATTCCACGTCGTCTGCGACAAGCCGCTCGTGCACACGAGCGCGCAGGCCGACGACCTCGCGGCGCGTGTCGCGAAGCAGGGCACGGTCTTCGCCGTCACCTACAACTACACCGGCTACCCGATGGTTCGGCAGGCGCGCGAGATGGTGCGCGCCGGCACGATCGGTGCGATCCGCAAGGTGATCGTCGAGTACCACCAGGGCTGGCTCGCGACGCAGCTCGAATCTTCGAACAACAAGCAGGCCGACTGGCGCACCGACCCGGCGCGCAGCGGCATCGCCGGCGCGATCGGCGACATCGGCTCGCATGCCGAGAACCTGATGCTCGCGGTCACCGGCCTTGAGATCGAGAGTTTGTGCGCCGACCTCACGACCTTCGTCCCCGGCCGCCGCCTCGACGACGATGGCAACCTGTTGCTGCGCTTCACGAACGGCGCGCGCGGCGTGCTGATCGCGTCGCAGATCGAGGCGGGCTGCGAGAACGACATCCGCCTGCGCGTGTTCGGCGAGCGCGGCATGCTCGACTGGCGCCAGGAAGACCCGAACCACTTGATCCATGCGCCGATCGACGGCCCCCGCATGACGCTGACGCGCAACGCGCCGTGGCTGAGCGACGCGGCGAAGCGCGCGTGCCGGCTGCCGGCGGGGCACCCGGAGGCGTTCATCGAGGCGTTCGCGAACCTGTATGTCGGCGTCGCGGCCGACATCCGTTCGCGTCTCGATCAGGGTCGACCCGCTTCGCTGGAGGAGGCAGATTACCCGCGCATCGAAGACGGGGTTCGCGGGGTGCGCTTCGTCGAGAAGACCGTCGCGTCGGCCGCGAGCGCGCAGAAGTGGACGTCGATGCGCTGAGCCCGGCTCAGCCGAGCATGTCGGCCCAGATCGAGCGCGCCCAGCTCTGGGCGAGCGCGGCTTCGAGCTCGTTCGGCGCGGCCGAGAGACCGCCCGAGCCCGGCACCGGCTTGAAGGTCTTCTCCGCTGCCACGTAGGCATGCACGCTCGCCACGTGCACCGCGCGTTTGGCGTCGACGAAGCTGTAGCAGGTGTTGCTGAGCATGGGCGCGGGGTCGAGCTCCCAGCCGTTCAGCTCGGCGACGATCGCCGCGGCCGCCACCTTCGCGTGGCTGCTCGCCATGTGCCCGCTCTTGGGCATCAGCGAGGCGATCTGGATCGAATCACCAATCACGTGGATGTGCTTCGCTGCGGTCGATTCGAAATTCAGCCAGTCGACATTGCACCAGCGCGCATTCGAGTTCGCCAGCCCCGTCTGCACCGCGATCGCACCGGCGCGCATCGGCGGCAGCACGTTGAGCACGTCGGCGCGCACGTCGTCCTGGATCTCGAACTTCACGGTGCGCGTCACCGCGTCGACCGCGATCGCCTTGCACTGCGGCCGGTACTCGACCATGCCCTTGTACGACTCGGCCCAGGCCTTCTTGAAGAGCGCGCCCTTGCTCGTCACGTCTTCGTTCGCATCGAGGATCAGCACCTTGGATTTCGGCTTGGCCGCCTTGAAGTAGCTCGCCACCAGCGAGGCGCGCTCGTACGGGCCGGGTGGGCAACGGTAGGGCGCTTCCGGGATCGCGATCGCGAACACGCCGCCATCGGGCATCGCCTCCAGTTGGCGACGCAGCGCGAGGGTTTCGGGGCCGGCCTTCCAGGCCTGCACGATGCGGCCCTGTTGATTGGCTTCTCGAAGGCCGGCCACATCGGCCCACATCATCTCGACGCCCGGCGAGAGCAGCAGCTTGTCGTAGCGCAGGTTGCCGCCCGAGGCGAGCACCGCCACGCGCTTGACCGGGTCGATGCTGGCGACCGTGTCCTTGACGACGCGCACGCCGTGTTGCGTGTTCAGGGTGTCGTAGGTCCGCGTGATCTCGGTCATCGTGCGGTTGCCGCTGAGCACGAGGTTCGACATCGGGCACGAGACGAACGCGGCCTCGGGCTCGACCAGCACCACGTCGATCTTCTGTTGCGACAGCAGGCGCAGGTACTTGGCCGCGGTCGCGCCGCCGTAACCGCCGCCGACGACGAGCACACGCGCCTTGTCGGGCGTGCCGATCGCGCTCATCGCGCAGCCGGCCAGGCCCGTGGTGGCCAGCGCGCCGAGGCTGGTCGATGCGCCGGCCAGGCGCAGCAGGTCGCGGCGCTTCATGGCTTCACCGCCGGCGCGGGCTGCTGCGCGAAATACGCCGCGATCTGCGCGATCTGCGCGTCGCCGTAGCCCTTGGCGATCTGCGGCATCACGGTGCCCGGGCGAACGCCGCTCTTGAAGGCCAGCATCTGCTCGACGAGGTAGGGCGCCGGCATGCCGGCCAGTGCGATCACCGCCGAGCCGGGCGGCGCGTGGCCGTCGGTGCCGTGGCACTGGGCGCAGGTCGCGGCGAGGCTGCGGGTGCGCAGCGCCGCGGCGTCTTGCGCGAAGCCCGGCGCGGCGCCGAACAGCAACAGCGCAGCGACCGACCAGGCGATCTTCATCGGGCCATCTCCTGTGTGGGTTCGCCGTAGTGGCGCGCGAGTTCGGGGGGCAGCGGTGAGTCGAGCAGGGCGGCGCTGAGCCGCAGCGCATCGGCCGCGTCGTTGCCGAGCCGCCCGTGCCGGCTGTGCTGCAGCGCGGCCGCGACCCAGCCGCGCAGCAGCATCGGCCGCTGCATCCAGGGCAGTGCCTGCAGCTGTTGCAGCGCGTGGACGAGGCCGTCGCTGTCGGGCGGTTGGCACGGCGGGATCGGCGTGTGGGTACGCCAAGGCGCCATCGCCGCGTCGTACCAGGCCGCGCCGGGCGCGGGCACCGCGGGATCGGCCGCCGGCGGCGATGCGGCCACGTCGATCGGCACCAGACGCGACAGGAACGCGCTGTACATCGCGATCGCCGAGACATCGGCCTGCGGCAGCCGCGAGAGATCGGCGTCGGCCGCGTTGCGGGTCGCCGCCGAAGGGCCGCCCAGCCGCTGGCGCATCGCGAGCCAGTGCAGCCGGTCGATCGGCCGCACCGTGCCGCGCGCGCCCATCACGCGGCGCGTCGCCTCGAGCAGATTCTGGCGATCGGCGAGGGGCTGGCCGCGCATGCGCGAGACCAATGCCTCGAACTGCAGCAGCCGCGCCGGTGCCGAGAGATGGCTCACCTGGGCGCGCACCGTGGCGGCGTTCGTCGCGCTCTGTGTTTCGATCTCCCAGGCCCGCGCGGCGCGCTTGCTGCCGGGCGGCAGCAGCAGCGCGAGCACGGCGGCCTGCAGTTCGAGCGCACCGTTCAGGCGCCCGAGCTGATCGAGCGCGGTGCGCTCGGCCTCGAGGCGCTGCTGGCGCTCGCGCGCGTGTTCGGCGTCTGACAGGGGTGCGGTGGCGGACATGGGCGGTGCGAATGGCGGTGCGAGTGGGCGGTGCGAATGGTCGATTCGAACTCAGAGCGTGGCCGCGGTGCGAAAGCCGAACAGGCCGACCAGCAGCCAGGTCGGAAACTGCTTCACCGCGCGGTTGTATTCGATCACCGCCTCGTCGAAATGGCGGCGCGCGAACGCGAGTGTCGCGTCGCTCGCCTGCAGCTGCGCATTCAGCGCCGCGAGTTCGCTGCCCGGCGCGCTCTGCACCGGCAGCCGCGCACGCGCGTCGGCGAGGATCTCGTCGGCCAGCCGCAAGCTCGTGATCGCGCCGGTGGCGCCGGGCCGCTGCCTGGCGTGAGCACACGCGGCCTCGACCTGAAGGCAAGCGGCGCGCAGTGCCTCGATGCGCGGCGCCGCGTTCGCCAGCACCGGCGCGAGTGCGTCGACGAGCTGCAGCAGCAGCCCATGGCGCGCGCGGAACTGCTCGTCGACCGGCGCGAATTGCCGCACCAGCGCGCCGCGCAACTGCACCAGGCGGTTGTAGGCGCCGACGGTCCAGAACAGCAGCACCGCGGCAATCGCCGCACCGATGATTTGCGCTGTGGTCATGGGGGCCGACTCTACGACAACGGGCCGGCGATGCTTCGACACGCGCCGAAGCGTTCGGCAGCGGTGGCGCCGGATCATCGGGCATCGACAATTCGATCCAGCACCATGACCGAGCCCACACGACTCCTGTTCTTCGCCGCGGTCTTCGCGCTCGGCGGCTTCGTCAAGGGCGTCGTCGGCCTCGTGCTGCCGACGATCGCGATGGGCCTGCTCAGCGTGCTGATGCTGCCGGCGCAGGCAGCGGCGCTGCTGGTCGTGCCGTCGCTGGTGACGAACCTGTGGCAGATCGGCGGCTCGGGTTTGTTCGCCTTGCTGAAGCGGCTCGCGACGCTGCTGCTCGGTGTCTGCGCCGGCGCATGGATAGGCGCCGGCTGGCTGGCCGGGTCGGGCTCGTCGCCGGCCACGCTGGGGCTCGGTGCCGCGCTGATCGCCTACGCCACGCTCGGCCTGCTGAAGTGGCGCCTGCGGGTCGAGCCGTCGCACGAGGCCTGGCTCGCACCCTGGGTCGGCCTGGCGACCGGCCTGGTCACCGCCGCGACCGGCGTGTTCGTGATCCCGGCCGTGCCCTACCTGCAGGCGCTGGGCATGGAGAAGGAAGAACTGGTGCGCGCGCTCGGCATCTCGTTCCTGGTCTCGACGATCGCGCTCGCCGCCACGCTGGGCAGCAGCGGCTCGCTGCAGGCGACCGCGCTCGCAGGCTCGGTGCTCGCGCTGTTGCCGGCGCTGCTCGGCATGGGCGCGGGGCAGTGGCTGCGGCTGCGCGTGCGGCCCGAGACCTTCAAGACGATCTTCTTCTGCGGCTTGCTGGCGTTGGGTGCATACCTGGCGATCCGCAGCCTGATTCATCCGGGCTGATAGACCATGACCAATGCACCCGAACCCCGCTTCGCGAAGATCGCCTCGATGATCGGCGACCCGACGCGTGCGCGCATGTTGTCGGCGCTGATGGGCGGCGAGTTTCTCGCGGCGGGCGAGCTTGCGGCTGCGGCCGGCGTCAGCGCGCAGACCGCGAGCACGCACATCGCGAAGTTGCTCGATGCCGAGCTGGTCGTGCTGCGCACGCAGGGGCGGCACCGCTACGTGCGGCTCGCGGGCGAAGAAGTCGCGCACGTGCTGGAGGCGCTGTCGTTCGTGGCCGAGCGCAGTGCCAACGCCGACAAGTGGGAGCGCGGCGCCTACAAGCCGCTCAAGGCGGCGCGCACCTGCTACCGGCACGTCGCCGGCGAGCTCGGCGTGGCGCTGTTCGAGGGCTTGCTCGCGCGCGGCACGCTGGTGGCGCAGGACGGGCACTACGCGCTGACGGCATCCGGGCGCGACGAGTTGCGCGAGCTCGGCGTCGCATTGCCGGTGGATGCGAACGACTCGCGCCGTTTCGCGCGTGCCTGCTTCGATTGGTCGGAACGCCGCGATCACCTCGCCGGCACGCTCGCGGTGAGCTTGCTCGACCACAGCCTCGAACACGGCTGGGTGCGCCGCACCAAGGTATCGCGTGCGCTGCAGCTGACGCCGCCGGGAGAGCTCGCGCTGGCGAGATGGATCAGACCATCCTGAGCCAGCCGTCGTAGCCCTTGCGCCGCAGATCGCAGGCCGGGCACAGCCCGCAGCCGTAGCCCCAGTCGTGGCGGTGCGTGCGGTCGCCGAGATAGCAGGTGTGCGTGTGCTCGACAGTGAGCTCGATCAGCGGCTCGCCGCCGAGCTGCTCGGCCAGGGCCCAGGTCTGTGCCTTGTCGAGCCACATCAGCGGCGTGTCGATCGTCATCGGCGCATCGAGGCCGAGGCTGATCGCGACCTGCAGCGCGCGCAGCGTGTTGTCGCGGCAATCGGGGTACCCGGAGAAGTCGGTCTCGCACATGCCGCCCACGAGCACGCTCAAGCCGCGCCGGTAGGCAACCGCCGCGGCGAAGTTGAAGAACATCAGGTTGCGGCCCGGCACGAAGGTGTTCGGCAGGCCCTGCGCGTTCATCTCGATCGCGCGCTCGCTGGTCATCGCGGTGTCCGAGATCTGGCCGAGCAGCGAGAGGTCGAGCAAGTGGTCTTGGCCGAGCTTGCGCGCCCAGCGCGAAAACCGTGTGTGCAGCGCGGCGCGCACGTGCATCCTGCATTCGAGTTCGACGTTGTGGCGCTGCCCGTAGTCGAAACCTATCGTCTCGACATGGGTGTAGCGCTCGAGCGCCCACGCGAGGCAGGCGGTGGAGTCCTGGCCGCCGGAGAACAAGACGAGCGCCCGGCGCGGATCGACCTGGTCCGAGAGGCGCCGCCGGGGCAGCTCTTTCGCGAGTTCAGCCACGGGTCTCACCATGGCCGAGCACGATCCACTTCATCGACGTGAGGCCTTCGAGGCCGACCGGGCCGCGCGCGTGAAATTTGTCGGTGCTGATGCCGATCTCGGCGCCCAGGCCGTACTCGAAACCGTCGGCGAAACGCGTCGAGGCGTTGACCATCACGCTGGCCGAATCGACCTCGCGCAGGAAGCGCTGCGCGTGCGAATGCGTTTCGGTGAGGATCGCATCGGTGTGGTGCGAGCTGTATCGGTTGATGTGCGCGATGGCCTCGTCGAGACCGGCCACGACCTTCACGCTGATGATCGGCGCGAGGTACTCCTCGAACCAATCCTGCTCGGTCGCTGCGTCGAGCTTCGCGCCCGGCACGGCTCGCAGCGATGCGAGCGCCGCCGCATCGCCGCGCATCTCGACGCCCTTGGCCGCGAAGACGGCACCGAGGCGCGGCAGGAAGGCCGCGGCGATGTCGGCGTGCACCAGCAGCGACTCCGCCGCGTTGCACGGGCTGTACTTCTGTGTCTTCGCGTTGTCGGTCACGCGCAGCGCCATCTCGAGGTCGGCGCTCGCGTCGACGTAGACGTGGCAGTTGCCGTCCAGGTGTTTGATGACCGGCACTTTCGCTTCGCGCGTGATGCGTTCGATCAGGCCCTTGCCGCCGCGCGGAATGATCACGTCGACCGCCTCGGGCGAGCTGATCAAAAAGCCCACCGCAGCGCGGTCGGTCGTCTGCACCAGCTGCACCGCGTCGGGCGGCAGGCCGGCATCACCGAGTGCCGCCTGCACGAGTTTCCACAACGCGAGGTTCGAGTGGATCGCCTCCGAGCCGCCGCGCAGGATCGCCGCGTTGCCGCTCTTGATCGCGAGCGACGCGGCCTCGATCGTCACGTTCGGCCGGCTCTCGTAGATCATGCCGAACACGCCCAGCGGCACGCGCATCTGACCGACCTGGATGCCGCTCGGGCGGCTGCGCAGGTTCGTGATTTCGCCGATCGGGTCGGGCATCGCCGCGATCTGTTCGCAGCCTTCGGCCACGGTGGCGATCACCTTGTCGGTCAGCCGGAGGCGATCGACCAGCGGCGCCGCCAGGCCGGCCAGTTCGGCGGCGGCGATGTCGAGCGCGTTCGCGTCGCGCAGCGCATGCGGCTCGGCGCGCAAGCGGCGCGCGAGGGCGAGCAGCGCGGCGTTCTTCGCGGCGGTCGGCGCGGCGGCCATGCGCGACGCTGCAGCGCGCGCGGCCGCGCCCATGTGGGCGATCAGGGCTTGCAGGTCGGTCGAGGTCATCGCGCGATTGTCTCAAACCAGATCGGCTGGCGCCGACTTCAGTCGACCCGGTCTTCGCGGCGCAACCGGAGGCATTGCGGATGCGTCGCCCAGCGCTTCGCCTCGCATTGCTGCTGCATGCAGCGGTAGAGCGCGAACTCGGTGCGGCCCGCGCAGGCGGCACGTGGGCTGGGGCCGGGCGACGCAGCGGCGGCGGCGTGCGCCGTCGGTGCGGGGCGCGTGGGCCGTGTCGGTGGTGAGGTCGTGGCGATCGGCGCAGGCGGCTCGGGCGGTGTGGCCGTGGCGATCGGTTCAGGCGGCTCGGGCGGCGCAGTCGGTGCGGTCGGTGAAGTCGGTGCAGCAATCGGCGGTGTCGATGCTGCCGGGCCAGCCTTCGGCGGCTCGGCTGCGAGTGTGCGCGCCGGGTCGGGCAACTCGGCAGCGCGCCGCGGCGCGGGAGGCGTCTCGGCGACGGGGGTGTCGTGTGGAATCGCCGCAGCCGGTGGCGCGGTGACGACCCGCGGCCCCAGCGAAATCTCGGGTGCCCGATTCCAGACGCCGGTGACGACGACGAGCACCGCGGCCGCGAGCAGCGCCAGCGCAGCGCCCATCATCCACTGGTAGCGACGCAGGCGCGATCGCGTCAGGCGCTGCAACTGCGGCGGCAGGGGCGCCGGCTCCGAGTCGACACCGGGGCCGAACGGTGGGTCGATCGCACGCACCACATCCGGCCAGGGCGCGAGGGGCTCGGCCGACTCCCGGGCCGTTTCGGGTGCCAGAGCGCGGTCGATTTCCGGCGCGCCGGGCGCCACGGGAACGGGGTGCGGCGCAAGGTCGGGCGCAGGCGTTGGCGTTGGCCTTGGCGTTGCCGCAGACGGTGCCGTTGCCGGTGCCGCGGCCGACACCGCGGGCGCGGTGGAGGGCGCGGCCACTGCGAACGCGACCGCCGGGCGCGCCGCGCCCCGGCCCGGCACGGCCGGCACACCGCGCGCCAGCCAGTCGCGAAACTGCGCGACGTTCAGCGGCCGATCTTCGGCGAAGGGCGAGACGGCGGCATCGAGCGCGCCGAGCAGGGCCGCGCTGTACGAAGGCCGCACTTCCGCGGGCAGTGCCCGCGCGATCAGGCGCGCCAGCGGCTCGCGCGAACGCAGCGCCTCGGGCGACGCTGGCGGCTCGCCGGCGATGCAAAAGCGCATCACTTCGGCGAGCCGGTACAGGTCGAGTGCGGCGCCGGTCGGCGGGGTGCCGGCTTCGGGCTCGGCCGCTTGGCCCGTGCCGGCGGTTGACTCCAGCGTGGCCATCAGCGACTCGACCAGGTCGCTGCCGATCTCGCGCGCCGCGGCACTGGGGCCGAGCAGCAGCGGGCGGTCATCGGCGAGCAACAAGATGTTTTCGGCCGAGACCCCGCCATGCACATGGCCACTGCGGTGGATCGCCTCGATCGCGCCGAGCAGGCCGTCGAGCAACGCGCGCAGCGCGGCTTCGTCCGGCGGGGCAGTCATCTCGCGACGCAGGTCGGTCAGGCGCTGGCCTGCATGGACAGGCATCACGCGGTAGGCGCTGCCGTGGCTTTCGAACAGGTGATGAACGCGCACCAGCGAAGGGTGCTCGCAGCGCGCGAGCATGCGCGCTTCGTCGACGAAGGCCCTCAGCCCGCGCACGATCACGGCCTCGTGCCAATCGGCCGTGGCGACCAGGCGCAACCCGGCGTCGCGGCGCATCAGCCGCGCCGGCAGGTACTCCTGGATCGCCACCTGAACCGCCAGCGCGTGGTCGGTGGCGAGGTAGACGACGGCGCTGGCGCTGCGTGAGATCACACGCTGGATCTCGAACGCACCCAGCCGCATGCCCGCAGGCAGCGCTGCGTCGGGCTGGCCTGCCAGCGGTGGGGCGGCCGCCGGATCCGGCAGGTGGTTGAGTCGGTCGTTCATCGATCTGCGGGGCGTCTCAGTGGAGTGCGCGAGCTTAGCCTGCGCAGGTCGGACGCTGCCTTCACCCGCCGATCGCTCACAGTTGCTTGCATCGGGTACATCCACCAACGTTTCGTGGCCACGCGGGGCGGCGAACATCGCCGGATGAGAGACTTCGAGGCGTCGACCCTGTGGCGGGTCAGCGAGTTCGAGCGCGTGCGCCAGCGCACCGGCGGCAGCGGATTCGCCCGGCTCGACGGTGCCACGGTACTGCCCACCACGCTGCTGGCCGACCTGCGCCGGCTCGACGTCGCCGGTGCCAGCGACGAAGCGCTCGAGATCGTCGCCGCGTGCATGCGACACCGCGAGGCCGCCCTGCTGCTGATGAAATACGAAGGGCTGGTCTGGCCGGTGACGCTGTTTCCGACGCAGATGCTCTACCACTCGCCGCGCGACATGGCGCAGGCGCCGCCCGATGCGCTCGCGCAGGTCAGCGTGATCGGCGCCGAGCCGCCCGGGGTGCGGCCGCCGGGGCACTGGATGCACGAGCGTGTCGCGCAGACCGAGCACTACCGCCCGTTGCTGCCGCTGCTGTGGGCGCTGGCGCTGCACGGCCCGCGCTTCGGCCTGCTTGCCGAGATCGCCGGCACCGCGGCCTACCGCGCGATCAAGAACCCGGAAGCCGACGGTGTGGTGCTCGGCGGCGCGTTGCGTTCGGCAGCGCAGCGGCTGCGTCGCGAGACCGTGGCGCTGCGCGACATCGCCGCCTGGCCGGGGATGAGCTTGGAGCGCGCGAGCCGCCTGCTGAACGGCCTGTACCTGTCGGTATCGCTGCTCGCGACACGCGCGCATCCGGCGGCGCGGCCGCCGCCGGATGCACGCGTGTCGCGCGGCGGCAAATTGCCTGGGGGCTGAATCGCGGGTCCGGCCCCGCCGGCGATCGAGCGCCGGATTCAGCCGAGTTCGTGCACCCGGTGGCAGGCCACGCGCTGACCGCCGCCGAGGTCTTCCAGCACCGGCACATCCACGCCGCAGCGTTCGACCGCGAACGGGCAGCGCTTGTGGAATGCGCAGCCGCTCGGTGGGTTCAACGGCGAAGGCAGTTCGCCGCCCAGCACTTGCCGCTCCTGCCGGGCCGCCTTGTCGATGCGCGGCGTGCTGGCGAGCAGCGCGCGCGTGTACGGGTGGCGCGGCGTGGCGAACAGCGCGGTCTTCGGGGCCTGCTCGACGACCTTGCCGAGGTACATCACCAGCACCTCGTCGGCGATGAGTTCCACCACCGCGAGGTTGTGCGAGATGAAGACGTAGGCGACGCGCGTCTCGTCCTGCAGGTCCATCAGCAGGTTGAGCACCTGGGCCTGGATCGAGACATCGAGCGCCGACACCGGCTCGTCGAGCACCACGACCGTGGGGCTCAACATCAGCGCCCGCGCGATCGCGACGCGCTGGCGCTGGCCGCCGGAGAACATGTGCGGATAACGCGCCGCATGCTCGGGCCGCAGGCCGACGCGCGCCATCATCGCCCGCGCTTTCTCGCTGCGCTCAGTGGCGCTCGCGCCGGTGTTGATCGCGAGCGGCTCCTCGAGCGCGTGGCCGATCTTCTTGCGCGGGTTCAGGCTCGCGAACGGGTTCTGGAACACCATCTGCACCTGCTGGCGCAGGCGCTTCTTCTGCGCGGCGTCGGCGTGCGTCACGTCGGCCAGCGTGTGGTTCGAGCCGGTCAGCAGCAACGCGCCCGAGCTCGGCGGCTCGATCATCGTGAGTTGCCGCGCGAGCGTGCTCTTGCCGCAGCCCGATTCGCCGACGACCGCGAGCGTTCGGCCGGCTTCGAGCGTGAACGACACGCCGTCGAGCGCGCGCACCAGCGCTTTCGGTTTCAGGAAGCCGGTCGAGACGGCGTAGTGCTTGGCCAGCCCTTTTGCTTCGAGCACGACATCGTTCATGCCGTCACCTCGTGCGTCAGCGGAAAGAAGCAGCGCGCCTGCGCGCCTGCATCGCCATACAGCGCCGGCTTCTCGACGCGGCAGCGTTCCTGCACGTAGGCGCAGCGCGGCGCGAGCAGGCAGCCGGCGGGCCGGTCGAACGCACCCGGCACCATGCCGCCCATCGAGCGCAAACGGCGCTGGCCGATGTTGTGCTCGGGCAGTGCGGACAGCAACGCCTCGGTGTACGGGTGACGCGGCGCCTCGAAGACCCGCGGCACCGCCGCCGTCTCGACCACCTGGCCGGCATACATCACCAACACGCGCTGCGCGATCTCGGCGACCACGCCCAGGTCGTGCGTGATCAGCACCAGCGCCATGCCGCGCTCGCGTTGCAGCTTCAGCAGCAGCGCCAGCATCTGGGCCTGGATCGTCACATCGAGCGCGGTGGTCGGCTCGTCGGCGATCAGCAGGCGCGGGTTGCAGGCGATCGCCATCGCGACCATCACGCGCTGGCTCATGCCGCCGCTCAACTGATGCGGGTAGGCATCGAGCCGGCGCTCGGCATCGGGGATGTCGACATCGCGCAGCAACTGAAGTGCTCGCGCACGCAGCGCGCGGCGCGATCCGCCTTCGTGGATGCGCAGGGTCTCCGTCAGCTGGTAGGCGACCGTGAAGCACGGGTTCAGGCTCGTCATCGGGTCCTGGAAGATCATCGCGATGTCGCGGCCGAGCATCTGGCGGCGCTCGCGCTCGGGCATCTTCAGCAGGTCGCGGCCGTCGAACGCGAGGCGCGCGGCATCGACGCGGCCGGGCTCGTCGATCAGCCCCATCAGCGCAAGCGCGGTCACGCTCTTGCCCGAGCCCGATTCGCCGACGATGCCGACGACCTCGCCGGGGTTCACGGTGAGGCTCACGTCGTCGACGGCCTTGAAGGCGCCGAACGACACGCCGAGCTTGTCGACCTCCAACAGAGCACTCATCGCTTCAACCTCGGATCGAGCGCATCGCGCAGGCCATCGCCCATCAGGTTGAATGCGAGCACCGCGACCAGGATCGCGAGGCCCGGCAGCGTCACCACCCACCACGCGCTCTGGATGAACTCGAGCGCGCTCGCGAGCATCGAGCCCCACTCAGGCGTGGGCGGCTGCGCGCCGAGGCCGAGGAAGCCGAGCGCGGCCGCGTCGAGGATCGCGTTCGAGAAGCCAAGCGTCGCCTGCACGATCAGCGGCGCGGCGCAGTTCGGCAGCACGGTGTCGAACATCAGCCGGGGTGTGCTGGCGCCGGCGATGCGCGAGGCCTGCACGTAATCCTTGCCGAGCTCGCCGATCACGGCGGCACGGGTGAGGCGCACGAAATGCGGCAGCATCACGATCGCGATCGCGTACATCGCGTTCATCAGCCCGGGGCCGAGGACGGCAACGACGGCGACCGCGAGCAGCAGGCTGGGCAGTGCCAGCATGATGTCCATCAACCGCATGATCGTGAACTCGACGCCGCCGCGGTAGAAACCCGCCAGCAGCCCGAGCAGTACGCCGCCGACCAGCGACAAGCCGACCGACACGAAGCCGATCAGCAACGACAGCCGCGTGCCGTGGATCAATCGCGAGAGCAGATCGCGCCCGACCGGGTCGGTGCCGAGCAGGAACACGTGGTCGCCGACCGCTTGCATCGATGGCGGCTTGAGCACGGCATCGGTGAACTGCGCCTTCGGCGAGTACGGCGCGATCACGTCGGCGAGCAGCGCGCACAGCACCAGCACGACGATGACCACGAGGCCGATGACGGCACCGCGGTTGCGGCTGAAATCGCGCCAGAGTTCCTTGGCGGGGGAGGGTGGGGCTTGTTCGAGGACGGCACTCATCTCAGTGATGCCGAATCCGCGGATTGATCACGCCGTACAGCAGATCGACGAACAGGTTCACCGCGATCACGACCGTCGCCGACATCAGCAACCCACCCTGCACCACCGGATAGTCGCGCCGCCCGATCGCCTCTACCAGCCACTTGCCGATGCCCGGCCACGAGAAGATCGTCTCGGTGAGGATCGCGCCCGCGAGCATCGTGCCCACCTGCAGCCCGATCGTCGTCACCACCGGGATCAGCGCGTTGCGCAGCGCGTGGATGCCGATCACCCGAAAGCTCGAAGCGCCCTTGGCCCGCGCCGTGCGCACGTAATCTTCGCGCAGCACCTCGAGCATGCTCGACCGCGTCATGCGCGCGATCACCGCGAGCGGGATCGTGCCGAGCGCGATCGCCGGCAGGATCAGGTGCGAGAGCGCGCTCTTGAACGCGCCCTTGTCGCTGCTGAGCAGGGAGTCGATCAGCATGAAACCGGTGACAGACGGGATGTCGAACTCGATCGCGATGCGGCCCGAGACCGGCGTCCAGCCCAGGCCGACCGAGAAGGTGAGGATCAGCAGCAGGCCCCACCAGAAGATCGGCATCGAAAAACCGGTGAGGGAGGCGCCCATCACCGAGTAGTCCCACACCGTGTTGCGCTTGACCGCTGCGATGATGCCCGCCGGCAGCCCGACCACGAGCGCGAGCAGCAGTGCGAATGCCGAGAGCTCGATCGTCGCCGGAAAGCGCGCGACGAACTCCTTGAACACCGACTCGTGCGTGATGGTCGACAAGCCCAGATCGCCATGCAGCGCCTTCCACACGTACTCACCGTACTGCACCGGCAGCGGCCGATCAAGGCCGAACTCGTGCATCAGGCGGGTGTAGCGGGCCGGGTCCATGCCTCGCTCGCCCGACAGCGCTTCCACCGGGTTGCCAGGCAGCAGGCGAATCAGCGAGAACACCAGCAAGGTGATGCCGATGAAGGTCGGCAGCACCAGACCGACGCGTTTGAGGACGAAACTGAACACGGGAAATCGCCTTCAGCGCATCGAGGTGACGATCACTTGCCGACCAGGTCCACTTTGTCGAAGTAGTGATGCGCGGTCGCGTCCATCTTGTAGCCGATCACTTCCTTGCGGACCGGGTCGAAGCGCACCGAGTGGGCGATCGT
>Ga0209583_10000042_pt1 | contig 38377 bp, 40 predicted proteins | sample Str014_FD_187201 | JGI IMG/M metagenome (GOLD analysis project Ga0209583, IMG submission 187201) | Freshwater sediment microbial communities in response to fracking from Pennsylvania, USA - Straight Creek_MetaG_SC_2014 (SPAdes) (version 2) | ecosystem: Environmental > Aquatic > Freshwater >... | reverse complement strand
ATGGTGGTGGAACGATTGCTGGCCAAAGAAGGCAAGAACCGCCGTGAGATGGGGCGTGAGGCATTCCTCAAGCGTGTCTGGGAATGGAAGGCCGAAAGCGGCGGCATCATCACCAAACAATTGCGCCGTCTGGGTGCGAGTTGTGATTGGAGCCGTGAACGCTTCACCATGGACGAGGGCTTGTCTGCGGCCGTGCGCAAAGTGTTTGTGCAGCTCTACAAGGAAGGCCTGATCTACAAAGACCAGCGTTTGGTGAATTGGGACCCGGTTCTCGAAACCGCGATTTCTGATCTTGAAGTTGAAACCCGCGAGACCAAGGGCGCGATGTGGCAGTTTGCCTATCCACTCGTGGATGGCGAGATTGATGGCATCACCGAAATCGTGATTTCCACCACCCGGCCTGAAACCATGTTGGGCGATGGCGCGGTGGCGGTGCATCCGTCTGACGTGCGTTACAAGAACTTGATCGGCAAGCTGGTGCGCCTGCCGATTGCGGATCGTTTGATTCCGATCATTGCCGATGAATATCCCGATCCGGAATTCGGCACGGGTGCGGTGAAGATCACTGGTGCCCATGATGAAAACGATTTCCATGTGGCCAAGCGCAACAACATTAAGCTGATTGTTTTGATGGACAAGAAGGCGCGGATGATTTCCACGCCGGACAATAATGTGCCGAAACACTATGACGGGCTTGATCGTTACAAGGCGCGCGAACTGGTTCTGAAGGAAATCGAAGAACTCGGCTTCTACCGTGGCAAGGAAGACAAGATCATTGCGCAGCCCTTTGGGGATCGCAGCGGCGTGGTGATCGAGCCGATGCTGACAGAGCAGTGGTATGTGAATGCCGGCGAACTCGCCAAGCCCGCCATCGCCGCCGTTGAATCTGGCAGAACCAAATTTGTGCCTGCGAATTGGGACAAGACCTATTACGAATGGATGCGCAACATCCAGCCCTGGTGCATCTCACGCCAGCTGTGGTGGGGCCATCAAATTCCGGCCTGGTATGGGCCAAAGAAAACTGGAAGCGATAGCTATTTCCTTGGTTTATCTAGTGACTCCGTGGAGATTTTCTGTGCTGAAACGGAAGATCAGGTGCGCGAACAAATGCAAGCTTATTATGGCGGTAGGCAGATTGAATTTGTCTCCAACCAAGTGATTGCAAAGCGCAATTTTGACGCTCGTGCCATCGCTAAAGATAGTAGCCTTGTTCCTGTCTGGCGCGATGAAGATGTTCTCGACACGTGGTTCTCTTCCGCGCTCTGGCCCTTCTCCACACTCGGCTGGCCGGACAAGACGCCGGAACTGAAGCGCCATTATCCCACCAATGTTCTCGTCACCGGCTTTGACATCATCTTCTTCTGGGTGGCGCGGATGATGATGATGGGCCTGCACTTCATGGAGGATGTGCCGTTTGACACGGTTTACATCCACGCGCTGGTGCGCGACGAGAAGGGGCAGAAAATGTCCAAGTCCAAAGGCAATGTGATTGACCCTTTGGAATTGATGGATGAATTCGGCGCCGATGCTTTGCGCTTCACGCTGGCCGCCATGGCCGCGCAGGGGCGTGACATCAAGCTCGCCAAGCAGCGCGTGGAAGGTTACCGCAACTTTGCAACGAAGCTGTGGAATGCGGCGCGCTTTGCTGAAATGAACGGCGTGGCGCGTGACGAGAACTTCGATCCCGTTGCCGCGCGCGTCACTGCCAATCGCTGGATCGCTGGTGAGGCCGCGCGTTGCCGCGACACGGTGACAAAGGCGATTGAGGACCACAAATATAATGAGGCCGCAGCCGCGCTCTATCAATTCGCATGGAATGTCTATTGCGATTGGTATGTGGAATTGATCAAGCCGATTTTGACGGGCACAGATGAAGTGGCCAAGGCTGAAACACGCGCCTGTGCGGCTTGGGCCTTTGAGCAGATTTTGCATCTGCTGCATCCCTTCATGCCCTTCATCACTGAAGAACTCTGGCAGAAAACGGCCCCTCGTTCACACATGCTGATGGCCGCAACCTGGCCCAGCTATAAAGGCTTGGGCGATGCGAAGGCGGACGCTGAAATGAATTGGGTGATCCGCCTGATTTCAGAAGTGCGTTCAGTGCGGTCTGAAATGAATGTGAATGCCGGGGCCAAAATTCCTTGCGTGTTGGTGGGGGCAGGGGCGGAAGCCCGCGCGCGTGCCAAAACCTGGGAGAATGAGATCATGCGACTCGCCCGATTGAGCGCGCTGGATTTCGCCGATGTGGTTCCTTCTGCGTCTGCACAAATCGCACTCGATGAAGCCACCGTGGCCCTGCCGCTGGAAGGCATGATCGACTTTGCCGCCGAACGCGCGCGCTTGGCCAAGGAGTTGGAAAAAGTTGCGAAGGACATGGGTGTGATCGACGGCCGCCTGAACAACGCCGCCTTCGTCGCCAAAGCCCCGCCGGAAGTGCTGGAAGAAAGCCGCGAGTTAAGGGCGCAGTTGGAAGCGAAGAAGGCGAAGCTGAACGAGGCGGTCAAGAGGTTGGGGTGATGCCAAATAAGTATCTCGACGAATGTCCAATTTGGGAAACTCCTGCCGCCGTTTTCGACAAAAGTAACATTGGAGAATTGAGTACGGTCGATTCTCCGCGTGCAGGAGGTTGTTACCGCGTTGACGAACAGGCAATGTATAGGCTTCGGAACAAGAATGTTCTGTACCGTGCGAAGGTAAATTTAAGTAAATGGGTTTCAGTGCAGCATGAACTTGGTATTGAATCACCCATTGTTAGCGAAGACTTGATCAAAGAGTTTGACAGTCAACCTCTGCGTAACGTTGTTGAACGTCTTGATGATGCGATGCTTTGGTTTGGTCGCAAACAAACAAGCATCGCCATAAAATTGGAAATTCAAAACTCAAGTTGGGTTGGGGCCGATCAAGCGGATCCAAAGGGTTTTCTGTTCTTTGACTTTCTAGCTGCTACAAGCTGCTCTAATGTTGATGAGGGCGAAAAGCTCCTAGATTTTTTGCAAGAACGAAAGTTCATAATTCGACAAACATCTACATCGATGTTCACGTTAACTCCGGCAGGATGGGCTGAAATAGTAAAGCTTTCGGCAGAAAATGTGGTGGGCGAACAGGCATTTGTTGCTATGTGGTTTAACGATGAAACTGACGAAGCCTATGAGCACGGAATCAAGCTAGGGATCGAAGATGCGGGTTACAAACCTGTTCGGATTGATAGAACAGAACACAATAATAAGATTGACGATGAAATTATCGCCGAAATTCGGCGATCAAAGTTTGTGGTTGCCGACTTTACCAGCGATGTAATTACCAAGAAAAAATTTGATGGTTCCGACTATCGTGAGGCTATTGCGAGAGGTGGAGTTTATTTTGAAGCCGGTTTTGCGAAAGGGTTGGGGCGTGAAGTAATTTGGACAGTTAATGAGGATGTGTTGCCACTTGTGCACTTCGATACTCGTCAATTTTCTCATATTGTGTGGAAGGATGCGGCTGATCTTCGTTCAAAATTGGCCAAGAGAATTTCGGCCACAATGGGTGATGGCCCTCTTAAGAAACCCAACTAGCCAAACTCTCCATCGGCGGGAGAGAGTGAGTCAAGCCGCCTCCGGCCTCAATTTCAGTCCCATGGCCTTCATCACTTTAAGCACCGCCGAGAAGCTGGGGTTGCCGTCTTTAGACAGGGTGCGATATAGCCCCTCGCGCGTCAGGCCCGTGGCGGCGGCGATGTCGCTCATGCCCTTGGCTCTCGCAATATCGCCCAGGGCGGCGGCAATGGTGGCTGCATCATCGCCAGCCTCTTCGAAGCAGGCTTCGAGATAGAGGGCCATGTCCTTCTCGGATTTGAGATAGTCGACCACATCATAGGTTTTGAAATCGGCTTTCATGCAACAATCATACATCACGTCGTCATTCTGGCCAAGGCGGAGTGTAACGGAGCCGCGAGCCGGAATGACGGGGATTAGGGACTTGACCCGCTGATCCAGCCCTTGCGGTGGTCACAAGCGGAACCATTTTTGGATGGGCGGGTCGCATCTGCCTATGGGGAGGTTGGGCTTGCGATAGCTCTCTTTCCATCGTCATCCCGACGCAAGTCGGGATCCCCGTCAGACTCCCAAATGGATCCCGTCTTTCGACGGGATGACGGGAGAAGGGGGGCGGGATGACGATTGAGTGGGAGTCTGGATTACAAAAGTGAGGAAGATGACCTACGGTATGAACTTCCCGCACTGCTCATCATATAAATCAGCCCAAATCGGATTCATCTTCTCGATCAATTCAATCTTCCAGCCGCGCTGCCATTCTTTAAGCTGCTTCTCACGCTTGATGGCTTCTTCCATTGAGCCAAGAAATTCGAACCAGACGAGTTGCTTCACGCCATAGCGTTTGGTGAAGCCTGCTGTCTCGCCCAGTTTGTGATCGCGGATGCGCGTGCACAGATCGCTGGTCACACCAATGTACAAAGTGCCATGGCGCTTGCTGGCGAGGATGTAGGCACAGGGCACTTTCTCCATTTTTTCTCCGGGCCAAATTGATCCCGACTTTCGTCGGGATGACGGTTGAAGTATATATGAAAGATGCCCTTCCTCACCGAGCGCATTGAGACGCCCATTGGCCCGATGGTTCTGGTCGCGCGTGATGGCGTGATCTTGCTGTTAGAATTTGAAGACGCCAGTGACCGTGTGGCGCGGCAGATGAAGGCGCGCTTTGGAGACATCGACTTGCAAGCAGCCTCCAATCCCTTTGGCCTTTCAGATCACATCCGCGCCTATTTCGGTGGCGAGCTTTCGGCCATTGAAAATCTGCTCACAGACGGTGGTGGAACAGCGTTTGAACGGCGCGTGTGGGCTGAGCTGCGGAAAATTCCGGTGGGCACCACGGTTTCCTATGGCTCGATTGCGCGCAAGCTGGGCGACGTTCAACATTCCCGCGCCGTGGGCACAGCCAATGGTCGTAACCCGATTGCCATCGTGGTGCCGTGCCACCGCGTGATTGGCGCTGATGGTTCGATGACGGGCTATGGCGGCGGGCTGAAGCGCAAGGAATGGCTGCTGCGCCATGAAGGGGCCTTGCTGGTGTGAGCGTCCTCACATCAGAAGGGCTGGAGATTTAGGGCCTCTCCAAGGCCAGAGCGTTTTGACTTTTCATAGAAAAGTCAAAATCGCCCTGATTTATAATTTTCGATCAACTTTTCTGAACTTTGACGATTCCGTCAAAGTTCAGGTCGATCTTAGTTCACAATGTCAAACAGCGCATCGCCACGCGTCCATGGCGAGTGGAACATATGTAGAACACGATAGGATTAAAGTCAAGCCTTGGTTTGGAATTTGCCGAAAGATGAGCTTACACCTTTGCGTAGCTCACCAGAAAATGGGCCGCCAGAAGTCTGGTGCAGCGGCGCAGGTTTTCACATGGTGCGGCTTCGAGATAGCGTTTCAGGATTTTTTCAAAAACTTCACCCAACAGGCCAGCCTCGGTGTTGACTGAAAGAGCGGCCTGGGTTTGCAAGGGGAGAAAATAAGCGCGCTGGCCTTCCATCTGTTTGATCAAGCCTTCGAGGCGCATCCAATCATCGGCGCGTTTGGTGAGGGCGGCCGCCTCATTGTCATCCATGCCTTCCACCACGCGAAGTAATGTGGCGCGGTCATACATCTGGCCGGACAAGGGTGCCTTGGAAAACATTGTGCCCAAGGCGAGCACGAGGAATTCATAAAAACGATCACGCGGCGTCGTCTCCGGCGGCGGCGGGGTTTCGGTGCCCGGTTCGGCAATGGCGGCGATGGCTTTGGCGACGAGGTCTTCGAGTGCGGCTTGTTGTGTCGGCATGATGTTCTCCAAAGTGGATGATGGCACGGTGTCGCTTTGGAAAGCGTTAAGGCGATTTCACCTTCTTGGTTTTGCGGTTGCGCAAAACATGTTCATGGGTTGCATCATAAAGTGCTGAATCACGAAACGTGCTGTGTCCCAAGACATGGCCCACGAGAATGAGTGCGGTGCGTGTCAATTTTGCCGCTTTGACTTTTTTCGCGATGGTGCTGAGCGTGCCGTGAATAAATTGTTCATCCGGCCAGCTGACGCGGTACGCCACCACGACGGGGCAATCTGCGCCGTAATGCGGCGTCAAAGCACGTTCGACATGGGCGAGATTGCGCACTGAAAGATGGATGGCCAGCGTTGCCTTGGAAGCGCCGAGCTTTTCCAGTTCTTCGCCCGGCGGCATGGCTGAAGCCTTCATCGTGGTTCTGGTAATGATCACTGTCTGGGCCACTTCGGGCAAAGTGAATTCGGTTTTCAGCGCAGCGGCTGCGGCAGCGAAGGCAGGCACGCCGGGGGTCACATCATAGGGGATGCCGAGTGCATCAAGCCTGCGCATCTGTTCGGCGATGGCCCCGTAAATCGATGGGTCACCCGAATGAACGCGTGCGACATTGTGGCCTTGATCATGGGCGGCTTTGATTTCGTCGATAATCTGATCGAGATGCAAGGGCGCTGTATCGATGACGCGTGCGCCTTCGGGCGCGGCCTTCACAATTTCTTCCGGCACCAGCGAACCTGCATAAAGACAGACTGGGCAGGATTGGATCAACCGCAACCCGCGCAAGGTGATCAAATCAGGCGCGCCGGGGCCCGCGCCAATAAAGTGTACGGTCATTTCAAATCCATTTTTTTGGCATAGCCGCGCGGCGTATAGGCATAGGTATTGCCATCGCCGCGCTTAAAAGCTTTTGATTGGGAAGAGCCGACCATGACCAGCGTCAACATATCAACTTCTTCGGGGTTGAATTCGGCAAATGTCCGTATACGGATGTGTTCTTGCGGTCGCCCCAAGTTGCTGGCGACGACCACCGGCGTTTCGGGTGGCCGGTGTTGCTTCAAGATGGCGAAGGCGCGCTCCAACTGGTCGCGGCGTTTGAGGCTGCGCGGGTTGTAGAAGGAGATGACGAAATCACCCTCTGCGGCGGCCTTGATGCGTTTTTCAATCACGTCCCAAGGTGTCAACAAATCCGACAGCGAGATGCAGCAGAAGTCATGGCCGATCATGGCCCCTGCCTTGGCAGAAGCCGCTTGGAACGCGGAAATGCCGGGGTGAACTTCAACTGCAATGCGACAAGGCTCGCGGTCGAGCAATTCATAGACGAGTGCAGCCATGGCATAGATGCCGGCATCACCAGAGCAGACGAGGGCGACCTGTTTGCCCTCCTTGGCCAGTTCAATGGCCTTGCGGCAGCGGGCTTCTTCATCCCCCAGCGGGAAATCATGACGCGTTTGGCCGTGGCGCAAGTTTTCGACAAGATCGAGATAAAGCGAATAGCCGACCCATTCGGTGGACCACCATAACGCGAAATCAACATCGGGTGTCATCATGCCCTGATCGCCGGGGCCAATACCAACAACGGAGACAAGTCCGCGTCTTCGATTTTCATGGCTTAGAAAATCATCGTGATGCGCAGCTTGTGCAATAGCGATTGTGGCGCGTTTTGATTTCACCTTGGGCACGATGAGTTTGCCATTGGGGCCGACGAGGGCGAGGGCGGCGGCTTCTGCCACGCTGGGTGTTCCAACTTCGGCTTCGACGATGGCCGAGGGGGCCGTGATGCGTTGCGACTGTTGTTTTAATTGTTCAGCGGTGAAGAAATAGACATTGCCAAATTGATTGATCGCAGGCTCATCTTCTTTCACATCGATGCTAGCAAATTGAAAGATGGATTGGGGTGCGAGGTTGTTCACTTCCAGCGTATCATCAAGCAGGCGTTTCACTTCAGCTGGGTCAGTGCCGCGTTCACAGCCGATGCCTACTGCCAAGGTGAGGGGATGATAGACGAGGTGGTTCGGGCCGCCTGTTGATCGGTAAATGGTCAGTTCCTGTCTGATCGTCTCGCCCCGCAACCGCGCGGCGGCGGCGGCTTTGTGATCTTTGCGGTTGAACAGCACAGCACTTTTCGGTTCGTCCATGGCTTCGCCGAAGACGATATCGCTGGCTGTTGTAATGGCAGCATGGCCTCCGGTGAGGGCCGCAATTTTGCGGGATAAGTCGTTGGCCCCCGAATGCCCGCCGATCAGCGGCACCACGGAGGAGCCATCCTCAGCCACAGCAATCAGGGGCGGCTGGCGGAATTTCTCCGGCATCTTGGGGCCGATGGCGCGGATCAAAATGCCCGCCGCGAAAATGCCAATCACCGCCTGCGCCTGGCGCGCGTTCTGGGCGATGGCCTGCAAGGCATTGTCAAAATGCCGATCGCAACCCGCAAGGCCCTCAGGCCCGTAGATATCGCCGCCGATCCCGGCCTTGATTTTCTGGGCAAGTTCAAGGGCCGAGGGACCGAGAACAAATATGGCAATGCGGCGTTCAGTCATTTGGCGCGCACGATGATGGTGGTGAAATAGGGCAGGGTGTCAGCCTCGATGCCTTCCATATCACGAATGGTTTGATTTTCATGCGTGGCGTTTTCGATGACAGTGGCTTTGAGGTTCAGGTCTTTCAGGATCATCTTCACTTTGCCGAAGTGGCGGCCCACCTTGATGATGGCAGCACTGGTGCAATTTGCCAGTTCGGCGCGAAGCTGCGCTTCATCCATGGTGGCGGGGAGAACTTTCAATGCTTCATCGCGCGACACCAGCGGCTGGCCGATGGCGGCTGCGGCGGCGGTGATGCTGGTGACACCCGGCACCACAATGGTTTTAAACTTTGCGGCGAGGCGTTCGAAAATATACATGAAGCTGCCGTAGAAGAAGGGATCGCCTTCGCAGAGCATCACTACATCTTTGCCGCGCGACAGTTGCGCCGCAATCTCTTCAGCCCCTTGATCATAGGCACGTTGCGCAGGCTCACGCTCAACCTTCATGGGCATATCAATGGCGATTTCAGCAACCGCTTTCGGCAGGAAAGGCAAAGCGATGTCGCGCGCCGTTGAATCCTTCCCGTTGGCGCAGAGATAGGCGATCACATCAGCTGTGGAGATCAGGCGCCAGGCTTTCACCGTCATCAATTCTGGATCGCCGGGGCCCACGCCTACGCCATAGAGTTTTCCGGTCACCATGGTTTTTGAACCCGCCATTGGGTTACACTCATGCGCGGCTTCATGGCGCGATAAGGCCCAACCTTGGTGAGGTTGGATATGTCCATCTTCACCAAGTGGCCCCCATGCTTTTCCTGCAAATCATAGAGATGCATTTCACCTTCAATTGTCACCACATTGGCCACCAAGTTTCCGCCGGACTTGAGCGCGGCCCAAGCGGCTTCAAAAACGCCCGCATCTGAAATGCCACCGCCAATGAAAACCGCATGTGGCGTGGGAAGACCCGCCAGACCTTCAGGTGCGTTCGATTGGATAATCTTCAAGCGTGGTGTGCCCAATTGATCCGCATTGGTGGCGATCATCGCTTGGCGTTCTGGGTTGGGTTCAATGGCGCAGGCTTCAGAGCCGCGAGTCGAGCGCATCCACTCAATGGCGATGGAGCCGCAACCCGCACCAATGTCCCACAACAGTTGATCAGGGGCCGGGGCGAGTGCTGCCAAGGTGGCGGCGCGCACTTCGCGCTTGGTCAACTGGCCATCATGGACAAAGGCTTCGTCGGGCAGACCTGCAAGGCGCGAATAGATCTTGGCCTTGGGAGAAGCGATGCAGTGAACAGCTACGGTGTTGAGATCAGAATAATCCGTGTGCGGATCAAAGTGCGATACGCGTTCGCGTTCACCGCCGAGATTTTCCAGAACGGTGATCACGCTGTTTTCAAATCCGCGCGCCGCCAAACGCCGCGCAATTTCAGGGTTGGATGTTTTATCGGCAGTGAGCACGATCAGCTTTGCCTCGGGCTGAATGAACGCTTCGAGATTTGCAGCTGGCCTTCCATGAATGGTAAGCGTGTCGCAATCCGGCAAGCTCCAGCCCATGCGAGATGCCGCCAGGGAGAAGGCTGAGAGGTGTGGAATAATTGTCATCTCTTCAAATGGGATGAGCTCTTTTAACTTGCGCACCACGCCAAAATTCATCGGATCGCCCGTGGCGAGGATCACCGTGTTGCGGCCCCGCATTGGTTTGATCTGTTCGAAAATAGCCGAGAAAGGCTGGGGCCATTCGTGACGTTCGGCTTTGATCTTGGGGAGGAGATCGAGCAGACGTTGCGAACCGACAATCACATCCGTTGCCTTGATGGCCAGACGTGCGCGATTGGAAAGGCCCTCCCAGCCGTCCTCTCCCATGCCGATGACGGTGAGCCACTTGTTCATTGTGGGGTGCTCGTCAAAGCATTCACCACGGAAGATGCCATGGCTGATCCGCCTTTGCGACCTTTGATGGTGGCATAGGGGATGCCGCAGTTGTTGCGGATCAACTCGGCTTTGCTTTCGGCTGCCCCGACAAACCCCACTGGCATGGCCACGATGCAAGCGGGTTTGGGTGCGCCTGCATGGATCATTTCCAAAAGTGCGAAGAGTGCTGTTGGTGCATTGCCGATCACCACGATCGCACCTTGGAGCTGGTCTTTCCAGAGTTCTGTAGATGCTGCCGTGCGCGTGATGGATTGAGCAACGCCAATTGCGCGCGCGCGCGGATCATTCAGTGTACAGATGATTTCAACGCCTTCAGGTAATTGCCGCGCGATAATGCCATGGTGGACCATTTCAACATCGACCAAAATGGGGCGTTTGGCTGCCAGTGCCTTTTTCGCGGAACCCGCAAAATCTGGCGTGATCACCAAATCTGAAACAATCTCCGGCATGCCACAGGAATGGATGATCCGCACGGCGATTTCTTGTGCGTCTTGAGGGATCGACGATAAATTGGTTTCACGCCGAATGATTTCAAAGGAACGCCCGTAAATTTCGGCGGGGTTCTTTAAATAGTTAAACATTATTGAACCCCGAAATATCCGTCATTCCTGCGAAGACAGGAATCCAGCTTTCTTGATCGCCGCAACATGCGAAGAAAGCTGGACCTCTGCCTGCGCAGGGGTGACGGTTTGTGAGGAGGGTGATGTGAATCATTTTGACTTCATAGAGATCGGCCCCAGCGGATGATCCGCATGCGGATAGACCGCATGGGTGTGGCCGTGATCATGGTTTTCCAAATGAACGTGCGCATTGGGTTTAGATGTCAGTTTGAACGGGCCGTCCTGGCAGAGGCCAGTGCAGTTTCCGCTCGCATCACATTGCAAACATTCTTTAGCGCTCATGCCTTCGACGTGGTGATGATGGCTTTCTTGAACAGCACCCACTTCGGCTTCAAAGCCCAGAACCGCTGTGCGATATTTGCACATCTGGCAATTCATGGCGATGTCGCCCGAGATGATCTGCTCAATGCGTTCAACGAAAGTTTCAACCACGGCCGGGTGGTCATTCAGATAAGGCGCTTTGAGGAATTCGACATTGGGGTGGTTGGCAGCCACAGCATCTGCCGCCATGTAAATGCGTTGCACCAGAACACCCGTGAACAGAAAATAGGGGAACACGATGATACGCTTGAAGCCCAGCTTGGTCACATGTTCGAGTGCTGGCTCCACCAACGGGAAGGTGACGCCGGAATAGGCCACTTCGCCCCAGCCAAAACCAAAACCTTCCCACAAAATGCGCATCACTTTGGCCACGTTTGAATTGGCGTCAGGATCAGACGCGCCCCGGCCGACGACGAGCAACAGTGTATCGTGTTTTTCAACATGCGTTGGAGCCGCATCAATGGCTTGCTGAATACGATCACCCGCCGCGCGCATCATTTTGGGATCAATGCCCAGTTCCTTGCCGTAGTCGATCCGTAAATTATTCTGCGCGGCATAGGCATTGAGCACCGATGGAATATCATTTTTGGCATGACCCGCAGCAAAGAGCATACCGGGAACAGCGAGAATGCGGTTCGCCCCAGATTCGCGCAATTTGTCCAAGCCCTCGCGGATGATTGGCGTGGCAAATTCCAGATAGCCGAATTCAACCGGATAATGCGGCAGGCGCTTTTTCAGATGTTCGGAAAGTTTGGCGAATTCGGTGACCGCCTTGCGGTTCCGGCTGCCATGGCCGCAAAGCATGACGCCCAATTTTTCAATCATTTCCTGCCTTCCCATAAAGCAGCGCCGCCGACGTGGCGGTGGAAGGCAGCTCCGTCTTGACGCCCCTCAGGGTCCGCCGCACCGGAATGTCTTTCAGCCTCTTTTGAGGCGCTGCAGAAGATGCTGGTTTAGGCCAAGGAACAGGCCCTCACAAGGCAGAAAGCGGCGCAGCGCGGCGGGCAGCGCCTTCATCGTTAACCTTATCTTAACCATTCTCTCGCCTTGGCTTGTTTTTGGGGTTAAAGGGTTAATGAAGACGGCCTTCGTGCGGCTTTCAACTGTTATCGAGATTAGACCTTGTATGGGACGGCCCTTGCGAGGAGTATTCCATGGCTATATCGAAAGTCATCTCATTTCTGTCCGGAACGGATAGACGGGATGTGAATCCAGAATCCCTGAACGGCGTCGAAGTTGGCGAAAGCGCTGGATTGGGACGCAGGCTGCGCAATATGTCGAAGGACGGCGCGCCCGTTGAAAACCTGATGAGCCAACTGCGCGACATTATCGTGGGCCCCCAGACGCGGCTTAACGAGGCGCGGTTTGAGGAATTGCTGGATATTTTAGAAGAACAGAAATTTGATGCGGATGAGCACTTCGATGTAGTTGAAAAGCATCTCGGTGAAGCCACAGACAATGCCACGCGGATGACCGGACTTCTCGAAGGGCAGAACCAGGACATCAGCGCGCTCAAGCAACATGTCGATGATCAGTTGCAAGAATTCCGCGATGAGCAAAGGAGTATTCTCGCTGAAATGCGCAGCGGCATGAAACTCAAGCTTGAAATTCTGTCAGATGTTATGGAAAAACGTATGCATGAAATCGAGATGGGCCTTCGTGGGGAATATCTCGAACTTTCAAATTCATTCACAAAGCACATCGCAGATGAGGACCAGCGGTGGGCGAAAGAACGGGACAACTCAATGACCACATTGGAACAGCGCATCGCGCAATGGCGCGCAGAAGTTGATGATGATCGCAGATCCGACATGGAAAATTTGGGCAATTCCATGATGGACATTGGCCGCCGCTTGGTGGCGCTTCAGGGTGGACCTGAAATCGCGAGGTGAGTGGGCTTGTGGCTCTGAGCGGCATGCACGTTTTTTAAAGGTGCAGCACCGGACGAACCAGAAAAGCCAGCAGGGTAGCGAAATTTTTCGTCTACCCGCGTTGAAGAAATGGAAGCTGATGTTAGAATTCAATTCATGCCGGTGCCCGGGGTTACTTGTGGGAGCCAATCTGGCGAGTTGGTTGGTTCAGTGATCAATTTCCCGCCTGTGTATTCTGCGATCAATCTATGCCCATTCAGCGCGTCATTGTTATAAACAAAAGCTTCGTCGATGAGGGCTGTCATTTTAGCCGCATTTCTTATGCTCTTCTCATAGCGCCGCGCTTGGTCTTGTAGGACAACGTCATGGCCATCGAGCTCTACACGTAAATGCACGCGCATGTTTGCCAGTTTGAGATTTGAAACGTAGACGAAGTGCAACGCAGTCAAATATTCTGCGGCTTTGCATTTTTTAAAGTCTGGAAATGGTTCTGGCCAGAGAGGGTGGTTTCAACCACGAAGGACTTACCTTGGCGAATGTGTGCGTCGATCAAGCGATGAAGTTCGCGACCAGACCAGATGATTGGGTTGGTGCCAGCAGGAGCAGATTTTGCGATGTCATCTGGATTGAGATTGCTTGCCCCAATTGCTTTGCACATCGCAGCAAAGGCCGCAGTATTCGCTAAGGTTGACTTTCCTGAGCCATTGGGCCCGGCAAGAAAAATAACCCAGGGCTTCATGCAACTTTTTTAGGTGCGCTACGGCTTGCAGGTTTTTTCTCGAGGAGTTGACCGTTTTCCAAATAGGGAAGCGTGTGGCCTTCATCCAAGAGTTTCTCTTTGAGGGTTTTCATGGAAGCCTCAACAGAGTTCATATTGATTTTGGTATTTTTTTCCATAGACCAAGTTTAGCTCATTTTAATGCTGGCTTGCAATATCAAAACTCCACTCCAGCCTGCGCCTTCACGCCAGACCGGAACGGGTGCTTCACTTGTTCCATCTCCGTCACCAAATCCGCCAGCTCAATCACTTCATCGCGCGCGTTGCGGCCTGTGATGATGATGTGTTTATCCATTGGACGCGCTTTCAAAACGTCCAGCACTTCCTCCAGCGGCAGATAATCATAGCGCAGCACGATGTTGAGTTCATCTAACATCACTAGGCGATAAGATGGATCGGCGATCATGCGTTTGGCTTCTTCCCAGCCTTCTCTGGCGTGGGCGATGTCGCGGTCTCTGTCTTGGGTTTCCCAGGTGAAGCCTTCGCCCATGGCTTTGATGGTGACAAGCTCGGGAAATTTTTCCAACACTGTGCGCTCGCCCGTGCCCCATGCGCCTTTGACGAATTGGATAACGCCGGAGCGAAGCCCATGGCCCACATGGCGGAAGACCATGCCAAAGGCTGCCGTGGATTTGCCTTTGCCTTTTCCGGTGTGAACGATCAGCAACCCGCGCTCAATGGTCTTGCCCGCCATGATTTTATCACGGGCGGCTTTTTTCTTGGCCATCTTTTCGTTGTGGCGGGCGCTATCTTCAGTCATTTTTGCAAATCCTTTAGAACATCATAAGCTGAATTCAAACGTGGTTGCCAGAGGTTCCGCGCAATGGCTTCTTCAAAACGGGCGGTAATTTCTTTCAGCGCTGCCGGATTGTTCTCGGCGATAAAATTTCGCGTTTCATCATCGGCAATATAAGCATCATAGGCCAAATCGAAGTGATGGGATTTGACAGCCTCCGTGGTGGCGGCGAAGGCGAACATGTAGTCCACTGTAGCGGCAATTTCAAAAGCACCCTTGTAGCCATGGCGCTTCACGCCTGTGATCCATTTGGGATTGACCACGCGGCTGCGCATCACACGGGCGATTTCTTCATCCAATGTGCGGATCACCGGGCGTTCGGGGCGGCTGTGATCATTGTGATAGACGATTGGCTTGGTGCCGGAATGGGTTTCCACCGCAGCCGACATGCCGCCTTCAAATTGATAATAATCATCCGAGTCCAGCAAGTCATGTTCGCGGTTGTCCTGATTGTGGATTACGGCTTGGATGCCAGAAAGACGGCGTTTGAAACTGGCCTCGTCGTTTTTGCCTTGGGCTTTTGCGCCATAGGCATAAGCGCCCCAGATGACATAGGCAGCGGCGAGATCGGCTTTGGTGTCCCAGATTCTTTCGTCGATCAAAGCTTGCAGGCCCGCGCCATAGGCGCCAGGCTTTGCGCCGAAGATACGGTGGGTGTCGCGGAAGGCAACCAGCGGGTTGTCTTCTTCCGGTTCATCCAGCGCCGCAACAGCACGCATGGCTTTGTCGAGCAATTCGATTTGAACAGGGAAAGCATCACGGAAGAAGCCCGAGATGCGCAGGGTGACATCGACCCGCGGGCGGGCCAGCTTGGCCATGGGGATGATCTCATAGCCTGTGACGCGCCAGCTTGATGTATCCCACACAGGTTTTGCACCGATCAGGGCCAAGGCTTGGGCGATGTCGTCACCGCCGGTGCGCATGTTGGCTGTGCCCCAAGCGGAGAGCCCAACAGTTTTCAAATGTTGACCATGCTCTTGGAAATGGCGCTTTAGCAGTTCATCGGCCGATCTTTGGCCGAGCGTCCAAGCCGTCGGCGTGGGTACAGCGCGGTTGTCGATGGAGTAAAAGTTTTTGCCCGTGGGCAGAACGTCGAGGCGGCCACGGGTGGGAGCGCCAGAAGGACCAGGGCGCACGCGAGTTCCAGCGAGGCCTTTGAGGTGGGCTGCGATTTCGGATGGACCACAGGAAGCGAGGGCTGGCCGGATGGTGGAGGCGATTTTGCGCAACACATCTTTTAGACCGTCATCTCGACGAAAGTCGGGACCCAGGCTGTTCGCATGTGAGCCAGTTGAAAGTCTGGGTCCCGACTTTTGTCGAGATGACCCGGGAAGGTTTGAAGATGACGATAAAAGGGAGGTTGCGTAGAGTTCTAACCGCTCCACTGTATCCCCGTTGCTGCGCCAGGTTTCACTTGTGAGCTTCAACAGCTCCACAGGTCGCTCACCAGCCCATGGCTCTTCAAATTTACATATCAGTGGATCAAACGGTGCAAAGCCAAAATCATTGCTCAGTGTACGGATCAAAGAGGCATCTCCACCTTCGCCGAGGCCACGTGGCACGCGGGTGAGGGCGACGAGGAGATCAGTTTCTTGTTGGCCCGTGGGAGATTTTCCTAAAATGTGCAGCCCATCACGGATTTGCGCTTCTTTCAAGTCACAGAGAAAGCCATCCAGCTTTTGTAGATCACTATCATCTGTTCCACTGAGGCCTGCGTCTTTGTCGAAATTGGTGGACTTCGTGAGTTCGAAAATTTGCGCCCGCAAAGTTGTAACACGGCGCTGGTCGAGACCTGCGGCCAGATAATATTCATCCACCAAAGCTTCCAAATCTTTCAGCGGGCCATAGGATTCGGCCCGCGTCAATGGTGGCGTGAGGTGGTCGATGATCACTGCTGATGTGCGGCGCTTGGCCTGGGTACCTTCGCCGGGGTCGTTGACGATGAAAGGATAAAGCTGTGGCGTGGGCCCCAACGTAATTTCAGGGTAACAATTTTCGCTGAGCGCAGTCGCTTTTCCCGGCAGCCATTCGAGATTGCCGTGCTTGCCGTTGTGGATGATGGCATGAGCTTTGAAGTGATGGCGCAGCCAGAAATAGAAGGCGAGATAACCATGCGGCGGCACAAGGGCGGGGTCATGATAAGTTGATTTGGGGTCTATGCCATAGCCGCGCGCCGGTTGAATGGCGACTGCGACATTGCCGTAGAGATTGATGGCGAGATGGAATGCGCCGCTGTGGCAAGTGGGGTCGGTTGAAGGTTCGCCCCATTGTGAGGTAATCTGTGTACGGATGAGTTCAGGGAGGGTGTTGTAGTGTTTGCCGTAAGCTTCGAGCGTGAGCTGAGGGACCTCATCCGACCTTTGGCCACCTTCTCCAGAGGAGAAGGGCATTGTTGTGCCACGAGGTAATAAATTTTTACCCTTCTCCCTTGGAGAAGGTGCCCGAAGGGCGGATGAGGTCCCTTTGCGAGCTGATGACAGTGAATGGATGAGATCATTCCCGTTATCTGGAATTTCTCCAACTTTATACCCTTCAACATCCAACGCCTTCAAAATCTCAATTGTACTCGCAGGCGTGTCATAACCAACGCCATTGGCGATGCGGCCATCTTTGTCGGGGTAGTTCGCTAGGATGATAGCGATGTGTTTTTCGGTGTTCGGTGCCTCACGCAAGGCCGCCCAGTTTTTTGCCAGCGCGGCGACATAAGCAATTCGATCTGCCACGGGCCGATAAGTCACAATGCGACATTGAGTTTTTTCGTGCCAGAGCTCGTCAGCTTTGAACGAAATGGCGCGGGTGTAAATGCGGCCGTCGAGTTCGGGCAGCACGACGGACATGGCGAGATCGGTGGGACGAAGACCGCGTGTTGCAGCTTGCCACTCTTCTTCTGTGCTGCCGGCAAGTGTCACTTGCAGCACGGGGCAATCGAAGGCGGCCAGCGGATCATTGGCTTCGTCGCCCACTGCGAAGGACGTGGCGTTGATGATGACGGATGGCGCCTTCAGGTTTTCGCGAATGAAGGAAGCCGAGATTTTATCCTTCAAGCTTGCCACATAGATGGCGCTACAGTCACCCAGCGATTTGATCAGTGCATCTATCGGCGTTGTCTGCCCACCTTCAATAACAGAGCGGTAAAAGATGACGGCAAATTTTGCATTGGGTGCATCATGATAAAATCCAGCGGCAGCCAACGTCGTTGCGGGCTGGAGGGCTGTGGCGTCGTTTAAGATATGATCACAAAACTGATAAAGCGCTCTGGCGTTTTCATGGCCACCGGATGCGAGATATTGTCTGATGCGTTCGCAATCGATCGGTGAAACTGTTGAACGTGAAGTGAGAGTATGATCGGCATCATTACCTCCCGCGAGCAGCACGAGCTTGATATTTTTTTCGCGTGCCAGGCCCTCGATCACATCGATGCCGTATTTCCAATAGGCCGCACCACCCAAGACACGGATGATGATGAGTTTGGATTTCGCCAAAGTTTTCTCGGCATAGAGATCAACCGCCGCGTTGTGTTGCAGCTGCATAAGATTGGCGAGGCGCACACTCAGTGGCGTCTCGTCCGCAGCGCTGGCAAGATTTGTGAGTTCGCTGTCTGCCGCAGACAAGATCACAACATCGGCAGGCGTTTGTTTGAGATCAATGGCTTCAGCGGCACCATCGACCACGCCCGATGTGGCGGCGAGAAGATGCATTAGCCCATCAATGCGGCGGTGATTGCGGCTTGATCCATGGTCTTCTCGCCAATCACTACGAGCTGCGTGCGCTGGGCTTCATCGGCGCGCCATGCTCGATCAAAATATGAATTCAGGCGTGGGCCAACGGCTTGGATGAGGAGGCGGGCGGTTGAACCTTCCACGCAAGCGAAGCCTTTGAGGCGGAGGATGTCGTGGTGCTCAATTGTTTTGGAGATGCGCGCTAACAAAGTGTCTTTGTTTTGTGCGCCATTGAGTTCCACGATGAAGGAGTTGAAATCATCATGATCATGTTGTGCAACGCCTTCCATTTCGTGGTTTGATTTGCGGTTGTCGAGATCATCTTCGGCGCTGGCCTTGGTGCCTAGGAGAATGGCGGCGTCGATCACGCCTTGCTGTGTGGGCACCAAATGGCTGCCCTTACGCATTTGCAGTTTCAGATCTTTGGTGACAGTGGCGAGTTCGAGGCCTGTCAGCAAATCGGTCTTGTTCAAGATTACCATATCGGCGCAATTCAGCTGGTCCTCAAACAATTCCTGGATCGGATTTTCGTGATCGACATTGGGGTCGCTCGCGCGCTGAGCAGCGATGGCTTCCTCGTCATCGGCAAAGCGGCCTTCGCTCAAGGCCTTGGCATCAAGCACAGTAATTACGCCATCGACAGTGACGCGTGATTTTATTTCTGGCCAATTGAAAGCGCGGACCAAAGGTTGGGGCAGGGCCAGGCCTGAGGTTTCAATGATGATGTGATCGAGCTTGTCGGTGCGGTTCAAGAGCTTGTTCATCGTCGGCACAAAATCATCGGCCACTGTGCAGCAGATGCAGCCATTGGCCAGTTCGATGATGTCATCTTCCTTGCATGCCTCCTGGCCGCAGCCCTTTAAAATTTCAGCATCGACACCGACATCACCGAATTCATTGATGATCAAAGCAATGCGGCGGCCGTCGGCGTTTTGGAGCAGGTTACGGATCAGAGTGGTTTTGCCAGCGCCCAAAAAGCCAGTGATGACGGTTGTTGGAATTTTCATAGTCATAGCGCGAGTAAGTCCTCTTGAAAACGATCGAGAAAGTGCCCCAACAGCAAGCCCATCACGCACCAGAACACCGCAGCAGCGGCAATGGAAGCGGCGACAAATTCGGCAGCCAAACTTGGTGGAACTGTTGTCGGTGTATCAGGTGCAACGGGTGCGCCGATGATGTGCGGCAGAGCAATAATCACAACGGCCAAAATTTTGGCCCAAGTTTCGGGTCTGATCACGATCAAATAGATACCCACGCCCGTTGCAGCAATCGTGCCCACCCACCAGATCTGGCGGCTTAACAAATCCGCCACGGGCATGCCTGGAACTTCCGGCGGAAGGCCCACAGCAGGTGCCACGGCCACGGCCAGGAACCCGCATACACCCCAGATCAGTCCATTTTGTTTGGTAATGGGAATGCCGGTGAGCAACGAAATTCCGGCAAGCATGGCCGCAAAACCGGCACCTGCCAGCAAAGAAGCGGCCGTTGTGAAGAGAGTGCGCTGTAGGCCTTCAGCAGGCTCCCACGCCGACTGGCCATCAGCGGCGCACATTTTCATGCCCGGCATTTTTTCGACACAAGGCTTATTTGCATCGGCAATTGCTGAGGCCACAGGATCGGCGGCCGTTTCATAAACCTCGCCCTGCAAAATAAGTGGTGTTAAGCGCACATGTTGAATGCCTGCCAAGACAAGGCCAGCCAACATTCCTGCGAACAACGTCGCAAGGACAATTCGACCAATCATAATCGTTTAAATTTTAGTGACAGGGAAAGCCGATAGAATGGCGCGTGTTATGCGCAGCATTATGGGCAACACTCATATGTGAAAGTCCAACTGTGAAAACAATTGTGGCGCCCAAAAACAAGCAAATAAGCCCGGCGCCAATACGTGTTGAAACCGAAGTTGTTGTCCGAATTACGTTAGTGGTCATGTCACCCTCCGTGAGACCTAGTTGTTGGACGGATACGCCCATTTTACTCGGCAGGTCTCCTGACTTGCGGGTCGTTGATTTCAGAACGCCTTCCCAAGTTCCCATTTCAGGTTTCCCAGTGGACTATATTCTAAAACCTCGCCGCGTACAGTTGCGGGGGCAGTCACGGTTTTGGCCCCTTTTGGGTCGTCCTCTCCGTATTCCCTCTTAGGTTCATTGGCTTTTGCCGCCGAACACCGAATATGGGTGTTTGGCCAGAATTGGCGTGGCTTGTCAATGTGAAGGATGAGGTTGGCCAAGCATTTGACAGGAAGGCTTGGTGAATAAATCTATTTACCACTATGATGCTATAGGAAACGCCACAGATCAATCGGGCAAGGGGCCAAGTTTTGACGCAGAAAAAATCTAGGGAACTCTGGCGGCATTTGTTTTCTGCCAATCGTGGGGTCATTTTCACCACGTTGTTTTTCAGTCTGGTGCTCAATGTGCTGGCGCTCACGGGCTCGCTTTTCATGTTGCAGGTTTATGACCGGGTGATCCCGTCGGGCAGCATTCCAACTTTGGTGGCCCTCAGCCTCATCGTCGTCGTGCTTTATGGTTATTATGGTTTGATGGATTATGTGCGCTCGCGCATTTTTGTGCGGGTCGGCAAGCGCTTGGAAGAGACCATGCGGGCGCGGGTGTTTGATTTGATGTCGACGCTGGCGCTCGACAAGACCAAGCCCGTCGGCAGCCAGCCTGTGCAGGATCTGGCCACCATCCGGCAATTTGTCGGCGGGCAGGGACCGCTGGCTTATTTTGATATGCCCTATGTGCCACTTTATCTGTTGGTCGTTTTTTTGTTGCATTGGGTTTTAGGTGCAGTGGCGACGATCTCTGCGGTGATTATTCTGCTGCTGGCCTTATTGGCCGAGCGGGCTACACGCAGGCCATCAGCTGCGGCCCAGCAGAGCAGTATACGGGCTCTGATGATGACCGAAGAAACAAGACGCAATGCCGAGGCGTTGCATTCGTTGGGCATGCGCGGGGCTCTGCGGCGGCGCTGGGAGACGTTGCAGGGCGAGGCATTGGATCATCAGACCCGGGCCAATGATGCGGGGTCTGGCTATAGTGCCTTTTCTCGGGTGTTTCGGATGATCGTGCAATCGGCAATGCTGGCCACGGGTGCTTACCTTGCGGTCAAGCATGAGATTTCAGGCGGTTCGATCGTGGCCTCGTCGATCATCATGGGGCGGGCTCTGGCGCCCATTGAACAGGCCGTTGGCGGCTGGCAGCAATTTTTGGGCGCGCGCAAAGCTTATGAACGCTTGTCAGGGCTTCTTGAAGCCGTTCCCGCCCAGCGTGAGCGGATGAAATTGCCGACACCCAAGGGCTTTGTTGAAGTTGAGAACGCCACAATCCTTCTGCCCGGCAATGAAAAGCCCATTCTGCAAGGGATTAGTTTTCGGGTTGAACCTGGCAAGGGGCTTGGCATCATCGGGCCAACGGGGGCTGGCAAATCCACCATGGCGCGGGCTTTGGTGGGGCTTATTCCACTGGCGCGGGGTGCCGTGCGGCTTGACGGAGCAACGCCTGATCAGCGCGATAGCGACGAACACGGCCAGCTGATTGGCTATCTGCCGCAGGATGTGCAGATGTTTGATGGCACAGTGGCGCAGAATATCGCACGCTTTAGCGAAGGGGCGGACCCCGCAAAAATCGTGGCTGCGGCGCAGGATGCCAATATTCATGATTTCATCATTCGCCTGCCGCAAGGCTATGACACGCCCCTGAATGAAGGTGGTTCTCGCCTTTCGGCGGGCCAGCGCCAGCGTGTGGCCTTGGCGCGGGCTTTGTTTGGAGATCCGGTTCTGCTGGTTCTGGATGAGCCCAATTCCAACCTCGATGCAGATGGCGAGGCCGCACTCGACAAGGCGATCCGGGCGGTGCTCGCGCGCAATGCTTCGGTGATTGTTGTCGCGCATCGGCCCAGTGCTTTGAATGCCTTGGATCACCTTTTGGTCTTGGCCAACGGGCAAGCGGCAGCTTATGGCACGCGCGATGAGATCATGACCAAAGTGGGTTTGCGTCCGGCACTTCAGGCCGTGCCCGTGGCAAAACCTCTCAGCACGAGCGCGCAGATCGGCTACCGCGCTGGCTCAACCACGCGCAATTGAGGACAGTATGGAACAGGTCAACAAGAGCCTCAAAACGGAACGATCATTGCGGCGGTTGCAGTGGCTCGGTTTTGTCAGCATCGCCTCGATGGTTGGCGTTTTCGGGGCGTGGTCATGGTTCTCGGACATCAATGGCGCGGTGATTGCGCCCGCCACCATTCAGGCCGAAAGCTATTCGAAAAAGGTGCAACACCGCGAAGGCGGCAATGTGTTGAAGATCGCCGTCAGGGATGGCGATGTGGTTCAAGAGGGGCAAGATTTGGTCATCCTCGACCCGGCGGAAGCCAAGGCGCAGCTTGGCATCATCCAAGGGCAGCTCAATGAATATCTGATCAGACGTGCAAGGCTTGAGGCGCAGCGTGATGGGCGCAGCGGCATAATCTTGCCACCTGAACTCAAGGATGGCGACAGTGACGCGCGCATTGCTGCGGTTGTGGCTGGCCAAGAAAGGCTTTTGCAATCCACCTTGGAAAGTGCAGGCGGCAAGCAGGACCAATACAAGGCGCAGATTGGCCAATTGCAGGAGCAGATCAAAGGATTTGAAGCCCAGCTGATCGGGGATCAAAAGCAAATGGATTTGGTTGCCACAGAAGTCGAGGGTTTGCGTAAACTTGAAAAGCAGGGTCTTGTTCCGGCCACGCGGGTGATGGCGATGGACAGGGAAGCAGCGCGCCTGCAAGGCGACCAAGGCCTGCTCACCGCCAACAAGGCGGGGGCCGAGGCCAAAATCAGCGAGACGAATTTGCTTGTCCTGCAAGTTCAAGAGGGTGTGCGCAACCAGGCGCTGACGGATTTGCGCGATACGGAAGGCAAGTTGGTTGAACTGCAAGGCCAGAAATTGACCTATCAATCACGCCTTGAGCACCTGACAGTCAAGGCACCGATCACGGGAACAGTTTATCAACTTTCGGTGCATACTGAAGGTGGCGTTATTGCGCCGGGTGAAACCCTGATGATGATTTTGCCGCAGAATGATGATTTGGTTTTGCAGGCGGCTGTTAGCCCCAATGACATCAGCCATATTCATGTGGGCCAGCCCGCAGAAATTGTTTTCACGTCATTTGATAATCGCGTGACGCCCAAGATTTCGGCTGAGGTTACGCAAGTTGCAGCAGACACGACACGGCCGGACCCTGGCAAGGGTGACGCCAATACGCAGCCCTATTATGTGGTCCGGCTCACCATTGCCGCAAAGGAACTTGCCAAGCTGGGCAACAACAAATTGAAACCGGGCATGGGTGCCGAGGCCTTTATCCAAACAGAATCACGCACACCATTTTCTTATTTCATCAAGCCGTTGGTGCAGCAATGGTCTCACGCGATGCGTGAAAGTTGAGCCGACAGGGCGTTTACTTTCTCTTCATTAAAAACTTTGCGCAACGCAACGGAGTTTTAACCCTAACACTTCATGATCAGCGTCATGATGGTTCGTCGCGTACACAAGGCGTTTGTTTGTTCCGTGTTTTTTGCAGCGTTGGTCGCAAATGCCGGCTCTACAAGTGCAGTCACCACTCCCGCCAATTCGGTTTCCGTTGCCGCCTATGCAGCGCTGACGGGAGGAGATGCCGCCAAAGCGGTTTCACTTTACACCCAAGCCATTGAGTCGCGTGCACTGGGGCCAGAAGTTTTGGCCAGCGCCTTGCTCAATCGCGCATTGGCGTATCAAAACCTCGGGCAGAACCAGAATGCAGTCGATGACTATTCTGCGGCCTTGGTGCTTGATGCTATGCCCAGCAATCTGCGCGCACGGGCGCTGTATAATCGCGGCCTTGCCCAACAAAAAGTGGCGAAGCCTGCCTTGGCAATTGAAGATTTTACCAGCGCCTTGTTGGTGGATTCAGGCTTCTCCTACGCTTATTTGGCCCGTGCCAATGCTTTGCGTGAAAATGGTCAATATCTGTTTTCGATTTCCGATTATGAGCGGGCGTTGAAATATCATCATCCTGAAGCTGCGCGGGTTTATTATGGCGAGGCACTTGCTTTTGAATTGTTGAAGCGCCCGACTGAAGCCAAGCATTTGTTGAAAGCGGCCGTTGCGGCTGATGCCAATTTTACGGCTGCCATCGAAAAATTACAGGCCATGGGCGATGTGGCTGAGCTTGATGATGCGGCTGCTGATCCAATCTTGACAGGCAGCATCAGTGCCAGCCCAGCTGGCAATACGGAAGTGATGAAGCAGGGCCTGCCGCAGGGCGTTGAACCGCCTGCTGCCTTGCTGGCTGCTGCGGAAGATAGTCTTGTAACCGCCGACACTACCACTGCGGATGACCCGAAAGATGAAGTTGCCGATGCAGTTGATCCGGCACCTGTTCAAGCTCCTGCCAAGCGCGCAGACGCGAAAGTTGAAGTGGCTTCCGTTCCCGGCATTCCTGCCAAGCTGCAAAAGCTCGCGATGGCAGAAACGCCAAAGCCGGCAGTTGTGGTTGATGTTCCCGTTAAAAAACCAATTGTCGTCGCCAGTGCAACACCAGCGGCAGAAGCCGCGCCACAGCAAGTCTCGGGTTGGGCCGTGCAGATTTCTTCGGCGACCAGCGAAGATGCCGCTTGGGCGAGCTGGAAATCCATCCAGAAAAGCCACGAGGCCTTGGCCGGCATGAAGCCTGTCGTTGTGAAAGCCGATCTCGGTGCCAAGGGAACGTTCTACCGCGTGCGTCTCCAAGGCTTTGCGGATCAATCTTCAGCGCAGGCAGCCTGTGGCAAGCTGAAACACGGCGGGGTTTCCTGCTATATTTCTAAGGCGAACGGTTAGGCTTTTTCAGCCAGAATAATCAGCTCTGCTTCGACCCATTCGCGCAGATAGGTTTGTGGGCTTTCAAAAGGTGAGCCAAACTGTTGGGTAGGTTTTGGCTCTTGGACCAAAACTGAAAGTGCTTGGGCTTCTTCTTCGCCGATCATGCGAAAGCGCGCCAATGTGCCTTGCCGCCAGACTAAAACATTTTGGACGGCATCAAGACGGTGGGGGGCAGGCGGCCGCTCATCGCATTTTAGAGCTGACCAAATGCTTGTGGTGTTTTGTAAAAAATGTAGGTGTTGAACGGACGGATGCAAAACGAATTTTAGTTCGCTAAATTGCTCCGGGTCCATGTGTTTGATTGTTTGCCAATGCAGTGGGGCAAGATCGGGCGCTGAGGCGGCCAGATTGAAGGCCAGTTCAAGACTGGCAAGTTCCGCCAGTTCCGGGTGTTTGCGCCATTTGGTGTTGGATTTCAGAAATGCGGGAAGATTGCTGCTGAACCAGCGCTCACCGTGCTGATGGTCAGCATAGGCCACTCCATAAGCGCGCAACATGGCCACAAAATCACTGTCACCGAAATAGGTGTAAAGTTGCTCAAACTCCTGGGTCAGAAATGCATAGAGGTTAAGCGATGAATGGGCCGATGATACGCTGCGGGTTGTGGACTGAGTGGCAGGTTTTGCAGAAATCATATCTTTTTCCTTCAAACACCACGTCCGATGTTTGAGAAAGTATTGCTGATTGGACATGCTAAAAGCCAATCACGAAGCGCTCTGAGCCTTCAATAGGTTGTGATCACTTTCGTGCTCTGCGCTGCTATTTCAACAGGAAGGTCAGCTTCAAATTGACGCGCCATTCCGCTACTTTGCCATTTTTGACGATGCACTTTATATCCTGCACCCAAGCGCTTTCGATATGATCCAGCGTGGCATCGGCCTTGGCAATGCCCAATTGCACAGCGTCTTCGATGCTTTTGGACGATGATGACGTGAGTTCGATGACTTTGGCGACGGTTGACATGATGATCCTCTATTCAGTTGGGGAAAGTCTATCGCTGAGGTCTTTGCAAGTCTACCCCTTGGTGGCTAATGCATAGTTCATGACATTGCATTTGGTAAAACTCTGTGTGGGTGTGAGTGAAATTGCGGAGCTGGAGGCTTGGGTGGGTGAGGCCGCCCGTGGCCGCGACAGCCTTGATCATGTCACGCGCATGTTCCCCAAGCGGCGCGATGAAATCCTGGATGGCGGTTCGCTCTTCTGGGTGATCCGGGGCATGATCCTGTGTCGCCAGCCGATTGTTGATCTTGAGAAAGTGACGGGCCAGGACGGGATTGATCGTTGTCGCATTGTGTTTAAACCGCAGATCATTCCTGTACGTCCCGTGCCGCGCCGGGCTTTTCAAGGCTGGCGCTATTTTGAGACCGCTGATGTACCGCCAGATTTAAAGAAATCTGCCGGAACCTCGGGCCTATCGGAAAAAATGCGGCGCGAACTGGCAGCACTCGGGCTGCTTTAAACCGCGATATTATCGATCAAGCGGATTTTACCGAGCCAAGCGGCGGCGAGAAGACGCAAGGGCTCGTTCGGGTTCTGAGGCAAAGCGAGGCTCACGGCATTGCGGACGGCAACATAGTCGACCTTGAAGCCCAGCGTGGTGAGGGAACGTGCGGCGGCGCGGGTTGCGGTTTGCGGCTTGATACCTGCGCGGATTTTTTCGGCGGCTTGTGCCAAGTTCTTGTAGATCGCGCTGGCGTGGTGGCGCTCTGATTTCGAGAGAAAGCGATTGCGCGATGAGAGGGCGAGCCCATCTGCCTCGCGCTCAGTCGCCACGCCGATGATTTTTGTGACTATGCCAAGGTCAGCCGCCATCCGGGTGACCACTTGCAGCTGTTGATAATCTTTCTGGCCAAACATAGCGAAGTCAGCACTGGCTGTGATCAACAACTTGGCTACAATGGTGGCCACGCCATCAAAAAACTGCGGGCGGTATTTATCTTCAAGGCCAGCTTTGGCTTGTCCTTCAACATGCACGGTTGTGGCAAAGCCTAGCGCGTAGATTTCTTCTGATGTCGGTGCAAATATGGAGTTCACACCTTCGGCGGTGAGCAATGCGAGATCGGACTCTTCGGTTCTGGGATAGCGTGCAAGGTCTTCATTTGCGGCAAACTGCTTGGGGTTGACAAATATCGTGGTGACCAGACGGTCGGCTTTTTCGAAGCCTTGGCGCACCAGTTGCAAGTGCCCTTCATGAAGTGCGCCCATGGTGGGCACAATGGCGCTGCTCAGGCCCTGGTTCGCCCAAGTTGCTGTTTCGCGGCGCAAGGCGTCAAGGGTGCGAAGAATTTTGGGTGGCATGACTGCTCTACAATCTCAGGCTTAAAATCCAGCTACACGTAAGTTTTCGTATTAGTTGCAATGGGTTGAAAATGATTTTTCGTTTCAGAATTTAAGTTTTGGTTTAGTTTTTCAGCGCAATGGTTGTGCATCGATGAGGTTGCAATGTTACCGTTGACCGCAGACCAAAAGCAAACGCCTTTCCACAGTATCGAGGAAGCCACCGGCTATCTGCTGGCAAAGGCCGCAAAAGAAAATGTTTTACATCTGTCCTATTGGTATTTGCAATATAAGGATGGCGCGCCCGACCAAGTGATCTGGGTGGCGACGTATGATCCTGCCTATATGAGCCACTATATGAACAATTTCACGCCGCTGAATGATCCTGTGATCAGCAGCGTGATGGAAGACAAATTTGTCGATTGGTCGGAATGGTTTGATACTGACCATTTGGCACAATCGGTGAATGCAATTGCCGCGCGCTATGGGATTACCCGTTATGGCATTTCGATGCCGCTTTACGGACCTGGCGAAGACAAAATCATTTTCTCGGTCTGTGTTGATGGCGATGCCGTGTCTTGGCCTGGTTTGCGCAACCAATTGGCCTTGCGGTTTTTGCCGATGGCCAAGCAGTTTGATGCGCGGATGCGGGCTTTGGTTTTGGCAGGTGAAGAAGGTGAGAGCGTCTTTCGCCTGTCGGCCTAGTCCTCAACCCGGCGTGCTTTGCCGCGCAAGCTGATGCCTCGATCGACCGCAGCAGTGCCAAACCTCTCACGGATTTTATCCATTGCCGCTTCAGCTTTGTTTTGCGTCACGCGGCGCAAATCCAAGCCCTCATTTTGAAGGGCGATGCCTTCTTGTAAATGTGAAAGGCCAATGCCGATCAGGCGGAACTGCTGATGGCCAACTTCTTTTTGTAAAAGTTGTTTGCCGCAATCAAACAAGACATGTGCAAGGTTGGTACCATCCTCCAAAGACATGGCACGGGTCCGGGTTTGGAAATCTTTGGTTTTGAGTTTTAGTGTGATTGTCTGGCCAATCTGTTCTGCTTTTTTGGCGCGACGCGAGACGCGTTGGCAGAGGTTCCATAGTTTTTGTTCGAGCTGGTCGAAGGCTGCCAGATCATCATCAAAAGTGGTTTCAGCGCTGATGCTTTTGGTTTCGCCTTCGGTGTCAACCTCGCGCGTGTCCTCACCTCGGCTCAAGTGATAAAGCTTGGCACCCATTTGGCCAAACGCGCGGAAAAGATCATTCTTCGCCATGGTTTGCAATTGGCTGATCATGGTGATGCCGCGTTTGGCCAAGTGCGCCTGGGTGGCCTTGCCCACGCCCCAGATGGCGCCCACCGGCTTGGTCGCCAGAAGGTTCAACGTTTCAGCCTTGCCGATCACTGAAAAACCGCGCGGCTTTTCCATGTCTGATGCCAGTTTGGCGAGGAACTTGTTATGCGAAAGGCCGACGGATGCACCCACGCCCACTTCGGTTTCGATGCGCTTGATCAAGCGGGCCAAAGAGAGGGCGGGTGAGGCTCCATGCAATCTTTCGGTTCCCGTGAGATCAAGAAAGGCTTCGTCAATTGAAACGGGTTGAACCAAAGGTGTAAGCTCCAACATGAGCTCGCGCACGGCGCGGCCGGCCTCGGCATATTTGGCCATATTGGGTTTCACGACCACAGCGTGGGGGCAGAGTTTCAGCGCTTGAAACATCGGCATGGCGGATTTCACACCGTGAATGCGTGCGATATAGCACGCGGTGGAGACTACACCGCGTTGTGCGCCACCGACAATCACTGGCTTATCACGCAATGCCGGATTGTCGCGCTTCTCGACAGACGCATAGAAGGCGTCGCAATCAATATGGGCAATGGTCAGCTGGTGCAGTTCCGGGTGCTGCTTGATCCTGGGGCTATGGCAGGCCGGGCAACGGTTGGACGTCTGTGCCACGGGCGTCAAACAATCGCGACAGAAGCCAAGGTTTTCGGATGGCGTGACCATGCAGCGAGCTTACCGCGTTTTTGGTGCTTCGTCTTGCGCTAGTAAAAAGCACCGGGCAGGCGGCGGCGGGCGGCGAGCAGGGCTTCGGGTTTCAAATCATGGGCCAAAGCAAATTCCAACACCAGGCTTTGATCCTCCAAGGCATAGTCCAGCACGAATGCCTGAAAGTCCGGCTCATTCACGCGTGTTTCAAGATCATCCCGGGTGATTCCAGTTAAAGCCAGAAAGCGCTCAAGCCGAGTTTCGTCCGAGAGGAGAAAGCCCGTGAGGAGCAGCGGGATTTCGTCTCCATTTGGTGATTGGGGCGAATTGGTTTTAAATCGCATCTTCAGGATCAATTAACCAGAGTAGGACACAAGGTGTCTTGCTTAACAAGTTGGTTATGAGCCGTGGCCCATTATCGAGGCCGGGTTTTAGACGAAGCTTGACCCAATTGCAAAGTGGACGGGATAGATTCTGATGGACGTTGTTTCATTTGCCAATACACTTGACCAATCTTCGTTAGGGGTTGATTCTGCCATGAAGAAAACTGTTTTAGTGGTCGAAGACAATGAATTGAACATGAAATTGTTCAATGATTTGCTTGAGGCGCATGGCTATATTGTGGTGCAGACGCGTGACGGTCTTTCAGCGCTTGAACTGGCGCGCAAGCATCGGCCTGATCTTATTCTGATGGATATTCAATTGCCGGAGGTTTCGGGCATTGAAGTCACCAAGTGGCTGAAAGAAGATGAAGAGCTGCGCAAAATTCCGGTGATCGCTGTCACCGCCTTCGCCATGAAGGGCGACGAACAGAAGATCAGAGAAGGGGGCTGCGAGGCCTATATCTCAAAACCCATTTCGGTGATCAGTTTCCTGCAAACCATTGATGGATTTTTGAAAAAAACATCATGACCGCACGCGTCCTCGTCGTTGATGACATTATCGCCAATGTGCGGCTTCTCGAAGCCAAACTGGCGGCGGAGTATTTTGAAGTTGTGACAGCCATGAATGGCTTGGACGCTTTGGATGCTGTGCAACGCACCAAGCCTGATATTATTCTGCTGGACGTGATGATGCCCGGCATTGATGGGATTGAAGTGTGCACACGCCTCAAGGCCAACGCCGCCACACAGCATATTCCGATTATTATGGTGACAGCGTTGGACCAGCCGGAAGATCGGTTGCGGGGTTTGCGCGCCGGGGCCGATGATTTTCTGACCAAGCCGGTCAATGATATTTCGCTCTTTTGCCGGGTCAAATCTTTGGTACGACTCAAGATGCTGACGGATGAATTGCGGGTTCGCGCCGAAACCAGCGGCACTGTTGGCATGTTGGTGCGCGCCGAAATGCCGGACCAAAACCGTGAAGGCAATGTTCTGCTGGTGGATACGCGCGAGTCTTCCGTTGAACGCATTCAGGCGGCACTGGCGGGCAAGCACCGCGTGACGGTTGCTGCTGATCCGCAAAAGGCTGTGGATTTGGCGGGCTCGGCAGTTGTGCCTTTCGAGTTGGTGATTGTCAGCCTTGGGGCTGATAGTTTTGATGGCCTGCGGCTGGTCTCGCAATTTCGCTCCTATGAAGCCACGCGCCAAACGCCCATTCTGGTGGTGGTCGATCCGGCTGAACAACAGCAATTGTTGCGCGCCCTTGATATGGGGGTGAATGATTATCTGATGCGCCCAGTGGACCGGCAAGAACTGCTGGCGCGTGTCAACACACAAGTGAAACGTTGGCGTTATACCGAGCAGCTGCGCTCCAGCGTCAAAGCTTCAATTGAAATGGCCATTACTGATCCGCTGACTGGGCTTTACAATCGGCGCTATCTTGAAACCCATCTCAGCCATTTGATGGAAAGCTATGTCAATCGCGGCAAAATTCTCAGTGTGCTGGCCATTGACGCGGATTATTTCAAAGCGATCAATGACAGCCACGGCCATGATGCGGGCGATACGGTATTGCGAGAGCTTTCAGCGCGGATCAAGCAATCGACGCGTTCGGTGGATTTGTGTTGCCGCACGGGCGGTGAAGAATTCGTCTTGATTTTGCCCGGCACTGATCTTCCCGCCGCTGTGGCGATTGCAGATCGGATGCGTAAATTGATCGCCAACAAGCCCTTCACCATTGGGCCCGGCAAGATGATCCACGTGACGGTGTCGATTGGTGTCTCCAGCCTCGAAGGTGTGGAAGATACACCAAACCGCATTTTAAAGCGCGCCGACGAAGCGCTCTATTCTGCCAAGCGCGAAGGCCGCAACCGGGTTGAGGTGGCTGCGGCCTAAAGCCTAACTTTTTGCTTTTTTTGATCTGCCCCTATAAAGCCAGCGCATGACTGTTGTTGCAAATCATGAATCGCTTTGGGGTGAGCGGGGCACGGCTGGGGCCACGATTGCCGGCGAGCTGGTGTTTGATCATGTCGCTTTTGCTGTGCGGAGCAAGCCGATCCTGCGCGACATCAACTTCAAGCTGACGCCGGGCGAAATCGTTTCGGTTCTCGGTCCTTCGGGCTGCGGCAAGACAACGCTCCTGCGGCTGGCAGCAGGGGTGTCGCGGCCCACGCAAGGGCGCATCCTGCTTGATGGCGAAGTGGTGGCAGGCCCGGCGCAGTTTGTGCCGCCGGAAGCGCGCAGTATTGGTTTGGTGTTTCAAGACTTTGCGCTGTTCCCGCATCTCACGGTTTTGGATAATGTGCGCTATGGTCTGCACCGCTGGCGGCGCGATGAGGCTCTGGCTGCTGCGACGCGGGCTCTGGCTCGCGTGGGTCTCGCGGGATTGGCGGGGGCCTATCCACATCAGCTTTCGGGCGGTGAGCAGCAACGCGTGGCGCTGGCACGGGCGATCAGCCCAAGGCCGCAGATCCTTCTGATGGATGAACCGTTCTCCGGGCTGGACCAGCGCTTGCGCGAAGATGTGCGCAAAGAGACTTTGGCTTTGCTCAAGGAAATTCGTGCCACTGTGGTTTTGGTTACGCATGACCCGCGCGAGGCCCTGGAGGTTTCAGATCGCGTCATGCTGATGCGCGGTGGGCGCATTGTCCAGCAGGCCAGCCCTCGCGAAATCTATGCGGCACCCATTGATGCTGCTGCTGCCCGATTTTTTGCGCCCAGCAATGAGCTTGAGGGCAGGGTTTCGCGCGGAATAGTTGAAACTCTTTTTGGCCCATTTGCTGCACCCGGCTTGGCTGAGGGAGACACGGCCGTGGTGATTTTGCGGCCTGAACTCATCGGTCAAACAGCGCAGGGCCCGGAGGCTTTGGTGAAGGAAAGCCAATATTTGGGCCATATGGCGCGATTAACGCTGGTTTTCCCGACTCTGGAGCATGAGGTTATGGCGCTTGTTCCGGCTGATTTGGCCCCGGCGCGCGGGCAGGTGGCGAAGTTTGGCCTCACTTCACCAAAAGATGATCACACTGTTTTAGTCTTTAAAAAGGCCTGATGCGTGTCTATAGTAACTTGATAGCCACAACGGCGTTGGGTTTTAGGAGTTTCAGATGGGTTCACTTTCAATTTGGCATTGGTTGATCATTGGGGTGATCGTCATGTTGGTCTTCGGTGGGAAGTTTAAATTCTCTGAGATGGCAGGTGATGTGGCCAAGGGCATCAAGAGCTTCAAGAAGGGCATGGCTGACGATCCGGTGGACGATAAGTCGCTCGAGGCCACTGCCGATGTGCCGGTGGCTAACCCCGCCAAAAAAGTCAAAAGCTGAGTTGACGCGCGGGGCCAACTTGCGCGGCGTTTCATGTTTGATTTTGGTTTAAGTTTCTCACACATTCTGGTGATTGTGGTTCTGGCGGTGATCGCCATTGGGCCAAAGGATCTGCCTGTTGTGTTGCGCCGCCTGGGGCAGTTCATGAACAAGATGCGCGGTATGGCGCGCGAGTTTCAGGGCCAAGTTGATGCTGCGATGAAAGACGCCGGCATGGAAGACGTTAAAAAAGATCTGATGAGTTTGAAAAGCGGTGTCAGTGCCGCCATGTCGCCTGTGCAAACATTGGTGACGTCAACGGCGTCAGCAGTGACAGGTTCAACCGCTTCAGCTTCTCCCATTGGCGCAGCGCCGCAGATGATGAAGTTGGACAACATGCAGGGCAATGATTTTACGCGGCTGTTTGGCGATCAAGTCGTTGGTGAAACGCGCATTGCCGGGCGCGGGTTGGAAGTCGGTAAGCCGTGAGCCAATCGGACATTGATGCCAGCGAAGCACCGTTGATGGATCATTTGGCCGAGCTGCGGCAGCGGCTGATTTATTCAGTCGTCGGTTTCATTGTTGCTTTTCTTCTCGCCTTCTTCTTTTCAAGCAACCTTCTGCATTTTCTGATCCTGCCGTTCAAATGGGGCACGGGGACGGATGTCGGGTTGATTTCGATCAAACTGCTCGGTGTTTTTTTGGTGAAGTTGAAGATTGCGATGTTTGGCGGCTTGTTTGTGGCCTTTCCGCTGATTGCCACGCAGATTTATGGGTTCATTGCACCTGGCCTTTACAAGCATGAGCGCCAGGTGCTGCTGCCCTATCTCATCGCCACACCGTTGTTTTTTATTCTGGGTGCGGCACTGGTTTATTTCATGCTGCTGCCCGTGGCGATCAAGTTCTTCTTCTCTCTGGCGGCTTCGACGAGTGATGGCAATGGCGTTGGCATTCAACTGATGCCGGATATTGAGGCCTATCTTGATTTCGTGATGACGCTGATGCTGGCCTTTGGTGTCACCTTCCAATTGCCTGTGGTGCTGACGCTGCTGGGGCAGATTGGCATTGTGAAACAAGACCAGTTGAAACGCGGGCGGCGCTTTGCTTTGGTCGGGGTTGCGGCCATTGCAGCGGTGATCACCCCGCCAGACCCGATTTCGATGCTGGCCATGTGCCTGCCGCTGTTTGCGCTTTATGAAGTGGCGGTGTTGACAGTGGGCTTTCTGGAGAGACGGCGGAACAAGGCTTCGGCCAGCACGGATGTGACGCCGCAGTAGGTTGCGGGTTGGTTTTAAGTTTTGATATTCATATTATCCGTCACCCCGGCGAAGGCCGGGGCCGGGCTTCAGTGTTTTTAAATTTGAAGAAAGCCTAATCCCGGCCTTCGCCGGGATGACGGGAAATTTTGTGAGCTTGGTTTCTGTTTGCGCAGAATTTGCCGCCTTACTTCACCACAACTCGCCCCTCGAGTTTTGCCTGCACGCCATTGTGCGCCTTGATATAAACCAGCACATCATTGGCCATCAGCTTGCCTGCCGCAGTGCCAACCAGCGTTTTGCCATTGCCAAGGGCAATGAAACCATCGCCTGCGCCCAGCATGTAGTCATTGGTGGCGACTTTATATTTGGCTTTCAAATCCAAGGCCGCACCATTCACCGTGACCGAGACGACGCGGGACATGGGTGGCTTGGATTTATCTGCGGTGACAATGAGGCCTGAGACCTGCGGGAAGCGGCCTGCACCATCTTCGATCTTGCTGAAGCCATTTTCCAAGGCGTCGAGAATGTGCTGGCCATCAAGCTCTGTCACCACCGTCATGTTGCCGAAGGGCAGCTCAGTCAACACATCGCGGCGGGTGAAATCAGCCCCCGCGGCATATTGCTTGTCACCGCGAATGCCGCCGCCATTGGTGATGGCTATATCTGCACCAGACTCTTCGCGCATCGCATCGGCGATCAAATTGCCCATGGCTGACTCTTGGGTGCGCACAATATTGCGGCGTGTGTCGATGGGGCCTTCGAGCTTGCCCACCACAACATCAAGTTCCTTGCCCAAATCAGCGGTGAATTGATCGACGATCTTTTGCGTTTCTGGGTCGGGCTGTACGGTGGCCGTGTCGATGAAGCGGAAGGAGGGTTGCCAGGAAAGGCTGCGCTTGCCGTCCTTGGTTTGCACATCCACACTCACATCAATCGGCACCAGATAATTGGCTTCGGTTGAGGTTTCGACATAGGCAGTGATTCCATTGTACTGCGCAATCAAATCATGATCATGGCCCGACAGGATCACATCAAAGGCCTTGCTGTTGAACATGGTCTGGTCATCCGAATGCGGCGCATGCACCACGCCAACGACGAGATCGGCTCCGTCCTTGCGCGCCTGTTTGGCGGCGGCAATGGCGCTTTCGGCTGTCGGTGCAAAGCGTAAATCGCCGGGCGAAGATTCTTCTGGTGTGCCGTCATCACCTACAGGGATGAGGGCAACTTTCACGCCTTGCACATCTTTCACCATCACGCCGCCCAAGCCTTCGGGCGTTTTGCCATCGGCTGTTTTTATATTGACCGCCGCCCAGGGAAATTTTGATGCTTTGGCTTGCGCCTCAAAGTTTTCGGCCTTGGCATCATATTCATGATTGCCCGGCACAGCCAAATCATAGGGCACGATGTTGGACAGGGTGATCATGTTGGCGCCCTTGTCGAAGCCCGACATGAGCGAAGGCGACAGCATGTCGCCATCCATCACATAGATCGTGTTGGGGTTGGCGGCGCGTTCGGCGCGGGCCACGGCATTGAGCCTGGCCATGCCGCCACGCTGTTTTGCGCCATCAAATTTGTAAATGTCACCCACGCCGAGAAACGTGATCTTCACGGTTTCAGCCCGGGCCAGGGGCGCTGCCCATAAGATGGTCGATGCGAGAAGTGTTGCTAAAGTGGATTTGAACATGGGAACCTCCGGGGTGCTTGGCGATGAAATGCCTCTTGGCGTTCAAAGTCAATTCACAAGGCCAATGTAACAGTTGTATTGCGACTGTCTGGCTGTTCCCAACTGCGGCGTTGATGGCTAGACTGCAGCTAGGGAGTATTCATGGGCTGCAAGTTATCCGTCAATGTCAATGCCATTGCCTATTTGCGCAACAGGCGCAGCGTACCCTGGCCTGATCTGGTTGGGCTGGGGCGCATCGCTTTGCAGGCGGGGGCGGTGGGCCTCACGGTTCACCCGCGGCCCGATGAACGGCACATCCGCTATGCTGATGTGCCAGCACTGCGTGATCTGATCCGCAATGAATTTCCGGCCTGCGAATATAATATTGAGGGCTATCCCGATGAACGATTTTTGGCTTTGGTTGAAGCCAATCGGCCAGACCAAGTGACCTTGGTGCCGGACCTGCCGGGGCAGGGCACGTCAGATCATGGCTGGGATTTCGCGCAGGCTGGAAACCTGTTGCCGCCGATCATTGCGCGCTTGAAGAAAGGCGGGATGCGGGTGGCGCTGTTTGTGGATGCTGATCCTGAGCTGCCCGCATTTGCCCAGAAGACGGGGGCTGACCGCATTGAGATTTTCACCGGGCCCTATGGTGATACATTTGAGCCCGCCGCGATGGCAACCGAGTTTGACAAAGTGGTGGCGACAGGCCGCGCCGCTGCCGCTGCGGGGATTGATCTCAATGCCGGCCATGATCTGACGCGCGAAAACTTGCCGCGTTTGGTGGCAGCACTGCCCAACCTGAAAGAGGTCTCCATCGGTCATGCGATCATTGCCGACGCGCTGACGCTGGGCCTGGCTGAAACCGTGCGCCTGTTCCGCGAGGCGATTGGGGATGTTTGAAATCAGAGCGGTCACCCCGATTCCCTTGACAATTGCGGGGCCTGTTCCACCATACAAGGTGGGGGCCGACAACTGCAGGAGCTTTTCATGCTAGGACCACTCACGTTCCGCGTTGGGGCCAAGAAACCCCTAAACCAAGTGATTTTCAGCAATCTTGGCCACAGCACGAGCAACATTCTCGTCGCCAATAAAACGGCTGGCGCTGGTGTGACCATTCGGCTTTTGAAGAATGTGGAAAACGGGGTTGTTTCCGTCGGTGAAATCGCGCTGGGCGGTTCTCAGTCAGCCGTCTTTTCTGTGGGATCCGATTGCGACCAGGTGGTTGCTTCCGGCGTCAACCGGGATGGTTCATTGGTGATTTCTGTCAGCTATGAGACATGAGGTCCGTCCGCCCCAAAATCTAAAGCCGCTTGCCTTAATTTCAGCCAGCCGCTAATTCCCCTCCCAATTGAAAAACAGGGAAGTGAACCATGCGCGTATATTATGACCGGGATGCGGACGTTAATCTGATCAAGGGCAAGAAAGTCGTCATCGTCGGTTATGGCAGCCAGGGCCGCGCCCATGCTTTGAACCTCAAAGACAGCGGCGCCAAAGAACTCGTCATTGCCTTGAAAGCAGGCTCGCCCACCGCCAAAAAGGTGGAAGCAGACGGCCTCAAGGTGATGACCGTGGCCGATGCCGCAAAGTGGGGCGACCTTTTGATGATGGCAACGCCGGATGAATTGCAGGCCGATATTTATAAAAGCGAAATCGCGCCAAACATCCGCGATGGCGCGGCAATCGCTTTTGCCCATGGCCTCAATGTGCATTTCGGTTTGATTGAGCCGAAGAAGACATTGGACGTGATCATGATCGCGCCAAAAGGCCCGGGCCACACGGTGCGCGGCGAATATCAAAAGGGCGGCGGCGTTCCTTGCCTCATCGCCGTGCATCAAGATGCTTCCGGCAATGCCCATGATTTGGCCTTGTCCTACGCCTGCGGCGTGGGCGGTGGTCGTTCGGGCGTTATTGAAACCAACTTCCGCGAAGAATGCGAAACCGATTTGTTCGGCGAGCAAGTGGTTCTGTGCGGCGGCTTGGTTGAGCTCATTCGCGCTGGCTTCGAAACCTTGGTCGAAGCAGGTTACGCGCCAGAAATGGCTTACTTCGAATGCTTGCATGAAGTGAAGCTGATCGTGGACCTGATCTACGAAGGCGGCATTGCCAACATGAATTACTCGATCTCCAACACTGCGGAATGGGGCGAATACGTCTCCGGCCCCCGCATTATCACGAGCGAAACCAAAGCCGAAATGAAGCGCGTGTTGAAAGACATTCAAACCGGCAAGTTCACTTCTGAGTGGATGCAGGAATATCGCGCTGGTGCTTCAAGGTTC
>Ga0209583_10000041_pt1 | contig 38609 bp, 34 predicted proteins | sample Str014_FD_187201 | JGI IMG/M metagenome (GOLD analysis project Ga0209583, IMG submission 187201) | Freshwater sediment microbial communities in response to fracking from Pennsylvania, USA - Straight Creek_MetaG_SC_2014 (SPAdes) (version 2) | ecosystem: Environmental > Aquatic > Freshwater >... | reverse complement strand
GCCGAGCAGCGAACCATCGAGTGGAAGTTCACCCGCCAAGATGCCGATCAGAAACTCGGGCGTCATTACGTTCCGAAACTTGCGTGTTGATGTACTAGCGCCCTGCCGGGCTCAGCCCGGCGCTGGCGGCCGGCTCGCGACCACCTCGTCGATCAGCGCGTCGAGTTCGTCGAGTTCGAACGGCTTGTTCAGCGAGCGCACGTTGACGCCGAGCCGGGTGGCATCGTTGCCGAAGTTGTAGCCCGAGCACAGCACGATCCAGCGCTGCGGGTCGACCTGCAGCAGGCGCCGGGCGAGTTCGGTGCCCGACAAGCCCGGCAGGCTGACATCGGTGACCACCAGCTCGTAGTGCCGCGTGGCGCAGGCTTCCAGCGCTGCCTCGGCGTTGGCACACAGCGCTACCTCGCGGTCGTCGCCTTCCATCAGCATGCCGATGGTTTCGCGCAGGTGGTCGTTGTCTTCGACGTAAAGGATGCTGAGAGCGCTCATCGGGGGGGTCGAGGTTCGGGCGCGCGCGTCGAGTGCGGCTTTGACAAAGGTACGAGATGGTCGCACGGCTCGCGCGCCGTCGGGTGTAGGAAGAATGCGCGAAAGCGTGAATCCCCGTATCCTCGCCGCTCCCTGTCTTCGAAGGATCTGACATGTCGCGAGTTTCGAATTGGTTTCGGCAGTTGATGACAGGCGCGCTTTTGCTCGCGGGTGCCGTGCAGTTCGCTCACGCGGCCGCGCCGCAGGTCAAGACCCAGGCGCCGGGCTACTACCGCGTGATGGTCGGCGATTTCGAGGTCACGGCGTTGTCGGACGGCACGGTCGCGCTGCCGGTCGACACCTTGCTGACCAACACGACCAAAGCCAAGTCCGACAAGGCGCTGGCGCACGACTTCCTGAAGTCGCCGGTCGACACCTCGGTCAACGGCTACCTGATCAACACCGGTGCGAAGCTGCTGCTGGTCGACACCGGCGCAGGCGCGCTGTTCGGCCCCACGCTCGGTGGCCTGTCCGAGAGCCTCAAGGCGGCCGGCTACCAGCCGGAGCAGGTCGACGAGATCTACATCACGCACATGCACGCCGACCACGTCGGCGGGCTGATGGCGGGCGGCAAGATCGTGTTCCCGAACGCGATCGTGCGGGCCGACCAGCGCGATGCCGACTACTGGCTCAGCCAGGCGAACCTCGACAAGGCGCCGACCGACGCGAAAGGCTTCTTCCAGGGTGCGATGGCCTCGATGAATCCGTATGTCGCCGCCGGCAAGTTCAAGCCGTTCAACGGCAACACCGAACTCGCGCCCGGCGTGAAGGCGATCGCCGCCCCCGGCCACACGCCGGGGCACAGCATCTATGTCGTCGAGAGCGCGGGGCAGAAGCTGGTGCTGTGGGGTGACCTGATGCACGTGGCCGCCGTTCAGTTCGCCGAGCCGGCGGTGACGATCCAGTTCGACACCGACAGCGAGAGCGCCGCGGCGCAGCGTCAGCGCGCCTACGCCGACGCGGCGAAGGGCGCCTACCTGGTCGGGTCGGCGCATCTCTCGTTCCCGGGCCTCGGGCGCCTGCGGGCCGAGGGCAAGGGCTACAAGTTCGTGCCGGTGAACTACAGCGGCCTGAAATGACCGCCTGAATCGGCGCCGTCAAGCGGGCGTGGCGAGCCCGCGCAGGTAGGCATCGAACACCTGGCCGCCGACGCGCGCCAGGTCGAAACCGTCGCGGTCGAGCATCCAGTTCTGCAGCAGGCCGTCGAACAGCGCGACCATGCCGATCGCGCCGCTGCGCGGCGAGGTGCCCTTTGGCACTTCGCCGCGGCGCACCGCGCGCCGGAGCGCGCGCTCCATGTCGGCCAGGCAGCCGTTGCGCATCGCGAGGTGGCGCTCGCGCACCGCGCTCATCTCGCCGACATATTCGACCTTGTGGGTCGCGATGTCGAACACGCGGCGCAGCTGCGGCTCGGTCATGACCTGGCGGAGCACGTCGACGAAGCTGCCTCGCATCTGTGACAGCGTGATGTCGTCGCCCTCGAAGCCACAGGCCGCTCGGGTTTCTTCGAGCGGCAGCGTGACGCGATCCATCATCGCGTTGAAGAGATCGGCCTTGTCCTGGAAGTGCCAGTAGATCGCGCCGCGCGTCAGGCCCGCGGCCTGGGCGATCTCGCCGAGCGACGTGCCCGAAACGCCACGCTGCTCGAACACCAGCTCGGCGGTGTCGAGGATGTGGCTGCGCGTGGCCTGCGCTTCTTCCTTGGTTCTGCGTACCATGAGGTATTGGTGCGGTGCGGCAATCGGCTTACATACATTCGAGGTTGTATGTATACTAACCCGGATCGGCCGCGGTCCCGGTTGCTTTTTCGGTCCGCCGTCCCGGAATTACCATCGCTTCTCCATCGTCGTTCGGGGTGTGCCGCCTGCGCTCCCACCTCTCCTGAAGGATCACGCATGTCAGCGTCGAATAACGTCACGGCACGTTCTGCTGTTGCTACTGCTGTTGTTCTTGCCGTCGCGGCGCTGGTCGCCTGCGGACAGAAGCCCGAGCAGGCCGGCGGTCCGCCGGGGGGCGGCATGCCGCCGGCCGAAGTGGGCGTGATCACGGTGGCGCCGCAGGCCATCGGCCTGGCCACCGAGCTGCCTGGCCGGCTCGAGGCCTCGCGCGTGGCCGAGGTGCGGGCGCGGGCCGCGGGCATCCTGCTCAAGCGCACCTTCGTCGAAGGCAGCGACGTGAAGGCCGGGCAGCTGCTGTTCCGCATCGACTCCGCGCCCTACCAGGCCACTGCGGCGAGCGCGCAGGCGGCCCTGGCGCGCGCCCAGGCCACGCTGGAGCAGGCGAGGGCGCAGGCCGAGCGCTACAAGCCCCTCGTCGAAGCGAATGCGATCAGCAAGCAGGAGTACGTCAACGCGGTGGCGGCGCAAAAGACCGCCGAAGCCGACGTGGCGACCAGCCGCGCCACGATCCAGACCGCCCAGATCAACCTCGGCTACGCGTCGGTGACCGCGCCGATCTCGGGCCGCATCGGGCGCGCACTCGTGACCGAAGGCGCGCTGGTCGGCCAGGGCGACGTGACCGCGCTCGCGGTCATCCAGCAGATCAACCCGATGTACGTGAACTTCACGCAGTCGACGACCGACGTGCTGCGCCTGCGCAAGGCGATCGCGAGCGGCCAGTTCCAGCGCGCCGGCTCGACGCCGGTGCGCATCATCCTCGAAGACGGCAGCGACTACGGCCAGCCGGCCAAGCTGCTGTTCTCCGACCTCACCGTCGACCAGGCCACCGGCCAGATCACGTTGCGCGCCGAGGTGCCGAACCCTGCCGGGCTGCTGTTGCCCGGCATGTACGTGCGCGTGCGCTTCGAGCAGGCGCAGGCGCAGGCCGGCATCGTCTTGCCGCAGCAGGCCGTCACGCGCGGCGCGAGCGGCGACACCGTGATGGTCGTCGGCAGCGACGGCAAGGTGTCGCCTCGCCCCATCAAGGTGGGCACGGCAGTGAACGGGCAATGGGTCGTGCTCGACGGCCTCAAGCCGGGCGAGCAGGTCATGGTCGACGGCTTCCAGAAACTGCGCGGCAACGCGCCGGTGAAGCCGGTGCCGTGGAACCCGGCGGCCTCCGGCGCCGCGTCTGCACCGGCCGGTGCGGCGCCTGCGTCGGCGGCGGGTTCGGCGCCCGCGCCGGCTGCGGCAGCGTCGAAGTAAGCGGGGGCACGTCACATGGCCCAGTTCTTCATCGATCGGCCGATCTTCGCGTGGGTGATCGCACTCTTCGTGCTCGTGCTCGGCGGCACGGCGATTACGCAGTTGCCGATCGCGCAGTACCCGTCGGTCGCGCCGCCGGCGATCGTCATCAACGTCGCCTACCCGGGCGCCTCGGCGCAGACCCTCGAAGACTCCGTCATCAGCGTGATCGAGCGCGAGATGAACGGCTCGCCCGGCCTGCTCTACATCGAGTCGGTCAGCCAGGCCGACGGCACCGGCTCGATCACGCTCAGCTTCGAGACCGGCACCAACCCCGAGCTCGCGCAGGTCGACGTGCAGAACCGCCTCTCGCGCGCCACGCCGCGCCTGCCGTCATCGGTGACGCAGCAGGGCGTGCGGGTCGACAAGTCGCGCTCCAACTTCCTGCTGTTCACCATCCTGTCGAGCGACGACCCGAGCATCGACCCGATCCAGCTCGGTGACTACGCCTCGCGCAACGTGCTGCCCGAGATCCAGCGCCTGCCCGGCGTCGGCACCGCGCAGCTGTTCGGCACCGAGCGCGCGATGCGCATCTGGATCGACCCGCAGAAGCTCGTCGGCTACAAGCTCTCGACCGCGAACGTCGCGGCCGCGATCCAGGCGCAGAACGCGCAGGTCTCGTCGGGCACGATCGGTGACCTGCCGAACGTGCCGGGCCAGTCGATCTTCGCGACCGTGGTGGTGAAGGGCCAGCTCGATTCGACCGCGCAGTTCGGCGACATCGTGCTGCGCGCCAACGCCGATGGTTCCACCGTGCGCCTGAAGGACGTCGCCCGCATCGAGCTCGGCGGCCAGAGCTATTCGACCTCGTTGCGTCTGAACGGCAAACCCGCGACCGGCATCGGCGTGCAGCAATCGCCCAGCGGCAACGCGCTCGCCACCGCGACCGCGGTGAAGGCGCGCATGGAGGAATTGAAGGCGTACTTTCCGGCCGGCGTGAGCTATTCGATCCCGTACGACACCTCGCGCTTCGTCAAGATCTCGATCACCGAGGTCGTCAAGACGCTGCTCGAGGCCATCGTGCTGGTGTTCCTGGTGATGTACCTGTTCCTGCAGGATTTCCGCTACACGATCATCCCGACGATCGTCGTGCCGGTCGCCTTGCTCGGCACTTTCGGCGTGCTGCTCGCGCTCGGCTTCTCGATCAACGTGCTGACCATGTTCGGCATGGTGCTGGTGATCGGCATCGTGGTCGACGACGCGATCGTCGTCGTCGAGAACGTCGAACGCATCATGAGCGAGGAGGGCCTGCCGCCGAAAGAGGCGACCAAGAAAGCGATGGGCCAGATCTACGGCGCCATCATCGGCGTGACCGTGGTGCTGATCTCGGTGTTCGTGCCGCTCGCGTTCTTCAGCGGTTCGGTCGGCAACATCTACCGCCAGTTCTCGGCGGTGATGGTCGCGGCGATCGGCTTCTCGGCCTTCATGGCGCTCTCGCTGACGCCGGCGCTGTGCGCGACGCTGCTCAAGCCGATCGAGGCCGGCGCGCACCTCGAGAAGAAAGGCTTCTTCGGCTGGTTCAACCGCGGCTTCAAGTCGACCGCGAAAGGCTACGAAGGCTGGGTCGCGCGCATCCTGAAGCGCGCCGGGCGCTTCATGATCATCTATGCGTTGATCGGCGTCGCGGTCGGCCTGCTGTTCGCGCGCCTGCCGACCTCGTTCCTGCCGAACGAGGACCAGGGCTACATCATCGCCAACGTGCAGCTGCCGCCGGGTGCGACCCAGGGCCGCACGCTCGAGGTGATGAAGCAGACCGAGGGCTTCATGCTGAAGCAGCCCGAGGTGCAGAGCATGGTCAGCGTGCTCGGTTTCAGCTTCTCCGGCACCGGGCAGAACGCCGGCATCACCTTCGTGCCGCTGAAAGACTGGAGCGAGCGCCATGGCGCCCAACACACGGCGCAGGCGCTCGCCGGCCGCGCGTTCGGCGCGCTGATGGGGGTGCGTGACGCGTTCATCTTCGCGCTCAGCCCGCCGCCGATCCCCGAGCTCGGCAACGCGACCGGCTTCACCTTCCGCTTGCAGGACCGTGGCGGCAACGGCCACGCCGCGCTCGTCGCCGCGCGCAACCAGCTGCTCGGCATGGCCGGTCAGAGCAAGATCCTCGCGGGCGTGCGTCCCGACGGCCTGGAAGACGCGCCGCAGCTGCAGTTGGATGTCGACCGCGACAAGGCGCAGGCGCTCGGCGTCGACTTCAGCGCGGTCAACGCGGCGCTGTCGACCGCACTCGGCTCGGCCTACGTGAACGACTTCCCGAACGCCGGCCGCCTGCAGCGCGTGGTGGTGCAGGCCGACGCGCCGCAGCGCATGCAGCCCGACGACCTGTTGAAGATCAACGCGCTGAACAGCAAGGGCCAGCCGGTGCCGCTGTCGGCCTTCGCGGCCACGCGCTGGGTCACCGGCCCGGTGCAGACCGTGCGCTACAACGGCTACCCGACGATGCGCATCTCGGGCGACGCCGCGCCCGGTCAGTCGACCGGCCAGGCCATGATCGAGATGGAGAAGCTCGCGAAGCAGCTGCCGGCCGGTTTCGGCTTCGAGTGGACCGGCCAGTCGCGCGAGGAGCGTCTGGCGGGTTCGCAGGCCTACATCCTGTACGGCTTCGCGATCCTGGCGGTCTTCCTGTGCCTGGCGGCGCTGTACGAGAGCTGGACCATCCCGGTCGCGGTGATCATGGTGGTGCCGCTGGGTGTGCTCGGCGTGGTGCTGGCGACGATGTTCCGCGGTCTCGCGAACGACGTGTATTTTCAGGTCGGCCTGATCACGATCATCGGCCTGGCGGCGAAGAACGCGATCCTGATCATCGAGTTCGCGAAAGACCTCGAGGCCGAAGGCAAGAGCCCGATCGACGCGGCACTCGAAGCGGCGCACCTGCGCTTTCGCCCGATCATCATGACCTCGATGGCATTCATCCTCGGAACCTTGCCGCTGGCGATCGCGAGCGGCGCCGGCTCGGCCAGCCAGCGTGCGATCGGCACCGCGGTGATCGGCGGGATGATCACCGCGGTGGCGCTGGCGGTGCTGTTCGTGCCGGCCTTCTTCGTGGTCGTGCGCGGGGTCTTCAAGAAGAGCAAGGTCAAGCCGCATCGCGGCGCGCCGCTGACCAAGGGCACGCAACCGGCGCCGCCGCAGGAGGGCACATGATGAGCACGAACGCAGGCTGCGCGAAAACCGCGAGCCGTTTGCCGGCGATGACCGCGGCGGCACTGGCCGCGCTCGCCGCACTCGGCCTGGGCGGCTGCATGAGCTTCATCCCGGCCTACGAGCGCCCGGCCGCGCCGGTCGCGCCGAGTTACGCGCCCGAGCTGATGCCCGCCGGCTCGGCCGGCGCGACCGCAGCCGCAGAGATCGAATGGCAGCGCTTCTTCGCCGACCCGCGCCTGAAGCGCCTGATCGAGCTCTCGCTGCAGAACAACCGCGACCTGCGCGTTGCGGTGCTCAACATCGAGCAGGCACGCGCCAGCTACCAGATCCGGCGCGCCGACGAACTGCCATCGGTCGGCGCCGGCGTCTCGGCGCAGCGCCAGGCCGCGTCCTCCGGGCCGGGGCTGGTCAACGTGTACTCGGTCGGCCTGCAGGTCACGAGCTACGAGCTCGACTTCTTCGGCCGCGTGCGCTCGCTCAGCCAGGCCGCGCTCGCGACCTACCTCTCGACCCAGGAGGCACGCAAGACCACGCAGATCGCGCTGATCTCGGGCGTGGCCACCAGCTACATCGGCCTGCTCGCCGACGACGAATTGCTGCGCGTCACCCGCGACACGCTGAAGACCCGCGAGGATTCGTACCGCCTGACCAAGCTGCGCTTCGACAACGGCGCCTCGAGCGAGATCGACCTGCGCCAGGCCGAGCAGCTGCTCGAGACCGCGAAGGCGACGCTGGCGCAAACCCAGCGCCAGAAGGCGCTCGACGAGAACGCGCTGACCCTGCTGGTGGGCCAGCCGTTGCCGGCCGACCTGCCCGCGCCGCTGACGCTTGGAGCACAGCAGGGCGTGACCGATCTGCCGGCGGGTCTGCCTTCCGATCTGTTGATCCGCCGGCCCGACGTGCTCTCTGCCGAACAGCAGCTGCTCGCCGCCAACGCCAACATCGGTGCGGCGCGCGCTGCCTTCTTCCCGCGCATATCGTTGACGGCCAACGCCGGCACCGCGAGCACCGAGTTGTCGGGCCTGTTCAAGAGCGGCACCTTCGCGGTGACCGGCACGGCCACGCTGCTTCAGCCGATCTTCGACGCCGGGCGCAACCAGGCCAACCTCGATGTCGCCAAGGTCAACAAGGAGATCGCGATCGCCCAGTACGAGAAGGCGATCCAGACCGCGTTCCGCGAGGTCTCGGATTCGCTCGCCGGCCGCGCCACGCTCGGCGAGCAACTGCGCGCGCAGGCCGCCGTGACCAACGCCGCGCAGGTAACCTACAACCTGGCCGACCTGCGCTACAAGAACGGCGCCGCCAGCTACTTCGACGTGCTCGACGCGCAGCGCACGCTGTTCGCCGCGCAGCAGGCGACGGTGCAGACGCAGGCACTGCAGGTGCAGAACCTGGTCACGCTGTACAAGGTGCTGGGCGGCGGCTGGACGGAAGCGGCGAAGGCGAACTAGCCGAGCGGATGCCGAGCAGCTGATCGGCGAGCGCAAGAAAGTCCGGAAGCGGGCATCATGTCCTTCGACCCGGAGGTTCGCACCGAATGACTCCAGCCGCGCACCGCGCCCAACTCGTCGGGCTGCTCGCCGAAGCCGCCGAGATCGAGCACTGCCTGATGTGCACCTACCTGTATGCGGCGTTCTCGCTGAAGCGGTCGGTGGATGAAGACCTGCTGCCGAACGAACTCGACGCGGTACGGCGCTGGTACCGCGAGATCATCGCGATCGCGACCGACGAGATGCTGCACCTCGTGCTCGCAAACAACCTCGCCATCGCGATCGGCGCGCGGCCGCACTACCGGCGCTTCAACTTTCCGATCGCGCCGGGCCTGTTCCCGGCCGACGTGGCGGTCGAGCTCGCGCCGCTCGACGCGGCCACGCTCGATCATTTCGTCTACCTCGAACGCCCGGCCGACGTGGCCGAGCGCGACGGCGCGCGTTACGAGAAGGTCGCCTACCAGCGGCACGCGATCGCCGGCCGCTTGATGGCCGTCGCGGAAGACTACGCGACCGTCGGCGAGCTGTACGAGGGCATCGCGGCCAGCTGCGAGTCGATAGGCCGCCACCTGGGTGAAGCGAGGCTCTTCATCGGCCCGCGCGCGTCGCAGCTCGGCCCGTCCGACTTTCGCCTGCCCGGCATCATGACGATCGGCACGCTGGCCGAGGCACGGCGGGCGATCGAGTTCATTCGCCACCCGGGCGAGGGCTCGCGCGACGAGACCTCGGGGTCGCACTACGCGCGCTTTCGTGCGATCCGCGACGAGTGGGGCGCGCTGGCGCGTGCCCGCGCCGCGTTCGACCCGGCCCGCGCGGCGGCGCGCAACCCGGTGCTGCGTGACCCGGTCGACGCGAGCACGCGCGTGCAGGTCGTCGCCGAGCCGGCCGCGAGCCTGCTCGACGGCGGCAACGTCTGCTACGAGATCATGCTGCGGTTGCTGACGGCCTTGTCCGACGTGGTGCCGAGCGGCCCGGCCGCGCTTGCACGCCGCCAGGCGATCTGCGACCAGACGCTCGCACTGATGCACACGCTGGCCGAGGTCGGCGGTCTGCTCAGCGCGTTGCCGGCGAACCCCGCGCAGCACCCGGACGTGAACGCCGGGCTGACGTTCACCGCTTCGCGCACCGTGCTCGCGTTCCTGTCGCCCGAGACCGCAACCCTGCTGATGGCCGAGCGCTTCGGCTGCGTCGCCGATCGCTTCGCGGCGCTCTCGACGCAACTGCCGTCGCTCGCGGCGCATGCGCAGACGATGCGGCGCTTCTCGCAGCACTGGTCGACGGAACACGATCAACGCTGGCCGCTCGGCACCATGCCACCGGCCGAATCACCGAAGGAGACCGCGATGGAAACCACGAACCCGCCCACTGCATCGAACCCCACACCCAAGAAGCCGCCCGACGAAGCCCGCGGTCGCGACGTGCTGCTGCGCTTCGACACGCAGCGCTGCATCCATGCGCGCATGTGCGTGCTCGGCGAGCCCGAAGTGTTTCTCGCGAACACGCCCGGCGAATGGCTGTTCCCGGACCAGGCCACGCCCGAGCGCATCGCGATCGTCGCGGCCAACTGCCCGTCGGGCGCGATCACCTACGACCGGCTCGACGGCGGGCCGAACGAAGCGGCGCCGCGCGTCAACGCCTTGCGCGTGCGCGAGAACGGGCCGCTCGCGGTGATGGCCGAGATGCACATCGCCGGTTCCGAAAACGCGACGGGCTCGACCTTCCGCGCCACGCTGTGCCGCTGCGGCGCGTCGAACAACAAGCCCTTCTGCGACGGCTCGCACAATGCCGCCGGCTTCAAGGCCAGCGGCGAACCGGCGACGAAAGATTCGCAACCGCTGGCCGCGCGCGCCGGCCCGCTGCAGATCACGCCCACGCGCAATGGCCCACTCGAAGTGAAGGGCAACCTGGAGATGTGCTCGGGCACCGGGCGCACGTTCGACCGCGTCACGTCGACTTATCTTTGCCGCTGCGGCCAGTCGCAGAACAAGCCCTTCTGCGACGGCTCGCACGGGCGCGCCGGCTTCATCGCCGAAGGTGCCTGATCAGACCTTCTCGATCGGCACCAGCGCGTCGAACGCTGCGGCCTGCTTGGTCTTCCATGCGCCGATCGCGAGCGCCATCTCGTCGGTGTCGAATATCGCGCTCTGCAGCAGCGTCATCTGCGCCAGGCTCGCCGCGGTGCCGTGATCGCGTGCATGGTTCAGCGCGAGCTTGCTGCCGGCGATCGCCAGGGGTGACTTGGCGGCGATGTTCTTCGCCAGCGCCATCGCATGCGCGAGCGCGGCGTCGGCATCGGGCAGCACCGCGTTGACCAGGCCGATCGCGAGCGCGCGCTCGGCACTGACGCGTTCGCCGGTGTAGGCCATCTCGCGCGCGACGCCGGGCGGCACGATCTTCGCCAGGCGTTGCAGCACGCCGAGGTCGGCCATCATGCCGATGTGGATCTCCTGCACCGTGAAGAAGGCGTCGACGCTGCACACGCGCAGGTCGCAGGCCGTGGCGAGATCGAGCGCGCCGCCGATGCAGCCGCCTTGAATGCTGCAGATCACCGGGAAGCGCGCTTCGTCGATCGCGGTGAAGCAATCGATGAGCTTGCGCAGCGCCTCCTGAAAGCTCAGGCGCGCGCGGGCCGTGGCGGTGACGAACAAGGCCTCGTCGCTCGCGAACACGTCGAGCGCCATGCCCGCGCAGAAGTGCTTGCCGGTCGACGAGATCACCAGCACGCGCGCCTCGCCCGAATCGTGCAACGCGCGCACCGCGTCGCGCAGCAGCGGGAAGAAGGGCGGCGCCATCGTGTTCAGCCGCTCGGGGCGGTTGAGCTTGAGGTGCGCGATGCCTTGGTCGGTGGCGAGCTCGAAGAAGTCGTTCATGGGGTGTTCGTGGGATGCCGCGCGCGGAACCCGCAGCCTACACTGCCGCCGATGTTGCAGCCGACACTCACGTCGCTGGAGACGGCCGACGGCCTGTCGCTCCACGTTCACGAATGGCCTCGCGACGAGGCACGCGGCACGGTGCTGATCGTGCACGGTCTGGGCGAACACATCGGGCGCTACGAGCATGTCGCGGCGCATCTGCTGCGTGGAGGTCACCACGTGGTCGGCTACGACCAGCGCGGGCATGGCGACAGCGCCGGCGCCCGCGGGCGGCTGAACCGGCCCGATGACCTGCTGCATGATCTGGCGCACGTGATCGACGCGGTGCGGGTGCGCTTTCCCGGCCCGCTGGTGCTGCTCGGCCACAGCATGGGCGGGCTGGTGGCGGCGCGCATGGTCGCCGGCGGGCTCGAGTCGCCGCCGCCGACCTGGTGGCGCGGGGTGGATGCGCTGGTGCTGTCCTCGCCGGCGCTCGATCCGGGCATGAGCGGCGCGCAGAAGTTGCTGCTTTCGGTGTTGGGCGGCGTCGCGCCGAACCTGGCGGTCGGCAACGGGCTGAAGCCGGACTGGATCTCGCGCGACCCGGCCGTCGTCGAGGCTTACCTGAGCGACCCGCTGGTGCACGATCGCGTCACTCCGCAACTCGTGCGTTTCATCGTCGACGCCGGCGAGTTCGTGCGTGCGCAGGCGCCGCGCTGGCGCGTGCCGACGCTGCTGCTGTATGCCGGCAGCGACCGCTGCGTGGCACCGGCGGGCAGCGCCGCGTTCGCCTCGGCCGCGCCGGCCGGCGTCGTGACGACGCAGGCCTTCCCGGCACTGTTCCACGAGATCTTCAACGAGCCCGAGCAGGCGCAGGCCTTCGCGGTGCTGGCGGGCTGGCTCAACCCGAGGTCCAGACCGGACTAGGCTCGCTGCAGCAAATCCCACTTGTTGCCGTAGAGATCGAGAAATACCGCCACCGTGCCGTAGGCCTCGTGGCGCGGCGCCTCGGCGAAACGCACGCCGGCGGCGAGCATGCGGGCGTGGTCGCGCGCGAAGTCGTCGGTCTCGAGGAAGAACGCAACGCGCCCGCCGGCCGGGTTGCCGATCTGGTCGACCTGCTCCGGTGTCGATGCGCGCGCCAGCAGCAACGAGGCGCCGCGCCCGCCCGCCGGGCCGACGACGACCCAGCGTTTCGCGTCGCCCAGCGCGCGGTCTTCGAGCAGCGTGAAGCCGAGCGCGCCGGTGAAGAAGGCGATGGCTTCGTCGTACTCGCGCACGAGGTAGGTCACGAGGGCAATGGACGCGTTCATCGGTGCAATCGTGCCCGAAGTCCTAAACTGTTCGACTTCTCTCAATGGAGACCGAAACATGAACGCACGCGACCCCTTGCTGCCGGTGCAGCCAGACGAAGCCGAAGCCCTCGCGCAGTTCGCGAGCCGGGTCTGGGACGAAGAGATCGTCCCGAAGGTCACCGACTACATCGCGATCCCCGCGAAGAGCCCGATGTTCGATACCGACTGGGCCGCGAACGGCCACATCGAGAAGGTGATCCGCGACGCCGCGGCCTGGGTCGAGAGCAAGAAGGTCGCGGGCCTGAAGCTCGAGGTCGTGCGCATCGAGGGCCGCACGCCGGTGATCTTCTTCGAGGTGCCCGCGACGAAAGCCGGAGGCAATGAACCCGATGCCGACACCATCTGCCTGTACGGCCACCTCGACAAGCAACCCGAGTTCAACGGCTGGCGCAACGATCTCGGCCCGTGGACGCCGAAATACGAGAACGGCCTGCTCTACGGCCGCGGCGGTGCCGACGACGGCTACGCGGTCTACGCGTCCCTCACCGCGATCATGGCGCTCGACAAGGCCGGCATTGCGCGGCCGCGCTGCGTCGGCATCATCGAGAGCTGCGAGGAGAGCGGCTCGTTCGACCTGCCGGCCTACATCGATGCGCTGAAGCCGCGGCTGGGCAACGTCAGCCTGGTGGTCTGCCTCGACAGCGGCGCCGGCAACTACGACCAGCTCTGGCTCACGACCAACCTGCGCGGCATGGTCAGCGGAGTGCTCAAGGTCGAGATCCTGACCGAAGGCGTGCACTCGGGCGACTCGAGCGGGCTCGTGCCGTCGAGCTTTCGCATCCTGCGCCAGGTGCTCGATCGGTTGGAGGACAGCAAGACCGGCGAACTGCTGCCGCAGAGCTTCCACTGCGAAATCCCTTCCGACCGCGTCGCGCAGACGCAAGCGACCGCCGCGATCCTCGGCGACCTGGTCTGGAAGCGCTTCCCGTGGGCCTGCGGCGCCGATGGCGGCTCGACCCTGCCGACCACGACCGACCCGACCCAGGCGCTGCTGAACCGCACCTGGAAGCCGACGCTGAGCGTGACCGGCGCCGATGGCTTTCCCGAACTCAGGAACGCCGGCAACGTGCTGCGCCCGTACACCGCGTTCAAGCTCAGCCTGCGCCTGCCGCCGCTGATCGACGGCAACGAGGCCGCGATGAAGCTGAAGGCGCTGCTCGAAGACAACGCGCCCTACAACGCCAAGGTCACCTTCTCGCCCGACGGCCGCGCCGGGGCTTACGGGGCAACCGGCTGGAACGCGCCGAGCCTGTCGCCGTGGCTGGAAGCCGCGCTCAACACGGCGTCGCAAGCCCACTACGGCGCGCCTTGCGGCTACATCGGGCAGGGCGGCACGATCCCGCTGATGAGCATGCTGCAGGCGAACTTCCCGGCCGCGCAGATGATGGTCTGCGGCGTGCTCGGCCCGAAGAGCAACGCGCACGGGCCGAACGAGTTCCTGCACGTGCCTTATGGAAAGAAGCTGACCGCGGCGGTGGCGCAGGTGATGGCCGCTTGCCCTTGATCAAAAGCGCCTGATTGCCTGGTCCGGCTTACCCGTTCCGGCTGCGTCGCAGCACCAGCAGCGCGAAGCAGGCCGCGCTGGCCGCCAACGCGAAAAGGAACAGCGGCTGGCCGAGATCGCGCAGCGCCGTCAGGCCATCGTCGAAGAACCAGCGCGGCGCGTCGGCGAGCCAGGCTTGCGCCATCTCGACCCCGCCTCTCGGGCTCGGCGCGTTGCCGTGCACCATCGCTCGGCGCGCGTTCGTGACGAGGCCGGTGACGGTGTCGCCGACCGCGGTGATGCCGTAGAGCGTGGCCAGCAGCTTGTGCCCGATCACCATGGCGAGCGCGAGTACCGGTGTGCCCCAGCGTTTCAACCAGGCCGAGGCCGCCATCGTCGCGAGCAGCAGCGGCATCAGCCAGAAGGCCGCCAGCAGCACGCCGAGCAGCCCGCGCACCAGGCCCGAGAGGCCGACGCCGGCCAGCGTCGCCCACGGCAGCCCGAACGCTTCGGCGGCGCCGAACGCTTTCCAGATCAGCGCGCCGCCCACCAGGTAGCTGAACGCCGCGCCGACCACCAGCGCGAGCAGCGGCACGAGCACCAGGTGCGCCAGCACCGGTGCCGCGATGCCTGCCGAGTGGCTCACCGGCAGCGAGAGCCAGAACTCGATCGAGCGGTCTTGCTGATCGCGCCGGGCCAGGCCGGGCGTCTGGAACAGCAGCGCCACCACGGTGATCCCGAGCACGATGCCCGGCACCGCGGCCATCGTCACCAGCATCAGGCTGAGGGCCGGCACCGGCCCGAGTTCGCCGGCGCCGATCTCGACCGAGCTGAACGGCACGATCGCGAGGAACAACAGCGGCGGTATCAGCATCAGCGCGAGCCAGCCGCGGTGGTGCTGCATCCACTCGCGCAGCAGCAGGGTGTTGAAACGGGACATGGCGTGTTCTCCTGGCACGGTGTTCGTTGCAGTACTCATTCAGCCCACCGTGCGGTTCATTTCGGGCGCGCGGGTCAGCGCGACGAACAGGTCGACCAGGCTCGGCTGGAAGCGCTGTCCCAGCGCGGCGATCTCGGCCGGCGGCGCGCCGTCGAACAGCGCGGCCGACTGCCCCATCTGGCGGTAGCGCAGCAGCGGGTGCGCGGCGGCGATGCGGTCGGCCGCGGCGGCGTCGTGGCTCAGGCCGACGAAGCGCTGGTCCATGTCGACGAGGCTGGTGCTCAACACGATGCGACCTTCGTTGAGCATGATCACGTCACTGAGCAGCGGCTGGATTTCCTCGACCTGGTGGGTCGAGATCAGCACGCTGCGCTCGCCGTCGCACCACTCTTCGACCAGCATCTCGTAGAACGACTTGCGCGAGAGGATGTCCAGCCCGAGCGTGGGCTCGTCGAGCACCATCACCTTCGCGTCGATCGCGGCGATCAGCGCGAGGTGCACCTGCACCACCATGCCTTTCGACAAGGTCTTGACCTTGTCGCGCGGGCCGACGCTGGTCCGCTTGAGCAGCGCCCGCGCGCGCTCGGCCGAGAAGCGCGGCTGCAGGCCGGCCATCAGCGTGATGAGCTGGTCGACGCGGGCCCAGCGCGGCAGGATCGCGACATCGGGGATGTAGCACAGCGACTCGAGCATCTGCACGCGCTGGCGCTGCGGGTCGAGGCCCAGCACTCGCAGTTCGCCGCTGTACGGCACGAGGCCGGCGAGCGCCTTCATCAGCGAGGTCTTGCCGGCGCCGTTGTGGCCCAGCAGGCCGACGACGCGGCCCTTCGCGACCGTGAACCCGATGTCGTCGACGGCGGTCTTCTGGCGGTAGCGCACCGACAGGTGGCTGGCCTCGATGAGGTTGTCCATCAGGTTGTCCATCAGAGGTCCCAGTTGAGTTGGCCGGCTTCGATGCCGAGCTGCCGCAGGCGCGCCCGCAGGGCCGGCCATTCCTGCTTCAGGAAGCGTTCGCGTTCGCTGCGCCGCAGGCGGGCGCGTGCGCCGCTCTGCACGTACATGCCGACGCCGCGGCGGCTCTCGACCAGCCCGTCGTCGACCAGCATCTGCAGCGCGCGCCCGACCGTCAGCGGGTTGATCAGGTACTGGCCGGCGAGCACGCGCACCGAGGGCATCGCTTCGCCCTCGGGCGGGTCGCCCGCGAGCAGCTGGCCGGTCAGGCGGTCGGCCAGTTGCCGGTAGATCGGCGTGGTCTCGTTCCAGGTGTGCATCGCGTCCATTCAGTGTGTTACTGATGTAGGACACTGTAGCGGCGCCGCGCGGCCGGCGCGCGGGGTTTGCGACAAACTGCAGAAACGGCCGACGGACCGGATGGGCGCTGGCCGCGCTGAGACACTCAGGCCGTGGGCAGGCCCAGCATCCGCCGCGCCACCGCCTCGGCGACCTCGATGCCGTCGACGCCCGCCGACATGATCCCGCCCGCGTAGCCCGCGCCTTCACCGGCCGGGTACAGGCCTTTCACGTTCAGGCTCTGGAAGTCACGCCCGCGCGTGATGCGCAGCGGCGAGGAGGTGCGGGTCTCGACGCCGGTGAGCATCGCGTCCGCCATGCCGAAACCCTTGATCTGGCGCTCGAACGCGGGCAGCGCCTCGCGCACCGCGTCGATCGCGTATGCGGGCAGGGCAGCAATGCCGCGCGCGCCGAGGTCGGTGAGCTTCACGCCGGGCTTGTACGAGGGCAGCACGCTGCCGAATGCGGTGGAGGGCGTGCCCTGAATGAAGTCGCCGACGAGCTGGCCCGGCGCTTCGTACGTGCCGCCGCCGAGCTCGAACGCGCGCGACTCCCAGAAACGCTGGAACGCGATGCCGTCGAGCGGGTTCACGGGGCCGTCGGCCTTGCCGTCCTGCCGGTAATCCTGCGGCGACACACCGACCACGATGCCGGCGTTCGCATTGCGTTCGTTGCGCGAATACTGGCTCATGCCGTTGGTGACGACGCGGCCCGGCTCGGAGGTCGCGGCGACCACGGTGCCGCCCGGGCACATGCAGAAGCTGTAGACCGAGCGGCCGTTCTTGGCGTGGTGCACGAGCTTGTAGTCGGCCGCGCCGAGGATCTCGTTGCCGGCGTTCGGGCCGAAGCGCGCGCGGTCGATGATCGACTGCGGGTGCTCGATGCGAAAGCCGATCGAGAACGGCTTCGGCTCCATGAAAACACCGCGCGCGTGAAGCATCGTGAAGGTGTCGCGCGCGCTGTGGCCGAGCGCGAGCACGACGTGGTCGGCGGCGAGTTGCGTGCCGTCGTGCAAGGTCACGCCGCGAATGGCGCCGCCTTCGATCAGCACATCCGTCACGCGCTGCTCGAAGCGGATCTCACCGCCCAGCGCCTCGATCTCCGCGCGCATCTTCTCGACCACGCCGACGAGCCGGAAGGTGCCGATGTGCGGCTTGGCGACGAACAGGATCTCCTGCGGCGCGCCGGCTTTCACGAACTCGTCGAGCACCTTGCGTGTCAGGTGCCGCGGGTCGCTGATCTGGCTCCACAGTTTGCCGTCGGAGAAGGTGCCCGCGCCACCCTCGCCGAACTGCACGTTCGACTCCGGGTTCAGCACGTTCTTGCGCCACAGGCCCCAGGTGTCCTTCGTGCGTTCGCGCACGCACCGGCCGCGCTCCAGCACGATCGGCCGCAAGCCCATCTGGGCCAGGATGAGTGCGGCGAAGATGCCGCACGGGCCGAAGCCGACGACCAGCGGGCGCTTCTCCCGCGGCCAGTCGACCGGCACGTGGCCGACGAAGTGGTAGCCCGTGTCCGGCGTCGCGCGGATGTGCTGTTGACCGGCGAGTTTCGCGAGCACTGCGGCTTGGTCGCGCAGATCGCAATCGATCGTGTAGGTCAGCTGAATCGCGGATTTCTTGCGCGCGTCGTAGCTGCGCTTGAAGACCGTGAACGATGTCAGGTCGGCATCGGCCACGCCGAGCCGCGCGACGATCGCGGGCCGCAGCGCGTTCTCGGCGTGGTCGAGCGGCAAGCGCAGTTCGGTGATTCGGAGCATGGCAGGGTCGGGGCAACCCTGCGATTGTCACCGGCTGGCTTGTCACCGGCTGATGGCCCGCCGTGCGCCCAACAGCGCCACGATCAGCGCGACCGTCGCGAACGCCGCGATCGGCCACGCGAGCGTGGCGATGTCGCCGGCTGCGGCACCGCGCACGAGGCTCGCGCGCAGGCAGCGCAGAAAGTGCGTCAACGGCAGCAACTCGCCCACGCCACGCGCCCAAGCCGGCATCGCATGGAACGGGAACATGAATCCCGACAACAGAATCGACGGCAGGTAGAAGAAGATGCCCATCTGCATCGCCTGCATCTGCGTGCGCGCCGCGAACGAGAGCGTGAGGCCGAGGCCGAGGTTCGCGACCATGAAGAGCAGCGCCGCGAGCCACAGCGCCGGGCTGCCGAACGCGGTGCCGAACAAAGCGTGCGCCAGGCCGATCAACGCGGCGAACAGTACGCTGCCCACCGCGAGGTAAGGCAACAGCTTGCCGAGCACGATCGCGCCCGCGCTGGCCGGCGTGGTCAGCAGGCCGTGCCAGGTGCCGCGTTCGACCTCGCGCACGATCGCCAGCGCCGCCAGCAGCGTCAGCGTGAGCGTCAGGATCACGCCGGCCAGCGCCGGCACCAGGTACTCGCCGGCGCCGAAGCGCGGCACATGGCGCGCTTCGACCTGCACGCGCACCGGCAGTGCGGCCGCGCTCGTTGGCGTGGCCTCGGCGGTGTCGGGCACGGTGAGCCGGCGTTCGAGCGCGCCGAGCGCGGCGGCGGCGAACGGGTCGGAGAGGTCGGCGATGAAGCGCACCTCGGGCGTCTCGCCGTAACGCACGCGCAGCGCGGCCTTCGGCGGCCAGACCACGATGAAGCCGACCTCGCCGCGCTGCATCCAGCCTTCGGCCTGCGCGAGTTCGGGCGTGCTGCGCGCGATGCGGAACCAGCCGCCTTCTTCGAGCAGCGTGCGGGCGCGGTCGGCCAGTGCATCGGGCGGGCCGGCCTGCACCCAGGCGGTCGGCCACTGGCGCGGCGCGAGTTCGATCGCATAACCGAACAACAGGATCTGCGCGAGCGGCACGCCCACGAGCAGCGCGGCGGTGATGCGGTCGCGCACGATCTGGCGCAACTCCTTCGCTGCAATCGCGACGACGATGCGCCACATCACGACGGCGCCTCGCCCGCGTTCATGCCGATCGCCGCGGCCGTGCGCAAGGCCTCGAGTTCGTGCGCGGACCAGCGCTGCGCAGGCGTTCCGGCGAACGCGACCCGGCCGCGCGCGAGCACGATCAGCGTGTCGCACAGTGCGGCTTCGGCCGCGTCGTGGGTGCTGACGAGCACGGTCGTGCCGGCCGCGGTGAGCGCGCGCAGTTCGCCCCACAGCGCGGCGCGCGCGTCGGCGTCGAGGCCGGCGGTGGGCTCGTCGAGCAGCAGCAGCCGCGGGTTCGCGAGCCGCGCCACCGCGAACGCGACACGCTGGCGCCAGCCGCCCGACAAGCTGCCGACGCGGGCCTCGGCCACGCCTTCGAGGCGGTGCGCGGCGAGGGTTTCGTGCGCGCGCGTGCGCACGGCCGCCAGGCCCATCGCGCCGGCCCGAAAGCGCAGGTTCTCGGTCACGGTCAGCTCGTCGTAGAGCACGGTGTGCTGGGCCATGTAGCCGATCTCGGCGCGCCGCCGCGCCGGCCGCGCGGCGAGTGCCTCGCCAAGCACCTCGCCGCGGCCGGCGCTCGGCCGCAGCAGGCCGCACACCAGCCGCAGCGTGCTGCTCTTGCCGGCGCCGTTCGGGCCGCACAGCGCACACAGGCTGCCGCTGCGCACTTGCAGGCTCACGTCGTCGAGCGCGCTCAGCGCGCCGTAGCGCACGCCGACGGCATCGAAGCGGATCGCGAGCGGGTGGGCATCGGAGTGCGCGTCGGCGTGTACATCGGCGCGTACATCGGCGTGTGCGAAGCCGGTCATGGCGTGCCGCTCAGCGCGTCAGCACGAAGCCGCCGAAGCTGTACTGCGTGGCCTCGGCGCCGACGAACAGCGCGCGCTCGCCGACCGCCAGCGTCGGGTAGACCTCGTTCAGCGCGGCCCAGATGCTCGCGCTACCGAGGTTGCCGACGCGCCTGCCGTGGTCGCACACGCGTGCGGGATCGAGCTCGTAGCGCTCGGCGAACCAGCCCGCGAGCGCGCCGCTGGCCTGGTGCGGCACGACGCGTGCGGCGTCGGCGAAGGCGTGGCCGCGCGTGCGCAGCGCGTCGCGACCGGCGTCGAACAGCGCCGCGCCGTGGCGGGCCACTGCCTGGAAGTCGTGCACGAACTGGAGCACGCCCGGTGGCGGTGCCGGCCGGTCGGAGCCACCGCCGGCCAGCAGCAGCCCCGGCGCCGGCGCGCCGGGCGATTGGCCGAAATACGCACATTCGAGGCGCGGGCCCGGCGTGGCATCGTCGGCGCCGAGCACGACCGCGGCGGCACCGTCGCCCATCTGCAGCAGGTTGACCCACTGGCTCGGGTCGCGGGCGAGGGTGTGCGGGTCGAAGAACACCGAGCCGGTCTCGCTGCCGACGATCGCGACCGGCCCCGCGCCGGGCTCGCGCAGCAATGCGAACGCGAACTGCAGCGCGCTCGCGAAGCCGGTGCAGGCCTGGCGCAATTCGGCATGCGCGCAATCGGCGCCGACCAGCGCCGCGACCTCGGCCGAGCCGCCGGGCAGCGCGCGTGCCGGCGTCGCGGTGTGCGTGAGCAGGTAGTCGAGGTCGCGCGGGCGCACGCGGGCATCGGCGAGCGCGGCGCGCAGCGCGGCGGCCGCGAGCTCGGGGTTGCGCTGGCCCGGGCGCGGCGCCTCGATCGCAGCGTCGAAGCCGCGGCACAGGTGGCGCGACTCGACCTGCAGGCGCCCCGCCAGGCGCCGGCCGATGCGCCGCGCGGGCAGGCCGAAGCGATCTTCGAGCCGGGCGCACAAGGCCTCGCTCGTCAGCGCCGCTCCCGGCAGCGCGATGCCCAGGCCGAGCAGGCGCACCCGACCGCGGGCGATGCGGGTGCGCGCGTCAGCCGGCATGCCGGGCGCGCGGGTTGTCGAAGCCCCCGAACCCGAGCGCCGCGAGGCTGGCGTGCACCGGCGCGAGCAGGCCCGCGAGCTCGGTGCGCGTCGCCAGATCGACGGCGCGCTGCCGGGCCGGCTCGAAACCCAGCGTTCCCGCGCAATGGCGCGCGACGCGCACATGGCGCGCCTCGTCGCGCCGGATCGCCGCCAGCCCGGCGACCACCTCTGGCGCAGCCGCGAGCGCGCCGCGCGGTGCGGCGAGCGGGCGCAAGATCGCGCAGACGGCGAGGTCGAGTGCCGCGATGCGCGCGAAGTGCAGCGCCGGATCGCGCGTCAGCAGGCGGCGAAAGAAGCCGGCCATCGACGCGGCATCGGGCGCGGCGGCCGGCGCCGGCAGCGCGGCGGTCAATGCTTCGAGCCAGTCCGCGTGGCGTTGCTCGTCGGCGGCGATCGCACCGAGCGCGGCCTGCTCGGCCGACCCGGCGGCGCCGGCCAGCCGTCGACCGAACGCGTGCACCGCCGATTCCTCGCCGCACTGCAGGAAAGGCAGCGCGTCGGCCAGCGCGTGCGCGGCCGCGCGCGGCAGCGCGCGAGTGTCGATGCAGTGCGTGGCGGCGGCGGGCCGACGGCGCGCGAAGCAGATCGCCGCGGCCGGTGTCACGGGCTGGCCTCGAGTTCCTGCTTGCGCGCGGGCCAGTGGCCGTCGGCCCGGATCACGCGCTTCGGGATGTCGGTCTCCCAAAGCGACTGCGCAATGATGTTGGCGTTCAGGTAGAGCTTGCCGCCCTCGATGCGCCAGCGCTTGGCGTCGCCGGGCGAGAACGAATCGGTCGACATCGCATAGGCGCAGTAGCCGCCGTACTGCGGTGCGTAGCGCTCGGGCTCGGCCTTGAAGCGCTCGCGGTTCTCGGCCGACGCGAAACGCCAGGTGGCGCCGTTCCATTCGAGCGTGTAGCGCGGGTCGCCTTCTTTCGGCGCGCCGTCGGTGAAGTACGCGACCGGGTCGTAGCCGCCGATGGCCGGCCCTTTCGCGGCGCCGTAGACGGCGCTGCCCGCATGCGCGCCGGCATGGATGCCGAGCAGCCCGGCACACAGGGTTGCCACGGCGAACGCGCGGCTTGGCTTGACGAAGCTGGGCATGGCGAGCCTCCGGTAAAGCCCGTCGGTCGCTGGCACGGGGCCGCTTCTTACACGGCCTGCGCGGCCGCCGCTTCGTTCAGGTCGGCTCGGGTTGCTCGACGCCGTGGCGCTCGGCGGCCCGTGCGTCGTCGACCACCGCGTCTTCGTCGGCGTCGGTCGGCGGCGATTCATCGAGCGGCAGGAAGCCGCCCGACTGGTGCGACCACAGCTTTGCGTAGTGCCCATCCAACTGCAGCAACTCCGCATGCGTGCCCTGCTCGGCGATGCGACCCTGCTCGAGCACGACGAGCCGGTCCATGCGCGCGATCGTCGAGAGCCGGTGCGCGATCGCGATCACGGTCTTGCCTTCCATCAGGCCGAGCAACTGTTCCTGGATCGCGATCTCGACCTCGCTGTCGAGCGCCGAGGTGGCCTCGTCGAGCACCAGGATCGGCGCGTCTTTCAGCACCACGCGTGCGATCGCGATGCGCTGGCGCTGGCCGCCGGAGAGTTTTACGCCGCGCTCGCCGACGTGCGCCTCGTAGCCGCCGCGGCCGTGCCAGTCCGAGAGGTCGACGATGAACTCGTGTGCCTGCGCCTTTCTCGCCGCTTTGATGATCTCGTCGCGCGAGGCGTCCGGCTGCCCGTAACCGATGTTCGAGGCGATCGAGCGGTGCAGCAGTGAGGTGTCCTGCGTGACCATGCCGATCGAGGCACGCAGGCTTTCCTGCGTGACCCGCGCGATGTCGTGCCCGTCGATCACGATGCGCCCCTGCTCGACCTCGTGGAAGCGCAGCAGCAGATTCACCAGCGTCGACTTGCCGGCGCCGGAGCGGCCGATCAGGCCGATGCGTTCGCCGGGCTTGATGACGAGGTTCAGGTCGTCGAGCACGCGCTTGCCATCGGCGCGGCCATACGTGAAGGTCAGGTGCTCGAAGCGGATCTCGCCCCCGCGCGGCGCTGGCGCCACGACCAGTTCGTGCGCGCCGGCGATGTCCACCAGCGTGTGCGGCACAGCGATCGTCTCCATGCCTTCCTGTACCACGCCGACGTTCTCGAAGATGCCGGTCACTTCCCAACTCACCCAGCCGGCCACGCTGGAAATCTGCCACGCCAGCGGAAGCGCCGTCACGACCAGCCCGGCGCTGACCTGGCCTTTCGACCACAGCACGACGCCGATCGTCGCGGTGCTCACGAGCAGCAGCATGTTCATCAGCGAGAGCGTGGCCATGAAGCGCGAGGTCACGCGCATGTGCTGAGCGACGGCTTCGGTGTGGTCGTCGATCGCCTCGCGGACGTAGGCGTCTTCGTCGCGTGCGCGGGCGAACAGCTTGACCGTGAGGATGTTCGAGTAGCTGTCGACCACGCGGCCCATCACCAGCGAGCGCGCCTCGGAGTTGAGCTTCGCGCGGTCGCGCATGCGCGGCACGAAGTAGCGCAGGAAGAAGATGTAGCCGCAGAACCAGAGGGCGGTCGGCACTGCGAGCCGCCAGTCGGCCGCGCCCATCAACACCATCGCCGAGACACCGTAGATCGCGATGTACCAGAGCGCGCGGATGCTGCTGACCACGCACTCGCGCACCGCGTTGCTGGTCTGCATCACGCGGTTCGCGATGCGGCCGGCGAAATCGTTCTGGAAGAACGGCCAGCTCTGCCGCACCACATGCCAGTGGCTCTGCCAGCGGATCAGGCTGGTCACGCCCGGCACGACGGCGTTGTTGCGCACCAGGCTGTCGGCCAGCATCGCGAGCGGCCGGCCGATCAGCACGACGCCGACCATCGCGAGCAGCATCGGCGTGGCCGTGTCGAACGCGGCGGCGCGGTCGCTCGCCTGCATCAGCGTCACCAGCTTGCCGATGAAGACCGGGATCGCGGTGTCGATCAACGCCACGCACAGGCCGGTCGCGAACATCGCGATGTAGATCCCGCGCGTCTGGCGGATGAAGTGCCAGTAGAAGGCGACGAGCCCGGCAGGGGGCGCACCGGGAGGCGGTGCGGTCGGGCGGATGCGGGTCTCGAAGAATTTGAACATCAGCCCGGCATTGTCGCCGGGCATGAGAAAGGCCGCCGGAGCCATGCGTGGTCCCCGGCGGCCTGTGATTGCGCGCTCGAGCGCGCCTCGGCGGATCAGTCGCCGCTGCGAGTGCCTTTGTGCTCGAAGCGCTGCGCCAGGCGGGTGCCTGCGGCGTGCTGGTTCGCCTTGCGCGCGAGCGACGCCGTGTCGTCGTAGTCGGTGCGTTGCAGCGTGCCGGCAGCGGCCGCGGCGAGCACGTCGTTCTTCACCTCGCTGCGCGCCAGCGTCGAAGTCTCGAGCACCTGCAGGCCGTACGGGTTGTAGCGGCTGTCGGCGAGCGGGCCGACCAGCGCCTTTCGGGCCGCCTGGGCTTGCCCCAGTTCGGTTGCGACCTGCGCGCGGCTCACGGTCGAGGTCACCGCCTGCGGGCGATACGAACCCTCGTCGTAGTCGGTGCGGCGCAGCGTGCCGTTGGCGATGGCCTGCCGGGTTTCGGCGTTGACCTGCGCCCGTGTGATCGGCGCTTCGTCGGCCATCGCCAGGGTGCTGATGAGGGAGACCGCGATGGTCGCGGCGTAGAGAAACTTGCTGTTCATGGTGTGGCTTTCGATCCAGAGTGGCTTGACGTTCCGGGCAGGGCGGCGACTGTTGTCAGGGGCGTCTTGTCGGAGCTCGGTGAGGTCTTCCTCATCGATGGGATGAACTGTAGACATTGCCGAAGCATCAATAAACAGCGTATGGTTCAATTGCGTATTGCTAAAACAGAAACAAAGATCGAAACAAGACCAGGAGCTAGAGCATGGACCGACTGCATTCGATGCGGGTGTTCTCGCGCGTTGTCGACGAAGGCAGCTTCGCGCGCGCGGCGCGCGAGCTGAACCTGTCGCCGGCGGTCGTTACGCGGCTGGTGGCCGATCTGGAAGAGCACCTGGGCTCGCGGCTGATCAACCGCACGACGCGGCGGCTGTCGTTGACCGACACGGGCGAGGTCTACCTCGATCGCGTGCGCCACATCCTCACCGAGGTCGAAGAAGCCGAGGCGCTCGCCACGGCCTCCACCGCCGAGCCGCGGGGACATTTGCGCGTGCTGTGCCCGCCGGCCTTCGCGGTGCACCAGATCGCCAAACACCTGCCGAAGTTTCGCGCGCTGTATCCGAAGGTGTCTATCGAGCTGTCGGTGCCGGGGCCGGTCGAGACGGTCGACGAGAACTTCGACGTCAGCATCCTCACCGAAGGGCGGCGCCCGCTCGACGGCAACTTCGTCGCGCGGCGTCTCGCGCGATCCGAGGTGGTGCTGTGCGCGTCGCCCGAATACCTCGATCGCCGCGGGCGCCCGCAACACCCGAAAGACATGGACGCGCACGAAGCGATGGTGCCGCCGTTCCTGCGCGAGCTCACGTTCTTTGCCGGCGCGGTCGGGGACGGCGATCTGCCGGGCGAATCGATCACGCTCAACCCCAAGCGCTCCGGTCTGAGCACGATCCACACCGACACGATGTACGCGGCGGCACTGGCCGGCCTGGGCATCACTGGCCTGCCCTCGTTCGTCGCCGAAGATGCCTTGATGGAGAACGCGCTGGAGCGCGTGCTGCCGCAGTGGCACCTGTTCATGACCACGCTCTATGCCGGCATGCCCACGCGCAAGCACGTGCCGGCGCGCACGCGGGTGTTCGTCGATTTCCTGGTCAAGACATTCGGTGGTGAAGACCGCGACCCCTGGTTGCTCGCGGCCGGCTGCGAGACGCAGCCGCGGCCGAAGCGCGGCGCACCTGTGCAGGCCTCGCTGGCGCTGCACGACTGAAGGGCCCAGGGAGAGCGGACCGTAAAGAAGCGTGGCGCCACGAAGGCGGCGATCCATTGAAGCTGGCGCCTTGGGTCTGCGCCAGCGTTGCATGACGGCGCCAGCAAGGGCCTGAGCGAGGCGCTCACGATCGCGTTAGCGAAACGGCCCGGGAACGTCATGCGCGTCATGTCGAAGGACGATCCGAGTTCACCGTTCACCGTGGCCGACGTCTGCTCCGCGCGCTTCGCCTTCATCGAGCAGCCCGCCGCCGAGCGGCACTGGCGGGGGTGCGAGACGCCTGCCTCGCCGCGCTGCCGCTGCTTTAGTAGAAGCCTTCGAGCCGGGTCGCCCCCATCAGCGGCTCGAGCAGCCGCGAGAGCGGTCGAAGCGCGTTGTAGCGCGCCGCTACCTTGTGCGCGTAGTTGAAGAAGCGCGGCAGGTCTTCGCTGTAGCTCGGCTTGTTGTCGCGGTGCTTCAGGCGGCAGAAGAGCCCCAGCACTTTCAGATGCCGCTGCAGGCCCATCCACTCGACCTGGCGCCAGAACTCGCCGAAGTCGTCGGGCAGTTCGAGCCCGGCCTTGCGCGCGGCCTCCCAATAGCGCACCGCGAGGTCGATCTCGAACTCTTCGTCCCATGAGATGAATGCGTCGCGCAGCAGGCTGGCGAGGTCGTAGCCGATCGGGCCGCGCACCGCGTCCTGGAAGTCGAGGATGCCGGGGTTGTGCTCGGCAGTGACCATCAGGTTGCGCGGCATGTAGTCACGGTGTACTGCGACGGCGGGCTGCGCGAGCGCGCTCGCAACCAGTGCGTCGCAGGCCTGCTGCCAGGTGTGTTGCTCGTCGGTCGACCAGCTGACGCCGCACTCGCGCGCCACGCACCATTCGGGAAACAGTTGCAGCTCGCGGCGCAGCAGCGCGTCGTCGTACGGCGGCAGCGCGCTCGCATCGGCGCGCGTCTGCCACTGGATCAGCGCGCGCACGGCATCGCGCATCAGCGTGTCGCAGCGCTTGAGGTCGCCGCGCGCGCCGGCTTCCTGCAGCGCGCCGAGGTAGAGCAGGTTGCCCATGTCGGTCAGCAGCAGGAAGCCGTGCGGCACGTCCTGCGCCAGCACCGTCGGCGCGTTGAGCCCCGCGGCGTGCAGCATGGCGGCGACCCGGATGAACCGGCCGACGTCCTCGAGTGGCGGAGGTGCGTCCATCACGATGAAGCTGCCGCTGCCTTTCGGGCCATCGCCGCCGTCGATGCGGAAGTAACGCCTGAAGCTGGCGTCGCTCGATGCCGCCCGCAGGCTCTCGATCTTCAGCGCATGGGCCGATTCGATCGATGCCAGCCAGGCGTCGAAAGCGGCGCGGCGTGCCGGATCGGGCCACGCAACGGTCGGCAGCATGGCCGCGCGTGTCTCGGCAAGGGAAGCGGGGGAAGGCGCGGGTGTGCTCAAGCGGTGCTGACGTGTGGGGGCCTCGTGGATAATCGATTCTACAAACCACACTGCCCCGGGCAGGCCCGGTGACGGCGCAAGGTCGCACCCGGTCCCGCATCGGCCGGCGCTTTCTGCGACACGCTCTCCTGGGTCTCTCGTCCGGTGCTCCTTTCTCGACCCCGCGCGGCCCGCCCGCTGCTCAAGCCCCTGGCCGCATTGCTCGCTGCGATGCTGGCGGGCTCGGTGTGGGCGCAGGCCGCGACCGGCCCCGACGAACCGATCGAACTGCGCCCGTCGCCCACGCTGCAGCCGTCGCCGCGCGGCGACGCGGCGCGCCGCCTGCCGATCACCTTGAACGCGCAGACCGTGACGGGCAGCCCGGATATCGACGCCGTTGCCGAGGGCCATGCCGAATTTCGCCGCGGCGGCATGAAGATCAGCGCCGACAGCCTGCGCTACGAGCAGGCCGAGGATCTGGCCACCGCGCTCGGCAACGTGCGCATCAGCCGCGACGGCAATGTCTATACCGGCCCCGAGTTGCAGCTAAAGGTGCAACGCTTCGAGGGCTTCTTCCTGAACCCGACCTATCACTTCGCGCGCACCGGCGCGGGCGGCGTCGCGCAGCGCATCGATTTTCTCGACGAGCAGCGTGCGATCGCGACCGCCGCCACCTACACCAGTTGCCCGGCCGACGGCTCCGGTGACCCGGCCTGGCTGCTGACGACGGACAAGGTCAGCCTCGACTTCGGCACCAACACCGGCATCGCCGAAGGCGCAGTGCTGCGCTTCTACGGCGTGCCGATCGTGGCCGCGCCGCGGATGAGCTTCCCGCTCAGCGACGAGCGCAAGTCGGGCTGGTTGCCGCCGAGCATGGGGCTTGATTCGAAGAGCGGCTTCGAATTCTCGATGCCGTACTACTGGAACATCGCGCCGAACCGCGATGCGACCTTCACACCGCAGATCAGCACGAAGCGCGGCCCCTCGATCGACTCCGAGTTTCGCTACCTCGAGCCGAACTACAGCGGCCAGGCCAAGCTGAACCTGATGCCCAACGACCGCGTGACCGGCAACGAGCGCTATTCGCTCGCCGCCGGGCACGACAGCGATTTCGGCAACGATCTGCTGCTGAAGCTGCGCGTGCTGCGCGTCTCCGACGACGACTACTGGAAGGACTTTCCGGCCGAAGTCTCCTCCAGCATCACGCCGCGCCTGCTGGCCTCCGACTTCCAGGTGAGCCGGCCGTTCGGCGACTGGTCGACCTACGCGCGGGTGCAAAAGTGGCAAGTGCTGCAGACCGTCGATCCGGCCAGCCGCATCGAGGCGCCCTACGAACGCACACCGCAGATCGGCGCGCGCTACTTCGGCCGCGTCGGATCGGGCTTCGAGGTCGGCTTCGAGACCGAGTTCAACCGCTTCACGAACCCGACGAATGCCTCGCTGACGCCACGGCCCAGCGGCGACCGCCTGCACGCGCTGGGCAGCGTCGCTTGGCCCTACGTCACACCGGGCTGGACGCTCACCCCCAAGGTCTCGTTCAACGCCGCCTCCTACTCGATCCAGCAGGCGCCGGGCGGCACCAGTCTGGCAGCGAACGGTTCGCGCGTGATCCCCACGCTCAGCCTGGACAGCGCCTGGGTCTTCGAGCGCGACAGCAGCTTCTTCGGCAAGGCGCTGCGCCAGACGCTGGAGCCGCGGCTGCTCTACGTCAATACGCGCTATCGCGACCAGAGCGGGCTGCCGAACTTCGACGCCTACGCGAAGGATTTCAATTTCGATTCGATCTTCACCGACAACGCGTTCTCGGGCGTCGATCGGGTCTCCGATGCACACCAGGTGACCGCCGGCGTCACCACGCGCTTCGTCGATCCCGACAGCGGTGCCGAGCGCGTGCGCTTGGGGCTGGCCCAGCGCTACCTGCTGCGCGACCAGCTCGTCACGCCCGACGGCCAGCCGCTGACGCGGCGATTCTCCGACGTGCTGCTGCTCGCGTCGACGACCGTGATCCCGTCGTGGACGCTCGATTCCTCGGTGCAGTACAGCCCCGACACGAACCGGGTCTCGCGCTCGATCGTCGGCGCGCGCTATTCGCCCGGGCCGTACCGCACCGTCAGCGCGACCTACCGGCTGACGCGCGGGCTGTCCGAGCAGCTCGAGCTCGGCTGGCAGTGGCCTCTGTACGGCAGCACGCCGGACGAGTCGAGCGCAGCCCGCCGCAGCGGCAGCAGCGAAGGCAACGGCGGCTGCAAGGGCAGCTGGTACGGCGTCGGCCGCGTCAACTACTCGACGCTCGAGCGCCGGTTGGTCGATGCGATCGTCGGCGTCGAGTACGACGCGGGCTGCTGGATCGGCCGCATCGTCGCCACGCGCCAGTCCACCGGCTTGAGCGAAGCGACGACCCGACTGCTGTTTCAGCTGGAACTCGTGGGCCTGTCCAGGCTCGGAAGCAATCCGCTCCAGGTCCTGAAGGACAATATCCCCGGTTACAAGCTGCTGCGCGAAGGGCGCACAGTGGCTCCAGCCTCGAGTGCCTATGACTGAATTTTCGTTCTTCCGCCGCATCTCGCGTCGGACCATCGGTTGCATCGCCTGTTCGCTGGCGCTGACACTGCTGGCGCCGCTCGCGCCCGCGCAGACACGCGCGACGGGCACGCCCAACATGGCCGACTACATCATCGCGGTCGTGAACCAGGAACTGGTCACCAACGCCGAGCTGCAGACCCGGCTCGCGCGCATCCGCGAAGACGCGGCGCGCAACCGGCAGCAACTGCCGCCCCCGGCCGAGTTGCGAAAGCAGGTGCTGGAAGCGCTGATCGACGAGCGCGTGCAGGTCACCAACGCGCGTGAAGTGGGGCCGAAGATCGACGAGGCCGAGCTCGATCGCGCGGTCAACAACGTCGCGCTGCAGAACCAGTTGACGATGGCGCAGTTGCGCTCGCGGCTGCAGCAGCAGGGCCTGCCCTACAGCACCTTCCGCAACAACGTGAAAGACCAGTTGCTGGTCGAGCGGGTGCGCGAGCGCGAGGTCAACCAGCGCATTCGCATCAGCGACGCCGAGATCGACGCGCTGATCGAGCAGCGCCGCGCCGCCGCCGGCACCGCCGTGCAGCTCAACATCGCGCAGATCCTCGTCACCGTGCCCGATGGCGCGAACGCCGAAGTGCTCGCGCAGCGCCAGGCCCGTGCCGAGGCGGCGTTGGCGCGGGTCAAGGCCGGCGAAGACTTCGCCACGGTCGCGCGCGAGATCTCCGAAGACGGCAACAAGGCCCAAGGCGGCGTGATCGGCCTGCGCCCGGCCGATCGCCTGCCCGACGTGTTCGTCGACACGGTGAAGACGCTGCGGCCCGGCGAGGTCTCGCCCACGCTGCTGCGCAGCGGTGCCGGCTTCCATGTGCTGAAGCTGTTGGCGCGCCAGGAAGGCGCCGCGTTCTCGGTCACGCAGACCCACGCGCGGCACATCCTTCTGCGTGTTTCGCCGCAGCTCTCGGCCGAAGCCGCGAGTCGGCGGCTGGCCGAGTTCAAGCGCCAGATCCTGGCCGGCACGAAATCGTTCGACCAGCTCGCCAAAGAGAATTCGGAAGACGGCTCTGCCGCTGCCGGCGGTGATCTCGGCTGGACATCGCCCGGCGCCTTTGTGCCCGAGTTCGAGGAGGCGATGAACAACCTGCCGGTGAACGGCATCTCCGACCCGCTGGTCTCGCGCTTCGGTGTGCACATCATCCAGGTGATGGAGCGGCGCGAAGTCAAGCTCGATGCCAAGCAGCAGCGCGAGCAGGCCCGCAACGTTTTGCGGGAGCAGAAGTTCGATGCCGCCTACCTAGATTGGGTGCGCGACCTGCGTGGTCGCGCCTACATCGAGATGCGCGAGGCGCCGCTGTGACGAGGGTCATTGGCTAGCGCTGAACGCGCGCCTCGGGCCGCCGCGCCGGGCCGCCCCAAGCAAGGCCCGACCCTCGCGGAGGGTCGCGCGCCGTACTTGGCGAGCGGGGTGTCGTCATGAAGCACATTGCCCGGAAACGCTTCGGGCAGCACTTCCTGACGGACGGCGCGATCCTCGACGCGATCGTCGATTCGATCGACCCGAAACCCGACGAGGCCCTGGTCGAGATCGGCCCGGGGCTGGGTGCGATGACCGACCCGCTGGTGGCGCGCTGCGGGAAACTGAGCGTCATCGAACTCGACCGCGATCTGGCGGCGCGGCTGCGCAAGCGACCGGAGCTCGAGGTGATCGAAGCCGACGTGCTGCGGGTCGATTTCGCGGCCCTCGCGCAGCAACGCGGCGGCAAGCTGCGCATCGTCGGGAACCTGCCGTACAACATCTCCACGCCGATCCTCTTCCACCTGCTCGGAGCGGTAGATCATGTCGTCGACCAGCACTTCATGCTGCAGAAGGAGGTCGTCGACCGCATGGCCGCGGCGCCCGGCAGCAAAGACTACGGCCGCCTGAGCGTGATGCTGCAGTGGCGCTACCACATCGAATCGGTGCTTGATGTGCCGCCGGAGTCTTTCGATCCTCCGCCGCGGGTCGATTCGGCCGTGGTGCGCATGCAGCCGCTGCCGATCACGCAGGCGATCGATGCGGCGCTGCTCGAAGAACTGGTGCGGGTCGCGTTCTCGCAGCGCCGCAAAGTGCTTCGCAACACGCTGGGGCGCTGGCTGGCGGAGCGCCAGTTCACGGGCGCGTTCGACCTTCAGCGACGCGCCGAGGAAGTGCCTGTCATCGAATACCTCGGGCTGGTTTCAGCGCTCGTAGGTAAGTGACAACGCCCCGCGCGGCAGGGCCGGGCGGGGCGTTGGGTACGAATCGCTTGGAAAGCCGCTCAAGCGGCGTTGAGCCACATCGCGGTGTCGAAGGCGCTGCTCATCATCGGCATGTTCATGCCGAATGTGCTGTTCGCGGCACTTTTCGCTGCCGGCTTGGCCGGCTTGTCGGCCACTGCGGGGGTCACATCGGTAGCCCGCTCCCAAGACGCGAGGTCTTGTGAGCGGGCTACTGAAAAGAATAGAAGCACCTGAACGGGATCTTCCGTTCGGCCCAGAAATCGGCCGCGTCGCGGAACACGTCGAGCAACTGCTCGCGGGCCTCGCGGTCGAAGCGCGGGTTGTCGGGCAACTGCTCGAGCACGACCACGAAGCCGGGCTGCGCGCCCGATTTGTGGACCAGGTCGGTCATGCAGTCGTAGAGCGCATCCAGGTTCTTGCCGAAATGCGCGGGGAACATGAAAGCCTGCGCGATGCCTTCGAGAACGTCCTGCTTGGACTGGGCCGTCGTCAGGTTCGCATAGAGGAAGTGCTGCTCGGCGCCTTGCGCCGCCTGCATCAGGTCCTCGACGCGAAACGCGCGGATCGATTGAACAATGTTCGGACGGACTGTCTGCAACAGCATGGTCGCGTTCCTCCTCGGGTCAAGAAAAAAAGAGCAAAAACAAGAACTTGGTAAGGTCGACGCTCACTGCACGATCCGCTGGAAGGTCGAGTAGTGATCGCCGGTGTAAAAACAGGCTTCCGGGCGCGTGGGCGGGTTGCCGCCGCAGACGATGCGTCGGGCGCCGCGGTTGCGGGCGCCCGGCGTGGGAACGGTGTACTCGTGATAGAAACCGCGCGCTTGGCGAGGCAGCGCCCGTTCGCGGTTGCCGAACACACTGCCATCCTTGCGGCTCGCGAACGGGCCGCCTGTAAGGATGGAACGGTAGGTGGTTTGCGCTTCTGCCGGCAACTGGGAGATCGACACCGTTCCACCCACCTCGGGCGAGAAACTTCTGGCTTGAACCGAACCGGTCACGAAGACCGCGCCTGCCAATGTGACCAGGAGCCCTGTCTTGTGCAGAGCTTGCCACGAGAGTGGCCGACCGAAGAAAGACACGGGAAATCCCTGAATTCAGAAGCCGCGATGTTACCGAATCGGGCCGAAAAGCTCAAGCCTCTGCCTCAAAATGGGGCAATTCGGTGCCAGAGATTGTGTGCGCACACTCTCCGAATTTCGCTGACGTATCGGGCTCTGCCGTGTTCCTTCAGAGCCTTGTCGTACACCCTCATGCCCCGAGATTAAAGCGCGGGCAAGCCCTTCGGGTTTCCCCGGCCATTGCACCGGGGGAGGGATTCAACGGGCCGCGTTCGCGTCAGCGACCGTCAGCGCGGTCATGTTGATGATGCGGCGCACGGTGGCCGAAGGCGTCAGGATGTGCACCGGCTGCGCTGCCCCCAGCAGCACCGGCCCGATCGCGATGCCGCCGCCGGCCGCCGTCTTCAGCAGGTTGTAGCTGATGTTGGCGGCGTCGATGTTGGGCAGCACCAGCAGGTTGGCCTCGCCGGTCAGCGGGCTCTCGGGCATCACCGTCTTGCGGAACGCGCCGTCGAGCGCCGTGTCGCCATGCATCTCGCCGTCGACCTCCAGCCACGGCGCCTGCTGTCGCAACAGCGCGAGCGTGTCGCGCATCTTCACGGCCGAGGGCTGGTTGCTCGACCCGTAATTGCTGTGCGATAGCAGCGCCGCCTTCGGCTGCAGGCCGAAGCGCATCATCTCTTCGGCCGCCATCACGGTGATCTCGGCCAGTTGCTCGGCAGTGGGGTCGTAGTTGACGTGGGTGTCGACCAACATCACCTGCCGGCCGGGAAGCACCAGCCCGTTCATGCAGGCATAGGTTTTCGAGCCTTCGCGCTTTCCGATCACCTGGTCGATGTAGTGCAGGTGCAGCGCCGTCGTGCCCCAGGTGCCGCAGAGCATGCCGTCGACCTCGCCGGTCTTGAGCAGCATCGCGCCGATCAGCGTGAGGCGGCGGCGCATCTCGATCTTCGCGAGCTGCTGCGTCACACCCTTGCGCTCGGTCATGCGGTGGTAGGTCTGCCAGTAGTCGCGGAAGCGGTGGTCGTTTTCGGTGTTGACCAGGTCGTAGTCGGTGCCGGCGGCCAGGCGCAGGCCGAACTTCTCGATGCGCCGGGCGATGATCTCCGGGCGGCCGATCAGGGTCGGCCGCGCGAGGCCTTCGTCGACCACGACCTGCACCGCCCGCAGCACGCGTTCTTCTTCGCCCTCGGCGTAGGCCACGCGCTTGTTCACGGCGCGCTTGGCCATCGTGAAGATCGGCTTCATCGTCGTGCCCGAGGCGTAGACGAAGGTCTGCAGCTTCTCGCGGTACGCGTCCATGTCCTCGATCGGGCGGGCCGCCACGCCCGAATCGGCGGCGGCCTTCGCCACCGCCGGCGCGATCTTCATCATCAACCGTGGATCGAACGGCTTCGGGATCAGGTTCTCGGGCCCGAAGCCGAGCGCCACGCCGGCATAGGCCGCGGCCACCACTTCGTTCTGTTCCGCCTGCGCGAGCTCGGCGATCGCGTGCACCGCGGCGATCTCCATCTCGATCGTGATCGTGGTCGCGCCCGAATCGAGCGCACCGCGGAAGATGTACGGGAAGCACAGAACGTTGTTGACCTGGTTCGGGTAGTCGCTGCGGCCGGTGGCGATCAGCGCGTCGCTGCGCACCTCCTGCACCTCTTCGGGCAGGATCTCGGGCGTCGGGTTCGCGAGCGCGAAGATCATCGGGTTCGGCGCCATGGTCGCGACCATGTGCTTCTTCAGCACGCCGCCGGCCGAGAGGCCGAGGAAGATGTCGGCGCCCTTGATCACGTCGGCGAGCGAGCGGGCGTCGGTCTTCTGCGCGAAGCCGATCTTGTCCTCGTCCATCAGTTCGGTGCGGCCCTCGTAGACCACACCGGCGAGGTCGGTGACCCAGATGTTCTCGCGCGGCAGGCCGAGCTTCATCAGCAGGCCCAGGCAGGCGAGCGCGGCGGCGCCGGCGCCGGAGGTCACGAGCTTCACCTCCTTGATGTGCTTGCCCGACACCTTGAGCCCGTTCAACAAGCCTGCGCCGACGACGATTGCGGTGCCGTGCTGGTCGTCGTGGAACACCGGAATCTTCATGCGGGCGCGCAACTGGCGCTCGACGTAGAAGCAATCGGGCGCCTTGATGTCTTCGAGGTTGATGCCGCCGAAGGTCGGCTCCAGCGCGGCGATGTGGTCGACGAGCTTGTCGAGGTCGTTTTCGGCGATCTCGATGTCGAACACATCGATGCCGGCGAACTTCTTGAACAGCACGCCCTTGCCTTCCATCACCGGCTTGCTGGCGAGCGGGCCGATGTTGCCCAAGCCCAGCACCGCGGTGCCGTTCGTGATCACGGCGACCAGGTTACCGCGCGCCGTGTACTTGAACGCGTTGGCCGGGTCGTCGACGATTTCTTCGCACGCGAACGCCACGCCCGGCGAGTAGGCCAGCGCCAGATCGCGTTGATTCACCATCTGCTTGGTCGCGTGGATCGCGACCTTGCCGGGTGTCGGGAACTGGTGGTAGTCGAGCGCGTCGCGGCGGAGTTCGGCGGCCTTCTGTTCGGCGGTGGTGGACATTTGGCTTCGTCTCGGTGATGGTTGTCGGGCGCGCGGCGTCGGTGCCTGAACGATTGTAGAAGTCGCACGCCGGCCGCGGCTCGGCGGCGTGCGCCGCAGATAATGCCGAAGGCGCACCCGCACAGGTTCGCGGCGCATTCACACTGCGGTTTCTCACGCGACGACCCTCCCATGTCCCTCGGCGAATTCGACCTGATCGCGAAATACTTCACCCGCACCGTGACGCGCGCGGCGCTTGGCGTGGGCGACGACTGCGCCTTGTTCACGACGTCGCCCGGCATGCAGCTCGCCGTGTCGAGCGACATGCTGGTCGAAGGTCGGCATTTCCTGCCCACGGTCGCACCCGATCGGCTCGGGCACAAGGCGCTCGCCGTGAACCTGAGCGATCTCGCGGCCTGCGGTGCGAAGCCGGTCGCGTTCACGCTGGCGCTGGCGATGCCGCGGGTCGACGAGCGCTTTCTCGAAGGCTTCGCGCGCGGCCTGCTCGCGCTCGCCGACGAACACGAATGCGAACTCATCGGCGGCGACACCACGCAAGGCCCGCTGAACCTGTGCATCACGGTGTTCGGCGAAGTGCCGCAGGGCGCGGCGCTGCTGCGCTCGGGCGCGCACGCCGGTGACGATCTCTACGCCAGCGGCACGCTCGGCGATGCGCGGCTCGCGCTGGAGGCGTTTCGAGGCACGGTCGCGCTCGCGGGCGACGCGTTCGAGCGTGTGCGCGTCGCAATGGAGCGGCCGCAGCCACGCGTCGCGCTCGGCCTCGCGCTGCGCGGCATCGCGACCAGCGCGATCGACGTGTCGGACGGCCTGCTCGGCGACCTGGCGCACGTGCTGCGGCGTTCGCGCGTCGGCGCCGAGATCGAGATCGACCTGCTGCCGCGCGGCGAGGTGCTGCGCGCGATGCCGGCCGAACTGCAGCGCACCTGCACCCTGGCCGGCGGCGACGACTACGAACTCGTGTTCACCGCGCCCCCCCGGCTCGCCGAGCAGGTGAACGCTGCGGCGCAGGCGGCGGGCGTGCCCGTCACCCGCATCGGCCGCGTCGACGCTGCACCGGGCGTGCGCCTGCGCGATCGCGAAGGCATCGCGGTCGCCGACACCTTCGCCGCCTTCGACCACTTCAAGTCATGAACGCATCGCCTTCGCTGAACCCGCCGATCGCGACCGCGCCGCGCAAGCCGAGCTGGCGCTTTCTCTGCTCGCACCCGGCGCACCTGATCGCGCTCGGCTTCGGCAGCGGGCTGTCGCCGGTTGCGCCCGGCACCGTCGGCACGCTGTGGGCGTGGGTCGCGTTCGCGGTCCTTCAGCCGCACATGAACGACCTGCGCTGGGCCCTGCTGATCGGCATCGGCACGCTGGTGGGCTGGTGGGCCTGCACGGTGGCGGCGCGCCACCTCGCGGTGGCCGACCCGAGCCCGGTCGTGTGGGACGAGATCCTCGCGTTCTGGCTGGTGCTGTGGCTGGTCACGCCGGCGAGCTTCTGGGCCCAGCTGTGGGCGTTCGCGTTGTTCCGCGCCTTCGATGCGGCCAAGCCGGGGCCTGTCGCGTGGGCCGACAAGCTCTACAAGCTCAAGCGCGGCATGCCGATCGGCTGGGCGCAGGGCTTCGGCATCCTCTTCGACGACTTCGTCGCCGCGTTGTGCGCGCTGCTGGCGATCGCGCTGTGGCGGTTCTTGTGATGCCCTTCGAGCCGCTCGTGGTGGCGCTCGCGAAGTCGCTGCGCGAGCGCGGGCTGAGGCTCGTGACGGCCGAGTCCTGCACCGGCGGCTTGATCGCGGCGGCCTGCACCGCGGTGGCGGGTTCCAGCGACTGGTTCGAGCGTGGTTTCGTGACCTACTCGAACGAGGCAAAGGCCGAGTCGCTGGGCGTCGATTCGCATGTCATCGCGGCGCATGGCGCCGTCAGCGAACAGGTCGCACTCGCGATGGCCGAGGGCGCGCTCGCGCACTCGAAAGCTCAACTCGCGGTGGCCGTCACCGGCATCGCCGGCCCGGGCGGTGGATCACCGGCCAAGCCGGTGGGCACCGTCTGGCTCGCGATCGCGCGTGAAGGCGAAGGCGCGCTGGCGGAGTTGCTGCAGCTGAGCGGCGATCGGGCAGCGATCCGCGAACAGACCGTGGCGCATGCGTTGCAGCGGCTCATCGAACGCGTGGCCGCCTGAACGATGGCGATCCTCGTCGCAGCCGGTTTCGACGACGACGAATGGGCGGCGTGGTGGCCACTGCTGCGGGCCGCGCTGCCGAACGAACGGCTGCTGCGCGACCGCGCGGCCGTCGGCGCGCACGAGATCGACATCGCACTCGTCGCGAACCCGGCGCCCGGCAGCCTGCGTGGTCTGCCGAACCTCCGCTTGATCCAGTCACTGTGGGCCGGCGTCGACCGCCTGCTCGACGACGCCAGCGTGCCCGTCGACGTGCCGCTCACGCGCATGGTCGACCCCGCGATGAACGAGACCATGGCGCAGACGGCGTCATGGGCCGTTGGCAGCCTGCAGCGCGACTTCTTCGACTATGCGGTGCAGCAGCGTGCCGGCGTGTGGCGACCGCACGCGCTGCGGCGTGCCGACGAGCTGACCGTTGCGGTCCTGGGCACCGGCCAGATGGGCCAGGCCACGGCGCGGCGTCTGGCGCAGCAGGGCTACCGCGTGCTCGGCTGGAATCGCCGCGCCGGGCCGTTGGCACCGGTGCTGGCGCAGTCCGATGTCGTCGTCAACCTGCTGCCGCTGACGCCGGATACGCGCGGTCTGCTCAACGCGGCCACCTTCGCGCAGATGCCGCGCGGCGCGAGCCTCGTGAACCTCGCGCGCGGCGCGCATGTGGTCGAAGCGGACTTGCTTGCCGCGCTCG
>Ga0209583_10000040_pt1 | contig 38709 bp, 35 predicted proteins | sample Str014_FD_187201 | JGI IMG/M metagenome (GOLD analysis project Ga0209583, IMG submission 187201) | Freshwater sediment microbial communities in response to fracking from Pennsylvania, USA - Straight Creek_MetaG_SC_2014 (SPAdes) (version 2) | ecosystem: Environmental > Aquatic > Freshwater >... | reverse complement strand
GCCGTACCTGATCGCCGCCGCGCTGGTCGCGGTCTACATCGTGCTCGGCTTGCTGTACGAGAGCTACATCCACCCGCTGACGATTCTCTCGACGCTGCCTTCGGCCGGCGTTGGCGCGCTGCTGATCCTGATGGCGGGCGGCTACGAGCTGACGGTGATCGCGCTGATCGGCATCATCCTGCTGATCGGCATCGTCAAGAAGAACGGCATCATGATGATCGACTTCGCGCTCACCGCCGAGCGCGAGAAGGGCATGGAGCCGAAAGAGGCGATCTACCAGGCCTGCCTGCTGCGCTTCCGCCCGATCATGATGACGACGATGTGCGCGCTGCTCTCCGGCCTGCCGCTGATGCTGGGCCACGGCTCGGGCTCCGAGCTGCGCCGGCCGCTCGGCTACGCGATGGTCGGCGGGCTGATCCTGTCGCAGATCCTGACGCTGTTCACCACGCCGGTCGTCTACCTCTACCTCGACAGTGCACACTACTGGTTCGAGAAGAAGAAGGCGGCGCGCCGGGCCCGCAAGGCCAAGTCAGCGCCGGCGCAGGTGGCACCCGAAGCGCACTGAGCCACACCACCCAGTGACCATGAAGCTGCTGATCGTCGAAGACGAGTTGAAGACCGCGGAGTACCTGCACAAGGGCTTGTCGGAGCAGGGCTGCGCGGTCGACGTGGCGCACAACGGCGTCGACGGCCAGCACCTCGCGCTGGTCCACGACTACGACGTGATCGTGCTCGACGCGATGCTGCCGGGCATCGACGGCTTCGAGTTGCTGCGCGCCCTGCGTTTGGTGAAGCAGACGCCGGTCATCATGCTGACCGCCCGCGACCGCATCGAAGACCGTGTGCGCGGGCTGCACGACGGGGCGGACGACTACCTCGTCAAGCCGTTCTCGTTTTTGGAGCTGCTCGCGCGTTTGCAGGCCTTGCAGCGGCGCGGCCGCAGCCAGGAACCTTCGCAGCTGAAGATCGCGAACCTGCAGATCGACCTGATCGGGCGCAAGGCCTGGCGCGGCAGTGCGCGGATCGACCTGACGGCGAAGGAGTTCGCGTTGTTGGCCGTGTTGGCGCGTCGCCAAGGAGAGATCCTTTCGAAGACCGCGATCGCCGAGTTGGTGTGGGACATGAACTTCGACAGCAACACCAACATCGTCGAGGTCGCGATCAAGCGGCTGCGGGCGAAGATCGACGCGTCGTTCTCGCCGAAGGTGCTGCACACGATTCGCGGGATGGGGTACGTGATGGAGTTGCGTGAGGAAGAGGCGGCGTTGTGAGTTGCTGCACCCGTGGGTCGGAGCGCGCATGGCCGCGGAGTTCAACCGTCAGATGAAGCGCTCGATAACAACGCGACTCGTCCTGATGTTCGCCCTCGCCGCGCTGGCGACGTTCAGCCTCATCGGCGCCGCGCTCTACAGCGTCCTCGAACACGAACTGACCAGGCACCAGGACGACGACCTCAACACCAACCTGCAGAACATGCGCTACTCGATCGAGCGCACCGGCGACACCGACCGTTGGGCGCGCGTGCAGGCCAAGATGGACACGCTCACCCCCGCCGACGGCCGCGTGCGCTTCTGGGTGCTCAGCGACGACCCGCGCTTTCAATACGGCAAGGGGCTCGATGCCTTCGAGCGCTTCAGCCAGGAACCCGACGGCGCGGGCAGCATCACGCTGCCGCTGCACCACCAGGGATTTCGCACGCTGTCGCAGCACATCGGCCCGCTCGGCGATCGGCCGGCGGTGCGTTTGATCGTCGGCGTCGACGCGGCGCCGTTCGCGCACACGCTGCGGGCCTTTCTGAGCGCACTCGCCGTCGTCACGCTGAGCGCGATGGCGCTCGTGATGCTGCTCGGCTACTGGATCGCACGCGTCGGCCTGCACCCGCTGAAGCAGCTCTCGCGCGAAGCGCAGGCGCTGCGGCCGAAGACCTTGTCTCAGCGGCTCCAGACCGCGGCCCTTCCGGGTGAACTTTCCGACCTCGCGGGCGCTTTCAACGGTGCGCTCGGCCGGCTCGAAGACGCTTACCAGCAACTCGAAGGCTTCAACGCCGACGTGGCCCACGAGCTGCGCACGCCGCTCGCGAACCTGATCGGCGGCACGCAGGTGGCGCTGTCGCGACCGCGCAGCGCGGCCGAGTTCCAGGAGGTGCTGCAGTCGAACCTCGAAGAGCTGGAGCGGCTGCGCTCCATCATCAACGACATGCTGTTTCTCGCCCGCGCCGACCAGGGCGAGGCCGCCACCGGGCTCACGCAGGAGAGCGTCGCGCACGAAGTCGGCAAGACGATCGAGTTCTTCGAGGTCGTGCTCGACGAGACCGGCACGAAGGTCAGCGTCGAGGGCGATCTGCAAACGCAGGCGACGATGAACACCGCTCTGTTCCGCCGCGCGCTCTCGAACCTGCTGCAGAACGCGATCGAGCATTCGACGCCAGGCGCGCGGCTCGTCGTGCAGATCGCGCGGCAGGCCGGCGCGGTCTGGATCAAGGTCTCGAACCCGGGGCCGACCATCCTCGCCGCGCACCTGCCGCGCCTGTTCGACCGCTTCTACCGCGTCGATGCCGCGCGCCACGACAACGGCGCACACCACGGCCACGGCCTGGGCCTGGCGATCGTCAAGGCCGTCGCGAAGATGCACGGTGGCAGCGTCAGCGCGAGCAGCGAGCACGGCACGACCACGATCGCGTTCAGCGTGGCGGGCGCAGCGCCGGCGACAAACCGCTCGATCGGCGGTTGAAGCATCTCAGGAGTCCATGTGCCGAGTGTCTCGTCGACCGCCCTGCGCCTCGCTGCCGCCTTGCTGGTCGCGCTGAGCGCAGGCGCACGCGCCGACCCCTGCGGCGAAAAGTTCGGCGCGTCTTCCTTCGAAGCCAATCGCTGCCGGAGCGCGCTGCTCGAGGAACAGGACGCACGCCTGGACGCCTACCTGAAAGCCGCCGAATCCGCGGCGAAGGCGATCGTGCAGTGGTCGGGCAATCCGCCGATCGACTTGCGCAGCGCGCAAAAGGCCTGGGAAGCCTATCGAACCGCCCAGTGCGGCGACGTCTAGTTGTTCTGGGTCAACGGCAGCTACCGCTACGAGGCGGCGTTCGCGTGCAACCGGCAGCTAGACCGCGAGCGCATGCACGACCTCTGGTCGGCCTACCTGAACGTTCCTGGCGGCGGCCCGCCCGCATTGCCCGAGCCATGACGCGCGGCGCTGAGCTGCGCCGCATCCTGTGCCAGCGTGGCCGCGAGATGGTCGGCGCAGTTCGACGCCGCCACGCATGCCGACTTCGTGATCGCGCTTTGCCCGGACGCGAGCGACGACGCGATCCGCGCGCTGGTCGAGCGGGTGGCGGGCGCGGCGGTCTCGTGACGGATGCTCAGGGCGCCGCTGCTGGCGCTGGCGCCTGGGCGCCGACGAGCGCGATCCGCCGCCGCAGCCGCTCGGCCTCGTCGCTCGGCCCCGACTGCTCGGCGAGCTTGAGCTGCACGCCCAGCCACGCGAGCAGCGGGCGGCGCCAGCCTTGCGCCGAAGCGGTGTCGACAGCGAGCGCGATCAGTGTCGGGTCGGCGCGGCCGGCCTCGAACGCCACGCCGGCGGCGATCAGGCGGGCGAGCGGGTCGGCGATCGTGGCGGGTGCCGCGGCGCGGTGCGGCTCGGGCAGCAACGCCGCATCGGCCGGCTTCGCGAGCAGGTAGTCGGCATACGCCCGCTCGGGCGCGGCGGCATCGGCGCGCAAGCGCTCGAAGCCTTCACACGGCCCGAACACCAGGCTCGCGACCTGCGCCGCGCAGTGCAAGAGCTCGACACGCGCGAGCAGGTCGGCGCGGCCGGTGCGGCTGACCTCGTCGCGTGCGCGACTGAACTCGGCGGCGTCGACGCGCGCGTTGCCGACCAGGTAGGCGGCAACGGATCGCTCGGTCGCGGCCTTCGCGTTGCCTTGCCAATCGGGCGCTTGGGGCCGGTTGCCGCAGCCGGCGAGCAGCGCGGCGATGAGCGTGGCGATGCATGCCCGCTCGGGCCAGCGCCGGGCCGCTCCCAAGCGGCCCGAGCACCCCCTCGGGGGGTGACTGTGGTACGCCGCAGTCGGGGGCTCCATCATGGCAGCCTGATCTCGGTGTCTTTGGCGAACGGCCACTTGCGGTTCACCTCCTGGATCAGCGCGTCGATGTTGCGCAGGCTGGTCTCGACCTCGGTGCGCAGCGTGCCGAGGTCGGTGGTCGCGGCACGCGCGTTGGCGCCGACGGCCTTCGCCTCCTCGAGCACGGCATCGACCTTCTTGATGCTCGCGCGCGCATCGCCGAGCACGTTGTTCAGTTGCTGGATCGTCTGCTTCGCGTCGCGCATCACACCGTCGTTGCCGAAGACCTGCGTGTCGGCCTTCGCGGCCAGGCCGTCGAGGCGCGCGAGCAGGGTGTTGGTGCGGTCCAGCGTGGCGAGCAGCTTGGCGGCCTGCGCATCGCCACCGAGCAGGGCGCCCATCGCGCCGCCGGGCGCATTCAGCTTCGCGGTGAAGTCTTTCAGGTTCGTCAGCGTGGCGTTCACCGCGGAGCTTTCGCCGCTGATCGCGTTGAGGTTCTGCAGCAACTGCCGCGCCTCGGCCATCAGCCGCGGGATCTCGGCCGCGGCGTCGCCGCGCAGCACGGTGCGCTCGGCGCCGTCGGGCAGCGGCGGGTCGGTCAGCACACCGGTGTAGGCGCGGATGAAAGTGCCGCCCACGACGCCGCGCTGCATCGCGAACACGCTCGAGGTGCGCAGCCAGTGCGCGTCTTTGACCGGCACGTCGACGACGATGCGCGCGTTGCCGTCGGGTGCCAATTCGATGCGGCGCACGCGGCCGATCGGAAAGCCGGCGAAGGTCAGGTCCATGCCGGCGGCGACGCCCTCGGAGTCTTCGGCGATCAGCACCAGCCGCTGCGTGCTCTCGAACGCGCCTCGCGCGTAGCTCAGGTACAGGCCGGCGCCGGCGACCAGCAGGAACAGCACCAGCAGCAGCAGCATCGCCTTGGTTTCGAGGTGCGCCGGCGTGGGCGGCGGCTCGGGCGGCAGAGGTGCGGCGGGATCGGTCATCGCTTCAATGGTAGTTGCCCAGCAACGAGACGACCTCGATCGCCAGGATCGCCGCGAACAGCCGCACCAGGCTGTCGAGCTCGGGGCTGCGGCCCACCGAACGCGCGGCCCGCAGGAACGCGGCGACCGGGATCAGCGCGACGGCGAGCGCGAAGAAGAGCGTCTTCAGCGCGAAGATGATCGTCACGCCCGGCTCGAAGATCTGCCCCATCGTGCGCGTGAATCCGTCGAACGCACCGAACGTGAAACCGTAGACCGCGGCATACGTGAGCCCCATCGCGATCAGGCAGGCGACCGCCGCGAGCATCAGCACCGCGAAGATGCCGCCCACCACGCGCGGCATCAGCTCGTGGCGCAGCGGATCGCCGCCGGCGCGCGCCGAGGCCGCGAGCGCGCCGCCCACGTGCAGCCGGATCAGCTCGGCGCCGCTCGGCACCGTGACGCGCAGCGCGACGAACAGCGCCGCGGCGAGCGGGATCAGCTCGAGCACCAGCACGCGGATCACCATCTCGAGCGCGTACTGCGAGAGGCCGTAGCTCATCGCCGTGACGACGACGATGCGGATCAGCACCACGCTGACAACAGCCGCCATCAACGCGAACCACGGCAGGATCGGCGCGGTGCCCAGGTACAGCTGGCGCGCCAGTGCGGCGCGGTTGCTGCGGTCGTAGGTGGACGGCGACATGGCCAGCACCAGGATCAGCGCGCCGACCTTCACCACGTGCCACCAGCTCAGCGACCAGCCGAGCGAGGACCCGACCAGCGAACGAGCGCCGCTGCGGCCGATCGCGCCGAGCGCGTCCTGCAGCGAGTGCAGCGTGGAGGCTGGTTTGGGCATGCGCGGATGATAGGCGCGGGTGCCGCGCGAGCTTCAGTGCAAGCGCAGCAGTGCCGCACTCGCCGCGCACACGAGCAGGAAGGGAATCGAGATGCGGTGGAACTCGCGCAAGCCGTTCGGCAATTTCGCCAGCCGCAGCGCGATCAGGTTCGCGAGCGAGCCGATCACGCAGCCGAAGCCACCGACGCTGACACCCGCGGCGAGCGCCGGCAGGTCGTGCACGTAGCGGTCGAGCGCGATCGTGGCCGGCACGTTGCTGATGAACTGCGACGCGACGATGCCGGCGAGGTAGGCGTTCAAACCTTTGTCGATCGGCAGCGAACCCGCCCACGCGGCGACCACCGGCAGGTCGGCGAATTGGCGCAGGTCGACGAACATCAGCGCGATGATCGCGAGCAGCGCCCAGTCGATGCCGAGCAGCACGCGCCACCTGAACACCAGCAGCGCGCCGAACACCACGGCCAGCCCGATCAGAAGCTGCTGTCGGTCCAGCGCGACGATGAAGGCGACGAACAGCACGCCCGCCAGCATCAGCAGCTTCGGTGCGACTTCGCCTTGCGACGCGCCCGTTTGCAGCGCGATCGGCGTGCGCGGCACGAGCAGCCACACGGCGGCGAACAGCGAGGCGAGCATCACCGCGACGGTCGGCGCCATCATCGCGACGAAGTGGGCGATGTCCAGGCCCGAGCGGTGCCAGAGAAAGAGGTTCTGCGGGTTGCCGATCGGCGTGAGCGCCGAGCCGGCGTTGACCGCGAGGGCCTGCAGCACGACGAGCCGCGCGAGCGGCAACTCGGCCTGTATCGCGAGCACGCGCGTGAGCGGCACCAGCAGAAACAGGCTCACGTCGTTGGTGACAAGCGCCGAGAGCAGCGCGGCGCCACCCGTCAACCACATCGCGAGCTGGCGCTGGTGCGTGACGCGCGCGAGCAACCGCCGCGCGGTGCCTTGCAGCACACCGCTGCGCTCGACCGCCTGGGTGATCGCGAGCAGGCCGGCGAGCGCGCCGACGGTCTGCCAGTCGACCAGCGCGAGCCAGTCGGTCGGCGACCTCGGCCGCCACACGGCGAAGCCGATCGCGACGGCGACGAGCAGCCAGAGCAGGCCGTTGCCGCCGCTGTCGACCTCGTCGCCTTGCGAGTTCTTCGGGCTCGCCGCCTCCGTCATGCGATGCCGTACTGCGCCAGCTTGCGATACAGCAGCTGGCGATGGATGCCGAGCCGGCGCGAGGCCTCGGCGCGATTGCCGTTCGAGCGTGCCAGGGCGTGCACGATCATTTCGCGTTCGAGGCGCTGGGTGGCGGCAGGCAGCTCGGCGGCGAGCCAGCCCGCAGGAAGCGCCTGTGCCGCGTCGCCGGTCACTGCCCGATCAGCCGGCACGGAATCGTCGGCACCGGTCGCGGCATGAAGCAAGGCCCGATCGAGCACTTCGCGCAGCGGCTCGCGCCCGATCGGCTCGGCGAGGTGATCGAAGGCACCCAGCCGCATCGCGGCGATAGTGTTGTTGCTGCCGGCGCGCGGGGTCAGCACGACGAGCGGCGGAAGGCGCGGTGCATCGGCCGCCCGCTCGCCCAGCGCGGCCAGCGCCTGCAACCCGTCCATGCCGGGCACGCGGTGGACGAGGAACACGGCGTCGAAGCGCGCACGATGCATCGCGAGCAGCCCCAGCACGCCGCTCGCAGCAGCCTCGACATCGTGGGCGAGGCTTCGGAGTGTGTCGACAAGCTTGTCCCTGAACCCACCCTCGGCGTCGATGATCAGCACGCGCGCCATCACCAGCCCGCGCCGAAACGCCCACCATCCTCTGCAGGCGCCATGCGGGCGTGCGGCGATCGGATAAAGAAGGGGGCTGGCCGGGTGCGCAGGCGTTTCACGATAGGCTCTCGAAGAAGAAGCGAAGAGGGGGCTCCAGGGTAGCCGGCCGCGCCAAATCGGCTGTAGGCCGGCGCCGCATCGGCGCCTCATGCTTTTTCGCATTGCGGCCCCGCAGCGTCCGCACCCGCTCATGTAGCATTCACTGAACCAAACGACAGCACAGACGGAGTTCGCATGGCAGACGCAGCATCCACCGGCCTGTCCGGCAAGTCGGGCAAGGTCGTGATCCGCAACATCGGGCTGCTGCTCTCGGGCGACATCGACAAGCCGATCCTCGACGCCGACACGATCGTCGTGCACGACGGCGTGATCGTCGCCGTCGGCAAGGAGGCCGAGCTCGACACCGACGAACCCGATCTGCTGATCGACGCGCGCAAGACCTGCGTCGCCCCCGGCCTGATCGACAGCCACGTGCACCCGGTGTTCGGCGACTGGACGCCGCGCCAGAACCAGCTCGGCTGGATCGAATCGACGATGAACGGCGGCGTGACCACGATGATCTCGGCCGGCGAGGTACACCTGCCCGGCCGCCCGAAAGACATCGTCGGGCTGAAGGCGCTGGCGATCACCGCGCAGCGCGCGTTCGACAACTTCCGCCCCGGCGGCGTCAAGGTGCTGGCCGGCGCCCCGGTGATCGAGAAGGGCATGGTCGAGAGCGACTTCAAGGAGCTCGCCGAAGCCGGCGTCGGCCTGCTCGGCGAGATCGGCCTGGGCTCGGTGAAGGGCGGCACCGAGGCGGCGACGATGGTCAAGTGGGCGCGCAAGCACGGCATCCAGAGCACGATCCACACCGGCGGGCCGTCGATCCCCGGCTCGGGGCTGATCGACAAGGACGTGGTGCTCGAAGCCGACGCCGACATCATCGGCCACATCAACGGCGGCCACACCTCGCTCAGCGAACAGCACGTGTGCGAGCTGTGCGAGAAGAGCAGCCGGGCGATCGAGATCGTGCACAACGGCAACGAGAAGGTCGCGATCGCCGCGGCGCAGGCCGCGCTGCAGCTCAAGTGCCCGCACCGCGTGATCCTCGGCACCGACGGCCCGGCCGGCTCGGGCGTGCAGCCGCTCGGCATCCTGCGGATGATCGCGCTGCTGTCGAGCCTGGGCAACATCCCGGCCGAGCTGGTGTTCTGCTTCGCGACCGGCAACACCGCGAAGATCCGCAACCTGAACTGCGGGCTGATCGAAGCCGGCCGCGCGGCCGATTTCGTGTTCATGGACCGGGCGCAGCACACCTCGGGTGCGACGCTGCTCGAGAGCGTTCAGATGGGCGACATTCCGGGCGTCGGCATGGTGATGATCGACGGCATCGTGCGCTGCGGCCGCAGCCGCAACACGCCGCCGGCGACGGAGATTCCGGTGGTGGTCGGGGCGCACTGAGGCCCGGCCCGTCCGCCCGCGCTGCAGATCATCGCGATCGCGCTGCGCTTCGTCGCGAGGCGCTGGGCTGGTCGGATCGACGTGCCTACAGTCAGCCCATCGACACCACGCATCCGTGGCGGGAGCGCACACCATGAGCATCAGCGAAGAGATCGGCCGACTCGGCGAACTGCACCAGCGCGGCATCCTTTCGGACGCCGAATTCGCGAGCGCCAAGGCGCGGGTGATCGACGACTCGACACGCGCGCCCGCAGCCGCCGGCCTGGCCGCCGTCAATCAACTGCGCCGCAGCGTCGTCGACCGCTGGCTCGGCGGCGTGTGCGGCGGGCTGGCCGACGCCACTGGCCTGGCCACCTGGATCTGGCGACTCGCCTTCACGCTGCTGGCCGTGTGCGGCGGCACCGGCGTCTTGCTGTACGTGCTGCTGTGGATCTTTGTGCCGACGGCGCCCGCGCCGCTGGGCGGCAGCCCCGGCCGGCTCGGCGCCGGCTGAACCGCGCGACCTGCATCGCGCACCGGAAGGAAGCGAACATGATCGCCTGGCTCGCCTGGCTCGCCTAGTGTCTGCTGCTCGTCGTGTGCTGGCCGCTCGCGCTGCTGGCGCTGGTGTTGTGGCCGCTCGTGTGGTTGCTGTCGCTGCCGTTCCGGCTCGTCGGTCTCACGTTCGCGGCGGTGTTCGCGCTGCTGCGTGCCGTTCTCTTTCTGCCGGCGCGGCTGCTGGGCGAGGGTCGGCCGAGAGCGTGAGGCCTCCGGCGGCGCGCAGCTTGCCTGCGATCTCGATCCCGTCGGCCTCGGCGCGGCAGGCGTCGAGCTCGAACGTGTACCCCGAGCGCATCGACATGCGTGGTCGTCCTCCGTCGAGGGGATCGGACCGCAGCGCGCGGCTCGACGCGCGGCGGCGGGTCGGCTAAGGTCGCCGCAGGCGCGGCAATCGCCGAGCCGGGGCACGAAGGGCCACCCATGAAATTGAACCCGACCCTCGCGAAGCTCGCGACCTGTGCCGCGGCATGCGGTCTCGCGGCCTCGGCCGCCTGGCCGGCGCAGACGCTGACCTACACCTTCGTCAACGACACGATCGGCACCCCCGGCCGACAGGTGGTCGAGCGCAGCGACGACGGCCTGTACACCGTGACTTACATCTACAAGAACAACGGCCGCGGCCCGGAGTTCACCGAACGATACCGGCTCGCACCCGACGGCAGCTTCAGCGAATACCACATCGTCGGCACCTCGACCATGGGCGCGAAGCTCGACGAGCACTTCGAGCGCCGCGGCGCGCGGGCCGAGTGGCATTCGACCACCGAGCGTGGCGCCGCCACAGTGGCCGGCTCGGCAATGTACGTGCCGCTGGGCGGCTCGTACGCGCCGAACAGCGTGTTCATCGCCGCGCTCGCGAAGAGCGCCGACGCGACGATGCCGCTGCTGCCCAACGGGACGCTGCGCATTCGCAAGATCGACGAGATCGAGGTGACGAACGGCAGCCAGACGCGCAAGGTGCAGTTGATCGCGCAGACCGGCATCGGCTTGCAGCCCTGGTTCGAATGGATCACGACCGGCCCCGAGCCACGCCTGTTCGCATCGGCCGACCTGGCCGGCGAGATCTTCATCGAGACCGGCTGGGAGGGCAGCCGCGCCAAGCTCGAAGCGCGCCAGCGCATCGCCGAGCAGGCCGCGCTGAGCGAACGGGCGGCGCGGCTTCGCCACCCGCTTCCCGGCATGACGGTGATCCGCAATGCGCGGGTCTTCGACAGCGACACCGCCACGTTGCGACCGGCCGCCGATGTCTACCTGCTGCGCGGCCGCATCACGCAGGTGCTGCCAGCCGGCTCACCCGCGCGCGACGCCGACCAGGAGATCGACGCCGCCGGCCGTGTGCTGCTGCCCGGCCTGTTCGACATGCACGCCCACGTTTGGCGCTGGGGTGGCCTGCTCGATCTGGCGGCCGGCGTGACCAGCGTGCGCGACATGGGCAACAACAACGCCACGCTCCAGTCGATGCTCGACGACACCGCCGCGGGCAGCCTGCTGATGCCGCAGATCACGCCCTGCGGCTTCATCGAGGGGCGCAGCCCGTTCTCGAGCTCGTACGGCATCACGATCAGCACGCTCGACGAGGCCAGGCGCGCCGTCGACTGGTACGCGCAGCGCGGCTACCCGCAGCTCAAGGTCTACAACTCGTTCCCGAAGGAAATCCTGCGCGAGACCGTGGCCTACGCGCACAGCCGCGGCATGCGCGTCAGCGGCCACGTGCCCGCCTTCATGCGCGCGGCCGATGTCGTCGACCAGGGCTACGACGAGATCCAGCACATCAACCAGGTGCTGCTGAATTTTCTGGTCACGCCCGAGACCGACACCCGCACGATCGAGCGTTTCAGGCTGCCGGCCGACAAGATCGCCGACCTCGATTTCGACTCGAAACCGGTGCAGGATTTCATCGCGCTGCTCGCGAGCCACCAGACCGTGATCGACCCGACGCTCGCCACCTTCGACTTCATGCAGCAACGCGACGGCGAACTCGCCGCGGCCTACGCGGCCGTGGCCGATCACATGCCACCGGACGTGCGCCGCAGCTTCTTCGTGGGATCGATGAACATCCCCGACGACGCGACCGACGCACGCTACAAGCGCTCGTACGCGAAGATGGTCGAGTTCGTCGGTCGCATGTACCGCGCCGGCATCCCGCTGGTGGCCGGCACCGACGCGATGCCCGGCTTCACGCTGCAGGCCGAACTCGCGCTCTACGTGAAGGCGGGGCTGACGCCGGCGCAGGCGCTTCAGGTCGCGACCCGCAACGCGGCCCGCTACACCGGCACGAGCCGTGATCGCGGCAGCGTCGCCCCCGGCAAGCTGGCCGACCTGGTGCTGGTCGACGGCGACCCCACGCGCGACATCGAAGACGTTCGCAAGGTCGCGCTGGTCGTCACCCAGGGCCACTGGCTGTCGCCGCGCGAGATGCACACCGAGATGGGCATCACGCCGTTCGTCGATGCCGTGCCGGCGGTTCGCACGCCCGCCAAGGCCGCTGTGGCGCAGGCAGGGGCCGGGCCCGGCTCCGGCCCGGCGATGCGCGCCCGCATGCACGAGGCCGCGCAGGCCGACTGACGACGCCGATCAGAAGGTGTAGGCCGCCGTCACCCCGATCGTGCGCGGCCGCAGGTAGTAGGCCTCGTCGACCGACTGGATCGATGGCCGCTGGATCACCGTCTGTGTGTTGGTCAGGTTCTTCGCGAACACGGTGAACTCCCAGCGCTCGAAGCCGATGCCGGCGCTGGCATCGGCGGTGAAGTAGCCGGGGCGCTCGTAATCGCTGGACGAGCGGATGAAAGTGCCGTGACTCGACCCGGTCCACTGCCCGCTGGCGCGCACGAAGGTGTTGCCGTACTTCATCGGCGCGAACCGGTACTCGGCGCCCAGGCGCGCGCTGTATTTCGGCACACCCTGCACGCGATCGCCCTTGCGCACGTTGAGCTCACCATTTGCATCGGCGCCAAGGGAGGGCGTGTCGTCGGCGAACACCGCGCGGGTGTAGCTGGCGCCGGCCGAGAGCGTGAGGCCTTCGGCGGCGCGCAGCTTGCCTTCGATCTCGATGCCGTCGACCTTGGCGCGGCCGACATTGGTCTCGAAATCGAAGCCCGAGGAGGGCAGCGTCACGTCCTGCTGGATGTCTTTCCAGTCGATGTGGAAGACGGCGACGTTGACCGAGAGCCGGTTCTCGAGCCAGCGTGATTTCATGCCGGCCTCGTAGCTCCACAGCGTGTCGGGCTTGAACGAGGCCGGCACGGTGGTGAAGGGCAGGCCGAGGTCTTTCAGGTCTTGCGCGACCAGCGGTGTCGAGGGCACCGGCCGGTTCGCCGCGCCGAGGCGGAAGCCTTTCGCGATGTTGGCGTACAGCGTGGCCTCGCGGCTCGCGTCCCAGCTCAGGGCCAGGCGCGGGGTGAGGGAGTGCGCATCGCTGTCGATCGCCGCGGTGCTGGGGCCACCGGCGTAGTAGAAGTCGCCCTCGCGCGTGAAGGCCTGGGTCGCGCGCAGGGCGCGCAGGCCGAGCGTCGCGCGCAGGCTGGGGTCGACGTTGTAGGTGATCTCACCGAACACCGCGTACTGCTTGTCGTTGTAGTGGCGCGCGCTGTAGTACGAGCTGTCGCCGGTGAACGCACCGGGAAAGCTGTCGGCGAGTTGGTTGGGGTCGTTGATGTCGGCACCGGCCGCCTTGAACGCGGCGTTGATGCCGAAGATCGGTTCGTTGTCGATGACCTGCGTTTTCGTCTGCGCGAGGTAGACGCCACCGACCCAGGTGAACGGGTTGCCGCCGGCGACATAGTCCTTCGAGGCGAGGCGCAGCTCGAGCGAGGTCTGGTCGGTCTTGTTGGCGAGTTGCACCGCCGAAGGCAGCGCACCCACCGTTGCTCCCAGCGCCGGGTCGCTCACCTGCGAAGCGATGTAGGGCACGTTGACGTAGGTGCCGTCCTGCACGCGGTCGAAGCGGCGCTTGTAGCCACTGAGCACGCCGGTGAAGTCGGCGAAACCGAGGTCGCCGGTGAGGGTGACGCTCGGGATCGTCAGCGTGTCGGTCATCGGCTCACGCACGATCTTGCTGGTCTGGAACAGGCCGAGCGCGGGCGGGGTCGCGCCCGACGGCAACTGGTAGCTGCCGACGGCGAGGTAGGCTGCGTCGATGTCGTTGCTCTTGAAGCGCTGGTAGAACAGGCTCGGCGTGACCGCCCAGCCGGGCGCGAACTCGGACTTGAGCGCGAGCTTGAGCACGCTCCACTGCGTGCTGTTGATGCCCTTGTCGATGACCGCCAGCGTGGTCGGCGAGACCTGGTCGATGTAGCCGCTGTCGTGCCCCGTCTGCACGCCGATGCGCAGCGCGGTCGTGTCTTTCACGAGCGGTATGTTGAGCACCGCCTGCCCCATGTAGTTGGTGCCGCCGTGCGAGGTGGTCGAGAGTTCGACGTTCGCGCTGCCGCCGAAGCGGGTGGCGTCGGGCTGGTTGCTGATGAACTTGATCGTGCCGCCGAGCGAACTGGCGCCGTAGAGCGTGCCCTGCGGGCCGCGCAACACCTCGACCCGGTCGATGTCGAAAAAGCGCGGCTCGGCCGTGCCCTGGCTGTAGAGATTGCGCGTGGTGAGCGAGATGTCGTCGAGGTAGATCGAGACCGTGGCCGAGCCGGCCTGCGAGCTGATGCCGCGCATTTCGAGCGTGCCCAGGCCGGCACCGGCCTGGGTCGAGAACGACACGTTGGGGACGGCCCGGGTCAGGTCGGCGAGGCTGGTGACGTGATCGTCCTGGATCGCGTCGCCCGACAGCACCGAGATGCTCAGCGGCACCTTCTTCGGGTCTTCCTTGCGCTTTTGCGCCGTCACGGTGACCGATTCGAGCGCGAGCGGCGCCGGGGCCGAGGCTGCTCCCGCTGGCGCTGGCGCTTGCTGGGCGCGCGCGGGAAGCGAGCCGACGGTGCCGATGGCGGTAACGCACAGGGCGATGGCGGTCAGCTTGGGGGTGTGTCGTGGCACGGCGATGTCTCCGGTTGTTGTTTGGTTGATGTGGGCAGGCGGATGGGCGGCGAGTTTGAGGCCGCGCAAGCCGCCGAGCAAGCCCCAGGCCCGCCACGTGCAGAATCCGCCCATGAAAGCTCCCGCAAGACTCCAATCGTTGATCGACGAAGGCCTGATCGACTCGGTGCAGCGCCAGCTGATGAGCGGCAAGGAGGCGATGGTGTTCGTCGTGCGCTGTGGCGGCGAGACGCGCTGCGCCAAGGTCTACAAGGAAGCGACGCACCGCAGCTTTCGCCAGGCCGTCGACTACACCGAGAACCGCAAGGTCAAGAACACACGCCAGGCGCGCGCGATGGCCAAGGGCACGCGCTTCGGCCGTGAATCGCAGGAGGCGGCGTGGCAAAGCGCCGAGGTCGATGCGCTGTACCGCCTGGCCGCGGCCGGCGTGCGCGTGCCCAAGCCGCTGAACTTCCACGAAGGCGTGCTGCTGATGGAGCTCGTGACCGACGCCGACGGCTCGGCCGCGCCGCGCCTGAACGACGTGCAGTTCACGCCCGAGCAGGCGCACGCGCATCACGCGGCGCTGATCAAGGAAGTGGTGCGCATGCTGTGCGCCGGCGTCGTGCACGGCGACCTGTCGGAGTTCAACATCCTGCTCGCGGCCGATGGCCCGGTCGTCATCGACCTGCCGCAGGCGATCGACGCGGCCGGCAACAACCACGCGCAACGCATGCTGCTGCGCGACGTGGAGAACCTGCGCAACTTCTTCGGCCGGTTCGCGCCCGAGTTGCTCGCGACGCAGTTCGGCGCCGAGATCTGGGGCCTCTACGAGCGCGGCGCGCTGACGAACGAAGCGCCGCTCACCGGCCGTTTCGAACGCAAGGCCGGCACGGTCGACGTGGGCGGCGTGCTGCGCGAGATCGACGACGCGAAGGCCGAAGAGGCGGCACGGCGCTTGCGGGTGCAGGCCGCGGGATAGCGGCCGGCGGCCCGCGCGCCTCGCAGATACTGGCGGTCCTTCAACCGCTCGCTGGCCGATCTCGATGAGCCCCTCGACCGATCCCGATGTGCCCGGCGCGGCGTTGCGCCGCTGGTTGACAGACCAGGCGCTGCCGACCTGGGCCACGATCGGCGTCGACCGGCAGTCCGGCGGCTTCTTCGAGGCGATCGACCTGCAGGGCCGGGCCGTCGAGGCACCGCGCCGCACGCGCGTGGTCGCGCGCCAGACCTACGTGTTCGCGACGGCCGCGCGGCACGGCTGGATGGCTGGCGCCGATGCGCTGGTCGACCACGGCCTCGCGTTCTTGCGGCAACGGCTGCGGCGCGACGACGGCAGCTTCGCGTCGTCGGTGCGGCCCGACGGCACGCTCGCCGATGCGCGCTTCGATCTTTACGAGCAGGCCTTCGCGCTGTTCGCATTCGCCGCGGCGCGCCGCGATCGGCCCGACCGCGCCGCGCTGCACGACGAGGCCGCGGCGTTGCTGCGCGCGCTGCGGGCGCACTGGCGCCATCCGCAGGCCGGCTTCGAGGAGGCCGCACCGCGCACGCTGCCGCTGCGCTCGAACCCGCACATGCACCTGCTCGAGGCCGCGCTCGAATGGGCCGAGGTCGCGGAACCGCACGACCGCGCGATCTGGGTCGACCTCGCCGACGAACTCGCGCAACTCTGCCTGGCGCACTTCATCGACCGCGAGAGCGGCGCGCTGCGCGAACATTTCGACGGCGACTGGCAGCCGATGCCGGGCGCGCCCGGCCGTGTCGTCGAGCCCGGGCACCAGTTCGAATGGGGCTGGCTGCTGATGCGCTGGGCGGCGCGCAGCGGCGATGGCGCGGCTCTCGCCGCTGCGCAGCGCCTGATCGCGATCGGCGAGGCACACGGCGTCGCCAGCGCGCGCGGTGTCGCGGTCAACGCGCTGGACGACACGCTGCGCACCACCGATGCGAACGCGAAACTCTGGCCGCAGACCGAACGCATCAAGGCCTGGCACGCGTCGCTCGCCCACGCGACCGACGCACCCGCGCAGGCCGCTGCACGCGCCCATCTGCACGATGCGATCACCGGCCTCACACGCTACCTGTTGCCCGCGCCGCCCGGCCTGTGGCACGAAGTGATGGACACGCACGGCGACTTCGTGCCGCAGGATTGCCGCGCCAGCAGCCTGTATCACATCGTCTGCGCGATCGACACGCTGGAGAGTGCGGGCGGGTGATCCGCGCGCTCAGCCCGGCTTGCGGAAGTCGTCCGCGATCCAGGCTTCGGCGCTGGTGGCCGTCAGCTTGAAGCCGGGCTTCACGCGCAATTTCGCGAGCGTTTCGCCGAACGCGTCCTGAGCAGCCAGCACCGCGTGCGGGTCGTCCTCGTCGGGCACGATGTCGAGCGTGACCAGCACGCGTTGCCCGCCGACCGTCACGCTGACGTTCTTGTGGTGCTGCGCGTGCAGCGCCTGCTCGTGGCGGCGGATCACTTCGGCGGCGGTCTTCACCAGCACGTTGAAGGCGGCGGTGTCGAGCGGCTTCGGGTTCTTCTTGTCGCGGCCCATGGTCCACGGGCCGACGAGCGCGGGTTCGGGCTCGCCGTCGCGCGTCATCGCGACCGCCCAGCCCTCGTCGTCCTCGTTCTTGATGACGCGCGCGGTCCAGCCGTTGTCTCGCCAGAGCGTGGGTTCATGGATGGCTTCGCCATCCGTGCCGGTTCGGTGGTCCATCAGCTGTTCGCCTTGAAAACCTGCCGCAGGTAAGCGAGAAAGGTCTCGTCGTCGCACAGCAGCTTGCCGGGCGAATCGCTGAGCTTGGCGACCGGCTGGCGGTTTGCGTGGGTCAGCTTCATCACGATGTGCAGGGTCTTCAAACCCATGTCGTTCGTCAGATTCGTGCCGATGCCGAAACCGCATTGGGTGCGGTCGGAGAAGTGGTGGTGCAGCGCGATCGAGCGGTCGAAATCGAGGCCGTCGGAGAACACCAGGCGCTTGGTCTGCGCGTCGACGCGCAGCTTCGCGTAGTGCGCGAGCGCCTTCTCGCCCCACACGTAAGGGTCGCCCGAGTCGTGGCGCAGCCCGTCGAAGAGCTTGGCGAAATAGAGGTCGAAATCGCCGAGGAAGGCGTCCATGCCGACCACGTCGGTGAGGGCCACGCCGAGGTCGCCGCGGTATTCCTGCACCCAGTCTTCGAGCGCGGCGCGCTGAAAATCGCGCAGTCTTACGCCCAGCGTCTGGTAGGTCTGCAAATACTCGTGCGCCATCGTGCCGATCGGCACCAGACCGAGATCGCGCGCGTAGAGCACGTTCGAGCAGCCCTTGAAGTACTGCGGCACCTCGCGCTTGAACATCGCGACGACCTCGCGCTGCCAATCGGCCGAGAAGCGGCGGCGCACGCCGAAGTCGAAGAACTCGAACGGGTGGCGGCGCGCGGGCTCGTCGTCGAATGCGCGCAGCCGCTCGACCTTGGCCTGCAGCCGCTTGCGGCCCTCGGCAAAGGCCGGCGTCTGGTCGAAGCGGCGAAAGTACAGCTCGTTGACGATCGCCAGCACGTAGATCTCGAACGCCATCACGTGCACCTGCGGGCCGCTCGCGACGATCTCGAGTTGGCCGCCCACGGCGCGTGCGCTGATGAACTCGCGCTGGAAGTGGAAGATGCGCAGGAAGTCGATGAAGTCCGAGCGCATGAAGCGCAGGCCGCCGAGGTAGGCGAGGTCTTCGGTCGTGAACTTCAGGCTGCACAGCTGGTCGAGCTGCGCGTTGATGTCGTCCAGCAGGTCGGTCAGCGGGAAGGCCGGCTCGTTGCGGCACACGAAGGTGTACTCGGCCTGCGTCGCCGGGTGGCGGTGCAGCATCGTCTGCCACATCGTGAACTTGTACAGATCGGTGTCGAGCAGGCTGGTGATGACGGGTTGCATCGCGGGGAGGTCTCGTGGAGGGGGCGGAACCGGTAGGCGCGTCGGTCACGCCGCGCGAGCCCGCATTCTCGCGCCGGTTCGGCTTCGGGGGCAGGCCGAGAAACCGCAGGGTGCACGCCGTTGGCTGCGGCGTGCCGTCCGGCACCACGGCTGCGTCGATTCCGACACGCGCGGGGTGGTGCGCCGATTGCCTTCCGCGCGCGTGTGACTAACCTGTCGAGTCCGCAAAGCAAGGAGATTTCCCCATGGTTCGTGCCCTCGTGTTCTTTCTCGTGCTGGTGCTGGTCGGCCTGTTCGCGCTGATCAACTGGCCGGCGTTCTCTGCGGTGACACCGCTCTCGCTGGGCGTCACCACCGTGCAAGCGCCGCTCGGGCTGATCATGCTGGCCTTCATCGCCTTCCTGTGCGTGCTGTTCACCGTCTGGGTCATTTCGCTGCAGGCCGGCTCGCTGATGGAATCGCGCCGCCAGACGCGCGAATTGCAAGCCCAGCGCGACCTCGCCGACAAGGCCGAGGCCTCGCGCTTCACCGAGCTGCGCACCGAGCTGATGGCGCGGCTCGACCGGCTCCAGGGCGACTCGCGCAGCGCGATCGAACAGAACGCGAACGCGGTCGCCGCGCAACTCGGTCAACTCGAAGACCGCCTCGAACGCGAGCGGTTGCTGACGCCGCCGATGCGCTGAGCGCGTGCGGCGCAGGTGGCGCGACCTGCGTGTCCCAGACGTGACACATAGCGAGGGTTAGCTCGCCTGACGGTCGCCCGAGCATGCGGGCTATTCTCGCGCTCGCCCGTTCGATCCATGCGCCTTCAGAGCGCTTGTTCACAACGTCAGGAGACAAGTCAATGACCCATCGCTCACCGTGGCGGTTGACCGCCCTCGCCCTCGCTTCGACCGCGTTGCTCGCCGCTTGCGGCGGCGGCGGCGACAGCAGCCCCGCTCCTGAAGAGACCCGCGCACAGGATTCGCGCAACAGCTTCGCGCCGAGCGCGACCGACGCTGCCGCGGTCACGTTCACTGCGCAGGCCGCCGCCACCGGCGACGTGGTCGACATGAGCACGACCAGCCGCTGGCAGGGCGTGCTGAACGGCGCGCTCTACAAGGTCGAGGTGCCCGTCAACTGGAACGGCCAGCTCGTGATGTACGCGCACGGCTACCGCGGCACCGGCAATGCGCTGACGACCGACGCCCCGCAGATCCGCCGCTGGCTGATCCAGAACGGCTACGCCTGGGCCGCGTCGAGCTACAGCAAGAACTACTACGACGTGCGCGCCGGCGTCGAAGACACCAACGCGCTCGCGCTGGCGTTCAACGACATCGCGACCAAGAACGGCCGCACGCTCGCCACGCCGACCAAGTACTTCATCACCGGCGTCTCGATGGGCGGCCACATCACCACCGCCGCGATCGAGGACGAGGCCGCCGCGACTGCGATCCACAAGGTCAAGTACAACGGTGCCGTGCCGATGTGCGGCGTGGTCGGCGACACCGAACTCTTCAACGAGTTCGCCGCGATGCAGGTCACCGCACAGGCGCTCGCCGGCCTGCCGGCCTACCCGACCGACAAATGGGCCGACATCAACGCGCAGGTCACGACCGCGCTGTTCGGCGTCGCGACGCTTGGCAGCGTCGTCACGCCCACGGCGGGTGCCGGCATGAAGTACGCGTCGGTACTGCAGAACATCACCGGCGGGCCACGGCCGATGTACAGCATCGGCCTGAGCTACGGCCAGGCCTTCGCGTTCGCCTACGGCACGTTCACCGCCGACCCGGCCACGCCCTACGGCTCGGTGACCGGCATCCTGAACAAGAATGTGCTCGACACGACCGGCTTCACCTACACGATCGACGGCGACGCGGCGAGTTCGACGGCGCTGAACGCATCGGCGCAGAAGATCACGCCGGCCGTCGATGCGAACCGCCTGCGCACCGACGGGCTGCGCTGGATCCCGAAGGCGAACGGCGAGTTCAAGATCCCGGTGGTCTCGATCCACACGCTGGGCGATCTGTTCGTGCCGTTCAGCATGGAGCAGGTCTACCAGAAGCGCGTGGCCGCGAAGGGCAACAGCGCCTACCTCGTGCAGCGTGCGATCCGTGGCGTCAGCCACTGCGACTTCACGAACGCGGAACAAACGAAAGCGTTCTCGGACATGGTCGCCTGGGAGAAGGGCGGCGCGAAGCCCGGCGGCGACGATGTCGTGACCGCAGCGACGGTGGCGGCACCCACCTACGGCTGCGCCTTCACGAACGACACGCTCGGCCCGGACGACACCGGCTCGGCCGCCTCCTCGTTCCGGCCGCTGATCGCGCAGCTCGGGGCGAAGTGCGGGCCCTGATCGCGTCCATCTGCCGGGCAGTCCAGGGGGCCTTCGGGCTCCCTTTTTCATGGGCGGCGGTCGGCTGCCGCAGGAGTGGCGCAGCCGCCAGTACGTGGTCGACGACTGGCGTGGTCACCACCTGAGCGCGCCGCCGCGCGGCTACCAATGGGTGCAGACCGGCAGCGACTACGTGCTGGTGGCGATAGCCACCGGCATCATCGCGTCGATCCTGTTGAACCAGTGAGGTGATGGGCCGCGGCGCAGGGCGCCGTAGCACACACTTGCGAACCGACGCGACACGGCGAGGCCGGTAAACTCCCGGCCTTTGTCGCCGTCTGCGTCCATGGCCGTTGCTGCTCCTTCCGCGTCCCCGCTTGCCCCGCTGGCTTCATTCGCCGCCGCTTTCGAACTGAAGAGCGCGGCGCTCACGCTGGTCGCGGTGGTGTTGAAGACGACAGACCTCGCGGAGCTCTCGCAGGCACTCGACGAACGCTTCGGCGACGCGCCCGACCTGTTCGACAACGACCCCGTCGCGATCGATCTGTCGTTCGTGCGCGAGGCCGCCGAGCCGATCGACTTCGCCGCGTTGACCGCGATGCTGCGCGGCCACCGGATGCTGCCTGTCGCGGTGAAGGGCGGCAGCGCGCAACAGCTGGAAGACGCACGCGCCGCCGGCCTCGCCGAAGGGCATGGCAGCGCAGCGGCCCCGGCGCCACGGGTGCCTCGGCCTGCGCACCCGGTCGACGCGGCCGCTGTCGCCGCAGCCACCGAAGTCGAGCCAGAAGTCGTCGTGGCGGCGATGCCACCGACGCGCGCCGCATTGATCGTCGACAAGCCGCTGCGCTCGGGCCAGCGCGTCTATGCGAAAGGCGCCGACCTGATCGTGCTGGCCGTCGTCAGCTTCGGCGCCGAGGTGATCGCCGATGGCAACATCCACGTCTATGCGCCGCTGCGCGGCCGCGCGCTCGCAGGGGCGCTCGGCGACACCGACGCCCGCATCTTCACGACCTGCATGGAGCCGCAACTGCTCTCCATCGCCGGCATCTACCGCACCACCGAAACCGAGTTGCCCGCCGCCGTGCTGGGCAAGCCGGCGCAGGTGCGGCTCGCCGGCGAGAAACTCGTCGTCGAGCCTTTGAAATCCGACTGAACACACAAGGAAACCCGAGACCATGGCAAAGATCGTCGTCGTGACCTCCGGCAAGGGCGGGGTGGGCAAGACCACCACCAGCGCCAGCTTCGCCTCCGGCCTGGCCCTGGCCGGGCACAAGACCGCGGTGATCGATTTCGACGTCGGCCTGCGCAACCTCGACCTGATCATGGGCTGCGAACGCCGCGTGGTCTACGACCTGATCAACGTGATCCAGGGCGAGGCCAACCTGAACCAGGCACTCATCAAAGACAAGCAGTGCGACAACCTGTTCGTGCTCGCCGCCTCGCAAACGCGCGACAAGGACGCGCTGACGCAAGAAGGCGTCGAGAAGGTGTTGAACGACCTCGCGGCGATGGACTTCGAATACATCGTCTGCGATTCGCCTGCCGGCATCGAGACCGGCGCGCTGATGGCGATGCACTTCGCCGACGAGGCCCTGGTGGTGACGAACCCCGAGGTCTCGTCGGTGCGCGACTCGGACCGCATCCTCGGCATGCTGTCTTCGAAGACCAAGCGCGCGATCGACGGCAAGGAGGGCATTCGCGAGCACCTGCTGATCACGCGCTACAACCCGAACCGGGTCGAGGGCGGGCAGATGTTGTCGCTCGGCGATATCAAGGACATTTTGCGGATCGAGTTGATCGGCGTGATCCCAGAATCCGAGACCGTGCTCGACGCCTCGAACCAGGGCGTGCCGGCCGTGCACCTGAAAGGCACCGATGTGTCGGAAGCCTACAAGGACGTGGTCGCGCGCTTCCTCGGCGAGACGCGGCCGATGCGCTTCACCGAGGCGGTGAAACCCGGCTTCTTCAAGCGCGTGTTCGGCGGGAGGTGAGCATGTCGCTGCTTTCCTTCCTGCTCGGTGAGAAGAAGAAGACCGCCAGCGTCGCCAAGGAGCGGCTGCAGATCATCCTCGCGCACGAGCGCAGCGGGCGCGGCGCGAGCCGGCCCGATTACCTGCCGGCATTGCAACGCGAGCTGATGGCGGTGATCTCGAAGTACGTGTCGATCAAGCCCGAAGACATCAAGGTGGTCCTGGAGAAACAGGACAACCTCGAGGTGCTGCAGGTCAAGATCGAGTTGCCCGAAGCCTTGCGCTGACAGGCGCGCGGCCGCGCGCCGGCCGCATCAAGGTTTCGGCATGTTCGAGAACATCGTCGCCATGCCTTCCTTGATCTGCGCTTCGCTGAGGTCGTGCTGGTGCGTCGCGATCGACCAGTTGTGGCCGAACGGGTCTTGGACCTGGCCGTAGCGGTCGCCCCAGAACATCGGAGCCGGCGGCATGGTCGGCGTGGCGCCCGCGGCCACGGCCTGCGCGAAGCTCGCGTCGACATCGGGCACGAACAGGTGCAGCGTCACCGGCGAGCCCTTCAGCGTCTTCGGCCCGAAGCTCTTCCACTCGGGCGCTTCGTCGACCAGCATCACGACCGAATCGCCGATGCGCAGCGCGGCGTTCAAGATCTTGCCGCCCGGCCCCTCGAGCCGGTTCAGCTCGACCGCGCCGAAGGCCTTCTTGTAGAACGCGATCGCATCGCTGGCGCCGGCGCAGATCAGGTGCGGGGTCAGGGTGTTCCATCCTTCGGGGATCGGCTTGACTGGGCTCATGGCGTGGCTCCTGGGTTCAAAGATGAAAGGTTGATCGAAGCCGCGAGGATTCGCAAGGCTCCTGTACCCATGACGTGCGGGGCCGCCCTGAATCGACAAGCGGTCGTGAATCATCCGGATCGCCCGCGAAAGGCGATTGGCCCACGTCTTGCACGAGAATGCGTCGACCGGTGCGCAACGCCCCGGCATCACCAGAGGACGTGCACGGTGGCCAAGATCCCTCCCGGCGTGGGCCCGCGGTTTCCGCAGGTCGTGGTGCTGTTCGGCGCGACCGGCGACCTGGCGCGGCGCAAGCTGCTGCCGGGGCTGTTCCACCTCGCCAGCGTCGGCTTCATCCCGGGCTGCCGGATCATCGGCGTCTCGCTCGACGAGTTCGGCGTCGAGGAGTTCCGCGCCTCGGCGCGTAGTGCGCTCGACGAGTTCTCCAGCCGCAAGGTCGACGATGCCGATTGGGCCAGCTTCGCCGCCAGCATCGATTACGTACCGCTCTCGGCGGGCGCTGCGGCCTTGCGCGCCGCAGTCGAGAACGCCGAGGCCACGCTGGTCGGCGAGAGCCGGCGCCTGCACTACCTGAGCGTGCCGCCGAGCGCGGCGCTCTCGGCGGTGCGCCTGCTCGGCGAGGCCGGGTTGGTCGAGCGCTCGCGCATCGTGATGGAAAAGCCCTTCGGCACCGACAAGGCCAGCGCGGTCTCGCTGAACGCGAAGCTGCACGAGGTGTTCGACGAGGAGCAGATCTTCCGCATCGACCACTTCCTCGGCAAGGAGCCGGCGCAGAACATCCTCGCGTTCCGTTTCGCGAACGGCCTGTTCGAGCCGATCTGGAACCGCAACTTCATCGACCACGTGCAGATCGACGTGCCCGAGACGCTCGGCCTGGGCAAGCGCTCGGCCTTCTACGAGCAGACCGGTGCCTACCGCGACATGGTGGTCACGCACCTGTTCCAGATCCTCGGCTTCATGGCGATGGAGCCGCCGACCTCGCTCGAGCCCGCGCCGATCAGCGAGGAGAAGAACAAGGTCTTCCGCAGCATGCTGCCGGTGCAACCGCACGACGTGGTGCGCGGCCAGTACACCGGCTACCGCGGCGAAGAGGGCGTCGACCCCGAATCCGAGACAGAGACCTTCATCGCGCTGAAGTGCTTCATCGACAACTGGCGCTGGGCCGGCGTGCCGTTTTTCCTGCGCACCGGCAAGCGCCTGGCCGAGGGCCAGCGCATCATCTCGATCGCGTTCCGCGAGCCGCCGAAGAGCATGTTCCCGGCCGGCTCGGGTGTCGGCGCGCAGGGGCCGGATCACCTGACCTTCGACCTCGCGGATGCCTCGAAGATGAGCCTGTCGTTCTACGGCAAGCGGCCCGGCCCGGGCATGCGGCTCGACAAGCTGAGCCTGCAGTTCGCGATGCACGACACCGGGCTGATCGGCGACGTGCTCGAAGCCTACGAGCGGCTGATTCTCGACGCGATGCGCGGCGACCGCACGCTGTTCACCACCGCCGAAGGCATCGAGCGGCTGTGGGAGGTCTCGACCCTGCTGCTCGAATCACCGCCGCCGGTGCGGCTGTACCCGCCGGGCTCGTGGGGGCCGAAGTCGATCCACCAGCTGATCGCGCCGCACGCCTGGCGGCTGCCGTTCGAGCGCGCCTGGCGCGACCCCAACAAGTCGGGTGGCTGACCGCGCCTCTCGCTACAAGCCGACGGTGATCTCGTACGAGCGCAGGCGCGCGGCGTGGTCGAAGATCTGCGAGGTGATCATCAGCTCGTCGGCACCGGTGCGCTCGATGAAGTCGAGCAGCTCGCGGCGCACGGTGTCGGGCGAGCCGATCGCGGCGCACGAGAGCACCGAGTCGAGCAGCGCGTTCTCCTGCGGGCCGAGGCTTTCGCGGTAACCGGCCCTCGGCGGCTGAAGCTGCCCCGGGCGGCCGCTGCGCAGGTTGACGAAGGCCTGCTGCATCGAAGTGGCGAGGAATTGCGCTTCGCCATCGGTGTCGGCCGCGAACACGTTGAAGCCCAGCATCACGTGCGGCTTCGCAAGCTGGGCCGAGGGCTTGAACTGCTGCCGGTACAGCGCGATCGCCTGCATCATCTGCGCCGGTGCGAAGTGCGAGGCGAACGCATACGGCAAGCCGAACGCGGCCGCGAGCTGCGCGCCGTACAGGCTGGAGCCGAGGATCCACAGCGGCACGTTCAGCCCGCGGCCCGGCACCGCGCGCACCGGTTGGCGCGGCTCGTCGGAGAAGTAGTCGGCGAGTTCGAGCACGTCCTGCGGGAACGCGTCGGCGTCCGACGCGAGGTTGCGGCGCATCGCGCGCGCGGTGAGCTGGTCGGAGCCGGGCGCGCGGCCCAGGCCGAGGTCGATGCGGCCGGGGTAGAGCGACTCGAGCGTACCGAACTGCTCGGCGATCACCAGCGGCGAGTGGTTCGGCAACATGATGCCGCCGGCGCCGACGCGGATCGTCTTCGTGCCGCCCGCCACGTGGCCGATCAGCACCGCGGTGGCGGCACTCGCGATGCCCGGCATGCCATGGTGCTCGGCGAGCCAGAAGCGCTTGAAGCCCCAGGCCTCGGCGTGCTGCGCCAGATCGAGCGTGTTACGAAAGGATTGTGCGGCGTCGCTGCCCTGGGCGATCGGCGACAGGTCGAGGACGGAAAACGGTGTGTTCATCCTCTGTATTTGAGGGCACGGCGCCGTGCCACAAGGCCGAAACGGATCGCCAATCAGGCCGGCCTCAGGGTCTTTGCGAACAGGCGGTTCTCGTACAGCTCGCCCTGGAAGTCGTAGAACGTCTTGCCCGCGTCGGCGTAGCCCTGCGCGGCATAGAACGCGAGCGCGCGGCCGTTGCCGACCCACGCGGTGAGCCAGAGCATCGGCGCGCGCTGCGACGCTGCCCAGCGTTCACACTCGCACAGCAGGCGCTTGCCGATCCCGCGGGCGGTGAACCGCTCCAGCACGTACAACCTTTCCAGCTCGACGGCATCGGCCGCGTCGGCGTGCGGCGGCTTGGTGCCCTGCGTCAACTGGGCGAATCCGACCAGATGGCCGGCCAACTCGGCCACGATGAAGCGCGTGGCCGACTGCGCCAGCGCCCGCGCGATCACATCGGTCGAGAAGTGCTCGAGCACCTCGTAGGCAAGCAGCGGGCGGATGCCCTGCGGCGCGTAGGTGTCGAGAAAGACCTGGGTGCCGAGCACGCCGATGCAGGCCGCCTCACCGAGGCCGGCCGGACGCAGCGAGAGATCAAGCACGCGGCGGCGAATGACACGCCCCGGCTCAACCCATATCGGCCGCCGCCGGCCCGGCCTTGGCCCTGTCCGCATCGACCGGCGGGTGCCGGCGGTGCGTGATCTTGCGCGTCCACTGCACCACGTCGTCGACGAACGTGAACAGCACCGGAATCACCAGCAGGCTCAGGAAGGTGCTGGTGATCAGCCCGCCGATCACGACGATCGCCATCGGCGCGCGAAAGCTCGAGTCGCTGCCCAGGCCGAGCGCGATCGGCATCATGCCGGCGCCCATCGCGATCGTCGTCATCACGATCGGGCGGGCGCGCTTGTGGCAGGCGTCGAGCAGGGCCTCCATGCGGTCCATGCCGAGATCGCGGCGCGCCATGATCGCGTACTCGATCAGCAGGATCGAGTTCTTGGTCGCGATGCCCATCAGCATGATCAGGCCGATCATCGACGGCATCGACAGCGCCGTGTGCGTGATGAACAGCGCCAGGAACGCGCCCGGGATCGACAGCACCAGCGCCGAGAGAATCGTCACCGGCTGCACGAAATCGTGGAACAGCAGCACCAGCACGACGTAGATGCACAGCACGCCGGTCAGCATCGCAAGGCCGAAGCTCGCGAACAGCTCGCCCATCGCCTCGGCGTCGCCCACCGTCGCCTGCGAGATGCCGGGCGGCAGGTTCTTGAGGCTGGGCAGCGCGAGCACGGCCTTCTCGACCTGGCCGAGCGGCTGGCCGTTCAGCTCGATGTCGAAGTTGATGTTGCGCTGGCGGTCGTAGCGGTCGATCTGGGCCGGGCCGCTGTCGATCGAGAGCGTGGCGACGTTGCCCAGCATCACCGGCCCACGCGCGCCGGGCACGGCCAGGCGCGAAAGCAGGTCGATGTCGGTTCGGGCATCGGCGGCGAGCTTCACGACGATCGGCACCTGGCGCTGGCTCAGGTTCAGCTTCGGCAGCGACTGGTCGTAGTCGCCCGCGGTCGCGATGCGCAGCGTGTCGGCGATCGAGGCGGAGGTGACGCCCAGATCGGCCGCGCGCGCCGAATCGGGCCGCACGATCAGCTCGGGCCGCACCAGGCTCGAGGTCGAGACCACGTTGCCGATGCCGGGGATCGTGCGCAATTCCTTCTCGACCTCGCGCGCCTGCGCGGCCAGCGCGTCGCCGTCTTCGCCGGCCAGCACCAGCACGTACTTCTCGTTGCCGCCACCGAGGCCGACCTTGATGCGCGCCCCGGGAATCGCCGTGAGCGCCTCGCGCAGTTGCTCCTCGACGACCTGCTTCTTGACCCCGTGGCGCTCGGCGCGGGGCGTCATGTTGATCGTCAGCGTCGCCATGCGCACCTCGGGCGCGCCGCCGGGGGCGAAGGGGTCGCCGCCGGTCGCGCCGCCGCCGATCGCGGTGTAGATCAGCTTCACGTCCTTGTTCTTCTGCACGATCTCGCGCGCCTGTTCCGCCGCAGCGAAAGTCTGCGCGAACGTGGCGCCCGGCGGCAGCGCGATCGAGACCTGCGTCTGCGAGAGGTCGTCGGGCGGGATGAAGCCGGTGGGCAACAGCGGCACCAGCATCAGCGAGCCGACGAGAAAGAGCGTGGCCGCGATCGTCGTCAGCACGCGGTGCCTCAGCGCGCCCTTGACCCAGCCCATGTAGATCGCGACCCAGCGGCCCTCCTTGTGCGCCTTCGTCGGCGGCTTGAGCACGTAGGCCGCCATCATCGGCGTGAGCATGCGCGCGACGACCAGCGACATGAAGACGGCGATCGCTGCCGTCCAGCCGAACTGCACGAAGAACTTGCCCGGCACGCCGCTCATGAACGCAGTCGGCAGGAACACGGCGATCAGCGTGAACGTGGTGGCGATCACCGCGAGACCGATCTCGTCGGCCGCCTCCATCGCCGCCTGGAACGGCGTCTTGGTCAATGTTGGCCCCCGGGTCTTCGCTTCGCTCAGCCCGCCCCCCGCGGGGGTATGGGCCGCTTGGGGCGGCCCGGCGCGGCCCATGCGCAGGTGCCGCATGATGTTCTCGATCTCGACGATCGCGTCGTCGACCAGGATGCCGACGACCAGCGAGAGCGACAGCAGCGTCACGCCGTTCAGCGTGAAGCCGAACAGGTACATCGCGCCGAACGCCGGGATGATCGACAGCGGCAGCGCGGTCGCCGAGACGAGCGTGGCGCGCCAGTCGCGCAGGAACAGGAACACCACCAGCACCGCGAGCGCCGCGCCCTCGTACAGCAGCGTCATCGAGCCGTCGTAGTTCTCCTGCACCGGGTCGACGAAGTTGAACGCCTCGGTCACCGTGATCTCGGGGTGCGCGGCCTCCAACGACTCGAGCTGCTTGCTCACGCCGGCCGCGACCTCGGTCTCGCCCGCGCCGCGCGTGCGCACGATCTCGAAGCCGACCACCGGCTTGCCGTTGAGCAAGGCGGCCGAGCGCTGCTCGGCGGTGGTGTCCGACACGGTCGCGACCTGGTCGAGCCGGATGCGGCGGCCATCGGTCAGCGTGACTTCCATGCGCGCGAGCTGTTCGGCCGACTTGACGGTCGCGATCGTGCGCACCGACTGCTCGGCGCCGCCCACGTCGGTGCGGCCGCCGGAGGCCTCCTGCTGCGTCAGGCGCAGCTGGCGCGAGATGTCGGCTGCGGTCGCGTTCAGGGCCTGCAGCCGCGCCGGATCGAGCTCGACCCGCACCTCGCGCGTCACGCCACCCACGCGCGAAACCGAGCCGACGCCGCGCACGCTGAGCATCTGCTTGGTGACGGTGTTGTCGACGAACCAGCTCAGCGCCTCGTCGTCCATCCGCGCCGATCCCTCCTTGTTGGCGATCGTGTAGGTCAGGATCGGTGAACCCGCCAGCTCCACCTTCGTGACGACCGGGTCGCGCAGATCACCCGGCAGATCGGAGCGCACGCGTGCCACCGCGGCGCGCACGTCGTCGACCGCCTCCTGCGTCGGCTTCTCGAGCCGGAACTCGGTCGTGACGATCGCGCTGCCGTCCTGCACGGTGGTGTAGATGTGCTTGACGCCCTGCAGCGTCGCGATCGAGTTCTCGAGCTTGCGCGCGACCTCGGTCTCGAGCTGCGACGGCGACGCGCCGGGCAGCGAGGCGGTCACGGTGACGGTGGGCAGGTCGATGTCCGGGAAGTTCTGGATCTTCATCGCCTTGAAGGCCATCAGGCCCATCAGGCTGAGCATGATGAAGAGCAGCACCCCCGGGATCGGGTTGCGGATGGACCAGGCGGAAACGTTCATGTCGAAGGCCTCACTTCACGACCACCGCGGGCTTCGCAGGGGCGCCCTCGGCGACCACGCGCACCGTGTCGCCATCGCCGAGAAAACCACCACCGGAGGCGACGACGCGCGCGCTCGCGTCGAGGCCGCTCGTGATCTCGATGCGGTCACCGACACGCCGGCCGACGCCGACCTTCACCTGGGTCAGCTTCGAATCGGCGCCGACGCGCAGCACGTAGCTGAAGCCGTCGCGCAGCAGCACGGCGCTTTGCGGCAGCGTCAACCCCGAACCGCTGCCGACCTCGAACTCGCCGCGCGCGAACATGCCGGCGCGCGCCGCGCCGGCCGCCGCGCCCGTCACGTTCGGCAGGTCGACATAGACCAGGCCGTTGCGCGTTTGCGGGTCGACCGTCGGCGCGACCATGCGCACCGTGCCCTTGATCGCCGGGCCGCTGCCGGCCGTGACCATCGCGACCATGCCGGGCTTGAGCATGCCCAGGTCGTTGGCCGCGACCTCGCCGCGCCATTCGAGGCGACCCTGGCGGATCATGCGGAACAGTTCCTGGCCCGCCGGCAGCACCGCGCCGACGGTCGCGCTGCGCGCCGAGATCACGCCGAAGTCGGGCGCCAGCACCTGTGTCTGCTTCAGGCGCAGCTGCTGCATCTGCGCCATCGCGCGCTGCGCGTCGAGCCGTGCCTTCGCGGTGCGTTCGGCGGTGAGGTACTGGTTGATCGCAGCCTCGCTCAGCGCGCCGGTGGCCTGCAGGCCGCGCGCGCGCTGCGCGTTGGCCGCAGCCTCGGCGAGCGTGGCCTCGGCCTCGGCAACTGCCGCACGGTTCTGCGCGACATCGGCGTTCAGCGTGTCGGGCGCGAAGGTCGCGAGCACCTGGCCGCGCTTGACCACATCGCCGACGTTGACGCGCACCTCGGCCAGCCGCAGGCCGTTCGCCTCGGTGCCGACACTGGCCTCCTGCCAGGCCGCGATGTTGCCGTTCGCGGTGATGCGCACCGGCAGGCTGGCCGACTGCGGCTGCGTGACGTTGACGGTCAGTGCCGGCTTCGGCGCCGAAGTTGCGGCCTTGTCGTCGGCCGCGCGCACGCCGAGCGTGAGGGCGGCAGTGACCAACAGGGCGGCCGGGCCGATGGCGGTGAGCTTCTTGTGCATCATTGGGCAGCGACAGTGGTTGGTGGGTTCGTCCAGCCGCCGCCCAGCGCCCGGTACAGCGTGATCCAGGCGGTGGCACGCTCGCGCTTCAGATCGGTCAGCGCGATCTCGGCCTGCAGCGCCGAGCGGCGCGCATCCTCGAGTTCGTACAGGCTCGCGAGACCACCCTTGAAGCGCGCCTCGGTGGCGCGGAACGAGGCGGCGAAGCCTTCGGTCGCGATCTGCGAATCGTTGCTGCGGTCGGCCGTGCTCTGCAACGCGATCAGCGCTTCCTCGACCTCGCGCACCGCGCCGCGCAGCTTGCCGCGGTAGACGGCGCCGGCCTCGTCGTAACGCGCCTGTGCGGCGGCCACGTTGGCGCGCCGCGTGCCGGCGTCGAAGATCGGCAGCGAAACGGTGAGCGGCCCGAAGGCCCACAGGGTGCCGCTCTGGTTTCCGAAATCCGCCGACTCGGAGCGCGCGGCGCTGAGGCTGCCGTTCAGCACGATGCGCGGCAGCCGCGCGGCCTGCGCCTGCGAGACCTCGGCGCTCGCGGCGACGAGATCGCGCTCGGCGCTCAGCAGGTCGGGCCGTTGCGCCAGCACCTGCGCCGGCACACTCGGCATCGCGATCGATGCCGGCTGCGGCAGGCGCGCCGCGCCGGCGGCGAGCCGGGTGCGCAGCAGCGGCTCGTCGACGCCGGTCAACGCGACCAGGCCCTTCACCAACACATCGCACTGCGCACGGCGCTGCGTCAGCAGGCTGTTGCCTTGCGCCGCGCTGGCGCGGGCGAGCGCGGCGTTGGCGGGCGATTCGAAACCGGCCTGGGTGCTCAGGCCGGTCAGGCGCGCGGTCTCGTTGCGCGAGTTGCTGTCGGCCTGCGTCTGCAGCACCTGCGCCTCGCAGGCGCGCAGGCTGGTGTAGTCGGTCGCGACCTCGGCCGCGACCGCGACGCGCGCGTCGTGCCAGCCGGCTTGCGCGCCGTCGAAGCGGGCCTGCGCCGCATTGCGCGCAGCGCGGCGGCCGCCGAAGAGATCGATCTCCCACGCCGCCTGCAGGCCGGCGCTCGCGCTGTTGCCCAGGCCGCTGACGAAGTCCTGCTTGCCGCGCGCGACGCTCGCGCTCGCGTCGAGCGAGGGCAGCAGCGCCGCGCCGCTGGCGACCCGGGTGGCACGCGACTGCTCGATGCGCGAGGCGGCCGAGGCGATGGTCGGGCTCGCGGCCTGCGCTGCATCGATCAGTTGCACCAGCACCGGGTCGTTGAACTGCCGCCACCAGGCGGTCAACGCCGTGAGTTCGCCGTGGTGCGGCAAGGGCGCGTTCCACTGCGCTGGCGAATCCGCGGCCGCTGTCGCTGCGAGCGGCATCGGCACCGGGCCGCTGGCGCACGCCGACAGCACGGCGAGGGCGGTTGCGGCCGACGCGGCACGCAACAGGTCGAACGGGTGTCTCATCACGAATCGCTTTCGTTGTCACACGCGGATCGGGTGCGCGCCGCACCGCACGGCGCCGCACGTGCAGGTCGCACACCGGCGCCGGGATCGGCGAGCTTCGCAATATAGCAATGAGACGACGAGCCGACGGCGCCGGAATCGACACGGCCGCGAGGCTGCCGACACGACGGTGTCAGCAGCCTCGCGGCACGCGGCAGGGGCCCCGCGCTACCAGGCGAACTCGCGCTGGCCGTGCGCCGCGGGCGCTACGTTCGCAGCGTGCGGCACGTAACCGCGGGTCGCGAGGTTCCAGCCGTCGGTCGCGCCGGCGTCGGTCAGCGGCATCATCACCGCGGTGCCCAGCTTGCGGGCGGCGGCGCGCGCGAGCAGCGATTCGCACTGCGCTGCCGTGAGCTGCAACGCGAAGCGGGCCCAGCGCTGTTGCACCAGCGAGGCGCGCCAGGCGTCTTCGATCGCCCAGCGGGCGTGACACGCCTCGCCCGACCGACCGGCCTCGATCACGCGCGGCAGCAGCGTCATGAAGAAGCTCTTGAAGTCGCGGCGCAGCGCCTTGCCGGGCAGCAGGTCTTCGAAGCGGCTGATGCGTGCGCTCCAGCCCGGCTTCAGCAGTTGCTGGCTCACGAACGCCTGCAGCGCCTGCACCGGGTTGAACAGGCGCAGCCGGTTGGGCGGCAACACGCGCAGCGGCAGCGCGCAGGCCTGCTCGTGCGGCAGCGGCTCGACGAAGCTGCACAGCGTGGCGACACGCGCCCATTGATCCGCATTCAGGCCGCCGAGGCCGGGGAGTTGCTCCGCCTCGATCTGCTGTTCGAGGCGCTGCGCATCACGAAAGCCGAACGCCGCCTTCGCGTGGTTCGCCTTGGTGCTCATCACCGCGAGGTTGCCGGCCGCGTAGCCGGCGTCGTTGCGCACGCGGTCGACCGACGCGTCGGTCGCCTCCAGCGTGGCGCTGGAGAGCGCGACGCGGGTGATCGGGCAGTGGCTCGCGTCGATCTGCTGCAGGTAGTTCGGCGTGACCTGCACGAGCTCGACGCTGCGGCCGCGCAGCCAGGCGTGCAGGCGCAGCTGCAGCCACTTGCGCACATGGCGCGTGGCGGCCAGCGTGCGGGTGCCGAACGCCGCCTGCCCGGCGAGCAGGCCGTTGCGCAGCGGCGAGGGCTCCTGCGCGTACGGCGCCGGCAGGCTGACGCGGTAGTGGGCGTAATCCCAGCCGAGCTCGAAGCCGACGTGCTCGTGCGCCGTCAGGTCGGAATGAGGAAGGCCGGTTTGCAGATCGATCAGGTTCAGCGTGGTGGCGGTCATGGCGAAACTCCGAAGCATTCGCCGCGAACCGTTCGCAGCGATGGCGCCAGTGTTTCATCCGGGTAGCTCATGGCATGAGCTATCAACCCGATTCGGCTCGGGGTATGCTTTGTGCAACTGGCTCAACCCATGAGCTACCGACTCTATAGGGAAGTGAAATGGACCGCACCGAGCGCTTTTACAAGATCGAACTGCTGCTCAAGGGCCGCGGCTGCGTCAGCTTCGCGGCGCTGCAGCAGGAGCTCGACGTCTCGCCGGCCACGCTGAAGCGCGATCTGCAGTACCTGCGCGATCGCCTCAGCGCGCCGATCGTCTACGACGCCCTCGCCAACGGCTATCGCTTCACCGAGACCCGGAGCGGTGCACCCGACGCGGCGCGCCACGAGCTGCCCGGCCTGTGGTTCAGCGAGAACGAGATCCACGCGCTGCTGACGATGCACCAGCTGCTCGCCGGCCTCGACGACGACGGCGTGCTCGCCCGCCACCTGCAGCCGCTGATGGAGAAGCTGCAGGGCATGCTCGGCACCGACGAGAGCACGGCCCGCGAGCTGATGCGCCGCGTGAAGGTGATCGGCACGGCGCGCCGGCGCGTGCCGAGCAAGCACTTCGAGCTGCTCGGCAGCGCGCTGCTGCAAAGGCGCCGTTTGAAGCTGCGGTATTTCAAGCGCAGCGACCGCAGCGAAAGCGAACGCGAGGTCTCGCCGCAGCGGCTGGTGAACTACCGCAACACCTGGTACCTCGACGCCTGGTGCCACGCGAGCGACGGCCTGCGCCGCTTTGCGCTCGACGCGGTACGCGATGCCGCGCTGCTCGACACGAAGGCCAAGAACGTGGCGCTGCGCGATCTCGAGGCGTCGCTCGACGCCGGTTACGGCATCTACGGCGGCGGCGACGCGAAAGTGAAGTGGGCGACGCTGGTCTTCAGCGCCGAGGCGGCGCAATGGGTCGCGAACGAGGAGTGGCACCCGCAGCAGAAGGCGCGCTGGCTGGTCGGCAAGCCGGGCGAAGCGCGCTACGAGCTGCAGGTGCCGTACAGCGACCCGACCGAACTCGCGATGGACATCCTGCGCCATGGCGACAGCGTGGTCGTCACCGCAGACAAGTCCCTGGTCGCGTTGATCGGCCAGCGCCTGCGCAGCGCGGCAGCGCGATATGCCGGATGATGACGGCCTCACGACATCGACGGAGACCCCGATGAAAGCCACCTGGAACGGCGCGACGATCGCCGAGAGCGACGACACCGTGATCGTCGAAGGCAACCACTACTTTCCCGACAGCAGCCTGAAGCGCGAGTACGTGAGCTTCAGCAACCACCGCAGCAGCTGCCCTTGGAAGGGGCAGGCGTACTACTACAGCCTGTTCGTGAACGGCGAGATGAACGAGAACGCTGTCTGGTATTACCCGGAGCCGAGCGAGGCCGCCAAGGAGATCAAGGGTCGTGTCGCGTTCTGGAAGGGCGTGCAGGTCGGCGCCTGACGCTGACGCGAGCCGGGTCTCGTCACTTCCCGGCCTTGAAGCTGGTGAAGATGCGGGTCTGAACCCTGCGGATCTCCTGCGGCGCGGCATCGGGCGGCGTCAGCCGCTTCTTGTCGGCGTCGCTCAGGAAGATCGTCTTGTTCTCGGCCACGTCCTTCTTGACGAACTTCAGCGAGGCCGCGTTCGGGTTCGCGTAGAAGACCTTGTTGGTCAGCGCGGCAGCGACCTCTGGCCGCAGGATGTAGTTGATGAACAGGTGCGCATTGTTCGGGTGCGGGGCGTCCTTCGGGATCGCCATCGTGTCGAAGAACAGTGTCGCGCCGCCCTTGGGCACCAGCGCCTCGATGGCGGCCGGGGCCTTCGGGGCGGCCTCGAGCGCGCGGGCACGGGCGATGTTGATGTCGCCCGAGTAGCCCATCACCGCGCAGAGCTGGCCGCTCGCGAGGTCGTTGATGTAGCCGCTCGACGAGAAGCGCGTGACGAACGGGCGCACGCTCTTCAGCATGGCCGCAGCGGCGTCGTAGTCGGCCGGGTTCGTGCTGTAGGCCGGCTTGCCGACGTAGAGCATCGCCACCGGCAACACCTCGGATGCCGAATCGAGAAAGTTCACGCCGCAGCCCTTCAGCTTGGCCGCGTACTTCGGGTCGAAGATCAGGCTCCAGGCGTTGTCGGGCATCGGCAGCGGGTTGGGCGATGCAGCCAGCGCGGCCTTGACCTTCGCGGTGTTGATGCCCACCGTCACGTAACCCCACAGCCAGTCGACCAGGTACTGGTTGCCGGGGTCGACGTTGGCGAGCACCTCGAGCAGGCCCTTGTCGAGGTTGCCCCAGTTGGTGAGCTTGCTGCGGTCGAGCTTTTGCAGCAGGCCGCCGGCGATCTGCGTCTTCGCGAAGTGCGAGCCGGGCACGACGATGTCGTAGCCGGTCTTGCCCGCCACCAGCTTGGCGTGCAGGATCTCGTTGGCATCGTAGTTGTCGTAGTTGACCTTGATGCCGGTTTCCTTCTCGAAGTTCTTGATCGTGTCGTCGGCGATGTAGTCGGACCAGTTGTAGATGTTCAGCAACTTCGGCTCGTCGACCGCGTGGGCGGCCAGCGCGGCGGTGGCCAGCGCGAAGGCGAGTGTGATCTTCTTCAACGACGTCATGGCGGAGTGGCTCCTGGGCAAAGAGGGCGTGCTAGGGTTCGGCCCGCAAATGCTAGCGGTAATCCGGCGAGCCCGGAATTTGCTTGGTGGTCGGTCGAGGTTCTCGTCTCTCTCTTTCAATCAAGGATTTTTCATGCGTACGCTTCCGTTCAAGACACTCCCCCTGCTCGCGCTGTTGACGCCTGCGCTCGCTCTCGCGCAGGCCACTTCGACGCTCGACAAGGTGAAGGCCTCCGGCACGATCACGCTGGCCTACCGCGAATCGTCGATCCCGTTCTCCTACCTCGACGACAAGGCGCAGCCGGTCGGCTTCGGCTACGAGATCTGCCAGAAGATCGTCGACGAGGTGAAGAAGGCCACTGGCCGGCCCGACCTGAAGGTGGCACTGCAATCGGTGACCGCGGCGAACCGCATTCCGCTGCTGCAGAACGGCACCATCGACATCGAGTGCGGCTCGACCACCAACAACAGCGTGCGCGGCAAGCAGGTCCAGTTCGCTATCAACTACTTCTACACCGGCACCCGCTTCCTCGTGAAGACCGACAGCAACGTGAAGGCGATCGACGACCTGAAGGGCAAGACCATCGTCTCGACCAGCGGCACCACCAATTACCAGATCCTGCGCAACCTGAACGAGCAGAAAAAGCTCGGCATGGACCTGCTCGCCGCCAAGGACCACGCCGAATCGGCGCTGATGGTCGAAAGCGGGCGCGCGGTCGCCTACGGCATGGACGACATCCTGCTCTACGGCCTGCGCGCCAGCAGCCAGAACCCGGCCTCGCTCGCGGTGGTGGGCGAGCCGATCCAGGTCGAGCCCTACGCGATCATGTTCCGCCTCGAAGATCCGGCCTTCAAGAAGCTGGTCGACGGCACGCTCGCCAACCTGATGAAGAGCGGCGAGTTCACGAAGCTGTACACGAAGTGGTTCATGTCGCCGATCCCGCCTAAGGGCATCAACCTGAACGCGCCGATGAGCAAGGAGTTGCTCGAGAACCTGAAGGCACAGAGCGACAAGCCAGCGACCTGATCCAGGGCACGGCGCCGGGGCGCCTTCGCGCTACGCTCGCGCGCATGGCCCCGATCGCGATCACCGCCCTGCACCGCCGCCGCCTGCGCGATGTGTACCGGTCGGCGGGCTGGCCCTGCCAGGACGCGATCGAGATCGAGCTGCTCGCCGCCGGGCTGCTCGAACGCTGCCGCAGCGCGCTCGGCCACGAGACGCTGCGCGTCGCCGACGCCGGCATCGCGCTGATCGCCGAAACGCTGCAGCGCAACCGCGCGCGGCGCGATGGGCACGAGGCGCTGGTCGAGCGCGTGGCGCGCGAGATGACGCGCGCCGGGCGCCTCGCGTGGCGGGCTTTGAGCCTGCGCGCGAAGGTCGGTGAAAGCTGGGTGATCACGATGCCCGACGTGTTTTCGATCCGCCACACCACGGTCGAGGCCTACCTCGAGCCGGTGGTGCACGAGGTCAAGGTGAACCGCGCCGACCTGCTCTCCGACCTGCGCAGCGCCACCAAACGCGCCGCCTACCTGCAGCTCAGCAGCGAGTGCTGGTACGTGATCCGTGCGGGCATCGGCACGGCCGATGAGATCCCGCCCGAATGCGGCGTGCTGGTCGCCACCGGCGACACCACGAACGGCACGCTCGATGTAGCGCGCCCCGCGCCGAAACGCGCGATGCAGATGCCCTTCGCGCTGTGGATGGCACTGGCGCGCGCGACGCCGCTCGAGGGCTGGCGGCTCGAAGACGCCCAAGGCCTGCTCGGCGCGGCAGACGATGGCCCCGAAGCTGGCGATGCACCCCGCTGATTCGTACACTCGCGCATCTGCCCTGGAGCTTTCATGTCGAACCCACTCCTCGCCTTGTCTGCGCTGGCCCTCGCTGCCGCACTCGCCGCGTGCTCCAAGCCGGCCGAGGCACCGCCTCACGCACTGGGCACATCGGTGCCGCCGACCGTCTCCGCGGCCAAGTCGACCGCACCCGCCGACCACGCCGGCGCCGGCATCGCCTGGAAGCAGGCCTCGAGCGACGCCGATGTCGACGCTGCCTTTGCCCTGGCCAAATCCGAGAGCAAGCCGGTGTTCGTCTACTGGGGCGCGAAGTGGTGCCCGCCGTGCAACCAGGTCAAGGCCAC
>Ga0209583_10000038_pt1 | contig 39322 bp, 34 predicted proteins | sample Str014_FD_187201 | JGI IMG/M metagenome (GOLD analysis project Ga0209583, IMG submission 187201) | Freshwater sediment microbial communities in response to fracking from Pennsylvania, USA - Straight Creek_MetaG_SC_2014 (SPAdes) (version 2) | ecosystem: Environmental > Aquatic > Freshwater >... | reverse complement strand
GTGATGTCGCGCGAGATGCCGAAGATGCCGATCACCTGCCCGGCCAGATCGCGCAACGGCATCTTGGTGGTCAGGTTCCATGTCGGTGCCCGGTCGGGCCAGGTCTCCTCCTCCTCGAGATCGAGCACGGGCTGGCCGCTTTGCATGATGTGCCGCTCGATCGCGGCAGTCCGCACCGCATGCTCGGTCGTGAAGAAGTCTGCGTCCGACTTGCCGATGGCTTCCGAAGGGTCGCCCAACCCGTAGCGGCGCGCCAGCCCGGGGTTGATGCGCAGGAAGCGGCTGTCGCGGTCCTTGAAGTAGATCTGGTCGGGCACCGTCTCCAGCAGCGACGCCATCAGGTGTCGTTCCTGGGCAAGCAACGACTCGGCGCGCTTGCGTTCGGTGATGTCCTGGAAGGCGCCGGCCAACCGCACGCACACGCCGTCCTCGCGCTCCGCGGCGCCCACCGCACGAACCCAGATGTGCCGCCCTTTGGCGGTCACGAAGGGCAGTTCGAGGTCCCACTCGACGCCCGTCTCGATGGCGTTCGCGACGGCGCGCTCGATGGTCGTTCGCGCTTCGCCGGGATAGAAGTCGACCGCCTCGGCGAGACCCGGTTCGAAGTCGTCGTCGACCTCGTGGATTCGGTAGGTCTGCGCGGTCCAGGTGAGCTTGTTCGTGCGCAGGTCCAGCTCCCAGCCGCCCACACCGGCAATGGCACCGGTGCGCTCCAGGAACGACTCGCTCGCCCTCAGCTTCTGCTCTGTCAGCCGGGCGGCCGCGATGTCCTCGGCGATGACGGCGCGCCGCGCCTGTTCGGTCGTGACCTGCAGGGCACGGGCCACGCTCTGCGCGTACAGCAGCACGGCAAGGGCCAGCAAGCCGGTCAGCGAGATGCCGACGACCGCGACGCTGATCGGCGAGCGCTGGCCCAGCGAGTCGACGAAGCGGTCCTGCGCGCGCACCTCGATCTGCCAGGATCGGCCGAAGACCGGCAGCACGATCGTGCGCGACAGGCCGTCGACCCGCTCCGAACCGGCCTGCGGCGACGCGAAGAAGCTGCGCCTGTCGCTGCCCGACAAATCCTTCAGGACGACGGAGATCTCGCCGTCACGAAAGTCGAAATCCCGCAGCACGTCGTCGATGACGAGGGGTGCGAATGACCAGCCGAACAGGGCCGCGGTGCGTGCCTCGGGCGTGCTCGTGTCCTTGCCGCTCGCGTAGATCGGCAACAGCAGCAGGAACGAGCGCAGCACGCCTTGCGACTGGACCAGCGTGATCGGGCCGGTGAGCGTGGCCGCACCGCTGCGCATCGAGGCTTCGGCGGCTTCGCGGCGGTTTGGTTCCGAAGCGATGTCCAGACCGATCGCCGCTGCGTTGGGCTGGCTCGGCTCGATGTACTGGACGACGTAACGATCGCCCGTGTGCGGTTCGAGCGAGCGCAGCCGGAAATCTGGCGCACCGTCGCGCCGTGCATCGGCGACGAAGGCCGCTTCGTCTGCCGGCCCCACGCGGCGGATCACGCCGAACCCACGCGCACCCGGGAACTCGAACGCGATGTCGCGCGACTTGCCGTAGGCGTGAAACCGCTGTCGGTCGATCCGGTCGGTGCCGGCGGCGATCACCGCCCCGCGAGCGCCGCGCAGCCCGTGTTCGTAACTGTGGATCTTGGCGACGACCTGCGCCGCGGTTCTTTGCGCGACGGCCTCGAACCGGGTCTTGGCCGCCGCCGAATTCACCCGCGCCTGCCAGATGGCGAGGGCCAGGGCCACCAGGACGCCAGTGCACAGGACGACCAGCGCCGCGCGCGACGGTCGCGCCAATGCGTGGCTCGCCGGAGCCGACAGGCGTGCCTTCGACGCGCGCGCGATCATGGGCCCGGTGGCGCCGAAGCCCGCGCGACCGTCGCCACCTCTCGTGCCATCTGTGGCGTGTCCAGATCGGCCACGTCGAGCAGCACGGCGCGCGCGCGGCCCGACTGCTTGGCGACATACAAGGCCTTGTCGGCGGCCGCGATCAGATCGCCGGGGGCGCAACGCTTGGTCAGGCTGTCGGCGAAACGCGAGGCTTCCGAGTGCTCGGCCCAACAGGCGCTTTCGTCGTCGTAGCAAGCCACGCCGATGCTGAGGCTGATGCGCCCCGAGGTCGGCGACGCCTCGTGCGCAATCGCGATGCCGCGAACGGCTTCGAGGCAGCGCCTGGCCATCTGCGTGGCCCCCGCGCGCGGCGTGCCCGGCAGCACCAGAGCGAACTCCTCGCCGCCGTAGCGGGCCACCAGGTCGCCCGGCCGCAGGCTGACCTTCGCCAGCGCCTCGGCGATGCGTCGCAGGCAGGCATCACCGGCCGGGTGGCCGTAGCGGTCGTTGTAGAGCTTGAAGTGATCCACATCGACCATCAACAACGACACAGGCTCGCCGGCCCGCCGCCCGCGGCGCCATTCCGTGTCCAGCATCTCGTCGAAACGGCGCCGGTTCGCCACGCCGGTCAAGGCATCGACGTGGGAGATGCGCCGCAGCGCCTCGGCCATGCGCCGCACGCGCAGCTGGGCCGTCACCCGAGCGACGACGAGCGCCGCGACGACGGGCTTGACGATGAAGTCGACCGCACCCAGCTCGAAGCCCGCGACCTCGAACTCGGGTTCGCGGTGGCTGGTCACGAAGATGACTGGCACCTCGGCGAGCTGCGGGTCGGCCTTGAGTGCCCTCAACACATCGAAGCCGTCCATACCGGGCATCTGCGCATCGAGGAGGATGAGATCGGGAACCGACTCCCCCGCCGTGCGCAGTGCATCGGCACCGTTCGTGGCGAATCGCAGCCTGCCGCAGGCCGAAAGGATTCGACCCAGCAACTGGATCGTCCCCGGATCGTCGTCCACCAGCAGGATGTTGTCTTGCGCGGTCATTGAGTCGTTCGCTATCGGTTCGGTCGCGCCGCTCTTGCGAGCCGAAGTGTTCGGCCACCGTGCCTTGAAATTCGGCCCCGGGAGGCGTTCAGACGCTATCGGCAAGCGGCTGTGAATGTTGAGGCCTGTTCGGCGCACTCGCGATGTGTCGTGCCAGCCAGGGGATGTCGACATCGGCGACGTCGAGCATGCGGGCCCGGGCTCGGCCCGAGGTCTTGGCTGCGTAGAGTGCCTTGTCCGCTGCCTCGACCATATCACCGGCCGAGCAACGTGCGTGCAAGGCGTCGCCCGTGCGGGTGTCTGCGTCGGGTGCCAGCCAGCATGTGCTTTCCTGGTCGTAGCAGCAGACGCCGATGCTCACGGTCACGTGGTTCGCCACCGGAGAGACTTCGTGGCGAACGTCCAGCGCATCGACCGTGTCGAGCAGGCAGCGCGCCACGTGTTCCGCACCGGCGCGCGGGGTGTTCGGCAACAGCACCGCGAACTCCTCGCCACCGTAGCGCGCGACGAGGTCCGCCGGCCGGCGGCAAGCGCGTTCGAGCGCGAGCGCGATGGTGCGCAAACACGCATCGCCGGCCGGATGGCCGTAGTGGTCGTTGAACAGCTTGAAGTGGTCCACATCGAGCAGCATCAGCGTCAGCGGCTCGCCGCGGCGGGCACGCGGCCACTCCCAGGCCAGGGCCTCGTCGAGGCGGCGGCGGTTCCAGACGCCGGTAAGCGCGTCGATCGTGGCGATCCGGCGCATCTGGTCGGACAACTGCTTGGCGCGCAGATGCGTCTTGACGCGGGCCGTCAGCAGGGGTGCGCAGATGGGCTTCGCGATGAAATCCGCCGCCCCGGCCTCGAAGCCGCGCACTTCGAATTCGGGCTCGGCATGGCTGGTGAGAAACACGACGGCGATGTCGCGCAGCCGCGGGTCTGCTTTCAGCGTCTCGCAGACTTCGAACCCGTCCATTCCCGGCATCTCGGCATCGAGCAACACCAGGTCCGGCGGGTGCTCACAGGCGAGTCGCAACGCATCCACGCCGCTCGCGGCGAAGCGCAAATCGGCCACGTCGGCGAGCAGCGCAGCGACCAGCTGAATGCTCGCGATGTCGTCGTCGACAAGCAGTATCTCGGGCCGCGTCATGGCCCCGCGCGGTCCGGCGCGCCCGACTGCTCGACGCTGCTGGCCACTCCGACAGCGCGCGGCAATCGCAGCGTGAAGCAACTGCCTTCGGAAACGGCGCTGTCGACCAGCACCTTTCCGTTCATCGCCTCGGCCAGTTGGCGCGTGATCGCCAGACCCAGGCCCGTGCCGGGCACCTTGATGCCATGCCGGCCGAGGCGGTTGAACGGCTCGAAGAGTTGCCCGAGTTGATCGGCATCCATGCCGATGCCGTTGTCGCGCACGGCGATGTTCACCCAGGAACGATCTGCGCTGACGACGATCTCGACGCGACAGCCGACGCCGCTGTACTTGATCGCGTTCGACAGGATGTTGATCAGGCATTGCCTCAACCGTCCGGTATCGGCGATCGCCTGGAAAGTGGCGGGCGCCGGCACGATCGCCAGCGCGATACCGGCACCCTCGGCAAGTGCGGCCACTTCCGCACAGGCGTTTTCGATCACGCGGGCGACATCGACCATGCGCAGATCGACCTTCAGCTTGCCCACCTCGAACGCGCTGAGATCCATGACATCGCGCATGAGTTCGTGCAGATGACGGCCGCTTTCCAGGATGTGCCGCAGGCGCTCGAGCTGCGGCGCCGGCAGCGGGTGCGCGGCATCGATGCCCATCAACTGCGCGAAACCGAGCATCGCGCTCAGCGGATTTCCGATCTCGTGCGCGATGTACGCCAGCATCTGCGACTTCGCGCGGCTCGCGGCCTCGGCCTCGGCCCGCGCGGTGGTTTGCGCCACCAGCCGCTCGCGAACGCTCACGTCGCGCAGCACCACGGTGGTCAGCCGCGAGTGCGCCTCGCCGACGGCAGAGATGCCGACCTCGACCAGGATGGATGTTTCGTCGGCGTTCGCCAGCGCGACCCGCAACGGGCCGGTCAGCGCGCTCGCGTTCTCGAGAAACTGCGCACCGAGCAACGCGGCGATCGGTCGCCCGATCAGATGCGCATGCAGCGAGTCGAACATCCGGCAGGCCGCCGCATTCGCCAGCACGATGCGGCCTTCGACATCACAGCTCAGGATGGCGTCCGAGGCCGAGTCCACGATGTCGGCGACACGCGCATCGCCGACCTGCCGCCAGTGGGCATGGACCGCGCGCAATTCGGCATCGATGCGGCGCTTGGTTTCGAGCAGGTTGCGCACCCGGGCGGCGAGCACGGTCGGCGCGAAGGGCTTGGCGATGAAATCGGCGGCGCCGAGATCGAGTGCGCGCATCTCGCTGAGGGGGTCGGCGAGGCGGGTCACGAACACGATCGGCACGTGCTCGAAGCGATGCCGGGCCTTCAACGACTCGCACACGGCGAACCCGTCGATGCCGTCGAGCTGGGTGTCGAGCAAGACCAGATCCGGATCGACGCTGGCGGCCAGTTCGAGCGCCTCCTCGCCGGATTTGGCGAAGTGGAAGTCGCCGATTTCGTCCAGGGATTGCCGCAGCAGACGGATCGCGCCGACATCGTCGTCGACGATCAGCAGCCGTGGTCGATCGTCCTGCAAGGTGAGCGTCTCGCCGCCGACCGCCATCCGGTCGCGCTGCAGATCTTCGGCCTGCACCTTGGCCCGCAACTGCGCTCGCACGCGCGAGGTCAGCTGCGCGGCGACGAGCGGCTTGGCGACGTAGTCGGAGGCGCCCAGCCTCAATGCCTCGACCTCGAGCTCCGGCACGTCGTAGCTCGTCACGAAGATGACCGGGATGCGCTCCAGTGCCGGGTCGGCCTTCAGCGCGCGACACAGGTCGAGGCCGCTCATGCCGGGCATGTCGGCGTCGAGCAAGATCAGGTCCGGGGCAGATTCGCGCGCCAGCCGCAGCGCCACTTCACCGGACGTGGCGAAGCGTTGATCGGGGTACTGCGACAGCATCCGGCTCATGACCTGGATGACGCCCTGGTCGTCGTCGACCAGTAGCAGTTGAAAGTCGTTCGATGACATGTACTGCGGTTCCGAAGACTCGGGCGCTCGGGGCCCGAAACGAATTTACGGGCAATGTCGGGAAACTCCGCTAGCCGAAAGTCGAGGGCACCGTGGCGCGTTGCACGCCACGACGGCATCCCTGCCGCAAACGCCGATCAGGCGGACTCGACGAGCTTGTGCTGCAGGGCCAGCAACACGGCTTGCGTGCGGCTGTCGACATGCAGCTTGCTGAGAAGGTTCGAGATGTGGAACTTGACCGTGGACAGCGAGACGGCGATCTCGTCGGCGATCTGCTGGTTGCTCAGGCCTCGCACCATGGCGCCGAGCACCTGCAACTCGCGAGCGGTGAGTTCGGCGCCGAGAGACGGGGCACGTGATTCGCCGCCCGGTGCATCGTCGATCTCGGGTGCCAGCAGACTGAATCCGGCCTTCACGCTTCGGATCGCCGCCACGAGTTCATGGGCGGACGCGGTCTTCAGCATGTAGCCGCTGGCGCCCGCGATGGTCGCGCGCTGCACTTCGGCGGCCGCGGCACTGCCGGTCATCATGATGACCTTGATCGAAGGGTTTCGGCGCAGCAGCATCGCCGCGGCCTCGATGCCGTCCATGCTCGGCATCATCAGGTCCATCAGCACGACATCGGCCCGCGCCGCGCCGGCCAGCTCGACCGCCGCCGCGCCCGAACCGGCCTCGCCGGCCAGCACCAACTCGGGCCCGGCGCGCAGCATCGCCGCGATGCCGCTGCGGATCATCGGATGGTCGTCGACGACGAACACGCGAATCGCGGCGGCAACGGAGGGTTCCTGGTTCATGGCGGCTGGATTGTGTCACTCGTCGGCGCGCGAGGCACCGGATCGGAGCGGCAAAATTCAACGCGAGCCTGCGTTGTTTCGCACGGAACAGACGACGGCACTCCGGGCCTGCGGAACGCGCTTGTCATGTTCATCGGCACGATTGGCCGGGGAACAGGCGGGAGACTTGTCGAAGGGTCGGGCGGCGGGCGCTCAGCAACCCCAGCGCAACGCCGCGGTGTGCACCGGTGCGTCCCAGAGGGCGAGGCTGTCGGCGTCCAGCGCGGTGATCGTCACCGAGCAACCCGCCATCTCCAGCGAGGTCACGTACGAGCCGGTGAGGTGCCGCACGACCTGCACACCGGCGCTGCCCAGTACCTTGTGCACCGAGTTCACCATCAGGTAGAGCTCGTGCAACGGCGTGCCGCCGAAGCCGTTCACCAGCAACAGCACTTGCTGGCCGCGCTGCAGCGACAAGTCGTTCAGGATCGCGTGAGTCAGTTCGGCCGCGATCTCGTCGGCCGATGCCAGCTTGACCCGGCGTCGGCCCGGCTCGCCGTGGATGCCGACGCCAACCTCCATCTCGTCGGCCGCCATCTGGAAGGTCGGTTTGCCGGCGGCCGGAACGGTGCACGACGTCAGCGCCACGCCCATCGACGCAGTCGCCTTGTTGACGGCATCGCCGAGCTTCTTGAGGGAGGCCAGGTCGTCGCCGCGCTCGGCTGCCGCGCCGATGATCTTCTCGACGATCAACGTGCCCGCGACGCCGCGCCGACCCGTGGTGTAGGTGGAGTTCTCGACCGCGACGTCGTCGTTGACGATGACGGTCGCGTTGTCACGGTCCAGCATTTCTGCCGCCATCTGGAAGTTCATCATGTCGCCCGAATAGTTCTTGACGATGAACAGCACGCCGGCGCCGGTGTCGACCGCATCGGCGGCCGCGAGCATCTGGTTCGGTGTCGGCGAAGTGAACACCTGGCCCGGGCATGCCGCGTCGAGCATGCCGCTGCCGACGAAACCGGCGTGCAGCGGCTCGTGACCCGAACCCCCGCCCGAGATCAACCCGACCTTGCCCTTCGCGAGCGTGCGGCGCCGCACGAACTGCCTGCCCGTGCCGAGCGCCAGGATGTCGGCATGCGCAATCGCCAAGCCGTCGAGCGTCTCGCCGAGCACGGACTCGACGTCGTTGATGAGCTTCTTCATGGGGTACCTTCGAGTTGGGGAGGGAGGACCTTCGCAACCGGCTGCAACGTGTCGCAGACGGCCGCGATGATCAGGGCCATGGAGCGCGAGCCGGGGTCGATGTGACCGAGCGCGCGATCGCCGAGGAACGACGCGCGGCCGCGGCCGGCGTCCATCTGCGCGGTCGCATCGGCGCTGTCGAAGGCACACTGGCGCACGCGCGCGATCAACCCGGGGCCGCCAGCGGCGAGCGTTTTCTGCACCGGGTCGAGCACGTCGAGCAGAGTCTTTTGCCCGACCTCGGCCTTGCCCAGTCGGGTCAGTGCCTTGATCCCGGCGCCGAGCGCGGCGGCGAGGCCGGCGGCCGTCGGCGGGGCCGGCAGTTCCTTGCCGAGCGTGACCATCAGCGTGCCGAACACCGGCCCCGACGAGCCGCCGATGGTCGACATGCACAGCAGCCCCATGGTACGCAGCGACTCGTTCAGCGACTGCCCGCCGACCTCGGCGAGCACGCCCTGGATGGCCTGCGCACCACGGCGCATGTTCAGACCGTGGTCGCCGTCGCCGATCGCCGAATCGAGCGCGGTCAATTCGTCGACGTGCTCGATCAGTGTCTCTGTTGCGTTGCGGATCAAATCAATGTGTGTCATCGGTCCTCACCTTTTGGGGGTTCGTGGTCTTCTCAGGCAGCGACGCGCTGGCCGGTCGCGTCGAACCACAACGGGCGCAGCAGTTCGACGCGCACCGCGTCGCCCTGGGTGAAACTCGCGCCGGTCGGCGCCGAGGTGATCAAGCCATGCTCGCTCTCGTCGAGCCGGACGTGCACCAGATGCTGATCGCTCAGCCTTTCGATGCGGGTGATGCGTGCGGCGCGGTATGCGCTGTCGGTGGCAGCCGGGTGCAGGCGCAGATGCTCGGCGCGGATGCCGACCGTCACCGCCCGGCGCGGCGTGGCCGGGCCCGCGAAGAGCCCGCTCGGCAGCAGGTTGATGCGCGGCGAGCCGAGGCGCGCTGCCACGTAGCTGCTGACCGGGTTCTCGTAGATCTGCTGCGGCGTGCCGACCTGAACCAGCACGCCGTGCTCGATCACGCCGATTCGCGTCGCCATCGTCAGTGCCTCGATCTGGTCGTGTGTCACGTAGAGCATGGTCGCGCCCATGTCTTGCTGGATGCGCTTGAGCTCGAGCCTCAAGTCGTTGCGAAGCTTGGCATCGAGCGACGAGAGCGGTTCGTCCATCAGGTAGAGCGATGGGTCGCGCACCAGCGCGCGACCGATCGCGACCCGTTGCATCTGGCCGCCCGAAAGCCGGGTCGCCGGGCTCTGCAGCTTGTCTTCGATGCGCAGCATGCGCGCGACCTCGAGAACCTTGCGCCTGACCTCGACCTCGGGTGTCGGTCGCATCGGCGAGCGCAGCGGGAACGCCAGGTTGTCGAACACCGACAGGTGCGGATAGAGCGAGTACTGCTGAAACACGAAGGCGATGTCGCGCAGCGCCGGGGCGAGCGCAGTCACATCGCGCCCGCCGATGTGGATCTGACCGGTGTCGGGCAGCTCGAGCCCTGCGACCAGCCGGAGCGTGGTCGTCTTGCCCGCGCCGCTGGGCCCGAGCAGCACGATGAATTCACCGCTGGCGACGTTCAGGCTCAGGCCGTTGACGGCCTGCACATCGCCGAAACGCTTGCCGATGTCCGAGAGCTGCAGCTCAGCCATGACGCGCTCCAGGGTTGACCTCACGCAGATCGCGCGCCGTGCGCAGCGCACGGCCCGAGGCGCTGTCGAAAAGGGAGATCACCGAAGCGTCGAAGGCGAGTCCGACGTGGTCGCCGCGGCGGGCCGGGCTGGTCACGTCGACCTTGGCGCGCACCGTCGCGCCGCTGGCGGTGCCGAGCGTCACGACCCGGCTGGTGCCGAGGTATTCGGTTCCCAACACCTCGGCGCGCAGGGCCGAGGTGTCGTCGAGCCGAAGGTGTTCAGGCCGCACACCGCACAGCAGCGCCCGCGACGAGACCTCTTCGCGCAGCGCCGGCACTTCGATGCGGGCACCGCTGATCTGCAACGATGCGCAACCGTTGGGGAGCGCGGCCTCGAACGGCAGGAAGTTCATCGCCGGCGCGCCGATGAAGTCGGCCACGAACACGCTCGCCGGGTACTCGTAGACCTCGAGCGGCGCGCCGAGCTGCTCGATCACACCGCGGTTCATGATGGCGATCGTGTCGGCCATCGACATCGCTTCGGTCTGGTCGTGCGTGACGTAGACGGTCGTCGCCTTCAACCGGTCGTGCAGCGCGCGCAGCTCGTGGCACATCACCTCGCGAAACTCGGCGTCGAGTGCACCGAGCGGCTCGTCCATCAAGAAGGCGAGCGGCTGGCGCACGATCGCGCGGCCGAGCGCAACGCGCTGCCGATCGCCGCTCGACAGGCCCGAGACCGGCTTGCGGAGCAGCTCGCCGATGCGCAGGATGCGCGCCGCCTCATCGACCCGGCGCTCGATCTCGGCGCGCGGCAGGCCCTGCGAGACCAACGGAAAGGCGATGTTGCGGCGCACGTTCATGTGCGGGTAGAGCGCGAACATCTGGAACACGAAAGCGATGTCGCGGGCCGACGCGCGCTTGAAGCTCACATCTTCATCGCCGAGAAAGATGCGGCCCGAGGTCGGCAACTCGAGGCCGGCGATCATGCGCAGAGTGGTCGTCTTGCCGCAGCCCGACGGACCCAGCAGGCAAAAGAACTCGCCATCGCGAACGGCGAACGAAGAGTCCTTCACCGCGGTGAAATCGGCGAACGCCTTGTGCAGTTTTTCGACTCGTATTTCGGCCACGACACCTACTCCGGAAATTTGGAGACGACCATGAACATCACGGTGCCGAACAGCATGGTCAGGAACGACCAGGTGAACAGCGCCAGCGCGAAGGGCTGCAGCAGCATCACGATGCCCGCCGTGATGACGACGCAGGCGACGAGCTCCATCGGCCCGCGGCGTAGTCGCTTCGGCCAACGGCGTTGCGATGAGGGGGTGGTCATGGGCGGTCTCACTTGCGCACGGCGCCGAAGGTGATGCCGCGCAGCAGGTGCTTGCGCAGCAAGATGGTGAACACGAGGATCGGCAGCAGAAAGATCGTGGTGCCGGCGGCCACGGCCGGCCAGTCCTGCCCACCCTCGCCGATGATGATGGGGATGAAAGGCGGTGCGGTCTGTGCCGTTCCCGAGGTCAGCAGCACCGCGAACGCGTACTCGTTCCAAGCGAAGATCAGGCAGAAGATCGCGGTCGCGACGATGCCGGTGGTCGCCTGCGGCAGCACGACCTTGCGGAAGGCCTGAAGCCGCGTGTAGCCGTCGACCATCGCCGCCTCTTCGTACTCTCGCGGAATTTCGTCGATGAAGCCCTTGAGCAGCCACACCGCGAGCGAGACGTTGACCGCGCTGTAGAGCAGGATCATGCCGAGCCGTGTGTCCGACAGGCCAAGCTCGCGGTACATCAGATAGATCGGGATCGCCACCGCGATCGGAGGCATCATGCGGGTCGACAGGATGAAGAACAGCAGGTCGTCTTTCAGTGGCACCTTGAAGCGCGAGAACGCATAGGCGGCCATCACGCCGAAGCCCACCGAAAGCGCCGTCGAGCCGAACGCGATGATCAGCGAATTGACGAATCGCGGCACGAAGTTGGAGGGGCCGGCCACCACCATGTTGGCGTTGCGCGCGACCTTCTCGCAGGTGTCGACCGCCGGCGGCAGCGCGGCGATGTACTCCGGCGTTTGGCGCGAGCGCGTCGTGAACAGGTTGCAGTAGCCCTCGACCGAAGGCGTGAACACGACCTTGGGCGGGTAGCTGATCGAGTCGGGCGGTGTCTTGAATCCTGTGAGGATGATCCATGCCAGCGGCACGATCGTCAGCATCGCGTAGAGCGCGACGAGAATGCCTGCGATCCAGCGCGACGCGTCGCTGGGTTCGACGACGGAATGGGCGGTGCTGATGCCTTGAGTCATGTCCGGTCCCCTAGACTGAACTAGCGATTCTTGACATGGTTGAGCGCCTTGACGTAGATGTTGGCCAGGCCGAACACCGCCACGAACAAGACGATCGCGAAGGCCGACGAATAGCCGGTGCGCCACTTCTCGAAGGCCTCGCGCTTCAGCGTGATCGAGGCCAGTTCGGTCGTCGAACCCGGGCCGCCGGAGGTGAGCAGGTTCACCATGTCGAACATCTTGAAGTTCTCGATGCCGCGGAACAGCACGGCGAGCATGATGAACGGCAGCACCATCGGCAGCGTGATCGACCAGAACTGACGCCAGGTCGATGCCCGATCGACCTCGGCGGCTTCATAGATGTAGTCTGGGATCGAGCGCAGCCCGGCCAGGCAGATCAGCATCACATAGGGCGTCCACATCCAGGTGTCGACGATGACGATGGCCCACGGGGCGAGCCCGACCGAACCGATCATTTCGAACGACGAGGCCGGAATGCCGCTGACGAACGACACGGCATAGTTGAACAGGCCAGTCTGAGGCTGATAGAGAAACGCCCAGAAGTTGCCGACGACGGCAGGCGACAGCATCATCGGGATCAGGATCACCGTGGTCCAGAAGCCATGCCCGCGGAACTTGCGGTCGATCAGGTAGGCGAGCGTGAAGCCGATCAGCGTCTGCAGCGCGATGGTCCAGAACAGGAAGTGCGCCGTCGCCTGCATCGCGAGCCAGATGTCGGGGTCGGTCAGCACCGAGACATAGTTGTCGATGCCGACGCCGAGCACCTCTGCGTTCGGCCGGTTGGCCCGGAAGTTGGTGAACGAAAGCTTGATCGTCCAGATCAGCGGGAAGATGTTGATCGCGAGCAGCAGCAGCATCGTCGGGCCGACGAAGATCCATGCGATTGCACGATCGGAGAAGCCGCGCAAACGCGCGGCCAACTTCGCAGGAGTGGCGTCGACGCTGCGGCCTGGCAGGCTTGAGGGTGTTGACATGAAGCGCTCGATGGGCGCCCCCTCCCGAACGCGAGAGGGGGCAGGAGTTGCCGACGCAGACAGTGCCGAGATCTACTTGACCTTGCCGTCGTCCTTGAACACCTTTTTCCAGTCGACGACCAGCGAGTCGAGCGCTTCCTTGGCGGTCCCCTTGTCGGCCACCACGTAGTCGTGCACACGCTTTTGCATCGCCAGCAGCAACTGGGCATATGAAGGCTCGGCCCAGAAATCGACCACCATGCCCATCGACTCGAGGAAGTTCTGCGCGAATGGTGAACTGCTCGGGTAGCCCGGGTCGTTCAACACGGCCTTCGCAGCCGACGAGCCGCCGATCGCCTGCCACTTCTTCTGCACATCGGGGCTCGCGAACCACTTGATGTATTGCAGCGACTCGTTCCGGTTCGGCGAGTAGGCAACCACCGAAATGCCCTGACCGCCGAGCTGCACGCCCCTGCCCTTGTCAGACGGGTTCGTGAAGAAGCCGATCTTCTCGCCGCCGACGTTCGGGTCCTTGTAGAGGCCGGGAAAGAACGCGAACCAGTTCATCATCATCGCAACCTGACCCGATTTGAAGGCGTCGAGCCCCTCACCCATGTAGGCGTTGGTCAGCCCCGGCGGCGTGCTGCCCTTGTAGAGCGCCTTGTAGAACTCCAGCCCGCGCACCGCGTCGGCCGAGTTGACGAAGCCGTCCATCGCATAGGGCTTCTTCGGGTCTTCGTACTTGAAGCCCATCGGGTAGAGCACGTTGGTGACGCCCATCGTGATGCCTTCGGAGCCGCGCTCGGTGAAGAGGTAGGCGCCATAGACCTTCTTGCCGTCGATCATTCGTCCCTGAAAGAACTCCGAAACCTGCTTGAACTCGGCCCAGTTCTTCGGCGGTGCGAGGTCGCGATTGAATTTGGTCTTGAACTCGGCCCGGATCTCGGGTTTGGCGAACCAGTCCTTGCGGTAGGTCCAGCCGACGGCATCAGCCATCGCCGGCAGCGCCCAATAGTTCGGCGTGTTCTTCGGCCATTCGGCGTAGCCGGTCACGGTGGCGGGCATGAAGTCCGACATCTTGATGCCTTCCTTGGCAAAGAAGTCGTTCAGCTTGACGTAGTGACCCTGCTCTGCCGAGCCGCCGATCCATTGGCTGTCGCCGATGATCAGGTCGCACAGCTTGCCCTTCGAGTTGAGCTCGTTGAGCATGCGATCGGCGAAGTTGGTCCAGGGCACGAACTCGAACTTCATCTTGATGCCGCTCTTCGCGGTGAAGTCCTTCGAGAGTTCGACCAGCGCGTTCGCGGGGTCCCAGGCCGCCCAGCACAGCGTGATGGTCTTGTCCTGCGCATGCACCGCGTTGCCCGCCAGCCCCAGGGCGGCGACGGCAACCATGGTCAGCACACCCGACAGCCTTTTCGAAATCGATTTCATGTCAATGTCTCCGTTGGGTTTTTCGGTTCAGGGATACCCCGGGCGGCCGCTAGTGGAGGTTTTCGGCCGTCAGGATCTGGATGCGCGGCTGGACCACGTTGAGCGCGCCGCGCACGTTCTCGCAAAGCGCGTGGAGCACCCGCGCCGCTGCGAGCACGCAGTAGTGAATGTCCTGGTGGAGCACGAAGGCGAGTCGGTCGGCTCCGAGCAAGGTGCGGTGTTCGTCGGTGAAGTCGTGCGCAGCGAGACCCGCATGCGTGCCCAGGCCCGCGTCGGCCAGCGCCCGCGCGGCGCCACCGGCGCCCGAGCCGACCATGTAGAGGCCCGCGACACGCGAGGTCTCGACGCCGGATTGGAAGAAGGCGCTCAGCGCAGCCTCGGCGCCGGCCTCGTCTGCTGGCAGATCGGGTGTGCGCACCATGCGCAGCGACGGGAAGCGTTCCTCAATGACCTGGGCGAATCCGATGCGGCGCTCGATCTCGGCCGAGAAACGTGTTGCCTGCGACGCCAGCAGCAAGGTATCGCGGCCGTCGCGACCGGCGGCCCGCCCGAGCAGCAGGCCTGCGGTGCGGCCGGCGGCCCGGTTGTCGGTGCCGACACAGCTCTCGCGCATCGATCCGGCGATGTCGGAGAACAGCGTCACGACGTGCACGCTCGAGCGCACCAGTTCGTTGATCGCCAGCTTCACGGCCGGCAGATCGGGCGCGAACAGGGCGATGCCGTCATAGCCCTCCAGCGCGGCCAGTTCGGCGGCGAACTTCGACGGGTCGGTTGCGTCGATGCGGTGCGTGATTTCGGTGATGTGCTGATGCCGAAAGTCACCGGCGGCCTGTGCGATCTGGCGGTCGACCAGCCTCAGGAACGGGGAGTCATCACTCGGCAACACGAAGGCGAAGCGCGCGTTTTCGCCGCGCCGCGGACGCCCGGGCTGCTTGGGCGAGCCGAGTTCGCCGACGACGCTCAGCACGCGCTGCACGGTGTCCGTATTCACGCCGGGCCGACGGTTCAGGACGCGGTCGACCGTGGCAGTGCTCACACCCGCGAGACGGGCGATTTCAGCGATGGTCGGTGGCGTGGACATGTTCCGAGGCAGATTTGATGGGCGAATATTATTGACATCAATAATTAATGCAATCAGGGTTTCGGAGCATGCTCGATGCTCGGGTGCTTGCCCGCAGCGTCCACGTCGGTGATGGTTCCGGATATCGTGTTCAACGGTGGCGTGTCGCTGTCGACGCTGTTCGGCCGAAGGCGTGATCGAACACAGCCCTGGCCGTCTCGCGGTTGGCTTTGGCGCAGCAGTCGGACAATGCGAGCCTGCTCGTCAGTGAGAAAGTTCGAGCGCGAACACAACAGATTCAAAGGTAAATTGCTTCGATGAAACTCGCCACCTGGAACGTCAATTCGCTCGCAGTGCGCCTGCCGCATCTTCTCGATTGGCTCGCGCTGCACCAGCCCGACGTGCTGTGCCTGCAGGAGACCAAGCTCAGCGACGACAAGTTTCCGCACGCCGCCATCGCGGCCGCGGGCTACCAGGTGCAGTGGTTCGGGCAGAAGACCTACAACGGCGTCGCGTTGATCAGCAAGTCGGTTGCGACCGAGGTCGTGCGCAACATCCCAGGCCACGACGACGCGCAAGCGCGCGTGATCGCGGCCACTGTCGACGGCGTGCGCATCGTCGGCGCCTACATCCCGAACGGGCAGTCGGTCGAGAGCGAGAAGTTTCCGTACAAGCTCGCCTGGCTCACGGCGCTGCGCAACTGGCTCGAGACCGAGATCGCCTCACACCCTCGGCTCGTGCTCATGGGCGACTACAACATCGCACCCGAAGACCGCGACGTGCACGACCCGGTCACGTGGGCCGGACAGGTGCTGTGCACGCCCGAAGAGCGCGCGCATTTCAAGGGGCTGCTCGCGCTCGGGCTGCACGACACGTTCCGCTTGTTCGAGCAGCCGCCGAAGCAATACAGCTGGTGGGACTACCGCATGCTCGGCTTCCAGAAGAACAAGGGCCTGCGCATCGACCACATCCTCGTCAGCGAGGCCTTGAAGTCGCGGGTCACGAGTTGCGTGATCGACAGGTTGACGCGCAAGAACGAGCGGCCGAGCGACCATGCGCCGGTGATCGCCGAACTGTCGTGACGCGCGACCCTCAGGCCGCCGCAGGCGAACTCGAGGCCGACATCGCTAATCGTCGAGGCCGAGCTCCTGGATCTTGCGGGTGATCGTGTTGCGCCCGATGCCGAGCTTCTGCGCGGCTTCGATGCGGCGGCCGCGCGTGATCTCGAGCGCGGTGCGGATCAGCTGGGCTTCGAACTTGTGGGTCAGCGTGTCCCAAACCTGCGGGTCGCCGGCCTGCAGCAGGCTGCGGGCCTCGTGCTCGAGCCCGATCAGCCAGTGCGGCACGGCCATTGCGGTGGCCGCATGCGGCATTGCCGGTACCGCGCTCGGCGCCGCAGCGGGCCCGCTGGCCGGTGCTTCCTTGACGATGCGCGCCGGCGCCATCGGCGCCACGTCGGCAATGAAGGTTTCCATCGCGAGTTCGGGAGGCAGGTCTTTCGCCTCGACCATCTGCGCCGGCGCCATCACGGTCAGCCAGTGGCAGATGTTCTCGAGTTGCCTGACGTTGCCGGGAAAGTCGAAACGCATCAGCCGGGCGAGTGCCGAATCGGTGATGCGCTTGGCCTCGACGCCGAGCTCTTTCGCGCTCTTCTGCAGGAAGAATCGGGTCAGCGAGGGCACGTCTTCGGCACGCTCGCGCAGCGCCGGCAGGCGCAGGCGGATGACGTTGAGGCGGTGGAACAGGTCTTCGCGAAACGCGCCGGCCTTGACGCGGTCTTCGAGGTTCTGGTGGGTCGCCGCGATCACGCGGACATTGCTGCGCATCGGGTTGTGGCCGCCGACGCGGTAGTACTGCCCGTCGCTCAGCACACGCAGCAGGCGCGTCTGCAGATCGAACGGCATGTCGCCGATCTCGTCGAGGAACAGCGTGCCGCCGTCGGCCTGCTCGAAGCGGCCACGGCGCGTGGTCTGCGCGCCGGTGAAAGCGCCGCGCTCGTGGCCGAAGAGTTCGGACTCGAGCAGGTCTTTCGGGATCGCCGCGGTGTTGATCGCAACGAACGGCCCGCTCGCGCGCGGGCTGTGCTTGTGCAGCGCGTTCGCGACCAGTTCCTTGCCCGAGCCCGATTCGCCGGTGATCAGCACGGTGACGATGCTCTGGCTGAGCCGGCCGATCGCGCGGAACACGTCCTGCATCGCCGGCGCCTGGCCGAGCATCTCGGGCATCTGCGCGGCCTTCTCGTCGCGCACTTCTTCGCGCAGGCTCTCTTCGACCGCGCGGCGGATCAGCTCGACGGCCTTGGGCACGTCGAACGGTTTCGGCAGGTACTCGAACGCGCCGCCCTGGAAGGCGCTGACGGCGCTGTCGAGGTCGGAGTAGGCGGTCATGATGATCACCGGCAGCGCCGGCATGCGCTCGCGCACCTTGGCGAGCAACTCGATGCCCGAACCGCCGGGCATGCGGATGTCGGAGACCAGCACTTGCGGCTCGTCGTCGTCGAGCGCGGCGAGCACGTCGCGCGAATTCGTGAAACTGCGTACCGCGAACTCTTCGCGCGCCAGCGCCTTTTCCAGCACGAAGCGGATGGATTGGTCGTCGTCAACGATCCAGATGGGTTTCATGCCTGCCCTGCGTTCACTGTCGGTCGTGTAGCCGCTGTCTGCTCGCCCGCGCCGGTGACGCTTTTGGCGATCAAGGCAGCGGGATCACGATCTTGAAAATGGTCCTGCCCGCTTCGCTCTCGCATTCGATCGTGCCGAGGTGTTGCTGCACGAAGGTCTGCGCGAGGGTGAGCCCGAGGCCGGAGCCGCCGTCTCGCCCCGATACCAGCGGGTAGAAAATTCGGTCCCGGATGGACTCGGGCACGCCCGGGCCGTTGTCCTCGATATGCAAGTCCAGTGCCAGACGATAGCGCTGCTTGCCCAGCGTGACCTGGCGTGCGATGCGGGTTCGCAGCGTGATCTGCGCATCGCCGCCATGGGTGATGCGCTCGTTCAAGGCCTGGGCCGCGTTGTGGGCGATGTTGAGCACCGCCTGGATCAGCTGCTCGCGGTCGCCACGAAAATCGGGGATCGAAATGTCGTAGTCGCGCTCGATCGCGAGGCCGCGCGGAAACTCCGCCTGGATCAGCGCGCGCACCCGCTCGCAGACCTCGTGGATGTTCACGTCGCTCACGACGTGCGGCTTGCGGTGCGGCGCCAGCAGGCGGTCGACCAGCGCCTGCAGCCGGTCGGCCTCGTTGATGATGACCTGGGTGTACTCGTGGAGTTCGCGCGATTCGACTTCCATCTCGAGCAACTGCGCCGCGCCGCGGATGCCACCCAGCGGGTTCTTGATCTCGTGCGCGAGGTTGCGGATCAGCTCCTTCGTGACCTGCGCTTGATCGAGCGCGCGCTCCTCGCGGTCCTGGCGCGTCTGCTGCTCGATCTCGACCAACTCCACGACGACGTGCGGCGAGGCATCCATCTGGTTGATGATCACGTGCACGGGCAGCGGATCGCCGTGCAGCGTGCCCGGTCGGCGCAGCTGTGCTTCGAGGCGGCTGGTCGCGTATTCGTTGCGCCGCACCGCGTCGACCGTGTCGCGCAGACGCTGCGGGTCGACGAACCAGTCGAACACGGACCCGCGCTGCACGCTGCGCCGCGACAGGCCCAGCACGTTCTCGAACGCGGCGTTCGCGAACACGCACTGGCCATCGACACCGACGATCGCGACCAGCGTGGCGAGGTGATCGAAGGCTGCATACGAAGCGTTCGCCGCCGAAGCGGGGCTGGCAGCCGGCACGGGCAGGCGCTTCACTGTGGCGGCAGCTTCGCGATCTCGCGCTTCAGGGCTGTGATGTCGCCCTCCTTGCGCTCGATCGCCGTCTTCATGTCGGCGACGCGGTCGAGGTACTTCTGGTAGTTCTTCTCGTTGCCCTGGCGCTCGGGCAGGCCGTTCGCGTAATCGGCCTTCATGCCGGCCAGACGGTCTTCCTCACGCTTGAGCTCGCCCTCGAGGATGCGCCGCGCATCGCTGTCGCGCACGCGCTGATCCGCCGGGTCGACCTTGCTGCCGGCCGGGCCCGCGCTGGCGTTCGGCGCCGCAGCGCGCGGCCGGGTGCTCTGGATGACAGTGATGGGCGCACCTTCGATCGTCTTGCAGCCCTTGTCCTTGGCTTCCTTCGCGCTCAGCGTGTTGTTGTATTCGTTGCCGGGGCACCGGTACATCGTGGCTCCGTCGGCGGCCTGGGCGGCTCCGAAGGTCGACCATGCCACGAGGGTGGAGAAAGCAAGGGCTGAAACGAAGGGATTCATGCGGTGATTCTCCTGGCCTGTCCAACGCGGCGCACTTGGTCGGCGCCTACAAGGCCAGAGTCGATTGTCTCGCAGCTTGTTCCGCGCACGGCGGCATCAATGCAAAGGGGACGGCTCGCGCCGTCCCCTTCATCGTGAGCGGTGCCGCGAGGGCGACGCGCTCTACAGCGTGTAGTACATGTCGAACTCGACCGGGTGCGTGGCCATGCGGAAACGCGTGACCTCCTGCATCTTCAGGTCGATGTAGGCGTCGATGTAAGCATCGGTGAACACGCCGCCCTTGGTCAGGAAGGCGCGGTCCTTGTCGAGGTGCTCGAGAGCCTGATCGAGGCTGTGACAGACGGTCGGGATCTTCGCGTCTTCTTCGGGCGGCAGGTGGTACAGGTCCTTGGTGGCGGCTTCGCCCGGGTGGATCTTGTTTTCCACGCCGTCGAGGCCCGCCATCAGCAGCGCCGAGAAGCCGAGGTAGGGGTTCATCAGCGGATCCGGGAAACGCGTCTCGACGCGGCGGCCCTTCGGGTTCGCGACGTGCGGGATGCGGATCGACGCCGAGCGGTTCTTGCTCGAATAGGCGAGCTTCACCGGCGCTTCGAAGCCCGGCACCAGGCGCTTGTACGAGTTCGTGCCCGGGTTGGTGATCGCGTTCAGCGCCTTCGCGTGCTTGATGATGCCGCCGATGTAGAACAGCGCGAACTCGCTCAGGCCGGCATAGCCGTCACCGGCGAACAGGTTCTTGCCATCTTTCCAGACCGACTGGTGCACATGCATGCCCGAGCCGTTGTCGCCGACGATCGGCTTGGGCATGAAGGTCGCGGTCTTGCCGTAGCTGTGGGCGACATTCTGGATCACGTACTTCTGCAGCTGGACCCAGTCGGCGCGCTGCAGCAGCGTGCTGAACCTCGTGCCGATCTCCATCTGGCCGGCGTTGGCCACTTCATGGTGATGCACTTCGCAGGGGATGCCGAGCGACTCGAGCACCAGGCACATCTCGGAGCGCATGTCCTGGAACGAATCGACCGGCGGGGTCGGGAAGTAGCCGCCCTTCACGCTCGGGCGATAGCCGGAGTTGCCGTGCTCGTATTCCTTGCCGGTGTTCCATGCGGCCTCTTCGGATTCGATCTTCGAGAAGCAGCCCGACATGTCGTTGCCCCAGCGCACGCTGTCGAACACGAAGAACTCGGGTTCCGGGCCGAAGAAGGCGGTGTCGCCCAGGCCCGAGGCCTTCATGTAGGCCTCTGCGCGCTTGGCGAGCGAGCGCGGATCGCGCTCGTAGGGCTTGCCGTCGGAGGGCTCGACCACGTCGCAGGTGAGGATCAGCGTCGGCTCTTCGAAGAACGGGTCGATGTTGGCGGTGTTCGGGTCCGGCATGAGCTGCATGTCGGAGGCTTCGATGCCTTTCCAGCCGGCGATCGACGAGCCGTCGAATGCGTGGCCGCCGGTGAACTTGTCTTCGTCGAAATGCGACACCGGCACGCTCACGTGCTGCTCTTTGCCGCGCGTGTCGGTGAATCGGAAGTCGACGAACTTGACTTCGGCTTCTTTCACCATCTTCATCACGTCGGCAACGGTCTTGCTGGCCATCTGGAACTCCTGGTGGAATGCTTGTTCGGGGGGTGTGGGAATGCACAGGAAAGTAGCAGAAAGCATGCCTGCGACCGGGTGTGCGACCCGGCCGTCGACGCCCGATTTCGAGGCGACGGCGGCTGCCGACAGGCATCGCAGTGCGTCAAAGTTGGTGCATTCAATAGCACCGATTTGGACAGTCTATCGCACCAATTCGGGGCCTAACGTCGCACCGTGACCGGCCAGGCCGTCGAGCATCACGCGGTATGCGGCATCGAGTTGCTCGGGCCGACCCTTGACCCCGAGTTCGATGTGGCGGCCGTATTCCGGGTGGTCGACGCTCGGCAGGCTGAACACCTTCACGCCGTCGAACTCGGCCTCGATGCGCTGCATCAGCGGCGTGAGGGTGGCTTCCATGGCACCGAACACGATCACCGACTTCTCGCGTTGCGCGCCCTGCCCGTGGAGCGCCGCGTAGTGATGATCGAGCACCCACTCGATCATCGGCCAGGCCATCACCGGGAAGCCGGGAACGAAGTGCACGTGGCCGACCGTGAAGCCGGCGATCTTGTTGTACGGATTCGGGATGATTTGCGCGCCGTCGGGGAACACGCCCATGTTCAGGCGGTGCACGTTGTCGTGCCGACCGGGCTCGAACGGGATGCCCTGTTCTTTGGCCATGTCGCGCATGCGCTCGAGGATCAGGTCGCGGGCATGCGGGTGCAGCGCGAGCGGCACACCGAGCGCAGCCGCGGCGCACTGGCGCGTGTGGTCGTCGGGCGTAGCGCCGATGCCGCCGCACGAGAACACCACGTCACCGCACTCGAACGCATGCTTCAGATCGGCGGTGATGCGCGCCGGGTCGTCGCCGACGTAGCGCGCCCAACTCAGGCTCAGGCCGCGCGCACCGAGCAATTCGATCAGCTTGGGCAGGTGCTTGTCGGCGCGCTTTCCCGAGAGGATCTCGTCGCCGATGATGATGACGCCGAAGTTCATGGCCGTGCCCAGGGTGAGGTTGGAGGCGCGCCCGGCGGTTCGGCCGGGGGCTTTGGTAACAGCCGCGCATCTTCGATCAGTTCGACGTCGCGCGGGCCGCCGCGCGCCGGCGGCAGCACCTCGATCGCCTCGCTCTCGCGGCGCAGCGCCTGCAGCGCCGCCAGCGCGAAATGCGCGAACCACAGCGCCGAAAAAGCGAACACCAGCGTGTAGATCCAGATCGCCACCGGCACCAGCACCGGCGCGAACACGATCGCGACGGCGCCCGACGCCCACACCAGCGACGGCGCCGCGCCGAGGTAGCCGCTCAGCACGCCCATGCCGAGCAAGGTGCTGCGGTGCCGCTTCACGAGGGCGCGGCGCTCGTCGGCGCTGGCGTGTTCGGCGAGCACGTCGTAGGTCATCACCCGGTACGTGAGCCAGCCCCAGATCAACGGCGGGACGATCAGCACCAGCGGCGGCACGAACCACAGCGGGATCGACACGAGCAACGCGAGCAGCGCCACCATCGTTGCCCACAGCGCGCCGAAGCTGCTGCCGAGGAACGAGCCGCCATGCTTGCGTTCGAGCAGCGGGAAGCGGCGGTTCGCGACCAGCGTCAGCATCGCCGGCGTCATGAATGCGGCGACGAACAGCAGCGAGAGCACGACGATCAGCGGCGTGCTCAGGAACACGACCACCATCGGCGCGAGCACGGTCTTCAGGTTCGACATGCCGACGCCTTCGAGCCAGCCGATCATCGTGCGCAGGATCTCCCAGGAATCGAAGCTCGCGCGCACCGCATCGATCGCCGGTTCCCAGAAGAAGTAGCCCAGGCCGAGCGCGAGGCCCGCCATCAGCACCAGCGGCAACAGCGAGAGCACGATCACGCTCGGATGCAGGCAGTAGGCCGCCGCGCGCCAGAACGAATCGAGAAGCAGCTTCACGTGGGGCGTCTCGCGGCAGCGAGATCAGCGCATGTTGCCGGTGTGACCGAGCGAATAGCGCCCCGGCTGCGGCCACACGGTCAGGCCGTGCGGCTCGGTGCCGACCTTGATCTGCTCGACCGCGCCGGTGCCGGTGTCGAAACGATAGATCACGTTGTCGTAGCGGGCCGCGAGCCAGAGGTACTTGCCGTCGGCGCTGACGTTGCCCATGTCCGGGCTGCCGCCGCCGGGCACCGGCCAGCGCGCGACGATCTTCTCGGCTGCGAAATCGATCACCGTGACGCCGCCGTCGCCGAGCTTGGGCCCGCGGATCTCGTGCGAGCCGCGGTTCGCCACATACAGGCTCTTGCCGTCGCGGCTCGGGTAGAGGCCGTGCGCGCCGATGCCGGTCGCGATGAAGCCGACCTTCTTGAACGACTCGACGTCGACGATGTGGACGCCGTCGGCATGCATGTCGGCGATGTACACACGCTTGCCGTCGGGCGAACTGCGGATGTCCTGCGGCATGCCCTTCGAGACCGTGCAGATCTCGGTCTCGCCCGGCTCCCAGACCTTGCCGGCCTCGGTGCGCGGCGCGCCCTTGGTCTCCTTGAAGCGGGTGGCAGGCATCAGCAACTGCAGGTAGCCCATCACCTCGCGCTTGACCAGGTCGATCTTGACGAGCGAGCCCGAGAACTCGCAGGTGAAGATCGCGCTGCGCCCGTCGATCGCGAAATCGGCGTGGTTGATGCCGGGGCAGCCGGGCGTGTTGATCGAGTACTGCAGCGCCATCGTCTTCGGGTCGCGGAAATCGAGCCGCTTGCGCGCCTCGGCGACGACGATGGCCGACTTGCCGTCGGGCGTGTAGTACATGTTGTACGGGTCGTCGACCGAGACCGGCTTGCCGGGCTGGCCGGTGCGCGGGTCGATCGGCGTCAGGCTGCCGTCGGTGCGGCCCTCGGCGTTGTTCGTGACCCAGAGCGTGCGCAGGTCGTACGACGGCACGATGTGCTGCGGGCCGATGCCGACCTTGAACCGCCCGACCACCTTCATCGCGTTCGGGTCGACCACATAGACATCGTTCGAGCGCAGGTTCGGTACGTAGACGCGTTCGAGGTCTTCGGCGAGCGCAGCGGCGACCTTGCCGGCACCGACCTCGCTGTACAGGTTGCGCGGGTCGACGACCGGCGGCATGCCGGGCAAGACCACCAACGAGGTGGCCGCCGGCGCGGGTTTGGCAACCGGCGCTTCGGTGCCTGCGCCCCGCACCTGGCTCGCCACCAACACGCCCGCCACCGCCGTCAAGCCAACGACCCAGACTGCTGCCTCTTTCAATGCCAATTTCATCTCGCCGTTCCGTCTTGAATTCAAATGTCTCGCCTGGGTTCAACGCGCGCGGGCCGCATCGCGGATGACCTGCACCGAGCGCTCGATCTGCAACGCGATGCCGAGTTGCCCCAGTTCTGCCGTCGCGCGTCGCGGGTCGCCGTGAACGCCTTCGCGCGGCCCTGCCTTGGCGGCCTGCGCCAGCGCGTCGGTGCGCACCATCGTCGGGTCGATCGCCAGCATCAGCGCCGTGTCGGCCAGCCCCGCGTGGGTGCCGATTTCGTCGTTGCCGAAGCCCTTGGATTTCAGCGCGTCGACGAACTCGTTTTGGGTGACGCGATAGTAATCGACCAGCGCGATCACCCTGGCGCCGGGACGGGCAGCCCACTCTCGGTTGAGCTTGGCCGCCACGCGCTCCAGGCTCTTCTGGTAGCCGCCATGGTCACCGAGCAGCACGATCTCTCGAAAGCCGTGCTGGCGAAAGCTGCGCGCCGCACCTTCGAGCATGGCCTCGAAAGCGGCGTCCGGAATCGAGATCGTGCCGGTGAAACGCATGTGGCTCGTCGGTGGCTCGACCGAGCCTTCGGGCACGTAGGCGATCGTCGGCGCGACGACCGCGTTGCCCAGGCGCTGCGCGATCCGGCCCGCGATGACTTTCGCGCGCTGGTTGTGCTTGCCGAGCGCCATCTGCGGCCCGCTCTGCTCGGTGCCGCCGATCGGCACGAGCACGGTCGTCGTGCCCTGCGCGATGCGGTCGCGCAGCTCGGTCCAGGTGAGGTCTTCGAGGTGGAGACTGGGCGTCGCCGCGACGGCCGACGTGGCGGCTGCCACGAGCAGCGCTGCCAGCAGGTGCTTCAAGACCCGCATCGGGATTCAATCGTCATCGCCGCCGCCCAGGATGCCACCGAGCAGGCCGCCGACCGCGAGGCCGCCGAGCACCGAGCCCTCCTCGCGCGAGCCGCCGCGCTGGGGCGCCGCCGCGAACACGCGCGAAGCCAGGCGCGAGAACGGCAGGCTCTGCAGCCAGACCGTGCCGGGGCCGGTGACCTTCGCGAAGAACAGGCCTTCGCCGCCGAACAACGCGGTCTTGATCTTGCCGACGTACTGGATCTCGAAGTTCACGCTCGGGGTCATCGCGACCAGGCAGCCGGTGTCGACCAGCAAGGTCTGCCCGGCACGCAACTCGCGCTTCTCGACCGTGCCGCCGGCATGCACGAAGGCGAGGCCGTCGCCATCGAGCTTCTGCATGATGAAGCCCTCGCCGCCGAAGAAGCCGACCGAGAGCTTCTGCTGGAAGAAGATGCCGAGCGAGACGCCGCGCGCGGCGCACAGGAACGCGTCTTTCTGGCAGATCAGCGTGCCGCCGAGCTGGCGCAGGTCCATCGCCATGATCTTGCCGGGATACGGTGCCGCGAACGCCACCTTCAGCTTGGCCGAGGATTGGTTCGTGTAGACCGTCGTGAACAGCGATTCGCCGACGACGAGCCGCTTGCCCGCACCCAGCAGCTTGCCGAACAGGCCGCCGCCACCGCTGCTGTTGCTGCCGTCGCCGAACACCGTGTCCATGCCGATGCCTGCATCCATGAACATCATGCTGCCGGCCTCGCCGACCGCCGCCTCGCCGGGGTCGAGCTCGACCTCGACGAACTGCATTTCGGCGCCCTTGATTTCGTAGTCGACCACGTCCATTGCCATTGCGACTTCCTTTCCGCTGAAATGCTTCACGCGATGCGGCAGCGATTATCGCGGAGCGCGCCTGCCGGGCCGTGGGTGTCAGCGTGCCAGGCCGATCACGCGCCAGCCCGAGGCATCGGCATGCCGTCGCAGCGCGAGATCGGGGTCGACCGCGACGGGCTCGGCGACAGCGCGCAACAGCGGCAGGTCGTTGAACGAATCGCTGTAGCACACCGCCTCGGCGAGCTGCGAGGCCGGCAGGCCCTGATCGGCGAGCCAGGCGCGCAGCCGCTGCACCTTGCCTTCGCGCATGTTCGGCACGCCGGTCGTGCGGCCGCTGCAGCGGCCATCGACGAGTTCGACCTCGGTCGCGAGCAGATCGGCGATGCGCAGGTGGCGCGCGGTCAGCTCGGTGAGAACGCGGTTCGTCGCCGTCGTCATCACGACACGGTGACCACGCGAGCGGTGGTAGGCGACCAGCGCCTTGGCCGACGGCGGGATCCGCGGCGCGATCACCGTCTCGAGAAAGCGCGCGCAGACCGGTTGCCATTCGGCCAGCGTGCGGCCCGCGAGCGTCGACACATAGAACTCGCAGAACTCCTGCGCGCTGACGCTGGCCTCGCCGTAGCGCCTGATCATCTCGGCGTTGCGCGGCGCGAAGCGGGCGCGATCGAGCAGGCCTTCGTCCATCAGGAACTCGCACCACAGCGCGTCGCTGTCGCCTGACAACAGCGTGTGGTCCAGGTCGAACAGGGCGAGCTGCGTCATGCGTGCCGGCGAAGGTGCCAGGCGCGGGGTCGAGTGAAAGTCTGGATTCCCAGGGTCGAGAGCGTCAGCCCGACGCCCGAATCACCATGGCCGGACCACGGCAGCCTCGGGCTGACGCGGTCGCAGCAGTTCCAGTAGACCGTGCCGGCGTTGACCCGCGACAGGATCGCCGTGGCACGTGCCTCGTCTTTCGTGAACACGCCGGCCGTCAGGCCGTAGCGGGTGTCGTTCATCAGCGCGAGCGCCTCGTCGTCACCGCCGACCTTCTGGATGCCGACGATCGGGCCGAAGCTCTCCTCGCGCATCAGGTCCATGCCGTGGTCGACCTGGCTGAACACGGTCGGCGCGTACCAGTTGCCCGGCCGGTCTGCGATGCGTGCGCCGCCGGTCAGCAGCACCGCGCCCTTGGCAAGTGCGTCGGCCACCTGCGCGTCGAGCACGTCGAGTTGCGGGGCGCGGGTGATCGCGCCGATGCAGGTGTCTTCGCTGGTCGGGTCGCCGAGCCCGAGGGCCTTCACCGCCTCGACGAAGGCCGCGACGAAGGCATCGTGGATGCGCTCGTGCACGTAGATGCGCTCGACCGAGCAGCAGCTCTGGCCGGTGTTGTACATCGCGCCATCGGCCAGCGACTCGGCGGCCGCTTTGACATCGGCATCGTCGGCGACGTAGGTCGGATCCTTGCCGCCGAGTTCGAGCTGCAGCTTGATGAAGCGCGGGCCGACCACTGCCGCGACGCGCTGGCCGGTCGCGTGCGAGCCGGTGAAGAACACGGCGTCGATCTTCTGTTCGAGCAGCGCCGCGCCCACCGCGCCACCGCCCACCAGCGGCACGAACACATCGAGCGGCACGCCGGATTCGTGCAGCAGGCGCGCGATGTGCAGGCCGGTCAAGGTCGCGAACTCCGAGGGCTTGTAGAGCACCGCGTTGCCCGCCAGCAGCGCCGGCACGAAAACATTGCCGCCGACGAGGTACGGACAGTTCCATGCCGAGATGTTGGCGACCACGCCGAGCGCGTCGAACGACAGCACCTCGCGCGTGCGGGCGTCGTCGTGCAGTTGCTGCGGGCCGATCGAGCCCTCGGCCTGCGCGATGAAAAAATCGATGCGCGGCAACAGGCCGTTGACCTCGTTGCGCGACTGGCGGATCGGCTTGCCGACCTCGGCCGTGAGCGTAGCCGCGAGCGACTCGACCTCGGCCGCGATCGCCACACGAAAGCGCTGCAGCACCTCCATGCGCGCGCGCATCGGCAGCGCGGCCCACGCGGGTTGTGCGGCACGCGCGGCGGCCGCGCGCTCGGCGACGAGCGCAGGCGTGGCGGCGGGCACGTCGGCGAGCAGCGCGCCGGTGGCGGGGTTGTGGACCTTCATCAGGTCTTGCGCTTCTTCTTGAACGCACGGCCCCACGAGGCACGGGCGGCGCGGGCGGTGGCAAGAAAGTCGTTGAGGATCGGGCTGCCGTCGAGCTGGTCCGCATCGAGCGATTTCAGGGCCAGGAATTCGGGGTGCCATTGCATGCCGAACACGTAGCTAGGCCCGCGCCAGCGGATCGCCTCGACGATGCCGTCGGGCGCGCCGTTCGCCTCGACCTCGAGATCGCGCCCCAGGTCTTTCACCGCCTGGTGGTGGATCGAGTTGATCTTCGCCTGCTTGACCCCCGGGTACATCTTTGAGAGCCTGGTGCCCTGGATCAGGTTCACGTCGTGCAGCGCACGCTCGTACAGGTCGGCGTCGCGGTGCGAGATCGCCTGGGTCACCTGGGTCGGGATGTCCTGGAACAAGGTGCCGCCGAGCGCCACGTTGATCAGCTGGCAGCCGCGGCAGATGCCGAGCACAGGCTTGCCTGCGGCCACGAACGCGTTGAACAGGTCGATCTCGTAGCGGTCGCGCACGCGGTCGCCGGACCACTCCGGCGTCAGCGGCGTCTCGCCGTAGCTTTCGGGGGCCACGTCGGCGCCCCCTTGCAGCACCAGGCCATCGAGGTGCTCGGCGTACGAATCCAGGCTCATCTCGCTGCGCTGGATCAGGCCTTCGCTTTCGATCGCCGGGATCATCACCGCGAGCACCTCTTTCTGAAGCACCCAATGCGCGACCGATTGCTCCAGGTAGTGCAGCGTCTTGGTGTAGACGCCGCCGAGGTCGAGCACCGGGCCGACCGGGTGGTGGATGCGGGCGGAGATGCCGATGATCAGGGGGCGGGCCATCAGAAAGGCTCCGCGAGCGTCAGGTGGCTCGCGATGGACTGGCCGAGCGTGCGTTCGGGGTCGGCGAACACGACCCGGGCGAAAGTCGCGGAATGGTCCGTGGTCGGGAACGAAAATCTGAGGATGCTCATGGCGTGTCTCGGTGCGGCCCGTCGACCGGGCCGGTCCATTATTGAACGCGCGCCCAGCGCAACTCCGCGATGTCGCTCGGCCACTGCACCAACGTGACCTTCTTGTTCATCGCCCAGGTGAGCGTGCGGCGGTAGAGCGGGACGAAAGGCAGGTCTTCGTGCACCAGGCGCAGCGCCACGCCGACCATCGCGCGGCGGCGCGTGAGGTCGGGCTCGATGCGCATGCCGTCGATCAGCGCGTCGAGTTTCGGGTTGCTGTAGCGGCCCGCGTTGAAGGTCCCGAGGCCCGATTTGTCCCAGGTGCGGAACAGCGCGTTGAGCGAAGACCAGGCATCCGTCGTCGGCGTCCAGCCGAACTCGGTGAAGCTCGCGGTGCCGCCGCTCAGCCTCGGGAAGAACTGGTTGGTCGGCGAACTGCGCAATGCGGTGCGGATGCCGACCTGCGTGAGCATCGCCGTCATCGCCTGGCAGACCGCTTCGCGCCACGGCACGTTGACGCAGTCGAGCCTGACCGAAAAGCCGTTCGGGTAGCCCGCCTCGGCGAGCAGGGCCTTCGCACGTGCCGGGTCGAAGGGCAGGCGCTGGTCGAGTTCGGCGGGCGAGCCGTCGACCTTCGGCGAGAGGAACGCGCCGGTCGGCACGCCCTGCCCCCGCAGCACTTTCTGCGCGATCAGCGCCACGTTGATCGCCTGGTAGACGGCACGCCGCACGCGCAGGTCCTTGAACGGGTTCTTGCCCTTGACGTCGCTGCCCTCGAGCTCGTCGTGGGCCTGATCGAATGTCAGGTATTGCTGGCCGAGGTCGGTGGTCTGCATCAGCTTGATCGCGGGTTCGCGCCCCAGGCGCTCGATGTCCTGGTAAGGCGGATCGAACACGAAATCGATCTCGCCCGAAACCAGCGCGGCCAGGCGCGTGGCGTCGGAGCGGATCGCGACCAGCGTCACCTCGTCGACATTGCCCGAGCGCTTGTCGGCCCAGCCCCACCAACGCGGGTTGCGCTTGAGCACGGTGCGCACATCGGGCTCGAAGCGCTGGAGCAGAAACGGGCCGGTACCGTTCGCGTTGCGCACCGCGAAGGTCTCCTGCTTGCCGTTGAAGTCCTGCGCGTGCTCGACCTTGTTCGCCGTGCTCCAGACGCGGCTCATGATCGCCAGGGTCTGCAACTTCTCGGGCAGCACCGCGTCCGGCGCCTCGAGCACGAGATCGACGGTGAGGTCGTCGACCTTGCGTGCCGCCTTCACGCCTTTCAGCTGAAACGAGCGCTGCGAGTTGGGACCCGACGCGCGCTCGATCGAGAACACCACGTCGTCGGCGGTGAACGGCGTGCCGTCGTGAAAAACCACGCCGGGCCGCAGCTTGAAGCGCCAGGTGGTGGGGCCGGTGGCCTGCCAGGAGAGCGCCAACGATGGCTCGAGCTGGAACTGCGCGTCGCGGTTCACGAGCGATTCGTAGACCTGCGCCATGACGCGCGTGTGGTACTGCAGGGCGAGCGCGTGGGGGTCCATGGTTTGCGGGTCGAAGGCGCTGGCGATGCGCAGCGTCACGGCGCCGGCAAGGGGCGCTGCAGCGATCAAGAGCAATGCGAGCAAGTGCCGGATAAGTGGGAACAGGCAAGTCATGCTCGGATGATCTCGAAGGTGCGCTTCGGTTCCCAATAGATCACGTCGTCCAGCCATTGGTGCCACTCCCGTTCGCGCGTGGCCGCGAAGTGGTCGACGAAATGATCGCCGAACAGTCGCGTGCCACGTCGGATTGCCTGAAACGGTTCAACCGTCGCAGGATATTACCCACACCATCCCGGTGTACGCGAGGTCGAGAACACGAGCCGCGCTTGCGGAGCGCTCAACGTGCCCAGCCGAGCGAGCGCATCGCGTCTTCTACCGCACCCACGGCCTGCTTCATCTCGTTCGTGCCGATCGCGCCGATGCAGCCCACACGGAAGGTTTCGACAAAGGTGAGCTTGCCGGGATAAAGGATGAAGCCGCGCTGCTTGACCGCGGCATAGAAGGCCTTGAAGTCGTAGCCCGCGACCGCCGGTGCGTGGAAGGTCACGATGATCGGCGCCTGCAGATCGGAACTCAGAAACGGCTTGAATCCGAGCCGCTTCATGCCGTCGATCAGCGTCGCGCAGTTGCCGGCATAGCGCGCGAGCCGGGCCGGCTGGCCGCCCTCCTCCGCGTATTGCGTCAAGGCTTCGCAAAGCGCCGCGACCACGTGCGTGGGCGGCGTGAAGCGCCACTGCCCGGTCTTCTCCATGTAGGTGTGCTGATCGAACAAGTCCATCGCAAGCGAGTGCGAGTTGTTCTCGCAGGCCGCCAGCGCGGTCTTGCGGATGAAGACGAAGCCCATGCCGGGCACGCCCTCGAGGCACTTGCCGCTGGCGGCCACCAGCGCATCGAACGTGATGTCTCGCGCGTCGATCGGCAACGCGGCGAACGAGCTCATCGCGTCGATGATCAGCCCCTTGCCATGGCGCTTGCACACCTCGGCGACGGCAACCAACGGGTTCAGCACGCCGGTGCCGGTCTCGCAATGGATGAAGCCGACGTGGGTGATGCTCGGGTCTTCGATCAGCCTCGCGTCGAGCGCCTCGACCGAGACGGCCTCGTCTTCGGCGTGCGACATGATCGTGGTGCGCCGCCCCATCAGCGTGGCGACCTTGCCCAGGCGCTTGCAGTAGGCACCGTTGTCGAGCACCAGCATGTGGCCGTCGCGCGGCACGAGCGTGGCGACCGCGGCCTCGACCGAAAAGGTGCCGCTGCCTTGCAGGGGCACGACGACAAGCGAGTCTTCGCCGTGCACGATCGCCAGCAACTGGCGGCGCAACTCGCCCGTCATCGCGACGAAATCCGCATCCCACGAGCCCCAGTCGCGCAGCATCGCGAGCTTGGTGCGCAGCGTGGTCGTCAACGGGCCGGGGGTGAGGAGGATGGCGTCACGGTCCACGATTTCGTCTCCTTGCGTCGTTGTTGTCAGCGGCTGCCGCGCCAGGCCTGCGTGCTGCGGTTCACCCACCAGCCGAGCAGGATGAACAGCAGCGTGACCACCGTCGAGCCGGCGGTGATCAGCACCGCGCAGGCCGCGGCGGCGCCGGCCTCGCCGGCTTCGTCGAGGTTCAGGATCGCGATCGAGGCGACCTTGGTGCTAGGCGAGTAGAGGAACACCACGGCCGAGATCGTCGTCATCGCGTTGATGAAGAAGTAGCGCGCGATGTCGAGCAGGGTCGGCGTGCAGATCGGCAGCGTGACGCGCCAGAAGGTCTTGAAGAACGGCACCTTGAGAGACGCGGAGACCGACTCGAACTCGGTGTCGAGCGCCTTGAGCGCGGTCACGGCCGTCAGGTGGCCGGTGGTGTAGAAGTGGACGATCGTGCACAGGATCAGCAGTGGCAGCGTCTGGTACAGGCCGTGCAGCGGGTTGGCGGGCAGGTTGAAGAAGAAGATGTAGCCCAGGCCGAGCACCAGCCCCGGCACGGCCATCGGCAACATCGCGAGCAGGCGCACGACCGGTCGCAGCGCGTCCATGCCGCGTGTCTTCTCGAGCAGGTAGGCGCCGAAGAATACGAGCGCCGTGCCGAAGAACGCCGTGCCTGCCGCGAGCTTCAGGCTGTTGACGAAGGCATCGAAGACCTCGGCGTCGACCAGGCCCATCGTGTAGTGCGTCAAGGTGGGCGTCAGGTTGTAGGGCCAGAAGCTTGCGAACGACGCGAACACCGCCATGCCGATCATCGCGATCATCAGCGCGCCGATCAGCAGCGCGTAAGCGAACATCGCCGCATCGAAGCCGCGCGAGGGCTTCGGCCGATACGGCACGGCGCGTGCCGAGAGCATCGCGGTCTGCTTGCGGCTGACGAGCCAGTCGATCGCGAAGGTCAGCACAGCCGGCAACAGCAACAACAGACCGACGACCGCGCCACGCTGGAAATCCTGCTGGCCGATGACGAGCTTGAACACGTCGGTCGCGAGCATGTTGAAGTTGCCGCCGATCACCTTCGGGATGCCGAAGTCGGTCATCACCAGCGTGAAGCTCACCATGGCGGCCGAGATCAGACCGTACTTGGCGCCCGGCAGGGTGATCGTGAAGAACTTGCGGCCCGTGCTGGCACCGAGCGCGTCGGCAGCCTCGTACAGCCGCGCATCGGCCAGCGAGAGCGCGGTGATCAGGATCATCAGCACGTGCGGGAACACCGCGAAGCACTCTGCCGTCACGATGCCCGGCGCGCCGTAGATGCTCTCGAACCCGAGCGCCTGCACCAGCCGCAGCGCGATGCCCTGGTTGCCGAACCAGTAGATCAGCGAGATCGCCGACAGCAGCGACGGCGCCAGCAGCGGGATCAGCGCGACCGTGCGCAAACTGCCCTTCAGCGGCATGCAACTGCGCGACAGCGCATAGGCGAAACCGAAGGCCAGCGGCAACACGATCAGCGTCACCATCACGGAGACCCAGACGCTGTGCCACAACGAGGTCAGCAGCGACGGCGTGCCGAGATAGTTGGTGAAGTTGGCCAGACCGATGAGTTCGCCGTCGGGGTTCTGCAGCGACTTGACGAGGATGCTCGCGAGCGGCAACGCGAGGAACACCACCAGCGCCAGAACGATCGACAACATCGCGATGTGCGCGATGCGGTCGGTCCAGTGCGCGCGCTGGCGCAGCGCAGGTGCGCTCGAACCCGGTGGCAGTACCGCCGCCATGCGCGCCTCAGGCGGGTGCCGGAACGAACGCGCGCAGCCGCTCGGCGCGCAGCGCGAAACGCAATGTCGTGCCCTCGCGCACATCGAAATCGCGCATCTGGTTCAACGAGAACTGCACGTGGATGGGCTGCTCGGGCAGGCCTTCGACCTGCATCTCGGCCAGGCAGTTGCCGCCGAGAAAATCCACTCGCCGCACGGTGCCGACGCATTGGTGCGGGTGCGCGTCGGTCAGGCCTTCGAGCACGCGGTCTTCAGGGCGCAGGTAGAGCGTGAAGGCCGAACCGGCCGGCAGCTCGGCGCCCCAGCTCGGCAGCCACGGCAGTTGCAGGTGGCCGCAGCGCAGCAGCCCGTTGCCTTCGGCCACGGCCTTGATGCGGTTGACCTTGCCGACGAAGTCTGCGACGAACGCGGTGGCCGGCTCGCTGTAGACCTGCTGTGGCGTGGCGACCTGTTCGATGGCGCCGTGGTTCATCACGACGATGCGGTCGGCGACCGAGAGCGCCTCTTCCTGGTCGTGGGTGACCATGATCGTGGTCACGCCGAGTTCCTTCTGCAGCGAGCGGATCTCTTGCCGCAGCCGAACGCGCTCCAGCGCGTCGAGCGCCGACAAGGGTTCGTCGAGCAGCAGCAGGCCGGGCTGGGTCGCGAGCGCGCGGGCCAGCGCGATGCGTTGTTGCTGGCCGCCCGAGAGCTGCGCCGGGTACTTGGCACCGCTGCCAGGCAGGCCGACGAGCTTGAGCAGTTCTTCAACACGCCTTTTGATCTCGCCACGCGGCTGCCCGCGGTTGACGAGGCCGTAGGCCACGTTGTCGGCGACCGTGAGGTTCGGGAACAGCGCGTACGACTGGAACACGATGCCGTAGTCGCGCTGCGCGGGCGGCAGCACCGAGATGTCGCGCTCGGCCTGGTGGATGCGGCCCGCGGTCTGCGTCTCGAGCCCCGCGACGATGCGCAGCAGCGTCGTCTTGCCACAACCCGAGGGGCCGAGGAAGCAGACGAACTCGCCCTGCTCGATGCTCAGGTGAATGTCGCGCAGCGCCTGAAACGAACCGAAGCTCTTTCGGATGCCCTCCAGGCGCAGGTACTCGGCCATCGTTTGCCGACCTACTTCTTGGGTTCGCTTTTCGCGTCGTAGCGCTTGTTCCACTCCGCCAGCACGCGCTCGCGGTTCGCCGCGGTGGTCGCGAAATCCATCTTCACCAGGCGCTTCTCGTAGTCGGCCGGCACGTTCTTCAGCGGCTCTGCGACACCCGGGATCGCGGTGATCGCGAAGTTCTTGCCGTAGAGCTTCATCGCGTCCTTGCTCGAAGCCCAGTCGGCGAGCTTCTTCGCGGCGTCGAGCTTCTTGGTGCCGACGTGGATCGCGAAGGCTTCGAGATCCCAGCCCAGGCCCTCCTTCGGGAAGATCAGGTCGATCGGCGCGCCCTTGGCCTTGTTGGTGTTGCCGCGGTACTCGAACGAGATGCCCATCACGTACTCGCCGGTGGCGGCCATGTTGCAGGGCTTGGAGCCGGAGTGCGTGTACTGCGCGATGTTCTCGTGCAACGCATCCATGTACTTCCAGCCGCCGCCTTTGCCGTTGTCGTCGCCCCAGAGCGTGAGCCATGCGCTCACGTCGAAGAAGCCGGTGCCCGACGAGGCCGGGTTCGGCATCACGATCTGGCCCTTGTAGATCGGCTTGGTCAGGTCTTTCCAGGTCTCGGGCTTGGGCAGGCCGCGCTTGGTCGCCTCGACGGTGTTGAAGCAGACGGTCGCACCCCACACGTCCATGCCGAACCAGGCGGGCGGCGTCTTCTTGTCACGGTACTGGCTCATGATCCCGTCGAGGTTGAGCGGCGCGTACGGGATCAGCATGCCCTGCTTGTCGAGCAGCGCGAGGCTGGAGGCGGCCACGCCCATCACCACGTCGGCCTGCGGATTGGCTTTCTCGGCGAGCAGCTTGGCGGTGATTACGCCGGTCGAGTCGCGCACCCACTTGATCTCGATGTCGGGGTTGACCTTGTTGAAGCCGGCCTCGTAGGCCTTCAGCTGGTCGGTCTCGAGGGCGGTGTAGACCGTGAGCTGCGTCTTCTGCGCGAACGCGCCCGTGGCGGCAAAGAGCGCCAGTGCAGCGAGCACCGGCTTGATGGAACCCAGATTCATGCGGATCTCCTGACGAGTTCGATGGGCGAAGTGCAAGCCGCGTGCCCGATACGGTGAAACGACGCGTGGAAAAGGCCACGTCGCTGGAAGGGCAGTCTAGGGGCCGCATCAAAGTGTCGTCAACTGTTTCCTATAAATTGTTGACAATAAACAAGGTCTGTCATCTACTCGTCACCCATGAGCACTAACGTGTTGCCGCACCCGACGATCACCCTGCTTCAGACGAGCTCGCTGACGAGCGTCGTCCAGGGCGAACTGGAAAGAATGATCCTCTCGGGCGAACTCGCCCCCGGCGCCAAGCTGACCGAAGTGGCGCTGGCTGCAAGGCTGGGTGTTTCGCGCGGGCCGCTGCGCGAGGCCTTTCGCATGCTCGAGGAGGCGGGCCTGCTGCGCACCGAGAAGAACCGCGGCGTGTTCGTTCGAGACCTGCCGGTCGACGAAGCGATCGAGATCTTCGACCTGCGCGCCGCGATGGAAGAACTCGTCGGCCGCCGCCTCGCCGAGCACATCACGCCGCCGCAGCTGAAGGAGGTTCGCGGCCTGGTCGACCAGATGGAACAAGCCGTGAAAGCAAAGGACGCGCACCACTACCACCTGCTGAACCTGAACTTTCACGACCGGCTGGTCGAGCTCGCCGGCAACAGCAAGCTGACCGCGATCTATCGCAAGCTGATCAAGGAGTTGAGCCTGTTCCGCCGCCTGAACCTGGCCGACGGCTGGCAGATGCCGGCCTCGGCCAACGAACACCGTCAGATCGTCAAGGCGATCGCGTCGGGCGACGCGCAAGCGGCCGGCAAGGCGCTGTTCGCCCACGTGATCGAAAGCAAGGAGCGGACGATCAAGAACAACCTGCGACAACCCCAGCCGACGAAGGAACGCACGCCGGCCAAGGCGCGCACGCTGGAGAAAGCCTCTTCATGATGATCGACGTCAACCACCGAAGCTATGCCTGGCCGAAGCAGCCCACCGTCGTCGTCTGCGTTGACGGCTGCGAGCCCGACTACATCGCGCAGGCCGTCGCGCACGGCAGGATGCCCTGGTTGAAACGCGTGCTCGCCGAAGGCACGGCGCTGGTTGCCGATTGCGTGATCCCGAGCTTCACGAACCCGAACAACCTGTCGATCGTGACCGGCGCGCCGCCTTCGGTGCACGGCATCTGCGGCAACTACCTGTTCGATGTCGCCACCGGCACCGAGGTGATGATGAACGACCCGAAGTGGCTGCGCGCGCCGACGCTGCTGGCCACGCTCGCCGAGGCCGGCGCATCGGTCGCAGTCGTCACCGCGAAAGACAAGCTGCGCAAGCTGCTCGGCCACCAGATGCGCGGCATCTGCTTCTCGGCCGAGAAGGCCGACAAAGCCACGATGGCCGAGAACGGCATCGAGAGCGTGCTCGCCCTCGTCGGCATGCCGGTGCCCTCGGTCTACAGCGCCGAGCTGTCGGAGTTCGTGTTCGCGGCCGGCGTCGAGCTGATGCGGCAGCCCAAGCACCCGGACGTGATGTACCTCTCGACCACCGACTACGTCCAGCACAAGCACGCGCCAGGGACCGAAGGCGCCGACGCGTTCTATTCGATGATGGACGACTACCTCGGCCAACTCGATGCGCTCGGTTGCGTGATCGCGCTGACCGCCGACCACGGCATGAACGCGAAGACGCGCATGGATGCGCAGCCCGACGTGATCTACCTGCAAGACCTGCTCGACGGCTGGCTGGGCGCTGCCAACGCGAGAGTGATCCTGCCGATCACCGACCCGTATGTGGTGCACCACGGCGCGCTGGGCTCGTTCGCGACCGTGTACCTGCCGGGCGAAGTCGATCAGGCGGCGCTGGTCGATCGCCTCGCGGCGCATCGCGGTGTCGAATCGGTACTCACCCGCGCCGAGGCCGCCCGGCGCTTCGAGCTGCCGGCCGACCGCATCGGCGACATCGTCGTCGTCTCCGAGCGCTTCACCGTGATCGGCACTTCTGCCGCGCGCCACGACCTCAGCGCGCTCGACGCGCCGCTGCGTTCGCACGGCGGCGTCTCGGAGCAGCGCGTGCCGCTGATCCTGAACCGCAAGATCGATGGGCTGGACGCGAACCGCCGCTGGCGCAATTTCGACGCGTTCGATCTGGCGCTCAACCACGCGCAGTGACGGCCATGAGCGACGTCATCCAGAACCACGGAATGCGACTGGCCGGCGAAAAGGTCGGCACCGACCGCACCGGCGATCGCTGCATCCCGGTGTTCAACCCGTTCACGAACCAGTGCATCGCCAGCGTGCCGAAGGCGACGCTCGCCGAGGTGAAGCACGCCTTCGCGATCGCCCACGCCTACAAGCCGAAGCTGACCCGCTTCGAGCGCTCGAACATCCTGAACAAGACCGCCGTGCTGGTGCGCGAGCGCACCGCGCAGATCGCGTCGCTGATCAGCGCCGAATCCGGTCTGTGCATGAAGGACGCGACCTACGAAGCCGGCCGCGTTGCCGATGTGCTCGTCTTCGGCGCCAACGAGTGCCTGAAGGACGACGGCCAGATCTTCTCGTGCGACCTCACCCCGCACGGCAAGAAGCGCCGCGTCTACACCCAGCGCGACCCGCTGCTCGGCGTGATCTGCGCGATCACGCCGTTCAACCACCCGATGAACCAGGTGGCGCACAAGGTCGTGCCCAGCATCGCGACCAACAACCGGATGGTGCTCAAGCCCTCCGAGAAAGTGCCGCTCTCCGCCCTGCTGTTCGCCGACCTGCTGTACGAGGCCGGCCTGCCGCCGGAGATGCTGTCGGTCGTGACCGGCGACCCGCGCGAGATCGCCGACGAGTTGATCACGAACCCGATGGTCGACCTCGTCACCTTCACCGGCGGCGTCGGGATCGGCAAGCACATCGCGGCCAAGGCCGGCTACAAGCGCATGGTGCTGGAGTTGGGCGGCAACGATCCGATCATCGTGATGGAAGACGCCGACCTCGACGAAGCATCCACGCTCGCGGTGCAAGGCTCGTACAAGAACTCAGGCCAGCGCTGCACGGCGGTCAAGCGCCTGCTGGTGCATGAAGCGGTCGCCGGCCGGTTCACCGACCTCGTCGTCGAGAAGACGAAGGCCTGGCGTTTCGGCGACCCCGGCGACGCGAAGGTCGAGATGGGCACGGTGATCGACGAGCAGGCCGCGCGGCTGTTCGAGTCGCGTGTCGACGAGGCCGTGGCGCAGGGCGCGCGGCTGCTCGTCGGCAACCAGCGCGATGGCGCGCTCTACGCGCCGACCGTGCTCGACCGCGTGCGGCCCGAGATG
>Ga0209583_10000036_pt1 | contig 41235 bp, 32 predicted proteins | sample Str014_FD_187201 | JGI IMG/M metagenome (GOLD analysis project Ga0209583, IMG submission 187201) | Freshwater sediment microbial communities in response to fracking from Pennsylvania, USA - Straight Creek_MetaG_SC_2014 (SPAdes) (version 2) | ecosystem: Environmental > Aquatic > Freshwater >... | reverse complement strand
GGTCATTTCATCGCCCGCGGCACACAGGCCGACGCGCTTGCCGTTCCAGGTGCTCTCCAGATTGAGGTGCACGCGCCCGCCATGCCAGGCGTGCAGCAACTCGTCGGGCGTCACCGCGACCGGGCTGAACGCGGTCGCGGGCTTGCTCTGCAAGAAACCAAAACCCGTCGCCAACTCGGCCGGGATCAGGTTTCGCAGGCTCACGTCGTTCGCCAGCATCAGCAGGCGGATGCCGTCGATCGCGGCCTCGGGCGAGGCGCCCATCGCCACGTCGCCGGTGATCACCGCGACGCCGGCTTCGAAGTCGATGCCGTGCTCGGTGCTCGCGCAGACGATGTCGGCACGCGCGCCGAGGAGATCGTCGCTGGCGCCCTGGTACATCAGCGGCTCGGTGCGGGCGCTCTCCGGCACTTCGGCGCCGCGCGCCCAGCGCACGAGTTCCTCGTGGTTGACGAAGGCCGCACCAACGGCCCGCTGGTGCGCGCGCGGCAGCGGCGCCATGCACTTCTCCGGTTCGAACGCGAACGCATGCCGCGCCTTGCCGTGGTTCAGCGTCTGCGAGATCTCCTCGAGCTGTGGCGAGAGAAAGCTCCAGTCGTCGAGCACTTGCTGCAACCGCGTCGCCACACCGCTGGCATAGTGGGCAAGTGTCAGGTCGCGCGAGACGACGACGAGTTGGCCGTCGCGCGAGCCGTCTTGGTAGGTTGCCAGCTTCATGGGTTGCGGTTGCGATGAGGTTTGCGAGGGAGCGCTATTGTCGACGCACGACTCCGGTCCGAATTTTCTGCCGCGCCTGGGCGTGCTGGTCGCCGCGGCGCTGCTGCTGCATGCGGTGATCCTGGGCGGGGCGGATTGGGTCTGGCCGTCCAACGCCCCGCCGCCCGTGCCGGCGGCGGCGCTGCAGGTGCGGGTGGTGGAGCCCGCGCGGTCGCCCGTCGGTGTCGAGCAGGTGGTGGTGGCCGCTGCGCCGCAGCCGGCACCCACGGTCGCGCAGGCCAGGCCGGTCGCGAAGCCGCGTGCCGCAGCGCGCGCCGCGCCGGTTGCCGAGCCGGTCGCGATGTCGTCGGTGGAAGCTGCAAAGGCGCTGCCCGCGGCTGCGCCGGCACCGGCCGATGACGACGCGATCCCGCTCTATCGCACGCAACTGCCGGCGGCCACGACGCTGCGCTACGAAGTCAGCCGCGGCCCGCTGCACGGCATCGGCGAGCTGGCCTGGCGGCCGCAGGGCGAGCGCTACGAGCTCGCGCTCGACTTCAAGCTCAGCGGCTTGACGATCCTGTCGCAGCTCAGTACCGGCAGCCTCGATGCCACCGGCATCGCGCCGCTGCGCTTCACCGATCGGCGCGCGCGGCGCGGCACGACCGCGGCGAACTTCCAGCGCGAGCGGGACAAGATCACCTACTCGGGCTCGGCCAGCGAATTCGCGCTGAAGCCCGGCGCGCAGGACCGCTTGAGCTGGATGCTGCAGCTCGCGGCGATCGTGGCCGCCGAGCCGCAACTCGCGCTGCCCGGCGCGAGGGTCGTGATGCAGGTGACCGGCGCACGTGGTGACGCCGGCGTCTGGGTGTTTCACTGTCTCGGGCCCGAATCGGTCGACGCGCGCGGCGGCGCAATCGAAGCCATCAAGTTCCTGCGCGAGCCGCGCGAGGCCTACGACACGACGATCCAGGTCTGGCTCGATCCCGCGCGCCAGCATCTGCCGGTGCGCGCGACACAGAAGTCGGGCGCCGAGGACCCGGGCTACGAGTTGCGACTGGTGGAGGTCATCGCACCGGGCTGACCCCGGTTCCCGGGGGAATGCGCGAACCCTGTCGGCCGCTGGCTTGAAATTTGCGTTTGAATGCACAGGTAGTTGTCATCGACCGAATGCAAGGCTCTCACGAGGGGTTCACCGAATGCAGATGCTCTACAACTCCGACAGCTATGCCGTGGTGCTGTTCGACGTGGCGGCCGCCGTGGCGCCCGATGCCGCACCGGCCGTGGCCGATTCGCCCGAGCCGCTCAGCCACGGTGGCTACGAGATCGTCGACAAGTTCGCCCGCAAGGAGATCTTTCTGCAGGGCGTGATGGCCGAGAGCTTCAAGGAAGGTGTCGAAGCGCTGATCCAGACCAAGCCGTCCGAAGAAGAGATCGACGACTACATCGAGCGTTTCACGTCGCTGATGCAGCAGCCGGTGATCCTGCACTGAGTGAGCTGCGGCGGCGCACGCCGGTGCACCGGCCGTGTGCCGGCCTGCAGAGTTCCCGCGCGTCGTTCGGCTGCGGTATGGTCGGTGCTGGCGCGTGCCGCGCCGGGGCTTGCTCCGCTGCGGACTCTGCGCCAAGATCGTTCACCGACTCGCCCTCACGGAGCTGTCATGGTCAAGAGTCACGTCGATGCACGCATGCTGCTCTCGCCGGGTCTGAAAGACGCGCCGGTGCTCGATCGCATGTGTTCGCAGTTCGTGCTGACGCTGACGATGCACAACGCGGGCCGCTTCAACCTGCGGCGCGACTGGAACAGCCTGCTCTCGCTGACCGGCAAGCACCTCGTGTGGCCCGGCTCGGTGCTGGCGCGGCTGCGCGGTTTTCTGAAGATTCGCTGCAAGGGCAACGAACACTGGCGCGGCCATGACCAGCTCGACGACGATGCTTTCATGGTGCGGCACGGCGGCTGGCGCGGCCCCTATGAAGAAGGCACGCTGTTCTTCTATGTCGACGAGTACATCAAGGACGCCCCGAAAGACCTGCTCGCCGTGCTCGGCGCGACTGCCGACTGGCTGGGCCGCAGCCTGAAGAAGGAATCGACGCTGGTCCAGAAGAACATCGATTCGCTCGCCGGCCTGCTGCAACTCAACCCGGCGGAACGCGCGCTGCTGCTGTACGGCACGCTCGCACGCTACCAGCGCGATCTGCGCGGCTTGCTGGTCGAGTTCAAGGTCTCGAACGCGCAGGAGGCCTATGCCGCGATCGCGAGCGTGGCCGGCGTCAGCGAGACCGACGTGGCCGAAGCGCTGCGCGCCGGCTCGCGGCTCGAACGCATCGGCATGGTCGAGAACCTGATCTCCGAGCACAACATCACCGACCTGGCCGACCTGATGAAGGTCAGCGAGCAACTGCCGCCGGTGTTGATGCGCAAGTACGAAGGGCCGTCGGATCTGATGGCGGTGTTCACGCGGCCGGCCAAGCGCAGCGAACTCACGGTGACCGATTTCGACTTCGTCGGCGTCGACCAGAAGATGATGACCGCGCTGCTCGCCAACGCGGTCGCGCGCAAGGAGCCGGGCGTCAACGTGCTGCTGTACGGCCCACCCGGCACCGGCAAGACCGAGCTCGCGAAGGTGGCGGCGCAATCGGCCGCGCTGGAGTTGTACGAGGTCGAGTACGCCGATCGCGACGGCAATTCGCTCAGCGGCCGCGACCGCTACCGCTCGCTGCAGATCAGCCAGGTGTTCCTGAAGGGCAGCAGCAATGTCGCGCTGCTTTTCGACGAGGTCGAAGACGTGTTCCCGCCGATCTCGACCGACGCCGCGCAACTGATGGCGCGCATGGACACCGGCGACGGCGCGGCGCTCACCGGCAGCGTCAGCGGCAAGGCCTGGGTGAACCAGATCCTCGAGACGAACCCGGTGCCGGTGATCTGGGTCACGAACCGCATCGAGCAGATCGACCCGGCGTTTCGCCGCCGTTTCCAGTACCACCTCGAACTGAAGAGCCCGCCACCCGGCGCGCGCGAGCTGCTGGTCTCGCGTGCGCTGGCCGGCGTCGATGTGGAAGCGGGCTTCGCCGCGAAGCTCGCCGAGCGAAAGGGGCTGACGCCGGCGCAGATCCGCACCGCCGTGAAGTTCGCGAAGCTGGCGGCTTCGCCCGACGACGGGCACGGCCTCCAAGCGCTGATCGAGCGCCAGCTCGTCAACGCCGACAAGGCGCTCGGCAACGCTGCCAGCGAGCGCGGCGCGCGGCGCGTGGTCACGAGCTACGACCTGGGCCTGGTCAACACCGAGTCGAAGTTCGAGGTGCCGAAGATCGTCGAGGCGCTGCGCCGCAGGAGCTACGGCACGCTGTGCTTCTACGGCCCGCCCGGAACGGGCAAGACCGCGCTGGCCGAGCACATCGCGCACGAATTGCAGCGGCCACTGATGATCCGCCAGGCGAGCGACATCATGAGCAAGTACGTCGGCGAGACCGAGCAGAACATGGCCAAGATGTTCGAAGAGGCGCAGACGGAAAACGCCGTGCTGCTGCTCGACGAGGCCGACAGCTTCCTGCGCAGTCGCCGAATGGCCGAGCGCAACTACGAGGTCAGCGAGGTCAACGAGATGCTGCAGGGCATGGAGCGCTTCGCCGGGGTCTTCATCTGCACGACCAACCTGTTCCAGGAGCTGGACGAAGCCGCGCTGCGTCGCTTCACCTTCAAGGTGCAGTTCAAGCCGTTGACCGCGCCTCAGCGCGAGCGCATGTTCGTGGTCGAGGCGCTGGGCGGCGACGCGGCGCTGCTCACCCGCGAGCAGGCCGGCCGCCTCGCGCAGCTCGGTGCGCTCGCGCCGGGCGATTTCGCCTCGGTGAAGCGCCAGATCGACGTCCTCGGCGAGGCCTTCGCGCCCGACGAATTCCTCTCGCAGCTCGAGGCCGAGCACCGTGTCAAGCCCGAGGTGCGTCACCAGCGCGGGATGGGCTTCCTGCATTGACGCGCGGTCGTGCTTGACAGGCTTTCTACAATAGCCGGATGAACACGCCGACCTTCACGCGCGCCGCGCGACTGCCCGAGATCCTTGCCGAGCGCATCGTCGTCCTCGACGGCGCGATGGGCACGATGATCCAGCGCTACAAGCTGGACGAGGCCGACTACCGCGGCGCGCGGTTCGCAGACCACCCGAAGGACCTGAAAGGCAACAACGACATGTTGCAGCTCAGCAAGCCCGAGGTGATCCTCGAGATCCACGAGCAGTACCTCGAGGCCGGTGCCGACATCATCGAGACCAACACCTTCGGCGCGACCACCGTCGCGCAGGACGACTACGGCCTCGGCGCCTTCGCCCGCGAGATGAACGTGGCCGCTGCGAAACTTGCGCGCCAGGCCTGCGACAAGTTCAGTACGTTTGAGAAGCCGCGCTTCGTCGCCGGCGCGCTCGGGCCGACACCCAAGACCGCCAGCATCAGCCCCGACGTGAACGACCCGGCCGCGCGCAACGTCACCTTCGACGAACTGAAGACGGCCTACTACGAGCAGGCGAGCGGCCTGTTGGAGGGTGGCTGTGACCTCTTTCTCGTGGAAACGATCTTCGACACGCTGAACGCCAAGGCCGCGATCTTCGCGCTCGACGAACTGATGGAAGACACCGGCGAGCGCCTGCCGGTGATCATCTCGGGCACGGTGACCGACGCGTCCGGCCGCATCCTGTCGGGCCAGACGGTGAGCGCGTTCTGGCACAGCGTGCGCCACGCCAAGCCGCTCGCGATCGGCCTGAACTGCGCGCTCGGTGCGACGCTGATGCGGCCCTACATCGAAGAGCTCGCGCGCATCGCCGGCGACACCTATGTGAGCTGCTACCCGAACGCCGGCCTGCCCAACCCGATGAGCGACACCGGCTTCGACGAGACGCCCGAGATCACCGGCAGCCTGGTCGAGGAGTTCGCGAAGGCCGGCTTCCTGAACATCGCCGGCGGCTGCTGCGGCACGACGCCGGCGCACATCGCCTCCATTGCGCAGAAGGTCGGCAAGTACAAGCCGCGTTGTGGGCACAAAGGCGCGTTGTTCGGCGAGCTGGAACTGGAAGCCGAAGCGGCCTGACCTAGAATTCGACCTCGTCCGAGGAGCGTTGCGACAGCTGACAAAGCTGCCAGGCTCGGGCACGGTGCTTCAATGAAGCGCTGGTTCAACGGCGCTCACCCGACCTTCCACGGTCCGCGGTGAGCAACGCGGGCCTCATTCGAGTGTTGCCGCGCCATGTCCACGATCACCAAGATCACCGTCCCCCCGATGAAACTCTCCGGCCTCGAGCCGGTACTGATCGGCGAAGGCGCGCTGTTCGTCAACGTCGGCGAGCGCACCAACGTGACCGGCTCGAAGGCCTTCGCGCGGATGATCCTGAACGGCGAGTTCGAGCAGGCCTTGAGCGTCGCGCGCCAGCAGGTCGAGAACGGCGCGCAGGTCATCGACATCAACATGGACGAGGCCATGCTCGACAGCAAGGCCGCGATGGTGCGCTTTCTCAACCTGATCGCCGGCGAGCCCGAGATCGCGCGCGTGCCGATCATGGTCGACTCGTCGAAGTGGGAGGTGATCGAAGCCGGCCTGAAGTGCATCCAGGGCAAGGGCATCGTCAACTCGATCTCGCTGAAGGAGGGCGAGGCGCAGTTCCTGCACCAGGCCAAGCTCGTGAAGCGCTACGGCGCCGCGGCCGTGGTCATGGCGTTCGACGAGAAGGGCCAGGCCGACACCTACCAGCGCAAAGTCGAAATCTGCGAGCGCGCCTACAGAATTTTGGTAGAGCAAGTGGGCTTCCCGCCGGAAGACATCATCTTCGACCCGAACATCTTCGCGATCGCCACCGGCATCGAGGAGCACAACAACTACGCAGTCGACTTCATCAACGCGACGCGCTGGATCAAGCAGAACCTGCCGGGCGCGAAGATCAGCGGTGGTGTCTCGAACGTGAGCTTCAGCTTCCGCGGCAACGATCCTGTTCGCGAGGCGATCCACACGGTGTTCCTGTACCACGCGATCAAGGCGGGCATGGACATGGGCATCGTCAACGCCGGCATGGTCGGCGTGTACGACGACCTCGAGCCCGAACTGCGCGAGCGGGTCGAAGACGTGGTGCTGAACCGCCGCGAGGATTCCGGCGAGCGCCTGATCGAGATCGCCGAGAGCGCCAAGGGCATGGCCAAGGACGACACCGCGCGGCTGGCGTGGCGCGCCAAGCCGGTCGACGAGCGCCTCGCGCACGCGCTGGTGCACGGCATCAACGACTTCATCACCGACGACACCGAAGAGGTCTACCAGCGCGTGCTCGCGATCGGTGGCCGCCCGCTGCACGTGATCGAAGGCCCGTTGATGGACGGCATGAACATCGTCGGCGACCTGTTCGGGCAGGGCAAGATGTTCCTGCCGCAGGTCGTCAAATCGGCGCGCGTGATGAAGCAGGCGGTGGCGCACCTGCTGCCCTACATCGAGGAAGAAAAGCGCCTGCATGTCGAGGCCGGGGGCGAAGCGAAGGCCAAGGGCAAGATCGTGATCGCGACCGTGAAAGGCGACGTGCACGACATCGGCAAGAACATCGTCACGGTCGTGCTCCAGTGCAACAACTTCGAGGTTGTCAACATGGGCGTGATGGTGCGCTGCGAGGAGATCCTCGCGCGTGCCAAGGTCGAGGGCGCCGACATCATCGGCTTGAGCGGCCTGATCACGCCGAGCCTGGAGGAGATGCAGCATGTGGCCGGCGAGATGCAGCGCGACGACTACTTCCGCATCAAGAAGATCCCGCTGCTGATCGGCGGCGCGACCACCAGCCGCGTGCACACGGCCGTGAAGATCTCGCCGCACTACGAAGGCCCGGTGGTCTACGTGCCGGACGCGAGCCGCTCGGTCAGCGTGTGTTCCGATTTGCTCAGCGACGACCGCGCCGCGGCCTACATCGACGAACTGAACGCCGACTACGTCCGCGTGCGCGAACAGCACGCGAACAAGAAGGCGACGCCGATGGTCACGCTGGCGCAGGCGCGGGCCAACAAGACGCCGATCGACTGGGCGGCGTTCACGCCGGTCAAGCCGAAGTTCATCGGCCGCCGCGTGTTCAAGAACCAGGATCTGGCCGAGATCGCGCAGTGCATCGATTGGGGCCCGTTCTTCCAGACCTGGGATCTGGCCGGGCCGTACCCCGCGATCCTCACCGACGAGATCGTCGGCGAATCGGCGCGCCGCGTGCTGAGCGACGGCCAGCGCCTGTTGCGCCGCGCGATCGAAGGCCGTTGGCTCACCGCGAACGGCGTGATCGGCCTGTACCCGGCGAACACGGTGGGCGACGACGACATCGAGATCTACACCGACGAGACCCGCAACGAAGTGCTGATGACCTGGCGCGGGCTGCGTGTGCAGACCGTGCGCCCGGTCGTCGATGGCGTGCAGCGGCCCAACCGCTGCCTCGCCGACTTCATCGCGCCCAAGGGCTCAGGCGTGGCCGACCACATCGGCCTGTTCGCGGTCACCGCCGGCATCAGCGCCGAGAAGAAGGAGAAGCAGTTCCAGGACGACCTCGACGACTACAGCTCGATCATGTTCAAGGCGATCGCCGACCGCCTGGCCGAGGCCTTCGCCGAGCGCATGCACGAGCGCGTGCGCAAGGAGTTCTGGGGCTACGCGGCCGACGAAAAGCTCAGCAACGCCGAGATGATCGCCGAGCAGTACCAGGGCATCCGCCCTGCGCCCGGCTACCCTGCCTGCCCCGACCACACCGTGAAGGCGGCGATGTTCGAGGTGCTGAACTGCGCCGACATCGGCATGGCCTTGACCGAGAGTCTGGCGATGACGCCGGCGGCGAGTGTCAGCGGCTTCTACCTCGCGCATCCGCAGGCGGCCTACTTCAACGTCGGCAAGATCGGCGAGGATCAGCTCGCCGACTGGGCGGTACGCCAAGCACTGGCCATCGACACGGCGCGACGGGCGTTGGCGCCGGCCCTCTCGTGACGCGCCTCGCTTCGTGAGGTTCTGACCGGCCTTCGATTCAAGGCCGGGCCAACACGCGCCGGTACTGGATCGCCTCGGCCAGATGGCCGGCAGCGATTGTTTCGGTCTCGGCCAGGTCGGCGATCGTGCGCGCCACGCGCAGCACGCGATGAAAGCCGCGCGCCGACCAGCCCAGCCGAGCCGCGGCGGATTGAAGAAACTTCGCGCTCGCATCGTCGAGCGCGCAGTGCGCATCGAGCGCCTCGCCCGACAGCATGGCATTGACGCTGCCCTGGCGTGCCAGTGCACGCGCACGGGCGGCCTGCACGCGCTGCGCCACCACCGCGGTGGGCTCGCCGTCGGGCGCGGCCGACAAGGCCTCGGGTGCGACCGAGGGCACCTCGATCTGCACGTCGATGCGGTCCAGCAGCGGCCCGCTGATGCGCCCTTGATAGCGCGCCACCGCATCCGGCGTGCAGCGACAGGCATGCAGCGCGCTGCCGAGGTGGCCGCAGGGGCAGGGGTTCATCGCCGCGACGAGCTGGAAGCGCGCCGGGAACTCGGCCTGCCGCGCCGCGCGCGAGATCAAGATGCGACCGGTCTCGAGCGGCTCGCGCAAGGCTTCGAGTGCGGCGCGCTGAAACTCGGGGAATTCGTCGAGAAACAGCACGCCATGGTGCGCCAGCGAAATCTCGCCGGGCCGCGGCGGTGAGCCGCCCCCCACCAGCGCGACTGACGACGCGGTGTGGTGCGGCGCGCGCAGCACGCGCTGCCCCCAGCGCGACTGCATGAACGCGCCGTTGAGGCTGAGCACCGCGGCGGATTCGAGCGCGTCGTCCTGCGACATCGGTGGCAGCAACCCGACAAAACGCTGCGCCAGCATCGACTTGCCCGTGCCCGGCGAACCCATCATCAACACGCCGTGACCCCCGGCGGCAGCGACTTCGAGCGCGCGTTTGGCCGCGGCCTGGCCCTTCACGTCGCGCAAATCGGGCGGCGCGGGCGCGTCGGCGGGCGGCTCGGGCACGGCGAGCGGCAACGGGTCGGCCGGCGCGGCGCCCGCGGGGCGCAACGCGGCCACCACGTCGAGCAAGTGCGCCGCGCCGTGGATCGGCAAGCCTTCGACCAAGGCGGCCTCGCGCGCACTGGCGTGCGGCAGCACCAGCGCGCGCACGCTGCCGATGTCGCTGCCCGTGCGTCGCCGGCTGCGCTGCAGCGCGAGCGCCATCGCGAGCGCGCCGCGCACCGGCCGCAATTCGCCGCCGAGCGAGAGTTCACCGGCGAACTCGAAGCGGTCGACCAGCGCGGTGTCGAGCTGGCCGCTCGCCGCGAGGATGCCGAGCGCGATCGGCAGGTCGAAGCGGCCGGACTCCTTCGGCAGATCGGCCGGTGCCAGGTTGACGGTGATGCGCTTGTTGGTCGGAAACTCGAGCCCGCTGTTCTGGATGGCGGCGCGCACGCGCTCGCGCGCCTCCTTGACCTCGGTATCGGCCAGGCCCACGAGCGTGAAGCTCGGCAGCCCGTTCGCCAGATGCACCTCGACCGTGACCTCGGCCGCCTCCAGCGCGTGCAGCGCGCGGCTGTGAATGACTGCAAGCGACATGTTCTCTCCCCTGCAGCGATTGTGCCCGCGCGCTTGGGGGGCCTTCAATTTGCACCAATGCGAGGCGCATCGAATTTCCGACTCATCTTGGTGCGCAGGCGTCGGGCGCGGGTGCTGCCGTGGTGTGTCGGCACTTTGGTTGCGGCAGTGCGGCTTGGCACAGAAGCTGCTGAACGGGTCGCGCCTCACCTTGTGCAATCAACAACCTTGGACAGCCCGCCAATGACAACGAACAAGACCCTTCTGGCCCTCGCTTCCGCGTTCGCGATGACCGCCGCCCTTCCTCAGGTCGTGCAGGCGCAGACGGCTGCGGCCCCCGCGCCGGCACCTGCTGCCGAAGCGGCCAGCCCACTTTCCTTCAACATCGGCGCGATCACCGAGTACCGCTACCGCGGCATTTCGCAGACCCGCTTCAAGCCGGCGATTCAGGGCGGCGCCGACTACGCGTTCGCCAGCGGCTTCTATGTCGGCACCTGGCTTTCCACGATCAAGTGGATCAAGGACGCCGGCACGATCGCAGGCGTCGACACCGGCAGCGCCAACGTCGAATGGGACCTGTACGGCGGCTACAAGGGCGAGATCGCCAAGGACTTCAGCTACGACGTGGGCGTGCTGGAGTACTACTACCCCGGCAATCACTACGGCAACATCCCGGGCGCAAAGAACACCAACACCACCGAGATCTACGGCGCGCTGACCTACGGCCCTGCGACCGTGAAGTACTCGCACTCGCTGACGACGCTGTTCGGCACCGGCGGCAGCAAGAACAGCGGCTACCTCGAAGGCGCCGCCACGTTCGACCTCGGTAACGGCTTCGGCATCACCCCGCACATCGGCTACCAGCGCGTCGCCGGCTCGAACGGCGGTGTCTCCAACAGCGTCTTCTCGTACACCGACTACTCCCTGACCGGCGCCAAGGACTTCGGCAACGGCATCACCGTCACGTTGGCGGTCGTCGGCACCAGCACCAAGTCGGTTCCCGGCTCGTACGCGTACGCGAGCCCCGACAACAAGAACCTCGGCCGCACCGGTGCCGTGCTCGGCGTGAAGTACACGTTCTGAATCCCCCACGACCACTGGAATCACTGGAGAACCGACCATGAAGATGGTGACCGCCATCGTCAAGCCCTTCAAGCTTGATGAAGTCCGCGAAGCACTCAGCGCCATCGGCGTGCAGGGCATCACGGTGACCGAAGTCAAGGGCTTCGGCCGTCAGAAAGGCCACACCGAGCTGTATCGTGGCGCGGAGTACGTCGTCGACTTTCTGCCCAAGGTGAAGATCGAGGCCGCGGTCGATGACGCGATCGTCGATCGTGTCATCGAGGCGATCGAGGGCGCGGCCCGCACCGGCAAGATCGGTGACGGCAAGGTCTTCGTCTCGTCGCTCGAGCAAGTGGTTCGCATCCGCACCGGCGAGACCGGCAAAGACGCGCTCTGAACGCGTTCAGGCACCAAAAGGAAAACGACAACCTCATGAAAAAACTAATGGCTTCACTGGCCCTCGGCATCGCCGCCCTGGGTTTTGCCGGTGCGTCGATCGCGCAGGACGCGGCCTCCGCGCCGGCCGCCGCGGCCTCGCCTGCGGCAATGGCGTCGGCGCCTGCCGCTGCCGACGCGGCCTCGGCTGCGTCCGCGCCGGCCGCTGCTTCGGCGCCCGTGCCGAACAAGGGCGACGTGGCGTGGATGATCGTCGCGACCGCCTTCGTCATCATGATGTCCATCCCCGGCCTGGCACTGTTCTACGGTGGCCTCGTGCGCAGCAAGAACATGCTGTCGGTGCTGATGCAGGTGATGGTCACCTTCTCGCTGATCGTCGTGCTGTGGTGCCTGTACGGCTACAGCCTGGCGTTCACCGAGGGCAACGCCTTCATCGGCGGCTTCGACCGGATCTTCATGAAGGGCATGTTCAACCCGGCCGATGGCTCGTTTGCCACCGCGGCGACCTTCAGCAAGGGCGTCGTGCTGCCGGAACTGCTGTATCTGGCGTTCCAGGCGACCTTCGCGGCGATCACCTGCTGCCTCATCATCGGCGCCTTCGCCGAGCGCATGAAGTTCTCGGCCGTGCTCGCGTTCATGGTGCTGTGGTTCACCTTCAGCTACCTGCCGATCGCGCACATGGTCTGGTTCTGGCCGGGCCCCGACGCGTTCACGGCGAAGGACGTGGTCGATGCGCAAACCGCCAAGGGCGGCCTGATGTGGCAATGGGGCGCGCTCGACTTCGCGGGCGGCACCGTCGTGCACATCAACGCGGCAGTCGCCGGCCTGGTCGGTGCCTTCATGGTCGGCAAGCGAGTCGGCTACGGCAAGGAGGCCTTCACGCCGCACTCGCTGACGCTGACGATGGTCGGCGCCTCGCTGCTGTGGGTCGGCTGGTTCGGCTTCAATGCCGGATCGGCACTCGAGGCCAACGGCACGGCCGTGCTCGCCTTCATCAACACCTTCTCGGCAACCGCCGCGGCCGTGTTGGCATGGTGCATCGGCGAATCGCTGATGAAGGGCAAGGCCTCGATGCTGGGTGCGGCTTCCGGTGCCGTGGCGGGGCTGGTGGCGATCACGCCGGCCTGCGGCAACGTCGGCCTGCTGGCGGCGATCGTGGTCGGCTTCGTCGCCGGCTTCGCCTGCCTCTGGGGGGTGACCGGCCTGAAGAAGCTGCTCGGTGCCGATGACTCGCTCGACGTATTCGGCGTGCACGGTGTCGGCGGTATCGTCGGCGCGTTGTTGACGGGCGTGTTCAACACCCAGACGCTGGGCGGCCCCGGCTTCGTCGGCGACTGGGTCACGGCCAGCGTCACCTCGAACGGCATCGGCGCGCAGACCTGGATCCAGTTCAAGGCGGTCTGCGTGACGATCGTCTGGTCGGGCGTGGTTTCGCTCGTCGCTTACTTCATCGTCGACAAGGTCATCGGCCTGCGCGTGACGGAAGAAGACGAACGCGAAGGCCTGGACATCTCTGCACACGGCGAGACGGCGTATCACAACTAGCGCTTCGGCGAAGATTCGCCGAAGGCGATGGCGGGGTTGCCGGTAGCAACCCTTTCAAGGTGACAAGAGGCCGCGCTCGCGGCCTCTTTTCTTTTGCTCCGACCGCGGGTTGCGCATGTTCGGGGAAACCCCAAATGCCTAGAATCCTGCCACCGCGCATCCCCGCGGCCAGGCCTTCCGGGTTTTCTTCATGGTTCCCCACCTCATCACCGCACTCAACGGCCCGATCAACGAGTTGGAGCAGCGCATCCTCGAGTCGCTGCCGGCGATCGAGCGCTGGTTCCGGCTCGAGTGGATGGAGCACACGCCGCCGTTCTACACCTCGGTCGACGTGCGCAATGCCGGCTTCAAGCTCGCGCCGGTCGACACCAACCTGTTCCCGGGCGGCTTCAACAACCTGACGGTCGAGATGCTGCCGCTGGCCGTGCAGGCGGCGATGGCGGCGATCGAGAAGATCTGCCCCGAGGCCAAGAACCTGCTGCTGATCCCCGAAAAGCAGACGCGCAATACCTTCTACCTCGCGAACGTCCAGCGCCTGATGCAGATCTTCCAGACCGCCGGTCTGAACGTTCGCCTGGGCACGCTCGATGAAGCCGTCACGCAGCCGACCGAGGTCAGCTTGCACGACGGCAGCACGTTGACGCTGGAGCCGCTGCTGCGCACGCGCGGTCGACTCGGCCTGAAAAACTTCGACCCCTGCACGATCCTGCTGAACAACGACCTCTCGGCCGGCATGCCGAAGGTGCTCCAGAACCTGCACGAGCAGTACCTGTTGCCGCCGCTGCACGCCGGTTGGGCGGTGCGGCGCAAGTCGAACCATTTCCATGCCTACGAAGAGATCGCGAAGAAGTTCGCCAAGCTGCTCGGCATGGATCCGTGGCTGATCAACCCGATGTTCGCCAAGTGTGGCGAAGTGAATTTCGAAGACGGCAGCGGCGACGAATGCCTGATGAGCAACGCCGAGGCGCTGCTCGGCAAGGTGCGCCGCAAGTACAAGGAATACGGCATCCAGGAGAAGCCGTTCATCATCGTCAAGGACGACGCCGGCAACCACGGCATGGGCATCATGACCGTGCGCGACCCGAAGGATCTGCAAGACCTCAGCCGCCGCACACGCCACAAGATGACCTCCGGCAAGGACGAACGTGAAGTCCATGACGTGATCCTGCAGGAAGGCGTGCCGACCTACGAGCGCGTCAACGACGCTGTGGCCGAGCCGGTGGTCTACATGATCGACCGCTACGTGGTCGGCGGCTTCTACCGCGTCAACGCCGAGCGCGGCATCGACGAGAACCTGAACGCGCCGGGCGCGCACTTCGCGCCGCTGGCCTTCGCCGAACACAACCAGTTGCCCAAGGCCGGCGCCAAGCCGGGCGCGAGTGCACCGAACCGGTTCTACATGTACGGCGTGATCGCGCGCTTGGCAATGGTGGCGGCGAGTTACGAGCTCGAGGCCACCGACCCGAACGCCGAGGTCTACGAGTAGGCCGGGCAGGGCAGAATCCCTCGTCGTCAACGGGTCGAGGGTCTTTCCGAGTGAGCAGCAACAAGTCAGGCTCGTCCAGCTTTCGCGCCCTGACGCTCGGCGCGCTGGGAGTCGTCTACGGCGACATAGGCACCAGCCCGCTGTACGTCATGCAGACCGTGTTCGACTCGACCAACGGGCTGACGCTGAACCCGTCGAACGTGATCGGCATCGTCTCGCTGATCCTGTGGTCGCTGATGGTCGTCGTGACGCTCAAGTACGTGACGTTGATCATGCGCGCCGACAACCACGGCGAAGGCGGCATCATGGCCTTGCTCTCGCTCGCCGCGTCGTCGGTCACCGAAAAGCCGCGGCTGCGCAAGGGCCTGCTCGTGGTCGGCGTCTTCGGTGCTGCGCTGTTCTACGGCGACGGCGTGATCACGCCGGCGATTTCCGTGTTGTCGGCCGTCGAGGGCCTGAAGCTCGCGACGCCTTCGCTCACGCCCTATGTCGAAGAGATCGCGGTCGCGGTGCTGATCGTGCTGTTCATGCTGCAAAAGCGCGGCACCGCGGGCATCGGCCTGGTGTTCGGGCCGATCATGGTGGTGTGGTTCGCGGTGCTGGCCGGCATGGGCCTGCTGCACCTGATCGAGTCACCGGCGATCCTGGCCGCGCTCAACCCGCTCGAAGGCCTGGCGTTCGCGCTGCAGCACCGCTGGCTCGCCTTCGTTGCCCTGGGCTCGGTCGTGCTCGCATTGACCGGCGCCGAGGCCCTGTACGCCGACATGGGCCACTTCGGCGTCGGCCCGGTGCGGGCCTCGTGGTTTGCGTTCGTGCTGCCGGCGCTGGCGCTGAACTACTTCGGCCAGGGCGCGTTGCTGCTTGCGCACCCGGGCGCGATCGAGAACCCGTTCTTCCGCATGTTTCCGCAATGGGCGCTCGTGCCGATGGTGCTGCTCGCGACCGCGGCCACCGTGATCGCGTCGCAGGCGGTGATCTCGGGCGCCTTTTCGATGACCAAGCAGGCGATCCAGCTCGGTTTCCTGCCGCGCATGCGGATCGTGCACACGTCCGTCAAGGAGGCCGGGCAGATCTACGTGCCCTCGGTCAACACGGCGTTGCTGATCGCGGTGATCGCCGCGGTGCTCGGCTTCAAGTCGTCGACCGCTCTGGGCGCTGCCTACGGAATCGCGGTGACCGGCACCATGCTGATCACCACGGTGCTGACCTTCTACGTGCTGCGTTACGCGTGGAAGTTCAGCCTGCTGCCGGCGCTCGCCGCGACCGGCTTCTTCTTTGTGATCGATGCGGTCTTCTTCTCGGCCAACCTGCTCAAGATCGTGCAGGGCGGCTGGTTCCCGCTGGTGATCGGTGCGCTGATCTTCACCGGCATGGTGACCTGGGCGAAGGGCCGCGAACTGCTCTCCGCAAGCCTGCGTGCCGATGCGATCGAGCTCAAACCGTTCCTGAAGAGCGTTTTGTCCGACCCGCCGATGCGTGCGCCCGGCACCGCGGTGTTCATGAACGCGGTGCCCGATCTCACGCCTACCGCATTGCTGCACAACCTGAAGCACAACAACGTGCTGCACACGCAGAACCTGTTCGTGACCGTGCATACGCACGACGTGCCCTGGGTGCCGTTCTCGCAACGGGCGCAGGCCAGGCCGCTGTGCCGCGGCTGCTGGGAGGTGACGCTGAACTTCGGCTTCAAGAACGATGTCGACGTGCCGGCCGCGCTCGAGGGGTTGCAGGGCCACGGTTTCGAGGTCGATCCGATGATGACCTCGTACTTCCTGTCGCGCGCGACGATCGTGCCGACGCTGGGCGGCGGCATGATGCCGTGGCGCGAGAAGCTGTACGCGAGCATGCACCGCAACGCCGCGTCGGCGGCCGACTTCCTGAACCTGCCGCCGAACCGGGTGGTCGAACTCGGCACCAAGGTGCAGATCTGATCGATGGCCTGAGTGCCTGAGTGCCTGAGTGCCTGAGTCCCTGAGTCCCTGAGTGAACGCGCCGTGCCGGGGCGCACAATCGCGCGACAAGAATTCCCGGCAGTCTCGGTTTGAGTACCCCTTCCTCGTCCCACAAATCCGGCCTCGCCGGGCTGATGCTCGCAGCCATCGGTGTCGTCTACGGTGACATCGGCACGAGCCCGCTCTATGCGCTCAAAGAGGTCTTCGCGCATGGTCACGTGACCCTCACGGCGGAGAACATCCACGGCGTGCTGTCGCTGGTCTTCTGGACGCTCACCGTCGTCGTCTCGGTGAAATACGTGGTGCTGATCCTGCGCGCCGACAACAACGGTGAGGGCGGCCTGATCGCGATGCTGGCGCTGGCCTCGACGGCCGTGCGCGGCAAGCCCGCGTTGCGCCGGCGCCTGCTCCTGCTAGGCATCTTCGGCACCGCGATCTTCTTCGGCGACGGCGTGATCACGCCGGCGATTTCGGTGCTCTCGGCCGTCGAGGGGCTGGAGGTCGCGGCGCCGGCGCTGAACCGCTACGTGATTCCGCTCACGCTGGTCGTGCTCACCGCGCTGTTCATGGTGCAGCGCCACGGCACCGCGAGCGTCGGCAAGATGTTCGGGCCGGTGATGGTGCTGTGGTTCATCGTGCTCGCCGTGCTCGGCCTCGTGCACATCGCCGAGAACCCGGCCATCCTGTGGGCGCTGAGCCCGCACTACGCGCTCGTGTTCATGGTCGGCAACCCGGGGGTCGCCTTCATCGCGCTCGGTTCGGTCGTGCTGTGCGTGACCGGCGCCGAGGCGCTCTATGCCGACATGGGCCACTTCGGCAAGAAGCCGATTCGCCTCGCATGGTTCAGCCTCGCGATGCCGGCGCTGGTGCTGAACTACTTCGGCCAGGGCGCGATGCTGCTCGAACACCCCGGCCGCGTGAAGAACCCGTTCTTCGAGATGGCGCCCGAATGGGCGCTGTACCCGCTGATCGTGCTGGCCACCTGCGCCACCGTGATCGCCTCGCAGGCGCTGATCACCGCCGCGTTCTCGGTCACCAAGCAGGCGATCCAGCTCGGCTACCTGCCGCGGCTGCGCATCATGCACACCTCCGTCCGCGAGGCCGGGCAGATCTACGTGCCGGGCGTCAACTGGAGCCTGTATGCCTGCATCGTGATCGCGGTGCTCGTGTTCGGCTCGACCACCAAGCTCGCCGCCGCCTACGGCATCGCGGTGACCATCGACATGCTGATCACGACCACGATGACCTTCTTCGTGATCCGCTACGGCTGGAAGTACCCGTGGTCGCTGTGCTTCGGCGCGACCTTCTTCTTCTTCATCGTCGACTTCGTCTATTTCAGCGCCAACGTGATCAAGGTGTTCGACGGCGGCTGGTTCCCGGTGGCGATCGGCATCGTGATGTTCACGCTGATGATGACCTGGAAGCAGGGCCGCCGGCTGATGTCTACCCGGCTGCGCGAAGAGGCGATCGACTTGAAGAGCTTTCTCGAATCCGTGTTCGTGAATCCGCCCACGCGAGTGCAGGGCACGGCGGTGTTCCTGGTCAGCGAGCAGGGCATGACGCCGAACGCGCTGCTGCACAACATGAAGCACAACAAGGTGCTGCACGAGACCAATCTGTTCGTCACGGTCAAGCTGCACGAGGTGCCCTGGGTCGCGCCCGACCAGCGCAGCGAGATGGAAGACCTGGGCCACGATTGCTGGCAGATCACGCTGAACTTCGGCTTCAAGAACGAACCCGACGTGCCCGAGGCGCTCGCGCTGCTCGAGCCGCGCGGCTGCGTGATCGACGAGATGGACACGTCCTACTTTCTCTCGCGCGACATCGTGATGCCCACGATGGGTGGCGGCATGGCCGACTGGCGCGAGAAGCTGTTCGCGAGCATGCACCGCAACGCGGCCGCGGCTGCCGACTTCTTGAGCCTGCCGACGAACCGGGTGGTCGAGCTCGGATCTAAGGTCGAGATCTGACCCGTTTGACGCGGTAGGGCGTCACGCCCTGCTGCACCATCGGCTGCGCGCTGACCAGTTCGACATGCGCCGCCAAGCCCGCGGCGGTCGCGAACGAGACGAGGCCGCGATCGAGCGTGGCGAGGCATTGATGGCGCACTGCCGCGAGGCCGAGCAGGTAGGCGTCGGTCACCTGACGATGGCCGACCAACGCCGCGCTCTGCAGCGTGGCGAGTTGCAGCGGCTCGGGCGCATCGGGCCAGTACGCATGCGTGGGCTGCGCGGCCATCGTTGCCAAGGCCTGCATCGCTTCGGCGGGCGAGATCTCGCTTCCCACGACCTTCGGGTTGCTGCTCAGCCGCACGAACGCGAGTTGCGTCAGTGCGCAGGTCGCCCAGCGGCGCTTGGGCTGCGCGGCGAACCAGTTGTGCGCTTCGGCGTGGTGAACGTGCGCCGAATGGGTCAGCGCGATCAGCAGATTGGCATCGAGCAGCCAGACCGTGTTGCGCGTCAAGACTCGTCCTCGGCCGCCTTCACGTCGTCGAGGGTGATCGTCTTGCCGGCGACACCGGCGAACACCGGGAAGCCACCTTTGCGCGCCACCGGTGTCTCGGCGCGCAAGCCCTTGAGGATCAGCTCCGAGACGACCACGCCCAGCGATTGCGCACGGTGCGTCGCGAGCTGACGGGCGGCTTCGAGGGCGGTCGGGCTGAGATCGAGAGTGGTGCGCATGACACGTTTCAAACGATGCGTTGATGTTCAAACATCATAGCATCAAGGTCGTCGCTGGCGAAGCCGCCGCTATGCTCCGGCCGATGCGTTCGCTCCTCCGAGACTTGTCCCTTTCCGCCGCGACGGCTGGTTTCGTCGCCGTGCTCGTCGGCTTCACCAGTTCGGTTGCGATCGTGTTCTCGGCCGCCATCGCGCTCGGCGCCACGCCGGCGCAGATCAGCTCGTGGATGTGGGCGCTGGGCCTCGGCATGGGCCTGTGCACGCTGCTGCCGTCGCTGTGGTTGCGCCAACCCGTCATGGTGGCGTGGAGCACGCCCGGCGCGGCCGTGCTCGCGACGGCAGGCGTGGCCGGCGGCTTCGGCATGGCCGAGGCCACCGGTGCATTCATCGCCTGCGCCGCGCTGATCGCGCTGTTCGGCATGACCGGATGGTTCGAGAAGCTGCTCGGCCGCATCCCGATGCCGATCGCGAGCGCGCTGCTCGCGGGCGTGCTCACGCGCTTCGGGCTCGACGCGTTCGTCGCGATGAAGTCGGCGTTGGGTCTGGTGCTGCTGATGCTCGTGACCTACCTCGTCGGCCGTCGCTTCTGGGCGCGTTACGCGGTGCCGGGCGTGCTGGCGGCCGGCATCGCCTATGCGGCGGTCAACGGGCAACTGCATCTTGGCGACGTTCAGTGGGGGCTGACGACGCCGGTTTTCACGATGCCCGAATTCACGCTGCGCGCGATGGTGAGCTTGGCGCTGCCGCTGTTCGTCGTGACGATGGCGTCGCAGAACCTGCCTGGCGTCGCAGCGATCCGCGCGGCCGGCTACGACATGCCGATCTCCAGGATCGTCACGCTGACCGGCTTGGCCACGCTGGTGCTCGCACCCTTCGGCGCGTTCGCGCTGAACCTCTCGGCGATCACCGCGGCGATCTGCATGGGCCGCGAGGCGCATCCCGACGCCGACAAGCGCTACATGGCCGCCGTCTCGTGCGGCGCGATCTACTGCGTCGTCGGCCTGTTCGGTGCGGCGGTGACGGGCATGCTGACCGCGTTTCCGCGCGAGCTCGTGGTCGCGATCGCCGGCCTCGCGCTGCTCGGCAGCATCGGCGGCGGGCTCGCCGTGGCGCTCAAGGAAGAGACGCATCGCGAGGCCGCGCTGATCACGTTTCTCGTCACGCTCAGTGGCGTGAGCCTGGCCGGCATCGGCTCGGCGTTCTGGGGCGTGGTCGCAGGCGCGCTGGCGCTTTTTGTGCAACAGTGGCGGCCCCGCGCCGCCGCCTGACTGGCTCCGAGATTCACCATGAAATTGCTCTTCGTCGCCGACCCGCTGACCAGCTTCAAGACCTACAAGGACTCGACCTTCGCGATGATGCGCGAGGCCGCGGCGCGCGGCCACGAACTGCTCGCCTGCGAGCCGCAGGACGTGATGTGGCAGCGCGGCGGCAAGGTGAGCGCACCGATGCGGTCGTTCACGCTGACGGGCGCGGATTCAAAAGGGAAGCACGACTGGTTCAAGCTCGCGGGCGAGCCACAGCTCACCGCACTCGCCGAGGTCGACGCGATCGTGATGCGCAAGGACCCGCCCTTCGACAGCGAGTACTTCTACGCCACCCATTTGCTCGAACAAGCCGAACGCGAAGGCGCACGGGTCTTCAACAGCCCGCGTGCCCTTCGCGATCATCCCGAAAAGCTCGCGATCCTCGAGTTCCCGCATTTCATCGGGCCCACGCTCGTGACGCGCAGCGAGGCCGACATCAAGCGCTTCCACGCCGAGCACGAAGACATCATCCTGAAGCCGCTCGACGGCATGGGTGGCATGGGCATCTTCCGCGTCGGGCCCGATGGCCTGAACCTCGGCAGCATCACCGAGATGCTGAACAAGGGCGGCGCCGAGACCGTGATGGTGCAGAAGTACCTGACCGAGATCACGAAAGGCGACAAGCGCATTCTCGTGATCGACGGCGTGCCTGTCTCGCATTCGCTTGCGCGCATCCCGCAAGGCAGCGAGATCCGCGGCAACCTCGCGGTCGGCGGCAAGGGCGTGGCGCAGCCGCTGAGCGCACGTGATCGCGAGATCGCCGAGGCGATCGGGCCGGTCCTCGCGAAGCGCGGGCTGTTGCTCGTGGGCCTCGACGTGATCGGCGATTGCCTGACCGAGATCAACGTGACCAGCCCGACCGGGTTCCAGGAGATCACGCAGCAGAGCGGGGTCGATGTGGCGAAGTTGTTTGTCGATGCGCTGGAGTCGAAGCTGAAGAACTGAGTCACAGGGATAATCCGCGTTTTCCCCTAGAGCGTCGCGCGTGATGCGCGACGGCATACGTGTGACCCCATGGCCATCCTTTCGCTCTCCAACGCCCACCTTGCCTTCGGCCACGTGGCCCTGCTCGACAACGCCGCCTTCTCGCTCGAGATCGGTGAGCGGCTCGGCCTGATCGGCCGCAACGGTGCCGGCAAGTCGTCGATGCTGAAGATCATCGCCGGCCTCGAGAAGCTCGACGACGGCCTGCTGCAGATGACGCAGGGTGTGCGCATCTGCTATGTGCCGCAGGAGCCGTCGTTCGAGCCCGGGCACAGCGTGTTCGAGGCCGTCAGCGAAGGCGTGGCCGAAGCGCGCGCGGTGCGCCAGGCGTACGAGGAGCACGCCGACGGCGTCGACCTCGACGCCCTGCAGACGCGCATCGAGGCGCTCGATGCGTGGAACTGGGAGCAGCGCGTCGATACCACGCTCGCGCAGTTGCACCTCGACGGCACGCGCGAGATCGGTCAGCTTTCCGGTGGCATGAAGAAGCGCGTGGCGCTCGCACAGGCGCTGGTCGCGGTGCCCGACGTGCTGTTGCTCGATGAGCCCACCAACCACCTCGACCTCGATTCCATCGCCTGGTTGGAGGAACTCCTCCGCGGCTTCAAGGGTGCCGTGATGCTGATCACCCACGACCGCGCGTTCCTCGATGGCGTGGCAACGCGCATCGTCGAACTCGACCGCGGCATCATCCGCAGCTACCCCGGCAACTTCAGCGCCTACGAGCGCATGAAGGAAGAACAGCTCGCCTCCGACGCGCTCGCCAACGCGCGGGCCGACAAGCTGCTCGCGCAGGAAGAGGTCTGGATCCGCAAGGGCGTCGAGGCGCGCCGCACGCGCAGCGTCGCGCGCATCCAGCGGCTCGAGGTGCTGCGCGACCAGCGCCAGAAGCGACGCGATTCGTTGGGCCAGGTGCGGCTCGAGGTCGATTCGGGAGCACCGAGCGGCAAGATCGTCGCGGAGCTGAAGGAAGTGTCGCTGCGCTTCGGCCGGGACGACGCAACCAAGGTGATCGTCAAGGACTTCAGCGCCACCATCCTGCGTGGCGACAAGGTCGGCCTGATCGGCCCCAACGGCGCCGGCAAGACGACGCTGCTGAAGCTGATCCTCGGCGAACTGCAGCCCGACACCGGTGCGGTGCGCCAGGGCAGCAAGCTGGAAGTCGCGTACTTCGACCAGATGCGCAGTACGCTGAACCTCGACGCGACGCTTGCCGACACGATCAGCCCCGGCAGCGAGTGGGTCGAGTTCGCCGGCCAGCGCAAGCACGTGATGAGCTACCTGAACGACTTCCTGTTCTCGCCCGAGCGCGCCAACTCGCCGGTGCGCACGCTCAGCGGCGGCGAGCGCAACCGCGTTCTGCTGGCAAGGCTCTTCGCGCTGCCGGCCAACGTGCTGGTGCTCGACGAGCCGACCAACGACCTGGACATCGACACGCTCGAGTTGCTCGAGGAACTGCTGCAGTCGTACAAGGGCACGGTCTTTCTCGTCAGCCACGACCGGCGCTTTCTCGACAACGTCGTGACCAGCACGATCGTCTGGGAAGGCGATGAATCAAAGGGCCAGTGGCGCGAGTACGAAGGCGGCTACGAGGACTGGAAGCTGCAGCGCGACCGCGCGCAGTCGATCCGCGATCAGGCCGCGCGTGCAGCGAAGGCCAAGAGCACACCGCCGTTGACGAAGCCCGCTGCCGCCGCGCCCGCGCCGGTCGCCGCCAAGGCGCGCAAGCTCAGCTACAAGGAGCAGCGCGAACTCGACGAGCTGCCAAAGAAGATCGAGGCGCTGGAAGCCGAGCAGAAGGAACTCGCGAGCTTCCTCGCGCAACCCGAGTCGTACACGAAGGAAGCCGATCGCGCGATGAAGGCGCAAACCCGGCACGCCAGGATCGACGACGAATTGCTCGCGGCGATGGAGCGCTGGGAAGTTCTGGGCGCCCGCTGACCTGCGCCTACGACTTCGTGCCGAACCAGCTGTCGCGCACCGCGTCCGGGTGCGAGCGGCTGACGATCAGGCCGGCCTGCAGGTACAGCGCGTTGAGCAGCCGCGCTGCGCGTTCGCGGTCGAAGGCCGGCCAGGTGGCGATGCCGCCGAGCGAGGTGGCCTGCTGGCGCAGGCGCTGAATCGCCGCACGGATCGCGCCCGTCACCGGCAGGGCATGGATCTCGAGCGCCGGCGAGACACGATAGACCGCCGGTCCGGCGATCTCGGGCAGCAGCTCGCGGCGCGGGCCGCGCAGTGCCAGTGCCCAGAGCAGCGGCGTCAACGGGTGGTGCAGGCGGCTCTCGCCGACCAGGGCTTGGGCCGCGTCGCCCGGCGGGCGCAGGGTGGCGGGCTCGATGTGCATCACGCGCAGTTCGGGCAGGTGGCGGTCGACCAGCTCGGCCATGCTCATCGGGCAGTGCACCAGCCGCTCCTGCGGAAAGACGGTCAGCGGCACGGCACGGTCGGCGCATTGCAGGTAGATGGTCACGCTGGACGAGTGCCGGATGCACGCGGCGACCACCTCCACCGTTTCCGAACTGCCGCCCCTCGCCTCGAAACGCACCAGGTCTGCCTGGAGCGAGGGGCTGAGCAGCGAGAGCCGGTTGCCTGCGCCGCCCCGAGCCGGGTCGATCTCGAACGCGTCGAGGGATTGCTGGTACGAGCTCGCCTTCAGCAGTTCGGGTTCACCGAACGGGATGGTGGAGTCGAAGAGCTCGCCATTCATCAGACCAGCATTTTCACCTGTAACCAGTGCTTACGGGAAGTATCTGGAGCCGCTATCCCTGATGCGTGGCCGGTCTCGAGGCCTGCAGGCCGGCGCGGGCGCGGTCGAGTGCGCGCCAGAAGCGCGGATCTTGCGAGGTCGCGAAGTTGATGCGCATCAGCGTCGTCGGGCGGGGCGTGGCGTGGAAAAGCGCGCCCGGCGCGAGCAGCCACCCGTCGAGCATGCGCTCGGCCAGGCGCTCGGTGTCGACGCCCACGTCGACCCAGCCGAACAGCCCGCGCGGCGGCGCAGCGAAGCGGCAACCGTGCGCCTCGGCAAGTTTGACGGTGCGTGCCCGCGCCGCGGCGAGCTTGCTCATCACGCGCTCGGTATGGCGGCGCAGCAGGCCGTGCTCCAGGCAATGCGCGAGCGCCTGCTCGGTCAGCCCGGGTGTGGTCAGCGTGGTCAGCAGCTTGGTGTCGACGAAGCGCTCGACCAGCGCCACCGGCGCGGCGACGAAACCCACGCGCCAGTTCGGCACCAGGATCTTCGAGAAGCCCGAGATGTAGATCGTGCGCTGCAGCGCGTCGAGCGCGGCCATGCGCGGCAGGTGGGCGGGTGCGAGGTGGGCGTAGGTGTCGTCCTCGACGATGTGCAAGTCGTGCACCTGTGCGAGCTGCAGCACGCGGTGCGCGGCCTGCAGCGAGAGCGAGGCGCCGGTCGGGTTGTTGAGCACCGACACGGTGACGTAAAGGCGCGGCCGGCGGCCCGGCTCCTGCGCTTCGATCAGGTGCTGCATCGCCGCGAGGTCTGGGCCGTCCTCGCCGCGCGGCACCGGCAGCACGCGCATGCCGAGCGCCGCCAGCCTCGCGTACTCGACCGACCAGCCGGGTTCGTCGACGAGCACGCTGTCGCCGGCCCGCAGCAGGCTGCGTGTGACGATGTCGAGCGCCTGCGTCGCGCCGACCGTCGTGACGATCTGCCCGGCCGAGACGCTGACGCCGAAGTCCGCGAGCTTGGTCACGAGCGCCTGGCGCAGCCGCGGCTCGCCGGCAGGGTCGCCGTACTGGAGCGAGACGCTGCCGAGCTGCGCGCCGCTCGTCACCTTGCGCAGTGCGCCGGCGAGCAGCGGCAGGTCGAGCCAGTCGGCCGGCAGCGTGCCCAGGCCGGGCATCGGCCGCGCGCCGGGTGGCTGGAACATGCCGCGGATCAGCGCCGTCGCACTCACCGGCATGGGATGCGTGGGCACGTGTTCGGTGGCGTTCGCGATGTGCTCGCGGCCGGTGGCGTGTCGCGGCGTGGCGCTCTCGCGAACGAAGAAGCCGCGCTGCTTGCGCGCCTCGACCAGGCCGAGCGCGAGCAGCTGGTCATAGGCCGCGACGACCGTGTGCGGGCTCACTTCATGGCGTCGGGCACATTCGCGCACCGAAGGCAGCCGCGCGCCCGGTGCGAGCAGCCGCTGGCGGATGCGCTCCTCGAACCGGCCGGCGAGCTGCTCGGTCAGCGTGGTGTCGGCCTCGCGCGAGAGCGGGGCGGATTGCGGTGGCGACGGGGGATCGAGCATGTCGGGTTGTGCCGCCGGGTTGACCAATACAGACGCAGACATCGTACCGAAAAGTGTACTGGTTCTGTGCTGGTCTGTGGACGTAGACTGCGGAGATGGAAGAGCTGCACACGCGCCACACCAGCGACGAGACGCGCGGTCTGTGGCTCGGCCTGCTCGGCGTCGTGATCTTCTCGATGACCTTGCCGATGACCCGCCTGGCGGTGGGCCCGGCGACCGACCCGCAACTGCCGCCACTGTTCGTGACCGCCGGCCGCGCCGCGTTCGCGGGCTTGCTGAGCGTGCTGTACCTGGCGTTCACGCACGCGCCGCGCGTGCAGCGCCGACACCTGCCCGCGCTGTACACGTCGGCGCTCGGCACGGTCGTCGGCTTTCCGCTGTTCCTGAGCCTGGCGCTGCGGCAGGTCGATGCGATGCACGCCGCGGTCGTGACCGGGCTGATGCCGCTGGCAACCGCGATCGGCGCGGCCTTCTTCTTCCGCCAGCGGCCATCGAACGGCTTCTGGGCTTGCGCGGTGCTGGGCTGTGCGATGGTGCTGGCGTTCGCGGCCTATCGCGGCAGCGGTCACCTGTCGCCGGCCGACGGGTTCCTGCTGCTCGCGGTGTTCTTCACGGCGGTCGGTTACGTGGCCGGCGCGCGTGTGGCGACCGAACTGCCCGCCGAGCAGGTGATCTGCTGGGTGTTGGTGCTGAGCTTGCCGTTGACGCTGCCGCTGATGATCGCGACCTGGCCCTCGGCGCCGGTGCGTGCGAGCGCCTGGGGCGGCTTCGCCTACGTCACGCTGTTCTCGATGTGGCTCGGCTTCTTCGCCTGGTACCGCGGCCTGGCGCTCGGCGGCGCCGTGCGCGTCAGCCAGGTGCAACTCGTGCAGCCATTTCTCGCGCTGCTGTTCGCGGTGCCGGTGCTGGGTGAATCGCTCGATGCGGTCACCGTGCTGTTCTCGCTGGCGGTGATCGCCGTCGTATTCGTCGGCAAGAAGATGCCGGCGAGCGTTCCCAAACTTCAAACCCAAAGTCAGTGAGCCCGCGATGACCGCTTCCTACCCGAACGCCCCGTTGTGGCAGATGGCGCGCCGCGCCGAGCGCATGAACCCGTCGGTGATCCGCGAGATCCTGAAGGTCACGGAAAAGCCCGGCATCATTTCGCTGGCCGGCGGGTTGCCGTCGCCCGACAGCTTTCCGATCGACGCGATGCGCGAGGCGACCACGCGCGTGCTGCGCGATCACCCGCGCGAGGCGTTGCAGTACGCGTCGAGCGAAGGGTTCGCGCCGCTGCGCGAGTGGGTCGCGGCGCAGATGAGCACGCAGGGCGTGGCTACCTCCGCCTCGCAGGTGCTGATCACGACCGGCTCGCAGCAAGGTCTCGATCTCGTCGGCAAGGTGCTGATCGACGCCGGCAGCACGCTCGCGGTGGAGTCGCCCACCTACCTCGGCGCGCTGCAGGCTTTCGCGCCTTACGAGCCCGAAGTGATCACGGTGCCGTGTGACGACGACGGGCCGCTGCCCGAATCGCTCGGCGTGGCCAAGGGTGCACGCTTTCTTTACGTCATACCCAACTTCCAGAATCCGAGCGGCCGCTGCATGAGCGAGGCACGGCGCGCCGCGCTGATCGACGCCGCGAAGGAGATCGGCCTGCCGATCGTCGAGGACAACCCGTACGGCGACTTGTGGTACGACGCCGCACCACCGCCGCCGCTCGCGGCGAGATGGCGTGAAGGCACGGTCTACCTCGGCTCGTTCTCGAAGGTGCTCGCGCCGGGCCTGCGGCTGGGCTACGTGATCGCACCCGAAGCCATGATGCCGAAGCTGCTGCAGGCCAAGCAGGCGGCCGATCTGCACACACCGGGCTTCAACCAGCGCGTCGTTCACGAGGTCATCCGCGACGGCTTCCTGAGCGAGCACGTGCCGACGATCCGCGCCCGCTACAAGACCCAGCGCGATGCGATGCGCGCGGCGCTCGAAGCGCACATGCCGCCCGGCTGCCGATGGAACGTGCCGGTCGGCGGCATGTTCTTCTGGGTCGAACTGCCCGAAGGCATCGACGCGACGGCACTGCTGCCGAAGGCCGTCGATCTCGGCATGGCCTACGTGCCCGGCGCGGCGTTCTTCGCGGGCGAACCGAAGGCGAACACGCTGCGGTTGTCGTTCGTGACCGCGCCGCCCGACGTGATCGAACGCGGTGTCGCGTTGCTCGCGACGGCCTTGACGGGCGACCGATGATGCGGGCCGACCCGAGGGCGAACACCGGCGTGCGATGCACGAAGGGATTCCCGTGAGCACGTATCGGTTCACGCAGGTCGACGTGTTCACCGACAGGCCGTTGGTCGGCAATCCACTTGCCGTTGTGCACGACGCCGAAGGTCTGGACGACGCACGCATGCAGGCTGTCGCGCAGTGGACGAACCTGAGCGAAACCACCTTCCTGCTGCCGCCAACCGACCCGGCGGCCGACTACCGCGTGCGCATCTTCACCCCCGGCGCCGAGCTGCCGTTCGCCGGCCATCCGACGCTGGGCAGCTGCCACGCCTGGCTCGAGGCGGGCGGGTCGCCGCGCCGCGCGACGGAGGTCGTGCAGCAGTGCGGCGTCGGGCTGGTGCGCATACGGCTCGACGGAACACGACCGGCGTTCGCTGCGCCGACGCTTCGTCGCCGCGATGTCGGCGAAGCCGAACTCGCGCCGGTGCTGGCGGCGCTCGGCCTGGCGAGCGCGCAGATCCAGGCCGCGCAATGGTTGGACAACGGCCCCGTGTGGCTCGCGCTGCTGCTCGACAGCGCAGCCACCGCGCTCTCGCTTGAACCCGACCACGCGGCGATGCGCACGCTGCCCAAGGTCGGCGTGGTCGGCCCGCATGATGCGGGGGCCGAGTGCCGCTTCGAAGTGCGCGGATTCGCTGCGGCCGTCGGTGTCCCCGAAGACCCGGTGACCGGCAGCCTGAATGCCGGCCTCGCGCAGTGGTTGATCGAGGCCGGCCTCGCGCCCGCCAGCTATGTCGCGGCCCAGGGAGCGCGGCTGGGCCGCGCCGGCCGGGTCCACATCTCGCGCGAGGCGGGTGCCGTATGGGTCGGCGGCGACAGCGTGAGTTGCGTGCGGGGCGAACTCAGGCTGTGACGCTCGCGCTCGACCATCTGGTGATCGCCGCGCACACGCTGGCCGAAGGCCTGGACTGGTGCGAGGCCACGCTCGGCCAGCGCCCCGAAGCCGGTGGCCGGCATGCGTTCATGGGAACCCACAATCGTGTGTTCGCGATCGGCTCGGCGGCGTTCCCGCGTGCCTACGCCGAGCTCATCGCGATCGACCCGCAGGCGCCGGCACCGACGCAGCACGCGCGCTGGTTCGATCTCGACGATGCCGCGCTGCAACGCACCCTTGCGCGCGACGGGCCGCAGCTCGTGCATTGGGTCGCGCGCTGCGACGACATCGTCTCGACGCAAGCCGTCTTGGAGGCTGCGAGCATCGAAATCGGCGAGATCCGCGACGCGCAAAGGATGACGCCGCATGGCCTGCTTCGATGGCGCATCGGCGTGCGGCCCGATGGCCGGCGCGCACTCGGCGGCGCGGCTCCGGCATTGATCGCGTGGGGCGATGTGCACCCGACCGATTCGATGCCCGAGAGCGGTGTCGTGCTGCAGGCGATGCAGGTCGGCGAATGGCCGGAGTCCGTGCGCGGATTGCTGCCGGCGTCGATCGGGTGTGTGCAACGGCCCGGCGGGCCGTCGATCAGCGTCTCGCTGGCCGGGCCGCTCGGAAGGGTGAGTCTGGCAGCGCCTGTTTGACGAGGCGCTGGCCGCCGCTCAGCTGCGCAGACGCCAGGCCCGCGCGAGCGCCGCGCGGGCCGCGGCGTCTTCTGGATACTGCTCGCGCGACCAGGCGCCGTAACGGCGCACCACGACGAACAGCGTGGTGAGCAGCAGCGCACCGATCGCGGCCCCCAACGTGATCAGCATGCGGGAGGGCTTGGATTTCTGGTCGGGCGGCAGCGCTACGTCGACCTGCTGCAGCGCCTGGCCCTCCTTGGCTTCGTCGAGCTTGGCCGCCTCGAGCTGGCGCACCATGCCTTCGAGCAGCGTCTCCTGCAGCTTCAGTTCGCGGCGGGCGCGTACGTACTCGATGCCCGCCTCGGGCAACTTGCCCACCGGGATATCGACCGCGCTGCCATCGCTGCCGCCCGTGCGCGACTCCATTCGAGCGAGCTCGGCACGCATCCCGGCCAGCTCGGAGTTGAGGCGGATCACGTCCGGGTTCTGCCCGGTGGCCGAGGTGCGCAGCACCTTCAGCTGCACTTCACGGTCGGCGATCATCGCGCGCAGCTGAGCGGCGCCGGTGATGAGGGCCTCGGCCTGCTTGTCGAGCACGATCACGCCGGATTTCTCCTGCACGTTGCGCAGGTTCTGTTCGGCCTTGATCAGGCTTTCCTTCGTCTCGTCCAACTGCTTCTGGAAGAAGACGCGACGCAACTGGGCTTCGGAAACCGCGAGCCGCCCCAGCACCTTGCTGACTTCGCCGACGTGGGCGTTCGCGAGATCGGCGGCGAACTTCGGTTCCTCGTCGTCGACGTCCACCGTGATCAGCCCGCTCTTCTTGTCGGAGGCGATCCGGATGTACTTGGGCATGGCCTTGCGCAGGCCCTCGAAGTTCTTCACGTCGTAGCGCGTCTTCAAATCGAAGCGGTCGCCGAGAGATCGCTGCACGCTGTCGCTCTTGAGCAGCGCCACGTACAACTCGTCGGGTGACTTGGCGGCCGCGCCGCCGACCAGCCCACCGAGCGAGCCGAGCGCCGCCAGCGCCGCGGCCGAGCCGCTCTGCGATTGGGAGTTGGGTGCCAGCATCGTGGCGTGGGCGGTGTACATCTTCGGCAGCAGCATCGCCACGCCGGCGCCGACCACCGCGGCGACGACGGTGGCCGTGGCGATCAGCCGCTTGCTCTGCCCGACCCAGGTCAGCAACTCCGTCAGGCTGACGGCGGGGCCTTCGTCGTCGAATTCTTCGGCCAAGGCGGTCGGGCGCTGCTGCAAGTCGTCGTTCTTCATGGCATCGGCCTGCATCAAAGCGAGTGGATCGCGGCGATGCCGATGCCGAACCCGGTGAAGATCTGCGCGAAGTCTTTCAGGTTGCGCACGAAGGCGCGGCCCCAGGTCTCGAAGTCGAGCTGGTTCGGCACGATCAGCGCGTCGCCCGGCTGCATGATCTGCGACTCGAGGCTGCTGCGGCCGAAGAAGCTGCGGTTGTCGCCCGCATGGGTCACGGTGCCGTCGGCGCGCAGGATGAACATGTTCGCCGTCTCGGCGGCCTCGTCGGTGCCCGCGAGGCGCAGGTATTCGCCCGCGGTGCGGCCCGGCTTCCAGAGGAAGGCGTTGCTGTTGACGACCGCACCGGCCACCGTCACGAAGCCCGGACGCGGCGGCACGATGATGCGGTCGCCGGCTTCGAGAGGCACCTCGGGCAGTGCGCCGAGGCTCACCGCTTCGGGCCTCAGTTCGAGCGCGATGCGGCCGTTCGGCTGCACGCTGCGCAGGCGCGAAAGCTGGGCCTGCGTGGCGGCGTTGCTGACGGCCGCGGTCGAGGCGGCGGCGGTCGGGTCGTCGCGCCGGTTCGCGACATCGCGCGCCGCCTGGACGGTTGCCAGCGACTCGAGCCGCGTGATCGCCGCAGCGAGGTTCTCGCGCTGGCGGGCACGAGTTTCTTCGCGGCTGAATTCGAGGCCGTAGACATAGGCCTGCGCCGTGAAGCCGCCGGCGCGTGCGATCACGCTTTGCAGCGTGTCACCGGGCAGCAACTGGTACACGCCCGGCGCGCCCACTTCGCCCTCGAGCGAGACCAGTCGCGTCTGGCGCGAAACCGGCACGCGGATGTCCTTCTGGCTGTAGACCGTGACCACGTCGCCGGCCATCAGCTCGATGTTGTTGGCGTCGTCGCCCTGCAGCACCGCCTTGCCGAGGTTGAACGGGATCACCTGCGTCGTCAGGTCGCGCGCGTTCAGGCGCTCGACCACCGCGTACTCCCAGTTCAGCTCGTCGAACAGCGGGGTAGGCGCGCGTTTCGAGGCATTGACGATGGCGCGGTCGTCGCTGCGGCGCATCCGCTCGGCGCGCGTGCGCTGGCTCGAGGTGTTATTGCCGTTGTTGTTGCGGGCGTTGCCGTTCGCGTCGCTGCCGTCGTCGAAGTTGTCGTAGTAGTTGTTGTTATTGTTGTTGTTGCCGTTGATGTTGTTCGGGTTGGCGTTGCCGCTGTTCAGGATGTTGCGATTGCTGCCGTTGTTGCCGAAGTTGCCGTTGTTGCCGAAATTGTTGTTGCCGACGCCGTTCGGGGCAGACGAGCCGTCGCGGTTGCGGTTGCCCTGCCGCATGTCTTCGTCGTCGTCCTGCACCTGCACCAGCAGGTTCTTGCGGCGGTAGAAATCGGGCGAGATCAGCGCTTCGCGGTCCGGGATCAGGTCGCGGATTCGCATGCCCGGCGTGAACGGGTAGCGCAGCGGCTGTGCGACCGGGCCGCGCAAGGTGACCGCATTCGCGAACTGCGGCGAGATCGCCAGCAGCGTGAGCACGTCGCCGTCGCGCAGGGTCTTCTGAAGGCCGTTGCCGTCGAGCTTGAACTCTTCGACGAAACGCGCGGCTTTCGGCTGCGCCACGTCGACACGCTCCAGCTGGGCCCGGTTCGGGTTCGCCAGCGAGGGCGTGCCGCCCGCGTAGCGCAGCACCTCGCGCAGCGGCTCCTGGGGCGATTTCAGTTCGTAGATTGCGGGCGTGTCGAGCGCGCCGTTCAGGGCCACGCGCGCACCGGCCGGCTGGAACACGATCACGTCGCCGGCGGCGAGCTGCACGTCCTTCGACTTGTCGCCGGCGACCAGGAATTCGTAGATGTCGAGTTCGGAAATGACCTTGCCGTCACGGCGCAGCAGCACCTTGCGCATCGAACCGTTCGGTGCCGGGCCACCGGCCATCACGACCGCCGACAACAACGTCGACTGACTCGCCAGCGTGAAAACGCCGGGGCGCTGCGCCGGACCGACGACGAAGACCTTCAGCCCGCGCAACTGGCCGAGCGATACGCTCAGGTCGAAGTTCGTGAACAGCCGCCCGATCTGCGCACGCAGGCTTTTCTCCAGCTCGGAGGCCTTCACGCCGGAGACGTTGAAGCTGCCGATCTTCGGAAGGTTCAGCAGGCCGTTGCGGTCGACCGTGCTGCGGTAGTCGACGTCGATCGAACCCCAGGCGCGCAACACGATCTCGTCGCCGGGGCCGACGGTGTAGTCGGCCGACACCGGCACGTTGTCGACGGGCGTCGAGTTCTCGAAGGTCTCGGCGAAGAAGCTGCTGCCGAACAGCGGCAGCAAACGCCCGGTCGCGGTCTCGACGAACTTCTGGAACTCGCTCGGCTTGGGCGGCGGTTGATCGGCCCGGCGGGGGTAGGCGTCGGTGGGATTCTGCGTGTTGCCTTGCCGCGTGCCGTTGCCGGCGTTGTTCTGGTATTGCCCCGGCCGGGTGTTGTTCTGAAGGCCCTGCTGATTCGCGGTGCCGTTTTGCCCCGGCTGCAGGTTGCTGCGTTGCTGCGTGTTGGCCGGGTAGCCGGGTGTCGTGAAGGTGTTGTTCGGGTTCGTCGGGTCGTCTGCAGCAAAGGCCAGCGCGCCGGTGAGGCCCAGGCAGGCCGACAGACACGTGGCGATCAGGGAGCGGCTTGCCGAGAGAAGGCGGTAGCGGGTGCGGAAAGCTGTCATGAGGTCTCGGCCACGAATTCCATGTCGGGCGCGGCCGCCGGTGCGGCTCGCGCGAGGCGCCCCGGCGGGGCTTCGACCCCAGGCTGGCGGCGGCACTGTGCCTGACTGCAGCGGGGTCAGGGCGCGAGTTTAGCGTGCAGGGAGCGCAGCTTCGAATACCCGTCCAAAGCGCAAAAAAAGGGCCTCGCCTCGAGGTGGCGAGGGCCCGACGAACCGACGCCGCAGCGAGGTTCTTTACTCTTTGCGGTAGTTGTCGTGGCAGGCCTTGCAGCTCTTGCCGGTCTCGCCGACGGCGGCCTTGATCGCATCGAGGTTGCCGCCCTTGGCTGCGACGTTGAGCTTCGCCATCTCGTCCTGCATCTTGCCGGCCGCGGCGTTGAACTTGTCCATCTCGGTCCAGATCTTCGGCTCGGCCTTCGTGTCGCCCTTGTCGCTGCCCGGGACGAAGGCGGCGTAGGGCAGTTTCGACATGAAGGTCGCGATCTCGGCGTTCTCGGCCGCCACCTTGGCATCGAACGGAATGCGGCCGTTCGCCATCGCCGCGAGGCGGCCGAAATGGGTGCCCATCACCGTGAACGCGCCCTTGCGGTACTTGATCGCGTCTTCGGGCTTGGCGAACTGCGCCGCGGCGGGCAGGGCAATGGCGGCGCCGAACAGCGCGGCGGTCATCAGCAGTGTCGGGGCGAGGCGTTTCATGGGGTTTCTCCTGGCCGGAAATTTGAGTGTGGCTGCCTTGCAGCGTCGGTGGGCGCTGGCGAGTGTACGCAGCGACCACACTGGAAATTCCCCGCCGGCGGAAAGCCCGCATGCCGCGCCGAAGATCTTCGATTTCCGGGTATCTTTCGGTGCAGGGCCATCACGCCGCCGCCTGCGGCCACCAGCAGATGAACGAACGACCGACGACGGTGCGCGTCTGGGATTTGCCGACGCGAACCTTCCACTGGCTGCTCGCCGCTTGCGTGTTCGCTTCGATCGCGAGTGCCTGGATCGGTGGCAACGCGATGGTGTGGCACTTCAGGCTCGGCTACGCGGTGTTCACGCTGCTGGCGTTCCGCCTCGTCTGGGGGCTTGTCGGCGGGCATTGGTCGCGCTTCACCAGCTTCGTCCACGCGCCGGCCACCGTCGTGCGATATCTGCGCGGCAAGAGCCGGGCCGACGAGCACCACGAGGTCGGGCACAACCCGCTGGGTGCGTTCTCGGTGCTCGCGGTGCTGGCACTGCTCTCGGTTCAGGTCGGCACCGGGCTGTTCGCCGACGACGAGATCGCCAACACCGGGCCGCTGCAGAAGTTCGTCTCGGGCGCGACGAGCCTCGCGCTGACGAAGTGGCACAAGGGCTATGGCCAATGGCTGATCGTCGCCGTCGTCGTGTTGCACATGACGGCGGTTTTCTATTACCAGCTGGGTCGGCGCCGCGACCTGATCCGGCCGATGCTGACCGGCGACAAGCGACTCGTCGTGCCGGCGCCGCCTGCCGTCGACACCGCGCGCTCGCGCCTGATGGCTGCGGCGCTGCTGGCGGGCTGCGCGTTGCTGGTCGGCTGGGTCGTGAGCCTGGGGGGCTGACGTGGCCGACATCACGCTGCTGCGCGTCGAGGGACTGGCCTCGGTCGAGCCGGCGCGCGAGATCCTGCGCGAGTACGCGGCGAGCCTGAACGTCGACCTGTGCTTCCAGAATTTCGAGGCCGAACTGGCGAATCTGCCCGGTGAATACGCGGCGCCGTCCGGTCAGTTGTTGCTGGCCTTCGTCGATGGCGAGCTGGCCGGTTGCGGCGGTCTGCGCGCGTTGGCGGACTGCGACTACGCCAACGCCTGCGAGATGAAGCGCCTGTTCGTTCGGACCAGGTTCCGTCGCTTCGGGCTGGGCCGGGTGCTGGCCGAAGCGCTGCTCGACGAGGCACGCCGCGCCGGCTATTCGGCGATGTTGCTGGACACGCTCGACGAGATGGAGTCGGCGCGCCAGCTCTACGCCTCGCTCGGCTTCGAGGAGGTGCCGCCCTACTACTTCAACCCGATCCCGGGCGCGCACTACCTCAAGGCCGTGCTCGACTGACGGGCCGGTCAGGTGCTGTCGCGCAGCAGCAGTTCCCACGGCAGCGACTGTGCGGCCAGGGGCGCGCCCTGCTGAAGCGCGGCGAGCAGCAGCGCCGCCGCGCTGCGGCCGATCTCGTAGCGCGGCGGGCGGATCGTCGTCAGCGCGGGCCGCAGCTGCCGGCCGATCGCGAAATCGCCGAAGCCGATCAGCGCGAGCTGGCCCGGCACCGGGATGCCGCGCTGCTGCGCTTCCAGCAATGCGCCGCAGGCGAAGTTGTCGTTCGCGAATGCGACCGCGCTGGGCGGCTCGCCGGCGAGCAGCTCGGCCAGCGCCAGGCGGCCGCCGTCGAACGCATCGCCTGGCGGTGCGTTGAGCAGCCGCATCGCCGCACCGGCCGCCTCGGCGGTCGCCGCGAAGCCCTTGCCGCGCTCGTGCGCTCGAAAGTCTTCGCTGACGCCGCTGTCGACATACGCGAGCCGCCGGTGCCCTTGCGCGAGCAGGTGCTCGGCCATCGCGCGGCCCACGTCGGCGTGGTTGAAGCCGACCTGCGCGAAACCGTTGCTGCGCTCGGCAGGCTGCTGATCCCAGATCTCGATCACCGGCGTGCGCGCGGCCTGTGCAGCGCGAAGCAGCGCCAGCGCGCCTTCGCTGTGATGTCGCCCGGTGACGACCAGCGCGCTCGGGAACCAGCCGAGCACCGCGCGGAGCTGGCCTTGCTCGCGCTCGCGTGAATAGCCGGTCGAGGTGAGCAGCAGTTCGTAGCCGGCCTCCTGCAGGCCGTCGGCCAGGCCCTGCACGGTCTCGGCGAAGATCGAGTTCGCGATGCTCGGAATGATCGCCGCGACCATCTTCGAATGCCCGCTCGCGAGCTGCCCGGCCTGCTTGTTCGGCACGTAGCCCGTGGTGAGCAGCGCCGCCTCGATCCGCTGCGCCGTCTCGGCGGCGACGACCGCCGGCGCGCGCAGGAAGCGCGACACCGTGATCGCGGTCACCCCGGCCCGTTCGGCCACGTCCTGCAGGGTCGCCCGGCCATGACCGCGGCGCTGGCGGGCGGTCGCGATCGAAGCTGCCGGACTAGGGTTTTTCTTGATGGTCTGCATGGCGATCTGGTCGTAATGTTAGCGGTAACACGACGCGTGAATCGCGTTCGTTAGCGCTAACAGCACATTCTTCCATGCCGCCCACGATGAGCAAGTCACTGCCCGAATTGCGCAGCCGCCGCTGGTTCGCCGACACCGGCATGCGCGGCTTCGCGCACCGCCAGCGCCTGCAGCAGATGGGCGTGCGCCGCGAAGACGTGCTCGAGCGGCCGATCGTCGCGATCGTCAACACCTGGAGCGACCTCTCGCCCTGCCACGCCCACCTGCGCGAGCGCGCCGAGAGCGTGAAGCGCGGCGTGCTGATGGCCGGCGGCTACCCTTTCGAGTTGCCGGCGATGAGCCTCGGCGAAGTGCTGGTCAAGCCGACCACCATGCTCTATCGCAACTTCCTCGCGATGGAGACCGAGGAACTGCTGCGCTCGCTGCCGATCGACGGCGCGGTGCTGCTCGGCGGCTGCGACAAGACGACGCCCGGCATGCTGATGGGCGCGATCAGCATGGGCGTGCCGGCGATCTACTGCCCCGCCGGGCCGATGCTGAACGACCGCCACGTGAAAGACGGCAAGGCGCAGACCGTCGGCGCCGGCACGCACACCCGCGTGTTCTGGGACGAGAAGCAGGCCGGCCGCGTCGACGAAGCCGAATGGATCACGCTCGAATCGCGCATGACGCGCTCGCCCGGCACCTGCAACACGATGGGCACGGCGAGCACGATGACCAGCATGACCGAAGCGCTCGGCATGGCACTCCCCGGCTCGACCAGCATCCCGGCGATGGACGCCGCGCACCCGCGCATGGCGACCGACACCGGCGCGCGCATCGTCCGGATGATCTGGGACGACCTCACGCCGCAGCGCATCCTCACGCGCGGCGCGTTCCTGAACGCGGTCGCGGTGCAGATGGCGCTCGGCGGCTCGACCAACGCCGCGGTGCACGTGATCGCGCTGGCGCGCCGCGCCGGTGTGGACCTGACGTTGGCCGATCTCGATGCCGTAGGCCGCCGCCTGCCGGTGATCGCGAACCTGTTCCCGAGCGGCGACAAGCTGATGGAAGACTTCTACTACGCGGGCGGCCTGCCGGCGTTGATGAACGTGATCCGCGGCGAACTCTCGCTCGACGAGATGACCGTCACCGGCCAGACGATCGGCGCCAACATCGAAGGCCGCGAGGTGCTCGACGCCGAAGTGATCCGCCCGCTGACTCGCCCGGTCAGCGAAGGCGGCGCGCTCGCCGTGCTGCGCGGCAACCTCGCACCCGACGGCGCGGTGATGAAGCCCTCGGCCGCGTCGCCGAAATTCCTGAAGCACCGCGGCCGCGCGCTCGTGTTCGACAGCCAGCCCGAGATGCAGGCGGCGATGAACGACGAGAACCTCGACGTCGACGAGAACACCGTGCTCGTGCTGCGCAACGCCGGCCCGGTCGGCGCCCCGGGCATGCCAGAGTGGGGCAACCTGCCGATCCCGAAGAAGCTGCTGCGCCAGGGCGTGCGCGACATGGTGCGCCTGTCGGACGCGCGCATGAGCGGCACGCACTACGGCAGCTGCGTGCTGCACATCTCGCCCGAAGCCGCGGTCGGCGGCCCGCTCGCGCTGGTGCGCACCGGCGACGAGATCGTGCTCGACGTGCAGGCGCGGCTGCTCGCGCTGGTCGTCGACGACGCCGAACTCATCGAGCGCCACGCGCACTGGAAGCCGCCGGCGCAGAAGTTCGCGCGCGGCTTCGCGCGGCTCTACACGCAACACGTCACGCAGGCCCACGAAGGCTGCGATTTCGACTTTCTCGAAGGCACGGCGCCCACGCCCGAGCCGCCGATCTTCTAAGGATGCCCTCACGATGAACGCCTTCCGAACCCTGCTCGCCCAGGCGAACGGCCATCCGCCGCTCGGCACCTGGGTGATGGCCGCCAGCCCGATCGTCGCCGAGGCCGTCGGCTGCGCCGGCTTCGACTGGGGCGTGATCGACATGGAGCACACACCGCTCGACCTGATGGACGTGGTGCACATGCTGCAGGCCACCGCCGGCACGCCGATGCTGCCGGTGCTGCGCGTGCCCTGGAACGACACCGTGATGGTCAAGCGCGTGCTCGATGCGGGCGCGAAAACGCTGTTGTTCCCGTTCGTGCAGAACGCCGCCGAGGCGCAGCGCGCGGTCGCCGCGACACGCTACCCGCCCGAAGGCGTGCGCGGCATGGCCGGCATGAGCCGCGGCTCGCGCTTCGGCACGACCGCGAACTACTTCAAGGTCGCCAACGAACAGATCGGCGTGATCGTGCAGCTCGAGACGCCGGCCGCGGTCGAGCAGCTCGAAGCGATCACAGCGGTGCCGGGTGTCGACGCGATCTTCCTCGGGCCTGCGGATCTTTCGGGTGCGATGGGCCACGTCGGCAACCTGACGCATCCCGAGGTGATGGCCGTGTTGCAGAACGCCGTGCAGCGCTGCCACGCGGCGGGCAAGCCGGTGGGCATCGTCGGCGGCACGGTCGAGCTGGTGCAGCAGTACCGCACGATGGGCTTCGACTACGTGGCGATCGCCTCCGACCTCGGCTTCCTGATGCGCGCGGCGCAAGGCGCGGTGGCGGCGCTGAAGGCGGCGCCGACGAGCGCGCCGGCTTCTTCGTCGGGGTACTGAGCATGGCTGCCGTCGAACTGCGCCAGGTCGCGAAGTCCTACGACAACAAGGTCAAGGTCATCCACGGCATCGACCTCGACATCAAGCATGGCGAGTTCGTCGTGTTCGTCGGCCCTTCGGGTTGCGGCAAGAGCACCTTGCTGCGGATGATCGCGGGCCTGGAGCCGATCAGCGGCGGCGAGGTGCGCATCGGCGACACGGTCGTGAACCAGTTGCCGCCACGTGCCCGCGACATCGCAATGGTGTTCCAGGATTACGCGCTCTACCCGCACAAGAGCCTGTTCGACAACATGGCCTTCGGCCTGCGGCTGCGCAAGACGCCGGAGGCGGAGATTCAAAAGCGCGTCGGCGATGCGGCCGCGCTTCTGCGCATCGACCACATGCTGCAGCGCAAGCCCCGCGAGCTCTCGGGTGGGCAGCGTCAGCGCGTGGCGATCGGCCGCGCCATCGTGCGGCAGCCGAAGGTGTTCCTGTTCGACGAGCCGCTGTCGAACCTCGACGCGCAGCTGCGCAACGAGATGCGCACCGAGATCAAGCGGCTGCACCAGCGGCTGGGCGCCACGATCATCTACGTCACGCACGACCAGACCGAGGCGATGACACTGGCCGACCGCATCTGCGTGCTGCAGGCCGGCCACAAGATGCAGTACGACACGCCGGACGCGATCTACAACCGGCCCGCCGCGCTCTTCGTCGCCGGCTTCACCGGCGCGCCGCCGATGAACCTGTCGGACTGCAGGCTGCAAGGCGGCAACGCCGACCTCGGCGGCACGCTGGTCGCGCTGCCGGCGCCGCTCTCGCGCGCCTCGGTCGCATCCGCGAAGCTCGGCGTGCGCCCCGAGAACATCGCGCTCGCGCCGATCGGGGCCGACGACATCCGCATCCCCGCCGAAGTGCTGCTGCTCGAGCCGCTCGGCGCCGAGACGCTGGTGACGTTGAAGGTCGGTAACGCCGAGTGGATCGCGCGCTGCGCCGCGAACTTCAAGCAGCCGCCAGGCCACCGGCTCGACGTGTTCGTGCCGCCTGCGGCATTGCGCCTGTTCGACGGCGCCAGCGGGCAAGCCGTGATCCATTGACCGAAAACGTCGACGCAGAGCGACACCACACACAGGAGACAACAAGATGACCCGATCGACCCTCGCGCCCAACCGCCGCTTCTTGCTCGCCACACTCGCGCTCGCCGCCACCTTGACGGCCAGCGTGAGCGCGCTGGCCGACACCACGTTGCGCGTCTTCTCCGGCGGCGCGAACCAGCGCCCCGACCTGATGCGCAAGCTGTTCGACCAATACACGGCGAAGAACCCCGGCGTGAAGATCGACATCGAGACCGGCGGCGCCACCAGCGACCTGCAGCGCCAGTACCTGAGCACGGTGCTGAACGCGAAGGATTCGTCGATCGACGTCTACATGATCGACATCGTCAACCCCGCGCAATATTTCGGTGCTGGCTGGCTCGAGCCGCTGAACGCGTATGTCGGCGAGCCTGCGGTCGCCCTCAAGCCCTACCTGCCGGTGTATGCGAGCGCCGACGTCGTCGGCGACAAGATCGCCGCGATGCCGGCTTTCGCCGACGCGATGTTCATGTACTACCGGAAAGACCTGCTCGAAAAATACAAGCTCGCCGAGCCCAAGACCTGGGCCGAACTCTCGGCTGCGGCACAGAAGATTCAGAAGGGCGAGGGCGATCCGAACCTGCAAGGTCTGAGCATCCAGGGTGCGCCGATCGAAGGCGCGGTCTGCACCTTCCTGCTGCCGTACTGGAGCCAGGGCAAGGATTTCAACGACGCCGCCGGCAAGATGACGCTCGACAAGCCCGCGGCCGTGAAGGGCATGAAGGAGTGGCTCACGTTGATGGACGCCGGCGTGGTCAAGAAG